>Ga0160442_100164_pt1 | contig 62154 bp, 52 predicted proteins | sample HID1971M_E1MG_FD_108252 | JGI IMG/M metagenome (GOLD analysis project Ga0160442, IMG submission 108252) | Enriched millipede-associated microbial communities from UW Madison campus, WI, USA - HID1971M_E1 MG | ecosystem: Host-associated > Arthropoda: Insects > Digestive system > Unclassified ... | reverse complement strand
TCCACGCGGTTGACGCGCACGCCCCAGCGCCCGGTGGCCTCGTCCAGCACGCCGCGCAGCTGGCCGTTGATCTGGTCGCGGCTGGTCAGCGTCTGCTCGAGGTCCATCGACCCGACGACGTTGCGCAGCGTCGTGACGGTGAGCTGTTCGATACCGGTGATGTAGTTGGCGATCTCGTAGACCGCCGACCGGGGCTCGGTCACCTGGAAGTAGATGACGGTGTCGATGCTCACCACGAGGTTGTCGCTCGTGATCACGGGCTGCGGCGGGAAGGAGACGACCTGCTCGCGCAGGTCCACGCCGGCGCGGATGCGATCGACGAACGGCACCAGCAGGTGCAGCCCGGGCTCGAAGGTCTTGTTGTATCGACCGAGCCGCTCGACGATCAGCGCCGTCGCCTGGGGCACGATGCGCACGGCCTTGACCAGCGCGACGATCAGCACGATCGCCAGGATGAGGAGCACCACGTAGAGCACGATGGTGCCGGGTTCGGTATCGGACACGTCGGTCCCTTCTGTCGACAGTGTCGACGAGCCTGTCGACGTCGTCGACGTCGGACGGTTCCGCCGGTAGCCCCGGCGGGTCGTGCAGACCTCGGGCCGGGCGGACGGGCCGCCGGCGCCCGAGGGACGTCAGGCGGAGCGTTCGGGCTGCTCGTGCGCCGTCGCCACCGGCGCGACCACGGCGGTGGCGCCGTCGATCCGGACGACGCGCACCTCGGCGCCCACGGGGACGCGCCCGGTGGAGTTGGCGATGCCGTCGTCCTCGAGGCGCGCGCTCCAGACCTCGCCCTGCAGCTTGACGCGGCCGCCCGTCTCGGTGACCTCCGCGAGGACGACCGCGGTGCGGCCGACCTGGCCCGCGGCGTTGGTCTCGACGAGCGGGACGCGCTGGCGCAGGTGGCGCAGCAGCCACGGGCGCAGGGTGAAGAGCAGCAGCGCGGACACGACGCACGCGACGACGATCTGCAACCAGAGCTCCCCGCCCGCGGCAGCCGTGACGGCGCCGCCGAGGGCGCCGCCGGCGAGCATGATCAGCACGAGGTCCAGCGAGAGCATCTCGATCGCGGCGAGCAGCAGCGCGCCTCCGACCCACCACAGCCAGGAGTCCATGGACCTCTCCCCTCGTCGTCTCCCTCGCGGGAGCATGTGGTGCCGGACGAGCCCTCAGGGAAGAGAGGCCCCCGCCACCATGTTTTGCTCAGACTTTACCAAGCCTGAGCCGACGCGGGAACCCGTTCAGCGGCCGGCGGGTCGCGCCGCGCGGGCCAGCCAGCGGCCCCCGCCGTGGGCGACCATGAGGGGGGTGCCGAACGCCTGGGAGAGGTTGTCCGCGGTGAGCACCTCGTGGATCGGGCCGGCGGCCTGGATGCCGCCCCGCTTCATGAGCATCAGGTGCGTGAAGCCCGGGGGGATCTCCTCGACGTGGTGGGTCACGAGCACCAGGACCGGCGACGCCGGGTCGGCCGCGAGCTCCGCGAGCGCGCCGACGAGCTCCTCGCGGCCGGCGAGGTCCAGGCCCGCCGCGGGCTCGTCGAGCAGCAGGATCTCCGGGTCGGTCATGAGGGCGCGGGCGATCTGCACGCGCTTGCGCTCCCCCTCCGACAGCGTGCCGTAGAAGCGGTCCGCCAGGTCGGCGACGTCGAACGCGGCGAGCAGGTCCTTGGCGCGCTGCTCGTCGAACTCCTCGTACGTCTCCTGCCAGCGACCGGTCACGCCGTACGCCGCCGTGAGCACGACGTCGCGCACGGTCTCGCTGCCCGGGATCCGGTCGGCGAGGGCCGCCGAGGCGAAGCCGATCCGCGGACGCAGCTCGAAGACGTCGACGCGGCCGAGCCGCTCACCCAGGAGCTCGGCCGTGCCGGCCGTGGGGTGCGAGCGCGCCGCGAGGATCTGCAGCATGGTCGTCTTGCCGGCGCCGTTGGGGCCGAGGACGACCCAGCGCTCGCCCTCGTCCACCTGCCAGTCCACGGCGTCGAGGATGGTGGTGGTACCGCGTCGTACGGTGACGCCCTGCAGGTCGAGAACCGCGCTCATGAGGCCCGACCTTACCCGAGCCCCGCCCCGCGACCGGCCCTCGTCCTGGCCTGCGACGACGGTGGCGGGACGTCTAGGGTGAGGCCGTGGAGACCGACCCGACCGCGCTGCCCCGCAGCGTCGTGCTGGCGCTCTGGCTCGCCACCGCCGGCGCCGCTCCCGGAGTCGTGGTGCGCAGCGTGCAGGGAGACGACGAGCCGCACGGCGTCGTCGGGCTGCCCGGCCGCGCCGACGAGGACGACGCCGACCTGCGCGACCTGGTGAGCACCTGGCTCGAGGGCCCCCGCGAGGTGTGCGCGCTGCTGCCTGCACCCGGCGACCCGGGCGGCGCGCCCGCCGCGGTGAGCGCCGAGGCCACGGACGCCGGGGAGTGCGTGATGATCACCACGCCCGCCGGGTCGTGGGCCGCCGTCCCGGCGGTCACGGCGTTCGGCAGCGCCCTCGAGCCCGGGCACCTCGTGGCCTGGCGGGTACGCTCCGTGCCCGCGTGGTCGAGCCATGTCGCGGGCACCCTCGGCTCGCTCGCGGACGCCGAGCGGGAGCTCCGCACCAGCCTCGTCACCGCGACCGACGCGCTCGACACGCTCGACGTCGCCCGGTGGCGTGACGACGCCGCCGACGCCATCGAGCGGTTGCGCGGCGGCAGCACGGACGCCTGGCCCGTGCCCGCGCTCGACGGCCGCCGGGCCCGCGTGCTGCAGCTCGCGACCCGGCTGCTCGCGATCGTCGACCTCGCGACCGTCGACGACGGCGGCGCCGTGAACGTCTGGCAGTCGGACCAGCGGTCCACCGCGCTGCGCGAGGTGGAGCGCACCGCGAGGCACGCTCTCAGCGCCGCGACGTACGCCGCGGTCCGCTGACGGTCCCTGCTGGCCCACCCGGCGTCCGGCGTCCGGTCAGTCCGCGAGGACCGACCGGTAGACGTCGAGGGTGCGCTCGGCCACCGCCTCCCAGGAGAACAGCTCCTCGGCCCGGCGCCGGCCGGCCTCCCCCATCGCGGCCGCACGCGCCGGGTCGGCGAGCACCCGCTCGAGGGCGGCTGCCAGGTCCGCCACGAACCGCTCCGGTTCCAGCGGTGTGCCCGTGCCGTCGTCGGCCTGCTCGATCGGCACCAGCGCGCCCGTCACGCCGTCGTCGACCACCTCGGGGATGCCGCCGGTCGCGGTGCCGACCACCGGCAGGCCCACGGCCATCGCCTCGAGGTTGACGATGCCGAGCGGCTCGTACACGGAGGGGCACACGAAGACGGTGCTCGCCGCGAGCACGGCGACGAGGTCCGGGCGCGGCAGCATCTGCTCGATCCAGACCACCCCCGCCTCCGCGCCCGTGCCGCCGGGCCCGGCGGTGCCCGTGCCGCCCCGCGCGCGACGCAGGTCGGCCACGAGCCCGCGCACCTCGGCCATGAGCTCCTCGGTGTCCGGGGCACCGGCGCACAGCACGACCTGCACCTCGCGCGGCAGCCGCGCCGCGGCGCGCAGCAGGTAGGGCAGCCCCTTCTGCCGCGTGATCCGGCCGACGAACACCACGGCTGGTCGCCCGGGGTCGATGCCGAGCTCGCGGACGACGCGCTCCGCCGCCGGGTCCCCGGCCGCGGGGCGCCGCCAGCCGGCGAGGTCGATGCCGTTGTGCACGACGTGCACGCGCTCGGGGTCCAGCTCGGGGTAGACGCGGAGGATGTCGGCCCGCATCCCGGCGGACACGGCGATCACGCCCGCGGCGCCCAGGTACGCCGTGCGCTCCGCCCACGACGACAGGACATACCCGCCGCCGAGCTGCTCCGCCTTCCAGGGCCGCAGCGGCTCGAGGGAGTGCGCCGTCACGACGTGCGGCGCGCCGTGCAGCAGGCCGCCGACGTGCCCGGCGAGGTTGGCGTACCAGGTGTGCGAGTGCAGCACGTCGGCTCCCCCGACGTCCTGTGCCATGGCCAGGTCCACCCCGAACGTCCGGAGCGCCGCGTTGGCGCCCGCGAGCTCGGCGGGCACGCCGTAGCCCGTCACGCCCGCCTCGGCGTCGTCGCCCGTGCGCGGGCCGTCGAAGCAGCGCACCCGCACGTCGACGTGCCGGCGCAGCACCGCGGACAGCTCCTCCACGTGCACGCCCGCGCCCCCGTAGACGTGCGGCGGGTACTCGCGGGTCAGCAGATCGACCCGGAACGGACTGCTCGCCGGGCCGCTGGACGGGCTGCTCGTTGACGTGCTCACGCGGCCAACCTAGCGGGGTCGGCGGGTCGCGGGCGCGGTGGCCCACGACGCCCTAGGGTCGGGGGCATGGCGTCGACCCAACCCCGCGTGCTCGCGATCGTCCTCGCCGGCGGCGAGGGCAAGCGCCTCATGCCGCTCACCGCGCACCGTGCCAAGCCGGCCGTCCCGTTCGGGGGCATCTACCGGCTCGTCGACTTCGCGCTGTCCAACATCATCAACTCGCACTACCTGCACGTCATCGTGCTGACCCAGTACAAGTCGCACTCGCTGGACCGGCACATCTCGAAGACGTGGCGGATGTCGTCGCTGCTCGGCAACTACGTGTCGTCCGTGCCCGCGCAGCAGCGGGTCGGCAAGCACTGGTACCTCGGGTCCGCGGACGCCATCTACCAGTGCCTCAACATCATCGACGACGAGCGGCCCGACATCGTGGTCGTGGTGGGCGCCGACCACGTGTACCGGATGGACTTCTCCCAGATGGTCGAGGCGCACGTCTCCTCGGGCGCCCGCGCCACCGTGGCGGCCATCCGGCAGCCGATCGCGATGGCCGACCAGTTCGGGGTCATCGAGGTGGACCGCGAGGACCCGACGCGGATCAGGGAGTTCCTCGAGAAGCCCGAGAGCCCCGTGGGGCTGCCCGACTCCCCCACCGAGGTGCTGGCCTCGATGGGGAACTACGTGTTCGACGCCGACGCGCTCGTGGAGGCCGTCACGAAGGACTCGGCCGACCCGGACTCCCGGCACGACATGGGCGGCGACATCATCCCGGCGTTCGTGGCCGACGGCACGGCCGGCGTGTACGACTTCATCCGCAACGACATCCCCGGCTCCACCGACCGCGACCGGGACTACTGGCGCGACGTCGGCACCATCGACGCCTACTTCGAGGCCAACACGGACCTCATCGCCGTGCACCCCGTGTTCAACCTGTACAACCAGGACTGGCCGATGTTCACGGGGTACACGGGGCTGCCGCCGGCCAAGTTCGTGCACGCCGGGCCGGGGCGCCTGGGCCACGCGGCCGACTCGATCGTCTCGCCTGGTGTCCTCATCTCCGGCGCGACCGTCGCAGGGTCCATCCTGTCCCCGGGCGCGCACCTGCACTCGTGGGCCACCGTCACCGACGCCGTCGTGATGGACAACGTCCAGGTGGAGCGGCACGCCCAGGTCCACCGAGCCATCCTCGACAAGAACGTGGTGGTGAGCGAACGGGCTCGGGTCGGCGTCGACCACGACGAGGACCGGGCCCGCGGGTTCACCGTCTCGGAGTCGGGGATCACCGTCGTCCCGAAGGGCACCGTCGTTGCTTGATCCTGCTCCCCGCACCGCCGCCGACGCCGGCGACACCGCCGACGGCGCGGAGCCCCCGCACCGTCGCCTCGTCGTCACCGACGTCGACTCCACGTTCATCACCGCCGAGGTGATCGAGCTGCTCGCCGACCACGCCGGCACCCGCGCCCAGGTCGCCGAGGTGACCGAGCGTGCGATGCGTGGCGAGCTCGACTTCGCCGGCTCGCTGCGCGAGCGCGTCGCCACCCTGCGCGGCGTGCCCGTCGAGGCCCTGACCGCGGTGCGCGAGGCCGTCGTGCTGACCCCCGGCGCCGCCGACCTCGTGAGCGAGGTGCACCGGCGCGGCTGGGAGTTCGGGCTGGTCTCGGGCGGCTTCGCCGAGATCCTGGGCCCGATCGCCGACGCGCTCGGCATCGGCCGGTGGCGCGCCAACCGCCTCGAGGTGGCCGACGGCGTCCTCACCGGCCGCACGGTCGGACCGGTCGTCGACCGTGCCGACAAGGCCGCCACGCTGCGCCGCTGGGCGACCGAGTGCGGGCTCGAGATGGTCGACACCGTCGCCGTCGGGGACGGCGCCAACGACCTCGACATGATCGACGCGGCGGGGATCGGCATCGCCTTCGCCGCCAAGCCGCTCGTGCGCGCCCAGGCGCCGTTCAGCGTGGACGGCCCCCGGCTCGACGACGTGCTCGGCGTCATCGATCAGGTGGACGCCGCGGCGGGCCGCGCGCCCGGCACGGCACGGCCGTAGTCCCGCAGCCGTAGCGCGAAGCCCCTGGCAGGGGCCAGGATCGGACCATGGCGACGACGGTCGAGACCAACGCGCTCAACACCATCGACGAGTCCGAGCGGCACGGGAAGCCGCGGGACCTGTTCTGGCCGTGGTTCGCGGCCAACGTGTCCGTGCTGGGCCTCGGCTACGGCGCATACCTGCTGGCGTTCGGCGTGTCCTTCTGGCAGGCCGTGGTCGTGGGCGCGATCGGCATCGTGGCGTCGTTCCTGGCCTGCGGGTTCATCTCGCTCGCCGGACGGCGCGGTTCGGCGCCCACGATGGTGCTGAGCCGGGCGGCGTTCGGCGTGGACGGCAACCGGCTGCCGTCGCTGCTGTCCTGGATCCTCACCGTGGGCTGGGAGACGGTGCTCGTCGCCCTCGCGACGCTCGCCACGGCCACCGTGCTCGGCACCCTCGGGTGGGGCGGCGGCACCGTGACGCAGGTCGTGACGCTCGCCGTGGTGGCGCTGGTCGTGGTGGCCGCGGGGATCTTCGGGTTCCAGCTCGTGATGCGGCTGCAGCAGGTCATCACCGTGCTCACCGCGGTGCTCACGGTGATCTACGTGGTGCTGGTCGCGGGGCACGTGGACTGGGCGACCGTGGCGGCGATCCCGCCCGGGCAGGCGCCGCAGGTGATCGGCGGACTCGTCTTCATGATGACCGGCTTCGGCCTCGGCTGGGTGAACATGGCGGCCGACTACTCGCGCTACCTCCCGCGCACGGCGTCCGGACCCGGCGTCGTCGGCTGGACGACCTTCGGGGCCTCGCTGCCCCCGGTGCTGCTGCTGGTGGCCGGCCTGCTGCTCGCCGGTTCGGACCCCGCTCTCGCCGACGCGATCGGCACCGACCCGATCGGCGCGCTGGCCGTGCTGCTGCCGGAGTGGTTCCTGATCCCCTTCATGGTCGTGGCGCTGGCGGGGCTGATCGGCGGCGCCGCGCTCGACATCTACTCCTCCGGCCTCGCGCTGCTGTCGTTGGGGCTGCCCGCCCCGCGCTGGGTGGCGGCCGCGATCGACGGCGTCCTCATGGTGCTCGGCGCGATCTACGTCGTCTTCGTCGCGGACGACTTCTTCGGACCGTTCCAGGGCTTCCTCATCACGCTCGGCGTGCCGATCGCGGCGTGGTGCGGCGTGCTGCTCGCCGACATCGCGCTGCGCCGGCGGGACTACGCGGACGACGAGCTCGCGGACCGGCACGGGCGGTACGGCAGCGTGCGGTGGTCGGCGGTGCTGCTCGTCGTGGCGGGCACCGCCATCGGCTGGGGGCTCGTCACCAACACGTACGCCGGGTGGCTGTCGTGGCAGGGCTACCTCCTGGGGCCGCTCGGCCTCGGCGGCCGCGACGGCCAGTGGGCGGGCGCGAACATCGGCGTGCTCGTGGCCCTCGCGCTCGGGCTGCTGGGCACGTTCGTCCTCTCGGCGCGGGCGGTGCGGCGGCAGGAGTCGGCCCAGGAGCCGGCCCAGGAGCCGGTATGAGCTCCGCCCTCGTCGTCGTCGACATGCAGGTGGTCTTCGGCCGGCCGGGCAGCCCGTGGGCCTCCCCCGGTTTCGACGCCGCGGCCGACGCCCTGCGTCGCCTGCTGCCCGCGTTCGCCGGGCGCACCGTGTGGACGCGGTACGTGGCGCCTCGTGCGCCGCAGGGAGCGTGGCGGGCGTACTTCGCGCAGTGGCCGTTCGCCCTCGTGCCGCCCGACGACCCGCTGTACGGCTTCGCGGACGGCCTGGACCCCGCGGGCGCGCCGGTCGTCACCGCCACGACGTTCGGCAAGTGGGGGCCGGAGCTCGACGCGGCGACGGGGCACGCCGACGAGCTGGTGGTGGCCGGCGTCTCCACCGACTGCTGCGTGCTGTCCACCGTCCTGCCCGCCGCCGACGCCGGACGGCGGGTGCGGGTGGTGGCCGACGCGTGCGCCGGGGCGAGCGATGCCGACCACGCCCGGGCGCTCGACGCGATGCGGCTCTACGCGCCGCTGGTGGAGGTCACGACGGTCGACGAGGTGCTCGGCGAGGGACGGGGCACGGCCTGACGGGTCAGGAGGGACGGCCGACGTGCACGAGGCGCGCGCCGTCGCGGCCCCACTCGGCCCACGGCTCCGCAGACTCCAGCACCGCGTAGGTGGCCGTGGGGACGCCCACGCGCACCTGCGCGACGGCCGCGGCGTCCGAGCCGTCGCCCGCGAGGTACGCCGCCGTCGCCGCCATGGTCGGCTCGTGCCCGACGACGAGCACGGTGCGCGCCGACGCCTCGACCTCCCGCAGGAGGCCGAGGACGTCGCGCACGCTCGCCTCGTAGAGCTCGTCGCGCACCTCGAGCGCGGTGTCGGCGGAGCCGTCGAGGTGCGAGGAGGCCAGGTCCCAGGTCTGCCGGGTGCGCAGCGCGGAGGACACGAGCGCGACCTGCGGCCGCAGGCCCGCCGCGGTGAGCGCCATGCCGACGCGGCTCGCCTGCTTGCGCCCGTTCAGCGCCAGCGGGCGGCGGTCGTCGGGGATCACGCCCTTGCCGGGCTCCGCCTTGGCGTGGCGCAACAGCACGAGACGCCAGGTCGGCGTCCCGCCCTCGGCCTGCGTTACCGCTCTCATGGGCTCCGTCTCACAGGTCGTTCCGGGGGCCGCTCCGGGCCCCGACCCGTCACTGACCCATCGCGTGCACGCCGCCGTCGACGTGGACGATCTCCCCGGTCGTGGCGGGGAACCAGTCCGAGAGAAGGGCCACGACGGCGCGCGCAGCCGGCTCCGCCGTCGTCTGGTCCCAGCCCAGCGGGGCCCGCTGCGGCCAGGCGTCCTCCATGGTCGCGAACCCCGGGATGGACTTCGCGGCCGTGGTACGGATGGGCCCGGCGGAGACGAGGTTACACCGGATGCCGTGCGGCCCGAGGTCACGGGCCAGGTAGCGGTTGGCGGACTCCAGACCGGCCTTCGCGACGCCCATCCAGTCGTAGACCGGCCAGGCGAACGTGGCGTCGAACGTGAGGCCGACGTAGGCGCCGCCGGACATCAGCGGGCGGGCCGCCTCGATGAGCGACTTGTACGAGAACGTCGAGACCTGCAGGGCCGTCGCGACGTCGCCCCACCCGGCGTCCAGGAAGTTGCCGCCCATGACGGACTGCGGGGCGAAGCCGATCGAGTGCACGACGCCGTCGAGGCCGTCCACGTGCTCCTTGACGCGCTCGGGGAGGGCCGCGAGGTCCTCGTCGCTGGTGACGTCCAGCTCCACCACGGGGGCCGTGACCGGCAGGCGCTTCGCGAACGCCTGCGTGAGCTTCATCTGGCGGCCGAAGGAGGTGAGCACCACCTCGGCGCCTTCCTCCTGGGCGAGGCGGGCGGCGTGGAACGCGATGGAGCTGTCCGTGAGGACGCCGGTGACGAGGAGCTTCTTGCCGTCGAGCAGAGCCATGATGACCTTCCGGTTGTGCGGGGTGAGGAAGCGAAGGGGGCGGGCAGGGCCGGTCAGTGACCCATGCCGAGGCCGCCGTCGACCGGGACGACGGCGCCGGAGACGTAGGCCGCGGCGTCGGACGCGAGGAACTCGACGACGCCCGCGATCTCGTCGGTCGAGGCGAACCGGCCCGCGGGGATCGAAGCCTTGTACTGCTTCTGGGTGGCCTCCGGCAGCGCCGCGGTCATGTCGGTCTCGACGAAGCCCGGGGCCACGACGTTCGCGGTGATCCCCCGGCCGCCGAGCTCCCGGGTGATCGACCGTGCCATGCCGACGAGCGCGGCCTTGGACGACGAGTAGTTGACCTGGCCGGGGCCGCCGTAGAGCCCCACGACCGAGCCGACGAGCACGATGCGTCCCTTGCGCGCCCGGATCATGCCCTTGGAGGCGCGGCGCACGCAGCGGAACGTGCCGGTGAGGTTGACGTCGAGCACCGTCTCGAACTCCTCGTCGCTCATCCGCATGAGGAGCTGGTCGCGGGTGACCCCGGCGTTGGCGACGAGCACCTCGACCGGGCCGAGGTCGGACTCGATGCCCGAGAACGCGGCGTCCACGGCCGCGCTGTCGGTGACGTCCGCGACGTAGCCGTGCACGCCGGACGGCAGGTCGCCGCCCCGGTAGAGCGTGGCGACGGTGTCGCCCGAGGCGACGAAGCGCTCGGCGATGGTGCGACCGATGCCGCGCGCCGCGCCGGTCACGACGACGACCCTGCCGGTGGGCGCGGCGGGCTGGGGGGCGGGGGCGTCGGTCACGGGTTCTCTCCTCGGCGGTCGGGGCGGTGTGTCGGCACCGTGTCGTCGTCAGGCTGCTCGCCATGCTGCTCGACATGCTGCTCGACGTCGTCGGGACGGTGCTGCGGGCGGTCGGGCACGGCCGACGCCCTGGTGACGCTACCCCGACCGAGCGGCCCCGCAGGGTCGCGGCGCGTCACACGTCCTCGCGGCGCTTTGTCGGATCCCTACAAGGCAAGGCGCCCGCCCGCAGGGTCCCTGGGGCTCCGCGCGCCGCCTTAGACTGGCCGGGTGAGCAACGCCCGCGAGACCTCCCCCGGTGGTCCGCGCCCCTCCGGAGGCCGCCGCCACGGTGCGGACCCCGGCGCCGAGGTCCCCTCGATCACCAGCGCCCCCGAGCCGCTGGAGGAGGACCAGGCGCGCCGCACGCGGCGCTACCTCATCCAGATGGGCATCCGGATCGTGTGCTTCGTGGGTGCCGTGCTCGTGGACGTGCTCTGGATCCGGCTGGTGCTGGTGGCAGCCGCCGTCGTGCTGCCGTACTCGGCGGTGCTCTTCGCCAACGCCGGCCGCGACCGTGTCTCCTACGACACCTCGCCGATGGTCGACGTCGCACCGTCCGAGCTGGCCGCGCCGGCCCAGGACGGCACCGCCTCCCGGGTTCCCGGCGCCTCCGGGCCGGAGACGTTCGACGGCCCGCACCGTGTCGTGGAGCACCAGGACGACGACCCGACGGACGACTCGACGGACGACGGCCCGACCGACGAGGACCCGCGGGGCGAGAACTCAGGAGGAATCCGCTGATGGACGTGCTCGGGACGAACGCCGACCCGGTGGCCGGCGAGCTGGTGTGCTCGGCCAAGGGCTGCCGCGCCGAGGCCGCGTGGGGCCTGCTGTGGAACAACCCGCGGCTGCACACCCCGGAGCGTCGCAAGGTGTGGCTCGCGTGCGACGACCACCGGGAGCACCTCGAGCAGTTCCTCGGCGCGCGCTCGTTCTGGAAGCAGACCGTCCCCGTCGCGGAGCTCGATCGCGCGTGACGACCGACCACCCCTCGACCGGCACCCCCCTGGCGCCGGACGACCGCCGCTCCCCCGACGCGACGGCGCCCCCGCGCACCCGTCGGCAGTGGATCACGCTCGGCCTGGGCGCCGTGCTCCTGGCCGCCGTGTGCGTCCTGGCCGCGGTGTGGCAGTGGCACCGCTACACCTGGCGCGAGGCGCAGATCGACCTGGTGCAGTCCAACTACGCGGCGGCGGCCGTCCCCCTCGCCGACGTGCTGCCCGAGCCCGGCGCCGTCCTCGACCCCGACGACGAGTGGCGGCCCGCGGTGGCCTCCGGCACCTACCGTCCCGAGGACACGGTGCTGCTGCGCAACCGGCCCGTCGGCGGCCAGCCCGGCTTCCACGTGCTGGTGCCGCTCGAGACCACCGGGGCGGACGGGCAGCCGGTCGTCATCGTCGTCGACCGGGGGTTCGTGCCGCTGGGCGAGGACGCGAGCGCACCGTCGTCCGTGCCCGACCCGCCGGCCGGCGAGGTCGAGGTGACGATGACGATGCGGCCCGACGAGCCCGTCTCGGACCGGGGCACCCCCGCGGGGCAGGTGCAGGCCATCCACACCGACCAGGTGCTCGCCGCGGGCCCGGACGGCGCCGCGTGGGCCGACGGCGCCACCGTGGGCGGGTACGGGCAGCTGCGCTCCGAGGACCCGGCGGCCGCGACGACGCCTGGGGCGCTCCCGGAGCCGGACACCGACCCCGGCTCCCACCTCAGCTACACGGTGCAGTGGTGCATCTTCGCGCTCGGCGCGCTGGGCGGCTACGTCGTCCTGTGGCGCCGCGAGACCCGGCCGGTGCACGTGACGGCGGGCGACCTCCTCGCCGCCGGCGAGGGCCCGGACCCCCTCGACGGGACCGCGCGGCCCGGCGCGGCCGTACGTCCCCAGCGCCCCCGCCGGCGGCGCGTGGACGAGGACCACGAGGACGCGCTGCTGGACGCTGCCGAGCGGCCCCGGGCCGACTCCGCCGGGCGGCCTCAGGCCAGCGACACCAGCTCTGCGTAGTCCGCGGACCACAGGTCCTCGTCGCCGTCCGGCAGCAGGAGCACCCGCTCGGGGTTGAGCGCCTCGACGGCGCCGTCGTCGTGGGTGACCATCACGACGGCGCCCTCGTAGGTGTCGAGCGCACCGAGGATCTCGGCGCGCGACGCCGGGTCGAGGTTGTTCGTGGGCTCGTCGAGCAGCAGCACGTTCGCGCTGGAGACCACGAGCGTGGCGAGCGCGAGGCGGGTCTTCTCGCCGCCGGACAGCACGTTCGCCGGCTTCTCCGCGTCGTCCCCGCTGAAGAGGAACGACCCGAGGACCGAGCGCACCTGGGTGTCGGTGAGGTCCGGGGCCGAGTGCCGCAGGTTCTCCACGACGGTGGCGTCCATGTCCAGGGTGTCGTGCTCCTGGGCGTAGTAGCCGATCTTGAGCCCGTGCCCCGGCACGACGCGGCCCGTGTCCGGCTGCTCCACGCCGCCGAGGATGCGCAGCAGCGTCGTCTTGCCCGCGCCGTTGAGGCCGAGGATGACCACGCGGGAGCCACGGTCGATGGCGAGGTCGACGCCCGCGAAGACCTCCTGCGAGCCGTAGCTCTTCGACAGCTCGGTGGCCGTGAGCGGCGTGCGGCCGCAGGGTGCCGGCTTCGGGAACCGCAGGTGCGCGACCTTGTCCGCGCGCCGCTCCCCCTCCAGCCCGGAGAGCATCCGCTCGGCGCGCTTCATCATGTTCTGCGCGGCCGTGGCCTTGGTCGCCTTGGCGCGCATCTTGTCCGCCTGGGCCAGCAGCACGCCGGCCTTCTTCTCCGCGTTGGCCCGCTCGCGCCGGCGGCGGCGCTCGTCCTGCTCGCGCTGCTCCAGGTAGGCGTCCCAGCCCAGGTTGTACTGGTCCAGCTCGCCGCGGTTGGCGTCCAGGTGGAACACCTTGTTGACGGTGGCGCGCAGCAGGTCGACGTCGTGGCTGATCACGACGAACCCGCCGCTGTACGACTTGAGGTAGTCGCGCAGCCAGACGATCGAGTCGGCGTCGAGGTGGTTGGTCGGCTCGTCGAGCAGCAGCGTGTCGACGCCCGAGAAGAGGATCCGCGCCAGCTCGATGCGGCGGCGCTGGCCGCCCGAGAGGGTGTTGAGGGGCTGGGCGAGCACCCGGTCGTCGAGGCCGAGGTTGCTCGTGATGCGGTGGGCCTCCGACTCCGCGGCGTACCCGCCGGCGGCGAGGAAGCGCGACTCGAGCTTCGGGTAGCGCTCGAGCGCGGCGGCCTGCGTGTCGGCGTCGGCCGAGGCCATGAGGCCCTCGGTCTCGCGCATCTGCGTGACGATGTGGTCCAGCCCGCGCGCGCTGAGCACCCGGTCCATCGCGACGACGTCGAGGTCGCCCGTGCGCGGGTCCTGCGGCAGGTAGCCGATGTCGGTGCCCCGCGTGATCTGCCCGGCGGCGGGCAGCGTCTCGCCCGCGAGCGTCTTGGTGAGCGTCGTCTTGCCCGCGCCGTTGCGGCCGACGAGGCCGATGCGGTCGCCCGGGGCGATGCGGAACGTCGCCTCGTGCAGGAGGGTGCGGGCGCCGAAGCGCAGCTCGACGCCGTGGGCGGTGATCAAGGCAGGGGTGTCCTTCGACAGGGGGTGGGAGGCTCCCACGAGTCTAGTGCTCCGAGGGTCCGGCCCACGACGACATAGGTCACACGCCCGCCCGCTCCCGATAAGGTTCGCGCGTGAACCGTGCCCCCCGCCCGACGACGGCCGTCCTCGCCGTCGTCGTGGTCCTCGCCGGCCTCGGTGGCCGTGCTCTCCTCCCGCCCGCGGCAGGCGGGCCGCTCGGAGACGCCCTCTACGCGACGTTCGTCGTGCTACTGGTCGCGTTCCTCGCCCCGCGCACCCGCCCCGTCGTGGCCGGCGTCGTCGGCCTCGTCGTGTGCGCGGGCGTCGAGGCATCCTGGCTGACCGACGTCCCGGCCCAGGTGGTCGCGCGGTTCCCGCTCGCGCGGTACGTGCTCGGCACGACGTTCACGCCCACCGACCTGGCCTGGTACGCCGCCGGGGCGGTGCTGGGCGGGGCGCTGCTCGCCCTGGTCCGTCCCCGGTCGCGCGGGGTGGACCTCTCGCTGCGGCACGTGCGTGCCGCGGCCGGGGCCCGACGACGGGGCGCGCGCGTCGTGGTCCCCGTGGTGCTCGTCGTCGCGCTCGCCGCGGGCGGCGGCGCCCTGGCCTGGGTGCTGCGTTCCGAGACCCAGGACCTGTCCGCGCGCGTCGTCGTCGCGCAGGACGCCCTCGACGGCTCCGCCGACCGGGTGGCCGACACCGGCGTCCGCGACGACCTCGCCGCGACGATCGACGACGCCCGCGCCCTGCTCGACGCGACACCGGTCCTCGACCGGATGCCCGGCGACGCCCCCGCGCTCGCCGCGCGGCTCGACGGCGACGTCGAGGCCGTGCAGGCCTCGCGCCTCGCCTTCGCCCGCGCACAGGCCGTCGGGTCACGCGACGCGCTCGCCCCGGTGGCGCGTCGCGCGGACCGTGTGCTGGCCGCGACCGACGAGCTCGCCGAGGGCGGGCGGGACGCCGGCGAGACGTTGCGCGCCTCGTCCCGCGACGCGCTCGGGACCGCGGACGAGCTCACCGCCGAGACCCAGGACGACCGGCTCGCCGCGGCGTCGCTGGCGGACCTCGAGTCCGCCGCGGCGGACCTGACCGCGCTGCGCGCCGACCTCGCGGACGCGACCGTGGACCTCATGACCGCGCAGGACGCCGTCGTCTGCCCCGAGCCCGACCAGGTGTGGTTCCCGGAGGCCGGGAAGATCTCGGCGAAGGAGCTCGCGCCGATCCCGTGGGCGCCGCAGTACTCCGTGCGCGCGGACGTCCTCGACGGCCTGGTGGCGCTCGACGCCGCCTACCGCGCCGAGTTCGGCCAGCACCTCACGGTGAACTCCGCCTACCGCAGCTACGACCAGCAGGTCGCGGTGTACAACCCGGACGACCCGAACCCGCTGGCCGCGCCGCCCGGCTGCTCCAACCACGGCCTGGGCACCGCCGTCGACATCTCCATGGGCCCCGAGGGCTTCGACGGCGCGCGCTACGCCTGGCTCAAGGAGCACGCCGAGGAGCACGGCTGGACCCACCCCGGCTGGGCCGAGCCCGACGGGCGCCTCCCGGAGCCGTGGCACTGGCAGTCGGTCGAGACGCCGACGGAGTACTGAGGGGCCGGCACCCACCGCGGACCGGCGGCGTCAGGCCCCGCGCAGCCGGCGCACGTCGAACGGGACCTCCCGCGCGCCGTCGCCGTCGCGCTCGACGCGCAGGACGGGGCGGTCGGGCCGCTCGCTCACGGCCTCGACGGGCACGCCGTCCACGAACCGCAGGGCGGCGTACTCGTCCACCGCGTACCCCTCCGCGAGCGCCCCGGAGGCCACCCAGCCGAGGTACGCCTCCCGCCGGTCCGCCTCGCCGAGGTAGTGCGGGCACGCGCTGCCCGGGACGAACCCCAGGCCGTCGTCCAGCGGCGCGAGCGGGCCGAACGAGTCGGTCGAGGAGGACTCGAACCAGCAGTTCATCCCCGCGCTGATGCCCGCGAGGACCGTCCCCTGCGCCGCGGCACGGGCGAGCAGGTCGGGCAGGCCGTGCCGCCGCCAGACGACCAGCAGGTTCGCCGTCGAGCCCCCGCCGACGTACACGACGTCCTGCTCGAGCAGCATCTCCGGGTCGACGTAGCCCCACGGCTCGTGGCAGAAGAGCGACAGCACCGACGTCCGGGCCCGCCCGGCGAACGCCTCCTCGAAGCGGCGCGCGTACCCGTCGTCGTCGCCGCTCGCGGTCGGCACGAAGCACACCCTCGGGTTGTCCTTGCCGGTGAGGTCGAGCAGGTGGTCGTCGATCGCGGAGGAGCCGTCGTCCGACATCGAGAATCCGCCGCCGCCGAGGGCGAGCACCGTACCGGTCATCGTCGCGAGCATGCCCGCACCCTACGGAGCGGGCGGTCCCACGGCCCACCCTTTTCCGCGCGGGCGCTTCGCGCTCGTTCGCCCCGGCCCGGCCCGAGCGTGATGCCCGTGACCTTCACCGAGGGCGGCGAGTTCGGGGGTGGCCGGGTCCGCAAGGGTGCGTGCGGGCGCCGCGGCGCGGTCGTCGGCGGCGGCATCGGCGCCATCGTCGTCGCGCTGCTGGCCGTGTTCCTCGGTGGCGGCCGTCGGCGACGACCGCATCCAGCAGCAGGCCACCGGCCAGGTCAGCCCGGAGGGCTTCACCCACGGCGCCTCCGAGCAGCGGGTGCGGCGGTTCACCGTCGGCTACGAGGGCGGCACGCTGGAGGAGTGCAGAAGCCTGTCCGCGTCGTCGCTCTGAGCCGGCGGAGCTGTCTCGAGAGCGACGCGGCCGCACCGCCGCGCGGCGGCCTCCGAGGCGCGTCGCGCCAGCTCGGCCAGCGGGAGGGTCACGCGGGGGCCGTGCGCCGGGTCGTGCACCGCGACCTCCTCGGCCGCCGCCTCGCGCGGGCCCACCACCGCGAGCAGGGCGTCGCGCCGGTCGCGCGCAAGCCGGATGCGGTGGCCCAGCGAGCCGTCGGTCTCCTGCCGCACCCGCAGGCCGGACCGGCGGAGCGCGTCCACGACGCCGCCGGCCTCGGCGCCTCCCACCGGGAGCACGCAGACCTGCACCGGCGCCAGCCAGAACGGCAGCCTGCCCCCGTGGCTCTCGAGCAGGAACGCGGTCATCCGTTCCATCGACCCGACGGTGCCGCGGTGGATCATCATGGGCCGGGCCCGTGAACCGTCGGGCGCGACGTACTCCAGGCCGAACCGTTCGGGCTGGTTGAAGTCGATCTGCACGGTGGCCACGGACTCCTCGTGCCCGCGCGCGTCGCGCACCTGCACGTCGACCTTCGGCCCGTAGAAGGCCGCCTCCCCCGGGCCGTCCACCCAGGGCAGGCCCACGGCGTCGAGCGCGGACCGCAACTGGGCCTCCGCGCCCGACCATCGCTCGCGGTCCCCGAGCCACCGCGCCGAGTCGTCCCGCCTCGAGAGGCGGGCGTGGTCGATCTCGATCCCGAGCACGCGAGCCACCTCGAGCACCGCGGCGAGGGCGACCTCGACCTCCACACCCACCTGGTCGGGCCGGCAGAAGACGTGGGTGTCGTCGAGGTTGATCTGCCGCACCCGGCTCAGCCCGGACAGCACCCCCGACCGCTCGGCCCGGAACATCGCGCCGAGCTCGTGGTAGCGCACCGGCAGGTCGCGATGGCTGCGCGGGTCCGCGGCGTACAGCTGCGCGTGGTGGGGACAGTTGGCGGGACGCAGGACTAGCGGGTCGTCGCTGCCGTCGTCGAGCACGGGGAACATGTCCTCGGCGAACTTGGCCCAGTGCCCGGATCGCTCGAAGAGGGAGCGCTTGCCCAGCACGGGGGTGTAGACCGGCTCGCTGCCGCCCGCGAGCGCCACCTCCTCCGCGAGCCGCTCGAGCTCGCGGCGGATGGCGGCGCCGGCCGGTTGCCACAGCGGCAGACCCGGACCGACGAGCGGGCTGGTGGTGAAGATGCCCATCGACCGCCCCAGGTCGCGATGGTCGGGGCCGGTGGGATCGGACAGCGCGCGGGGATCGGTGCTCATGAGGATGCTCCTTCGGGAAGTGAGCCGCCCGGGCACGACAAAGGCCCCGGAGCGAGCTCCGGGGCCTGGGTGCTGGTGCGTGCAGCGGTCAGTCGGCGCCGGAGATGACCGGCGTCGTCGTGACCTGGTTGCTGCGCATGCCTGACACCCTAGTCGCGGCGGGCGCTCCCGGACAGGCCGAAAGCACCTCGTCGTCGGCGGCGCGGCGGGTCAGCCGACGACCTCCCACGGTCCGTGCTTCGACGCACCGGGCTCCTGGTCCCGGGTCCACCACTGCGCCTCGTACCGCGCGCCGTCGTGCACCACGACGTCGCCGGCGTCGAAGATCCGCGACTCCGTCCAGACGGCCGTGCCGTCGCCGGCGCGGACGAGCTCCTGCCACGATCCGGTCGCCGAGGCTCCCGGCCCCTGGCCGCGCGTCCACCAGGTGGCGGCGAACTGCCCGCCGTCGTGGAAGACGACGTCGCCGTCGTCGTAGGTCGTCCTCGCGTCCCACGCGGGCGCGGCGTCGCCGGGCACCTTCGCCAGCACCTCGACCTCGCTGACGATCAGGTGGGTGTCGGCGTGCGCCGACATCACCACGCGCACCGCGTCCGCGCGCACGTCCGCGGGGACCTCGGCCACGAGGGTCCCGTCGTCGGTCGACGCCTCGCCGACGGCCTGCCAGGCGCCGTCGACCCGCGCCTCGACCGCGACGCCGGTGGCCCAGCTCCGGTGCCCGCCGTCCCGGTAGAACCGCGTCACGACGCCGGTCACGTCGCGCGCGCCGGGCAGCGTCACGGTGAGCGTGTCCTCGGCGTTCTTGGCGTCGGAGCGCCAGTTGGACCACCCCTTGTCGGAGGTGTCGCCGTCGATGACGCGCGACGCCGGGTAGCCGGGCTCGGTGTACGTCGCGGATGCCGTGGTGCCCTCGGCGAGCGCGGCGTTCGCCTCGCCCGGCGCGGTGACGAGCACCCGCACCGTGGCGGGCAGCGTGCCGCCCGCACCGTCGTCGGCCGCGCCGGTCAGCTCGACCACGCCGAGCTCGTCGAACGCGCCCGGGGGGACGTCGTCCCAGGTCACCGGGCGCTGCACCGCGCCGCCTCCGGCGGCGACGGCGGTCACCGTGGCGGGCAGCCCGACCTCGGCCGCCGCCTCGCCCACGTACGCCTCGGCGCGGGCCGTCTCGGTCCGCTCGAGCGTGTCGACCAGGACGGTGGCCGTCGCGTCGGCCGTGCCGCCCGACGGCACCTGCACGGTGCCGCTGACCTCGACCGTGCCGGGCTGCGCCCACGCGTCGTCGCCGGGCACCGTCCACGTCACCGGCAGCTCGCCGCGCGCGCCGCCCGGGTAGACGGGGGTGACGACGTCCGGCAGCACCGGCGCGACGCCCGGCGTCGTGAACACGTCCACGGCCTCGGTGCCCAGCACCGTCTCGTCGATCACCGCCCAGCGCTGGTTCGCGCCGGACGACGCCCGGTAGGTCCCGACGGGCGAGCCGTCGGCCGTGGCCTCGCCGCCCACCTCGAGCAGGGTGCGCGACGACGCGTTGACCAGCGTGTACGTGCCGTCGCCGGTGGTGGACAGGATCCACCGCGCGGCGGCGGGCGTGTCGACGGGGTCGGCCGGGGCGTCGACGAGCACCGCGGAGGTGTCGTCGCTCACCGCCAGCTGCTGCCCCGTGGCCACGTTCGTCACGGCGTACCGGGTGCGGTGCGAGCCGGAGCCCTCCGGCGCGCCGAGGTCCTCGAGGGTCCAGAGCTGCTCGGCCGCGGCCGGGTCGTCGGTCGCGATCTGCAGGCTGTCGCCGGCGGGCGCCAGCGAGCGGGCCGCCTGCGCGCCGTCGAGCCGGAACACGTGGCCGTCCTGGGCCAGCGTCGCGTCGTCCGCGACGCCCGAGACGCCGTCGACGACGAACGTCGTCACCGACTCCGCCGGCACGCTGAGCGTGGCCGCGGCGTCCTCGACGGCCACGGGCTCACCTTCCTGCAGGTACCCGTCGACGCTGGTCACGACAGGCGTGACCGTCGCCCCCGCCGTGTCGGCGAAGCCCGACAGGTCGAGCGTGACGTCGCGCGCCGCCGTCGTGTCGTTGACGTGCACGACGGTCGCGGCGTCGCCCCCGGCCGAGACCGCGGCGGTGCTGTCCGCGTCGTCGACGCCGACCAGCCGGTCGCCGGGCGCGATGTAGTGCGTGAAGTTCTGGGTCACCCAGTACTTGGTGTTGGTGTAGATGGGGCAGCTCTCGAGCGTGTCGTCCTCGGTGCAGGAGAACGAGAGCTGGATCTCGCCCCAGTTGCCGCCCTCGGGGCTCTCGCCGCCGGGCGCCATGTTGTCGTAGTCCTCCACGGGCTGCCAGAACACCCACGCGGACGGCTCCAGCTCGCGCAGGTCGTCGACGATCTGGTGCGCGCTGCCCAGGCCGGACTCCATGGACTCGAAGTCCTGGCCCGTGCTCGACCAGGAGCCGCCGACCTCGCTCATCCACAGCGGCTTGTCCTCGCCCTTGGCGATGTCGCGGACCGTCGTGCGCTGGCCCGTGCCGTACGTGTGCACGTTGAGCTGCGAGACCTGGTCGCGCACGGCGTCCGGGTAGGAGTTCCAGTTGGTGGCGAAGCGGCCGGGGTTGGTCTCGTCCATCGCGGAGATCACCGCGCCGGTGCCGGAGCCGTCGAGGGCGCCCGCGAGCGCCGGGATCACCCGCTGCTGCAGCTCCGGGCCGATGTGCGCGCCCTCCTGCCGGCCGCCGGTCGGGTTGCCGTCCGCGCCGAGCTGGGTGCCCCAGTAGTCGGTGTTCGGCTCGTTGAAGGGGTCGATCGTGTCGACGTCGATCCCGTGCGCGTCCTCGAGGCGCTCGACGGCGCCCACGAGGTACTGCGCGAAGTCGTCGATGCTCGCGGTCCTGAGCTGGTCGGTCCCGGCGTCGAAGTTGCCGGAGACGTAGCCGGACTCGGTCATGAACCACGGCGGGGAGTTGCTGAACGCCTCCCAGTGCGTGACGTCGTCCTTGATGCGGTCGACCCACCAGCGCTGGGTGGCGTCGGCGTCCGGGTCCCAGTGGTCGGGGTCCGCCGGGTCCCACCAGTCCACGTCCTCGCGGGTGGTGCCCTCGGGCGCCTGCCACCAGCCGTCGACGGCGCCGCCCGCGCGCAGGTAGTCGGGCACGTCGGGGGCGTTGCCGCCGCCCACGTTGTAGCGCGCGATGTTGAGGTTCAGCCCCTCGTCGCCGAACACCATGTCCGCCAGCCGGTCGCGGATCTCGTCCGGGTAGCCGCCGGTGGCGTTCGCGAACCACACGAGGCTGGTGCCCCAGCCCTCGAACGGCTCCCCCGCGTACGACGGGTCGGGGCGGACCGTCACCCCGGGGGTGTCGGCGGTCGGGGCCGTGCGGACGGCCGCGGCGGCGGGCTGCGCGGACGCCGCGGCCGGGACGAGGCCGGCGGCCAGCAGGGCGCCCGCCGCCCCGGTGGCGACGGCGAGCCGTCGTCGGGCGTTCCTTCTCGTCGGGCTCATCGGTGAACCTCTCTCTCGCGTCGGTGCGATGGGTGGGGTCGTGCGACGGGTCGTGCGGGTCGGTGGTGCGGGTGGTGCGGTCAGTCGGTGCGCCCGGCCGGGGCGGACGGCGGGGCGAGCAGGAAGGCGGGGTCGGCGAGGCCGGCGTCGGCGAACGCGGTCCGGACCTCGGCCACGACGGCGTCGACGTCGCCGGCGCGCACCAGCGCGAGGGTGGAGCCGCCGAAGCCGCCGCCGGTCATGCGCGCACCGAGCGCCCCGGCGGCGAGGCTCGCGACCACCGCCAGGTCCAGCTCGGGCACGGTGACCTCGAAGTCGTCGCGCAGGGACACGTGCGACGCCGTCATCAGCGCGCCGACCTGCGCGTACGCCCCCGCACGCACGAGCTCGGCGACGTCCGCCGTGCGCGCGGTCTCGGTGACGACGTGCCGCACCCGTCGCCGCAGCACGCCGTCGAGGTCGTGCGGCTCCAGCGCGGCGAGCGCGTCCTCCAGGGTGCCGGGGTCGACCTCGCGCAGGCTGCCGAGGCCCAGGAGCGCGGCCGCCCGCTCGCACGACGCGCGCCGGGCGGCGTACTGCCCGTCGACGAGCCGGTGCGGCGCCCGGGTGTCGACGGCGAGCAGCACCAGCCCGGCCGACGCCAGGTCCCACGGCAGCGGGACGGCGTGCTCCTCGGGCGGCAGGCCCGGGCGGAAGTCGAGCAGCAGCGCCTCGTCCGCACGGCACAGCAGGGAGGCGGACTGGTCGAGCCCGCCCGTGGCCGCGCCGGCCACGTCGTTCTCGGCGCGCACGCACGCCTCGACCAGCCGGGACCGGCCCGCGACGGTGTCGCCCAGGCCGAGCCCGTGCACGTCGTCGAGCGCCGCGGCGACGGCGCTCTCGAGCGCGGCGGAGCTCGACAACGAGGCGCCGAACGGCACGCAGGAGTCGACGGCGGCGTCGAACCCGCCCACGGCGTGCCCCGCCTCGCGGAGCGCCCACGCGACGCCCGCCAGGTAGGCGCCCCAGCCGGAGACGCCCTCCCCGGCCGCGTCCACCGCTGCGCCGACGTCGGCGAGGTCCGCCTCCCACAGGCCGTCGGCCTGGGCCGACGCGAGGCGCACGACGTCAACGGGGCGCGGCCGCAGCGCGACGTACGTGCGGTGCGGCAGCGCGGTCGGCAGGCACAGCCCGGCGTTGTAGTCGGTGTGCTCGCCGATGAGGTTCACGCGGCCCGGCGCGGACCACACGCCGGCGACGGCGCCGTCGGCCGGGTCGTCACCGAACGCCCGGGCGAAGACCTCCCGGGCACGCCGGGCGCCCTCCTCCGGCGACCACGCGACGTGCCACCCGGCGTCGGCCACGGGCTGCGCCCCCGCACCCATCAGGCCTCCGTCGGGCCGAGGTCGGGAGCCGCGACGAACCGCGCGCGGGGCGCGGCGGCGCCGTGCAGCTCCAGGAGCACGAGCTCGTTGCCCTCCGCGCGGACCAGCGGCCCCGGCACGTAGTACGAGCCGGTGGGGCCCTGGCCGGAGTACCGGCCGAGCAGCTCGCCGTTGACCCAGACGAGGCCGCGACCCCAGCCGTCCAGGCGCAGGAAGTGGTCGGCGCCCGCCACGGAGTCGAACGTGCCGCGGTGGAACGACGGCCCGGCGACCGGTGCGGCGTCGTCGTCCGCGGCCGCCCACACGGAGTCGTCCAGGAGCTCCGGGGCGTCCTCGAGCCGCAGGGGCACGGCCTCCCAGTCGGTGAGCTCGCGGGTGGCGGTGCGCACCGTCCCGACGATCCCCTTGTGCTCGCCGATCCGCGGGCCGTAGTTGACGCGCCCCCGGTCCTCGACGAGCAGCGTCAGGGTGCCGGCCCGCCTCGGCAGCGGCAGCGACCAGGCGTGGGTGGTGCGGTCGAGCACACCCACCGGGTCGCCGTCGAGCGCGACGACAGCACGGTCGCGCACCTCCTCGACCACCAGGACGGCGTCGTCCGCCTCGACCCGCGCGCCGTACAGCACGAACCCGGACCACTGGCGCAGGTCGTCCATCGTCGGAGGCTGCGGGGACGACGTGCGCGACGCCGGCCCGGACAGCTGCTCCAGGACGCCGTCGAGCGGCACCCGCCGGTCGAGGACGACGTCGAGCACGGGCGCCTGGCCCGGCTCGGCGGGCAGCTCGTCGGGCACCGGCGCGTGCTTGGCGATCACCGCGCGCAGGGCGTGGAACTTGTCGGTGGGGCCGCCGTGCTCGGACAGCGGGGCGTCGTAGTCGTACGACGTGGTGATGGGCAGGTAGGTGCCCTTGTCGTTGGCCCCGTTGGTCAGCCCCAGGTTGGTGCCGCCGTGGAACATGTAGAGGTTGACCGACGCGCCCGCACCGAGCAGGTCGTCCAGGTCCGCCGCCGTGGTCTCCGGGACGGTGACGTGGTGCTCGAGCCCCCAGGAGTCGAACCAGCCGTCCCAGAACTCCGTGCACATCAGCGGACCGGCGGGCTGGTGCCGCCGCAGCACGGCCAGGCGCTCCAGGGAGCGGGAGCCGAAGTTCGCCGTCTTGTGCAGCTCGGGCAGGCCGCCGAGCGACAGGTGCTCGTCGTCGGCCTGGTCGCAGGTGAACAGCGGCACGTCGATCCCCTGGGCCCGCGTGAGGTCGACGAGCGCGCGCAGGTAGCGCGCGCGCTCGTCGTCCGGCACGCCCGGGTAGGCGCCGTACTCGTTCTCCACCTGCACCATGAGCACCGGGCCGCCGCGCGTCACCTGCCGCTCGGCGACGACGGGCAGCAGGTGCGCGTAGTAGCTGCCGATGGCGTCCAGGAACGCCGGGTCGTGCCGGCGCACCCCGGTGCCCCGCCCGTCCGGCCCCCCGGCGAAGAGCCACGCGGGCAGCCCGCCGCCGTCCCACTCCGCGCAGATGTACGGGCCCGGGCGCACGATCGCGTGCAGCCCCTCCGCCGCGACCAGGTCGAGGAAGCGACCCAGGTCGCGCCGCCCGGCGAGGTCGAACTCGTCGGGCTGCGGTGCGTGGAAGTTCCACGCCACGTACGTCTCGATGGTGTTCAGCCCCATCAGCCGCGCCTTGCGGATCCGGTCGGCCCACTGGTCGGGGTGCACGCGGAAGTAGTGCAGCGCCCCGCTGATCACCTGGAAGGGGCGGCCATCGAGCAGGAAGTCCCGCTCGCCGATCTCGAACGTGGGCATGACGCGGTGGGCCTTTCGACGAGGTGGGGTGCGGCGGCGGGGCGTGGAGCCCCGCCGCCGGAGTCATGCGGACGGGCTCACTTGTTGACGGTGAAGCCCTGGCCGTTGCCGTACGTGGCGGACTGCTCCTGCCACGTCGCCAGGCCGTCCGTCAGCGTGGTGCCGGACACGTACGCCTGGCCCACCGTGTCGTTGAAGATCGAGTTCGCGTAGACCTGGAACGGCAGGTACTGCCAGCCCTCGACGACGTTGGCCGCGGAGTCGGCGAGCACCTCGTTGATCTTCTGGCCGCCGAAGTACTCGGACTCGGCGCCGCGGAACTCGTCCGACTCGAGGTCCGCCGTGGTGGCCGGGAACGCGCCGCCGTCGAGGCGGGCCTGCACGCCGTCGCCGTTCGTGGCGTAGTCGACGAAGGCGTAGGCGAGCTCCGCGTTCGTGCTGGCGGCGGGCACGGTCAGCGACGAGCCGCCGTTCTCGGAGGTGGCGTGCTGCCCGGCCTCCCACTGCGGCATCTCGGCGACGCGCCACTTGCCCTTGCCCTGCGGGACGCCGGACTCGAGGTTGGCGGGCATCCACGCGCCGATGGTCAGCGTCGCGATGGTGCCGTTGCCGAGGCCCTGGTACCACTCGTCGCTCCACGAGCCGACGGGTGCCAGCAGGTCCTCGTCGATCAGCTGCTGCCACACCTCGGTGAACTTCTGGGTGCCCTCGTCGCCGGCGAGGTCGATCGCCACGTCGGTGCCGTCCACCTGGTACGGCTGGCCGCCGGCCTGCCAGATCATGCTGGTGGTGAAGCCGGCGTCGCCGATGTCGTTGGCGATGTACGCCTTCGGGTCCTTCTCGTGGATGGTCCGGGCGGCCTCGAGGTACTCGTCCCACGTGGTCGGCACGTCGACGCCGTACTTCTCGAAGACGTCCTCGTTGTAGAAGAGGGCCATGGGGCCGGAGTCCATGGGCAGGCCGTAGACGCCGTCGCCGCTGTGCACGGAGTTCCACGGGCCGGTGCTGAACGTGCCGTCCAGGTCGTCCGCGCCGAGCGGGCCGAGGTTCGTCAGCGCCTCGGAGATGGCGAACTGCGGCACGGCGTAGTACTCGACCTGCGCGACGTCGGGCACCCCGTCGCCCGCCGAGATCGCGTTCTGCAGGGCCGTGTACTGGTCGTTGCCCGTCCCGACGTTCTCGAGGTTCACCGTGACGTTCGGGTACTTCTTCTCGACGTCGGTCACGACCTGCTCGAGCGTGGGCTCCCACGCCCACACGGTGATCTCGCCGCCCTTCTCGAGGACGGCGGCGGTGTCGACGGGCGCGGCGTCGCCACCCGCGGAGCCGCCGTCGTCGCCGGAGCCGCAGGCGGCCAGGCCGAGGGCGAGCACGCCGGCAAGGGCGGTACCGCGCGCCAGGTGGCGGGATCGTGCGTTCATGGGGTCCTCACTTCGTTGTCAGACGGGGGATACGCGGGGAGATGCGGGGTCATTCCTTGACGGACCCGGCGGCCAGGCCGGACTGCCAGTAGCGCTGCAGCAGCAGGAAGGCGGCGACGAGCGGCAGGATCGTGAGCAGCGCGCCGGTGATGACGAGGTTGAAGATGGCCTCGCCGCCGGCGGTCGCGGCCTGCGCGTTCCAGGCGTTGAGGCCCAGCGTCAGGGGGTACCAGGACGAGTCGCGCAGCATGATCAGCGGCAGGAAGTAGTTGTTCCAGGTCGCGACCATCGTGAACAGGAGCACCGTGACGATCCCCGGCGCGAGCAGCGGCAGGCTCACGCGGAAGAAGGTGCGGAACTCTCCCGCCCCGTCGATCCGGGCCGCCTCGAGCAGCTCGCCGGGGATGGCCTCGGCCGCGAAGGTCCACATGAGGTACAGCCCGAACGGCGAGATCAGCGACGGGATGATCACGGCCCACGGCGTGTTCGTCAGGCCGAGCTGGCTGAACATGAGGAAGGTCGGGACGGCGAGCGCGGTGCCCGGCACCGCGACGGCGCCGATGACGAGCGCGAACACCCCGCGCTTGCCCGGGAAGTCGAACTTCGCGAGGGCGTAGCCGCCCAGGATGGCGAGGAACGTCGCGCCGCCGGCGCCCACGACCACGTACAGCACGGTGTTGCCGAACCACCGCACGAAGACGCCGTCGTCGTAGGTCAGCGTGGTGACGATGTTGTCCCACAGCGAGAACGATTCGCCGAACCAGAGGCCGAACGAGGAGAACAGGTCCTCCTGCGTCTTGGTCGCGTTGATGAGCAGCCAGGCCAGCGGCACCAGCGAGTACACGAGCACGACGGCGGTGAGCACCGTGAGCAGGGGGCTGCGGCGCGGCCGGGCCACCGAGTGGTGGCGCGGGGTGCGCAGCCTCGGGGCGGGACGGGCGGGGGCGGTCAGCGTCGACACGGGTCACGGCTCCTTGCGCATGCCGCGCAGCTGCACCACGTAGGCGATCACCATGGTGATCAGGCCCATGATGATGGCCACGGTCGCGGAGTAGTTGTACTGCTGGCCGGAGAACGACAGCGAGTAGGCGTACAGGTTGGGCGTGTACGACGTCGTGATGGCGTTCGGGGCGAGCGACTGCAGGATGCTGGGCTCGTTGAAGAGCTGGAAGCTGCCGATGATCGAGAAGATCGTGGCGATGACAAGCGCGCCGCGGATGGCGGGCAGCTTGATGGCGCTGATGACGCGCCACTGGCCTGCGCCGTCGATCTCCGCCGCCTCGTAGAGCGAGTGCGGCACGACGCGCAGCGCGGAGTAGAAGATCAGCATGTTGTAGCCGACGAACTCCCAGGTCACGATGTTGCCGATCGACGCCAGGACGAGGTCCGGCGACAGGGGGTTCGGCAGGCTGACCCCGAAGGCGTCGTTGATGTTGCCCACCAGGCCGAAGCGCGTGCCGTACATGAAGCCCCACATGAGGGCGGCGACGACGGCCGGCACCGCGTAGGGCATGAAGATCGAGATCCGGAAGAAGCTCTTGCCGTACAGGCGGCCGCTGTCGATCGCGAGGGCGACCAGCAGCGCGATGCCGAGCATGATCGGCACCTGCACCAGCAGGAACAGGCTGACGCGGCCGAGGCCCTCCCAGAACTGCGGGTCGGCGAGCGCCTGCGCGTAGTTCTCGAGCCCGACGAACCTGGTGCCGCCCACCATCTGCGTGCGGAACACCGACAGGTACAGCGAGTAGGCGATCGGTGCCAGGAACACCAGCGCGAACACCAGCATGAACGGGCCCACGAACATCCAGCCCGTCCAGCGCCGACGACTACGGCGCACGACGGGCACGGCGGACACGGTGGGCGGCAAGGCTGCCGGAGCGTCAGCGGTCACGAAGCAACTCCCAGGGGACGGGCCAAATGTTTACGTAAACATCCTGGCGGCATTAGAGTGTCGCGAGGCAGCGGCGATGTCAAGCGCCCGGACGCCGGCAGAGCGACCCGGGACCACAGGAGAGGCACAGGAGAGGCGGGGACGGTGGACACGAACGGCGCAGCCGGCGCGCAGACCCGGGGGCGGGGCCGCCCCCGGACGGCGCCCTCGATGGCCGAGGTCGCGGCGCTCGCCGGCGTGTCCTCGCAGACCGTCTCCCGGGTGTCGATGGGGCTCGACAACGTCAAGCCCGCGACGCGCGAGCGCGTGCTCGCCGCCATGGCCGAGCTGGGCTACGCCCCCAACACCGCCGCACGCGCGCTGCGGTACGGCAGCTTCCGCACCCTCGGGGTCATCGCCCACCGCCTGGCCCGCACGGGCGAGTCGCGCACCGTCGAGGCCGTCGTCGAGGCCGCCCGCGCGGAGGGCTACACCGTCACCATCGTCGACGTCGAGAGCCCCTCCCCCGACGACGTCTCCGCGGCCGTCACCCGGCTCTCCCACCAGGCGATCGACGGGCTCGTCATCGTGCGCGCCGAGTCCGCGACCCCGGACACGCTCGCACTCCCGGCGCAGCTGCCCGTCGTCGTCTCCGACTCGCGCTTCGTCGGCACCCACCCCGCCGTGCGCGCCGACCAGACCGAGGGCGCCCGGCTCGCCGTGCAGCACCTGCTCGACCTGGGCCACCGCACGGTGCACCACGTGGCGGGCCCGGACGACTCGCTGCCCGCACGCAGCCGCATCGACGCCTGGCGCGCCACGCTCCAGGCGGCCGGCCGGCCCGTCCCCGAGCCGCTGCACGGCGACTGGACCGCGCGGACCGGGTACGCCGTCGGCCGCGAGCTCGCCGCCGACCCCGACGTCACCGCCGTGTTCTGTGCCAACGACGAGACCGCCGCGGGTCTGCTGCACGCCCTGCACGGGGCCGGGCGTCGCGTGCCCGACGACGTGTCCGTCGTCGGCTTCGACGGCATCACGCTCGCGGAGCACCTGTGGCCGCCGCTGACCACCGTGGAGCAGGACTTCGCGCGCATCGGCAGCAGCCTGGTCGACCTGCTGCTGCGCCAGGTGCGCGACGACGTCGACCTGAGCGGCACGCACGAGACCGTGCCCGTGCGGCTGGTCGTGCGCGAGAGCAGCGGGCCGGCACCGCGCTAGCCGTCCGGGCCGGTCGGCCGGTCAGAGCGCGATCGCGGCCCGGGTCGTCACCAGGCCGACGTCGCCGAGGAAGCGCTCCAGCGCGATCATCGCGACCCCTGTGGCGACGGAGTTCCCGCGCACCGTCGAGATCTCCAGACTCAGCCCGGCGGCGGACTCCCCCGGCGCCTCCTCCACGACCCGCGCACGGGCGAGCGGCAGCAGGCGGTCGCCGAGGGCCCACGTCGTCCAGCCCGTGAGGGTGACCCGCTCCGGGTTGACGACCGCCACCAGGTCCGCGAGCGCCGACCCGAGGTAGCGCGCGGTCGTCGCGAGCGTCTCCTCGACCGCCGGGTCGGGCGTGTCCGCCGCGCTGGCCGACGCGAGCGCCTGGATGAACTCCCGCTGCAGGTCCAGGTCGCACAGCGGGTGCTCGGGCGCGATCTCACGGAGCGTCTGCTGGATGCCGGGCGCACCGACGTACGCCTCGACGCAGCCGCGGCGCCCGCACCGGCAGCGGCGGCCGTCGACCGCGAGCAGCGAGTGTCCCCACTCCCCCGCGGCGTTGGTCGCGCCGCGGAGGATGCGCCCCTCCAGGACGATCCCTGCCCCGACCCCGGTGCCGAGGTTCACCGTCACCATCGAGTCGGCCCCACGGCCGGTGCCGAACCACAGCTCCGCGGTCGCGATCGCCTTGAGCGGGTTGTCGAGCACCAGGGGCACGCCGATCCGCTCGCGCAGGCTGTCCAGCTCGACCGAGCGCCAGCTCCAGTGCGGGACGACGACGGCGACCCCCGACGCGCGCTGCACGATGCCGGGGAGGGCCACCCCGACGCCGAGCACGTCGGCGGCGGCCACGCCCGCCTTCGCGAGGGCGGCGTCGAAGGTCCGGCCGATGCCTTCGACGACGTACTCGGGCGAGCTCTCGTGCTCGTCTCGCGGGGTCTCGGCCGCCGCCACCTCGTCGAGGGCGGCGTCGAACACGATCGCGCGCACGTAGGTCTCCGCGACGTCGACACCCACCACCCGGCCGCGGTCGGCGTTGATGCGCAGGCTCGTGGTGGGCCGCCCGACCCGGCCGGCGCTCAGCCGCGACTCGGTGACGATCCCCTCGGAGAGCAGGTCGCCGACGACGGTGGCCACGGTCGCCGGGCTGAGCCCGGTCGTGCGGGCCAGCTCGTTGCGGGTGGCCTCCTCGGCCGACAGCAGGGCGTGCATCACGTCCAGCCGGGACTCGCTGCGGATGTCGCGCGACGTCCGCCTCTCGACTGCCATGGTCACTCCTGGGTGGCGACGGTGCGAAGACGCGCCAGCTGCGGTCGGTTCGGCCCGGCGGTCGCGCGCACCAGCAAGCGTAGCCCGCCGTCGTTCCAGGCCGCGGGAAGCCAGAGGCGGGTCGGCCGGCCCCCGGAGAACCGCGGTGCGGCGGGGTCGTCGAGCCAGACCCGGCCGAGCAGCTCGCCGTGCGCGAAGGCGCTCACGCGCACCTGGGTGCCGGCGAACCACAGGGACCACCCGCCGGCCGGCAGCGCGACGTCGAGCCATGCCTCGTCGCCCGGCGCGAGGTCCAGCGGCAGCCCGACGTCCGCGCCCGGGGCGGGCCGCGCGGCCAGCCCCACGAGCGCCGTGTCCGGCTGCGCCTCGACCTGCCAGCCGCGCACGGGGTCGAGCCGCAGCAGCTCCGCCCCGCCAAGCGCGCCCGGCGTGTGCGGCAGCGTGACGGCGACGTCCGCGCCCTCCCCGGGCGCCAGGTGGAGCCACGGGTCCTCGGCCGTCACGGTGCGCCGCGCGCCGTCCACCCGCACGTCGACCGCACCGGGCACGCCGTCGAGGCGCAGGGCGTGGTGCCGGACCTCGTCCACGGGCAGCGACCGCCGGTACGTGACCGGCCGCCCGACCCGCGTGCTGCTCCAGCCGCCGAGCGTGCGCAGCGGCGCCGGGTCGCCGGCCCACTGCTCCCCCGACCCGACGCTCCAGAGCGCGGACACGTCGTCGCGGGCGGCCACGGACCAGACCCGCCCGAGGCCGCGCAGCGACCCGGCGCGCAGGCCGGGCAGCCGGGCGTCGTCGAAGTTGGCGTGGCCCCAGGTCTCGACGGTCGCCGCCAGCCGGGTCGCGCCGCCGGTCGTCACCACGGTCGTCGCGCCGAAGCGCGCGAGGGTCGGGCGGGCGACGCCGTCGAGGGCGAGGTCGACCATGTCGCCCGCGCCCTCGAGCACGAGCTCGGCGGCGCCGGTGACGTCGGCCGCGTAGTGGGTGCGGCCACGGTGCACGCCGACCTCCTCCGACGCGGGCGGGAGGTCGTACCGCTCCGGGCGGCCGTCGCGGGTGGGCAGGTCGAGGCGCACGACACGCGCCACGTCGGTGGCCGGGACGGTCTCGTCCTCCGCAGGGTCGGCGTCCGCGTCCCACGCCGGCGCGGGCGGGGCGGGCGTCGCACCCGGCCCCGGCACGTCCTCCGGGTGGCGCAGGACGACGTCCCACCGGTCGTCGCCGGCGCGCGCGACCGCGCGGACCGGCGCGCCGGGCGCGGGCGCGGCCAGCTCCAGGACGGTCGTGCTGCCGTCCGCCGCCTCGAGGACCAGGACCGCCGGGCCCTGACCGGCGACCTCGATCCCGGACGGCCCGGCCGCCACGAGGTCTGCGGTCGCCAGGCGCAGCGTCCCCTGCATCCCGAACCGGTCGAGGGGCAGGTCCCGCAGCACCAGAAGGCACGACTCCGGGGGCAGCACGACCTCGACGGCCGTGCGGCAGCCGCCGTCGACCGGCAGGAGGGCCTCGGCCCACGACTCGCCGAGGTTCGGCACGCCGAGCAGGGAGCCCCCGCCGTCGAGCCAGAGGCAGGACGGCGACGTGCTCGTCGGAGCCGACGTCGCGTACGCGCCGGGCGCCGCCCGGGGCACGCCGCGCGCCAGGGCCGGGCCGAGGGTCCGCAGGACGGCGGCCAGCACGCGCGCCTGGGCCGTCTCCGGGCGCGGGGCGCCGACCGGCGAGAGGAACCCGCCGAAGTCGTAGTCGTGCGTCATGAAGCTGCCCGGGTCGCCCCAGTTCCCGACCGACGGCGTGTACCCGAGGTCGAAGCCGGACGCCTGCAGGTACGGCGCCAGCAGCGTCGCGCCGCTGACCAGCAGCCGACGCAGGGTGACGTGCCGCCGGTTCGTCTCGGTGACCAGGAGCGGCAGCCCCCGGTCGGCCATCCTCTCCGCGTAGCGGCGCACCTCCGCCTCGACGTGGGGCGACCGGTCGTCCGGGTAGAAGTTGAACGCCGGCGCCACGCCGTCGACCCCGCCCGTCGCGCCGACCAGGTCGCCCTGGCCGGCGCACGCGACGAGCGGCACCGTGATGCCGTGCTCGCGCGCCATGGCCGCGAGCGCCCCGACGTAGCCCGCCCGGTCCTCGCAGTCGAAGAAGTCGAGCTCGTTCTCGAGCTGCACGGCCACGACGCTGCCGCCGCGGCCGTGCTGGCGCGCGGCGAGGATCGGCAGCACCTGGTCGAACCACTCCCGCACCCGCGCCAGGTAGCGCGGCTCGGCCTGCCGCAGCCGCAGCCCCGGCTCGAGCGTGAGCCAGGCGGGCAGCGCGCCGCCGTCCCACTCCGAGCAGATGTACGGCCCGGGGCGGGCGACCACCAGCAGCCCCGCCTCGTGGGCGAGGTCGAGGAACGTCCCGACGTCGCGCCGCCCGGTGAAGTCCCACCGGCCGGGCTCGAGCTCGTGGAAGTTCCACGGCAGGTAGACGTCGACGGCGTCGTACCCCGTCGCCCGTACCTGGGCGAGCCTCGCCGCCCACTCCTCGCGCGGCAGCCGGAAGGAGAACAGGGAGGCGCACAGCAGCGCCTTCTCCTCGCCGTCGACCACCAGGCCGGAGGGCCCGAGCTCGACGCTGCTGCTGGTCACGGTCGTCACTTCACACCCGCGCTTCCGACGGAGACGTTCATCTCGTACAGGTACTTCTGCCCGAGGTAGTACACGACGATCATCGGCAGCGTCAGCATGATGGAGCCGACCATGACGAGGTTCCACGGCGGCAGCTGCATGGCGTTGCTCGTGGAGGTCATGTACTGCAGGCCGAGGGCGAGCGGCATCGTCTCCTCGGAGTTGAGGTAGATCAGCGGGCCCATGAAGTCGCCCCACGCGTGCGTCAGCGTGAAGATCGCGATGGCCGTGAGGATCGGCCACATCATGGGCAGCACGATGCGCCGGTAGATGCCGAAGTAGCCGAGCCCGTCCACCTGCGCGGCCTCGTCCATCTCGCTCGGGATGCGGGAGACGAACTGCCGCACGAGAAACACGTTGAACGCGTTGGAGAAGAAGCTCGGCACGATGAGCGGCAGGTAGGTGTTCACCCAGCCCAGCTCCTTGAACAGCAGGAACTGCGGGATCATCGTGATCTGCGCGGGGATCATCATGGTGGCGAGCACGACGACGAACATGACGTTCTTGCCGGGCGCCCGCAGGCGGGCGAACGCGTAGCCGACCAGCGACGACGAGAGCACCTGGCCGACGGCGGACAGGGTCGCGATGATCACCGAGTTCAGGACGAACCGGCCCACGGGCAGGCCCGTGGCGGTGAAGACGTCGCTGAAGTTCGACCAGAGGAACTCCGTGGGGATCACGGTGAACGCGTTCTGCGCGCTGGTCTGGTCGCTCGCCAGCGCGATGGAGACCATGAGGATCAGCGGCACGAAGAAGGCCGCCGAGACGATCAGCAGCACCGCGTAGGTGGCGGGCGTCGCCTTGAACGCCTTGAGCGTGCGGGCCGTGGCGCCGCGGCCGGGCGCGAGGTCCGGCTCGGCCACGGCGGCGGGTGGGGCCTGGGTCGCTGCGGCCATCACCGCACCTCCGTCTCGTAGAACACCCAGCGCCGCGACGTGCGGAACGCGAGCGCGGTGAAGCCGATGATGACGACGAACAGCAGCCAGGCGACGGCCGACGCGTAGCCGAAGTGGTAGAAGCCGAAGGCCTGGTCGAACAGCAGCGGCACCACCATCTGGCTGGCGTTGTCGGGTCCGCCCTGGGTGAGGATGTACACCTGGGAGAAGATCTGGAACGCGCCGATCAGCCCCATGATGAGGTTGAAGAAGATGATCGGCGTGATCTGCGGGAACGTGATCGACCAGAACTGCCGGAACGGCCCCGCCCCGTCGATCTCGGCGGCCTCGTAGAACTCCCGCGGGATGCCGTTCATGGCACTGAGCAGCAGCACCGTGGCGCTCCCGGCGCCCCAGGCCGACAGCACGACGAGCGCGGGCTTGACCCACAGCGGGTCGAGCAGCCAGTCGGGCCCCTGGATGCCGAACACCCCGAGCAGGTCGTTCAACGGGCCCGACGGCGCGAGCACCATCTTGAACACCATCGCGGTGGCCACGAGCGGCACCAGCGTGGGCAGGTAGATCATGGTGCGGAAGAACTTGCGGCCGCGGACCTTCTTGTTGAGCAGGTTGGCCAGCCAGAGGCCGACCGCCAGGCCGAGCGGGACCGAGACCGCGGCGTAGAAGAAGGTGTTCCACAGGGCCTTCCAGAACACCGGGTCGCCGGTGAGGGCCTGGACGTAGTTGTCCAGCCCGACGAACACGGGTGGCGTGAACGAGTCCCACTCGGTGAGCGAGATGTACACGGACGCGATCATCGGGCCCAGCAGGAACCCGACGAAGCCGAAGAGCCAGGGCGAGATGAACAGCCAGAAGAACCGGGCCTCCGTCCGGCCCCGCCGGGACAGCTTCGGGCGGGGCAGGCGTGCGGCGCGCCGGCCCCCCGTGCGGCGCAGGCCCTGGGCCCGCGCCGCACCGAGGACGGCGCCGAGGTCGGCGGCCATCGTCAGCCCTGGCCGACGATCGACTCGAGCTTCGTCTGGATCGCGTCGAGCTGCGTCTTCGCGTCGCCGCCCTCGTTCCAGAACGTGCCCAGGTTGTCGTCGAACGTCGCCTGCATCTCGTTCCACTCGGGGATCAGGGGCGACGTGAAGACGAAGCCGGACGACTCCGCGAAGGCGGCCATGTTGATGTCCTTGGTGGCCCATTCCGGCTTGAGGAACGCGTCCGACTGCTGCACCTGGACGTTGGCGGGCACGTCCTGGGCGTTGTCGATGATCACCTGCTGCGCCTCGGCGTCGGTGAGGTAGTCGATCGCCTCGAACGCCTTGTCCGCGTGCTCGGAGTCGCGCGAGATCGCCAGGCCGGAGCCGAAGGCCGACACGGCCTGCTCGTCACCCTGCCACATCGGGGCGATGTCCCAGTCGAAGTCCGACTCGAGGAGGCCGCCGATGGCCCAGAACCCGGTCGTGTTCATCGCGACCTTCTGCGCGGCGAACGCGGGGTCGCCGCCCATGTCGGGCCCCATGTCCGCGTACTCGGCCGCGGTCGGGACGACGTGCTCCTCGAAGGTGAGGTCGTTCGCCCACTGCAGGGCGTCGACGACCTCGGGGGTGTTCACCGTCGGGGCGCCCGAGTCGTCGATGATCTGGCCGCCGTTCTGGTAGGCGAAGCTCCACCACTGCGCCCACCAGCCGGCGCCGCCGTAGCCCCACTGCTTGCCGGGCACGGTGAGCTTCTCCATCGCCGCCTGGGCGTCCTCCTGCGTCCAGTCGGCCGTGGGATAGTCCACGCCGGCGGCGTCGAAGAGGTCCTTGTTGTAGTAGACGATCATCGCGCCGGAGCGGTCCGGGATCGCGTAGACCTTGTCCTCGTAGGAGTACAGGGAGCCGGTGGGTCCGAAGCGCTCGTCGAGGTCCATGCCGGACTTCGACACGTACTCGTCCAGCGGCAGGATCTGGTTCTTGGACGAGTAGACGTTGACGCCCTCGGCGACCTGCATGATGTCCGGGCCGTTGCCGCCCGCGATCATCGTCTGCACCTTCTGCTCGTACTGCTCGCTCGGGATGAGCTGCAGCTCGACCTTGATGTCGGGATGCGCCTTCTCGAGCATGTCGACGCGCTCCTGGTACGACGTCTTGTCGACGTCGCCGCCCCAGACCGTCATCGTCAGCGTCGTGACCCCGCTGTCGCCCGAGTCCTCGCCCGAGCCGCACGCCGCCAGCGCCGACATGCCCAGCGCGGCGAGCGCCACCCCGGCGACACCCCTGCTCCATCGCGTCCTAGTGTTCATCGTCTCCGCCTCTCTGCGGTGGGCCGGTCGTCGTCGACCGTCCCTCGATTACAACGTTGGTAAAACTAACCCTTGGATAAATAGATGTCGACGGTCCGACGATCACGAAGTGGTCACGGTGCCCGGGCGCCCCGGGCCGCTCGCCGCCATGCCGGGCCGGCGCGCCGTCGTGACGGTGCCGGCCCGGCCTCGCGTCAGCCGCAGGTGCGGGCCGCGTACCCGACGGCGACCTCCGGCGCGTCGCCGATCGCGACGGTCGCGGTGCCGGCGTCGAGGGCCCCCTGCCGCGTGCTCACCACCGCGGACCCGCTGGCGCCCGGGGCCACGCCCCGCACGGTGCGGTCCCCGAGCGCCGTCCGGACCTCGATGTCGCCCGCACGGCCCGTCGCGTTGCGGACGGTCGTCACGAGCTGGACGCGCCCCTGGCCCACGCAGCGTGCGGCGACGGCCGGCTCGACCGCCGTCGGCGGCGCGTCCACCGTGAGCTCCGGGATCTTGAGGTACGAGCCCGGGGTCTCGAACGTGAGCCGCACGGCCGACGCCCAGACCGGGTCGACGGCGACGGCGGTCCGCGTGCCGTTCGCGCCCGGAGGCACGTCCTGCGCCGTCGTCGCGTGCCAGGTGCCGTCGGCGTCCCGGTACTCGACGCCGAACCGCGCGATCGTGCCCTCGATGTTCGTGAACGCGACCTGGTCGACGACGTGCGCCGCGGAGGGCTCCACGGTGAAAGTGACCTCGTCCGTCGTCGAGCCGCTCGCCCACGTCGACCATGACGTCGACGTCGTCCCGTCGCACGCGTTCCCGGCCGGCATCGTCTCCCAGTCCGTCTGGTGGAAGCTCGCCGAGACGGTCGTCCCGTCGGCCCCGCACAGCTCGACGACGCCCTCCTGCGACACCTCGACCGTGCGGCTGAACGTGCGGCCCGCGGAGAACCGGTCGTCGGCCGCGAGGGTGCCCGTGATCGTGTGCTCGCCACGCGTGGCGAACGACGTCGCGTCCCAGGTCACGCCCACGTCGGCGGTGACGCCGTCCACCTCGACCGGAACGGTCGACGGCAGGGCTGCCCCGAAGTCCTCCCCCGGCCCGACCCGCTCGGGCAGGCCGTCGTCGACGACCGACCAGACGCCGTCGCCCAGACCGCGCGAGTCCCAGTAGCTCTCGTCCCAGCCGTCACCCCAGCGCTTCGGGTCCTCCACGGCGGGGTTGCGCATCTCGGCGCGCCCGTTCTCGCCGATGGTGATCGGCAGCCACACGTACGTCGAGTCGGCCGCGCCGGCGTTCCAGCGGTCGCCCATGTAGACGAACCGGCCGCCGCCCAGGTCGAGCACGTTCGTGGACTGCGAGCCGAACGTGGACCGGCGCGTGTCGCCGACGGACAGCAGCCCGTCGCCGCCCTCGGGGATCGTGCTGTACGGGACGTCCTCGTCCCGGTCGTCGGGATCGACCCCCCGGATCCACGGCCCGAGGATGCTGTCGGCCGTGTAGTACGTCTGCGGGTTGGGGTCCCATCCCGTCGCGCCGGACGCGACGGCGTAGTACCGGCCGCCGTGCTCGAACAGCGCGGGCGCCTCGAGCATCCCGCACTCCTTGACGATCTGGAAGTCCTCGCCGCGCACCGGCGCCTCGGCGGTGCCGTCGGCGAAGAGGTACGGGTACCTGCCGTCCTCCGAGTACTGCCCGGCGCCCACCATGTCCGTGGCCGTGGTGTGCGTGACGTTCGTGTACGCCTCGTCCAGCTCGGCCACGTACAGCGACCGGTTCTCCTCCGAGGAGTAGACGATGTACGCCGTCCCGTCGTCGTCCTGGAACACGGTCATGTCGCGCGCCTGGCCGGGCACGGCGGCCGAGATGCAGTCCTGGTAGTTCGTCCGGTTCGGCATCCGGTACACGCCCGTCATGCGGAACGGGCCGGTCGGGCTGTCCGACACCGCCACGCCCGCCATCGAGCGCGCGTACATGCTGCCGCCCGACGTCGTCTGGCCGTCGGAGTGCCACCACAGCACCCACTGGTCGGTCGTGGAGTTGTACAGCACCTTGGGCCGCTCGAAGATCGTGGTGCGGTCGGCCGCCTCGCTCGTGTCGAGGTGGTAGTCCAGCTCGGCGATCCGGTCGGCGCGCGGCTGCCCGGCGTCGTCCACGGTGTCGTACAGGTCGTCGAAGTAGGCGGACTCCAGCTCCGCGGGGTCGGACACCGACCGCAGCACGACGCCCTCGTCCGTCCAGTTCTTCGTGTCGTAGGACTTGTACGCGTGCACGCCGGGGCTGCCGTAGTAGCCGTTGCTGCGGTCCTCGCCGTACCAGTAGTAGACGGTGCGGCCGTCCTCCTCGCTCTGCACCACCTGGCCGCCGTGCGCCTGGACGTGCTCGCCGCCGTCGTCCGGCCAGAGCGGCGAGAAGTAGTCGTCGGCGCCGGTGCCCGGGTCGAGGACGGCGGGGTAGGTCGCGTCGCCGGGAGAGTCGTCGGCGGCCGCGCCGGAGGCGGCCTGCAGGCCGACCAGGGCGACGGCGAGCCCGGTGCCGCCGGCGACGACTCTCCGTGCGATGCGATGCCGCCCGGAACGGGGGTGGGGCATGTCCTTCTCCTTCGTCGTCGAAGCGAGGCGTGCGGCAGGGTCACCGTCGGAGCACTGCCGCAACGGCAGGGTGGCACGGGCAGAATGTTTACGTCAACATCGGCCGCTCGGGCCGTTTCGTTTCTGTTCGCTCCTCGCCTCGTCCCGACGGTCCGGGCAGGCGGACGCCGGTGCGCTCGCCGTCCGGCCAGCGCGTGGCGAGGACACCCCCGTGGACGGTCACGGCGGCGGGACCCGCGTCGTCGTCGCCGCCGCGGAGCGTGACGAGGCACGCGGCCCAGGTGCCGGGCGTCGCTGGGAGGTCGACCCACGGGACCCGGGCGTGCTCGCCGAGCGGGCTGACGTCGTCGCGCACGGTGGCACCGCGGCTGCCGCCGCCGAGCAACGGCTCGACCGTGGACGACAGGCCGTCGGCCGCAACGGTCGGCCAGCCGGAGACGCGCAGCCGGACCGCCGCGGCGTCGACGCCGTCGGCGAGCGCGTCGACGCGGACGGCGCGCAGCTCCCACGGGCCACGGACGACGGAGACGACCGTGAGGACGCCCGCGCCGACGGCGTCGCCGATCGCACCGGAGCCGTGCCCCGGCTGGTCGGTGGCGGGCAGCACCCAGTGCGCCGCGACACGCGACGCCGCCACCCCTGCCTCCGCCTCACCGGCTGACGACTCGACGACGCCGACCTCGAGGGTGGTCATCCCGGTGCGGTGCGTGGCCCGCCCGGCCCCGTCGACGAGGCTCACGGACTGGTCGACGGGCGAGAGCCAGCTGTCGTCGTCGAGCCACGGGCAGGTGGCGGTGGAGTAGCCGAGCCGCGCGTACAGGGGCGAGTCGCCGGTGCGGGCGCCCTCGCGGGCGTGGTCGGTGCCGTGGTTGACCACCCGGACCACGCCGTCGGACCGGGTGCCGCTCACGACCCAGCCCGGCGCACGGACGGTGCGCAGCACGTCGCCGCGCTCCACCGGCAGGGGCTCCTCCGGCGCGGTCCACGCCGGGTGGTCGGCGGGCAGCGCGAGGCCGAGCAGCCCCTTGCTCGCCCAGTAGGGCGAGCCCGGGCCGGAGTACGACTGCGCGAGGCGCGGCCAGGCGTGGTGCCAACCGAGGGTGAGCAGGCCGTCGCGGTCGGGGGCGCCGCGGTCGACGAAGTGCCCCACCACGGCGGACGCCGCGCGGCGCAGCAGCCCCGGGGACAGCGACGGCACCTCGGCCGTCGCGCCCACCCAGAAGGGCGCGGCCGCGGCGAACCGGTACGTGAGCGAACGCCCCTGCACCAGCGGCGACCCGTCGCCGCCCACCAGCGCCACCGCGTCCTGCAGGTACCGGTCGAGCAGTGCGACGTCGCGCTCGCGGCGCGGGGCCGCGAGGTCGGCGGCGCCCGCCATCCGCGCCCACAGGGTGGGGTACAGGTGCAGCGCCCAGCCGGCGTAGTGGTCGAAGGCCCGCTCGGCGCCGTCCGACATCCAGCCGTCGGCACGCTCGAACGAGTCGTGCGTCGCCAGGTCGGCGGCCATCTCGTCGAGGGAGTGCGGGCCGCCGACCGAGCGCAGGAAGGTCTGCACCACCAGCCGGAACCACACCCAGTTGATGCGGGGGTACGTGTCGTCGCCGACCGCCTCGGCCAGGTAGTCCACGACCCGCTCCTGGACCGCCGGGCCGAGCCGGTCCCAGATCCACGGACGGGTCATGTCCAGCACCAGCGCGATCGACGCCGCCTCGACCTTGGCCTGGCCGTGCTCGGACAGCCGCACCCAGCGCTCGGGACTGCGGGGGTCGGTCCCCGCCGCGAGGCCCGCGGCGTAGCGCTCGGCGTAGCCGTGCGGGTCGGCGCCGCGCTCGCCCGCCAGCCGGAACCCGGCGAGCAGGAACGTGCGGGCGTACCCCTCGAGGCCGTCCACGGCGCGGCCGTAGCCGCCCTCCTGTCCCGGGAGGGTGACGAGCGCCCCCTCCGGCGAGGCGAACGGCCGCACCGCGCCGAGCATCGCGTCCGCGAGCGCCGCCCAGCGGTCACGGTCCCAGCCGGAGAGCTCGCCGCCGACGCGGTGACCGTTCGGCCGTGTGCCGCCGACCCCGCCTCGGGTCGCACCTGCGAGATCCATCGCACCCTTCCTCGTCGAGGGTTCCGATCACCGCCATGGCGATCACGCCCGATCATCCGCGATCGAACAAGAACAGAGTCAAGCGTTCACAATCTCGCCACGTCAAGAGCCTTGCTGTACTCTCATGATCGTTTTAGTTCGTTTTGCCGGTCGCCATTTCTGAGACGAGGACGTCGTGGACATGCCGCGGGACCGCTTCTCCGGGCCGCTCGCCGCGGCCCTCGCCCTGCCGTCGCCCGGCGCTGAGCGCGCGACGGCGCTCCGCGCCCTGCTGCTCCCGCCGGACGCGGCGCTCCCCCTCCCGCCCGCCACCGAGCGCGGACGGTGGGACCCCGCCCGCGGGGCGCTCGACGCCGCCACCGCCACCGCCGTCGTCGACCGCGCGCGAGCGGACCTCGACGCACCGTGGCCCCTCCCGCTCGCGAGCACCGCGGCCCGCCTGCACCGCGACGGCGACCGCGACACGCACGAGCAGCTCGTCTACGGCCGCGAGCGGCGCCTGTCCCGTGCGGCCGTCGCCGCCGCGGCCTCGCTCGGCGCTCCGGGAGCCGACCGATGGCTCGACGAGGTGGCGGACGGCGTCTGGCAGCTGTGCGAGCAGAGCTCCTGGTGCTGGCCCGCCCACGACGACTCCCGGGCCCGGCACGGGTCGGTGCTGCCCACGGTCACCGACCCGTACCTCGACCTCGGGGCCGGCGAGGTGGTCGGGCAGCTCGCCTGGGCGGACCACCTGCTCGGGCCTGCGCTCGACGCGCGCTACCCGGGCCTGCGCGCGCGGGTGCGGCACGAGGCGCGCACGCGCGTCGTCGAGCCGTTCCTGCGCCGCCGCGACTGGCACTGGCTGGGGCTGGACGGCGACGTGCACAACTGGAACCCGTGGATCCACGGGAACGTCCTGGTCGCGGCCCTGCGCCTCCTCGACGGCGAGCACGAGGCCGCGGAGCGCGCCCACGTCGTCGAGCTGGTGCTGCAGGGCCTGGACCGCTACGTCGCGTGCCTGCCCGACGACGGCGCGATCGACGAGGGCTACGCCTACTGGTGGAACGGGGCCTGCCGCGCGCTCGAGGCCCTCGACCTCCTGGCGCACGCCACCGACGGCGCCGTCGACGCCCTCGACCCCGAGCGGTCGCCCGCCGCGCTGCGCGGGACCGTCGCGTTCCCGCACCGGATGCACCTGGGCGGGGCGTGGTACCTCAACCTGGCCGACGGCCAGGCCCGGCCGCACCTGACGCCACCCTGGCACGCCCTGCACCGCGCGGCGCTCCGCACGGGTGACCCCGACGCGGCCGCGCATGCGCTCGCGCACCGGGTGCCCGGGGCGGGCGCCGAGGAGCAGCAGGGGCTCGGGCGGCTCCTGCGCGCCCTCACCGACCGCGACTGGCGCGACGCCCCCGACGCTCCCCCGCCGCTGCCCGCCGAGACCTGGCTCGACTCCACCCAGGTGCTCGTCGCGCGCGAGCGCACGGGCGACGCGGCGGGGCTGGCGCTCGCCGTCAAGGGCGGGCACAACGCCGAGGCGCACAACCACAACGACGTCGGGTCCGTCGTCGTCGCGTCCGACGGCGTGCCCGTGGTGGTCGACGCGGGGCGCCCGACCTACACCGCGCAGACGTTCGGCCCCGACCGCTACGCGATCTGGACCATGCAGTCGTCCTGGCACTCCGTGCCCGAGGTCGCCGGGACCCCGCAGGCGGTGGGCGCCGGGGCGCGGGCGCGCGACGTCCGCCCCGCTCTCGCCGGCGACGACGCGGGGGCGTCGTCCGGCGTGACGATGGACCTCGCCGCCGCGTACCCCGTGGCGGGGCTCCGTTCCTGGCGACGCTCGGCACGCCTCGAGCGCGGCCCGGACGCCCGCGTCGTGGTGTCGGACGCCTGGGACCTCGACGACGGACACGGTGCCGGGCCCGGCGCGACGGGGGCGACGACGATCCGCTTCCTCCTCGCCGGCGAGGTCGCGCTGTCGCCGGGACGCGCCGTCGTCGTTCCGCTCGACGGCGCCCCTCCCCTGCGCCTCACCTGGCCGCCGGAGGTCCCCGCCGCGCTCGTGGACCGCCCCCTCGACGACCCTGTGCTGAGCGAGGTGTGGGGCAGCCGCCTGACCCGCCTGGACCTCGACGTCACCCGCCGCGACGACCTGGAGGTCGTCATCGCGCGAGACGTCGACGCGAGGAGGACAGCATGACCGGGCGGCGGGCCCTCGCCCGCCGGAGCGAGGAGGAACAGTGACCACCGATCCGGAGCCGCGCGCCCCGCTCCCTGCCGAGCGCAGGGCACACCTGCTCGCCGCGCTCGACCGCGACGGCGTCGTGCGGGTCGCCGACGTGAGCCGGGTCCTCGGCGTGACGGCAGTGACGGTGCGGCGCGACATCACCCAGCTCGAGCGGGAGGGCCGCCTCGTGCGCGTGCACGGAGGTGCCGTGCCCGCCGCCACGCCGGCGGGCCGCGACGGCGCCGCGCCCGCCCCGTCGCCGACGTCGCAGGCGATCGGGGTGCTCGTGCCGTCGTTGGACTACTACTGGCCCGGGGTGGTGCGTGGCATGGAGGCCGAGGCGCGGGAGCACGGGCTGCGCGTCGTGCTGCGCGGCTCGTCGTACGAGACGTCGGACGAGCGGCCCGCCCTGCAGCGGCTGGCCGAGGCCGAGGGGGTCAGCGGGCTGATCCTCGCCCCGCGGACCGACGGCACGCGCGGGGCCGACGTCGCCCAGTGGCTGCGCGACTCCGGCCTGCCCCACGTGCTCGTCGAGCGCGAGGCCGCGCTCGCGCCCCATCGCGAGGCACTCGAGTCCGTGGTCTCGGACCATGCCCTCGGCGCGCTCATGGCCGTGCACCACCTCGCCGACCTCGGGCACCGCAGGGTGGGGCTCGTGCTGTCCCGCGAGTCGCCGACCTCGCGCAAGATCGCCGCGGGTTGGCGCGCCGCCTGCACCGAGCTCGGCCTGTCGACCGAGGAGCACTTCGAGCGGCTCGCGCCCGACCGCCGCAACCCCGAGTTCCCGGGGGTCGTGACGGAGGTCGTCGACACCGCGCTCGCCTCCGGCACGACGGCGCTGCTGGTGCACTCCGACCCCGAGGCGTCCGCCGTCGTGCAGGAGGCGATGGACCGTGGCCTCGGCGTGCCGGGCGACCTGTCGGTGCTGTCGTACGACGACGAGGTCGCGGGCCTGTTCAGCCCGGCCCTCACGGCCGTGCGGCCGCCCCGCGCCGCCGTCGGTCACGGCGCCGTCGACCTGCTGGTCAAGCGCCTCGCCGACCCGGACCGCCCCGTGCACCGCATGGCGATCAGCCCACGCCTCGTGGTGCGAGAGTCGACGGGGCCCGTGCGCTCGGGCTAGGTGACGACGGAAGGTCCCGCCCTCGGGAGGGCAGGACCTTCACGGTCACGGAGTCTCCGGCCGTACGGTCAGACGTTGAAGCCCAGCATCCGCAGCTGCTCGCGGCCCTCGTCGGTGATCTTCTCCGGGCCCCACGGCGGCATCCAGACCCAGTTGATGCGGAAGCCGTCGACCAGCCCCTCGAGCGCGGTGCCGGCCTGGTCCTCGATGACGTCCGTGAGCGGGCAGGCCGCCGACGTGAGCGTCATGTCGATCGTGGACATGTTGTTCTGGTCCACCTGGATGCCGTAGACGAGGCCCAGGTCGACGACGTTGATGCCCAGCTCGGGGTCGATGACGTCGCGCAGGGCCTCCTCGACGTCCGCCGCCGTGGTGGGCGTGGGGGCCGCGGCCGGCTCGGCGACGGGCGGGGCGGCCGCGTCGGTCGTGTTCTCGGTCATCGTGTCCTCTCAGGTTCAGGTCGGCTTCAGCTCAGCGCGCCGCTGCGCGCCAGCGAGTCCTTGAGCGCCGCCCAGCCGAGCAGCGCGCACTTGATGCGGGCGGGGTACTGCGAGACGCCGGTGAACGCGCTCGCGTCGCCGAGGGCGTCCAGCGCGTCCTCGTCGTCCAGGCCCTTGCCGCGCGACGACATGAGGTCGTGGAAGACGGCGTCCAGCCGGGCGACGTCGGCCAGGTCGTGCCCGGTGACGAGCTCGGTCATCACCGAGGCCGAGGCCTGGGAGATGGAGCAGCCCTGGCCTTCCCAGGACACCCCGGCCACGGTGGACCCCTCGACGTCCACGCGCAGCGTGATCTCGTCGCCGCAGGTCGGGTTGACCTGGTGCGACTCCCCCGTCAGGTGGTCGCCCGGCGCCTGGACGAGCCCCCGCCCGTGCGGGCGCTTCGCGTGGTCCAGGATCACCTGCTGGTACATCTGCTCGAGCGAGCTCACTGCTGTCCTCTCCGCCTACGTCAGTCCACACCGAAGAACGCGCGCACGCCCGCCAATGCTTCCCGGAACGCCGCGATCTCCTCGGCCGTGGTGTACACGGAGGCCGACGCGCGCGCCGTCGCGGCCACGCCGAACCGGCGGTGCAGCGGCTGCGCGCAGTGGTGCCCCACGCGGACGGCGATGCCCTTGTCGTCGAGCACCTGCCCGACGTCGTGCGCGTGCACGCCGTCGACGACGAACGACACGACGGCGAGGCGGTCGCGCGCGTCGGCCGGGCCGACGATCCGCACGCCGGGGATCTCGCCGATGCGCACCAGCTCGGCCGCGAGCTCACGCTCGTGCTCGGCCACACGGTCCATGCCCAGCTCGCCCAGCCACTGCGCGGCCACGCCCATGCCGACGGCCTGGGCGACCATCTGCGTGCCGGCCTCGAACCGCTGCGGCGGCGGGGCGTACGTGGTCTCGGCCATGGTCACGACCTCGACCATCGACCCGCCCGTGGTCACCGGCGGCATGGCCTCGAGCAGCTCGCGCCGCCCGTACAGCGCGCCGACGCCCGTGGGTCCGAGCATCTTGTGCGCGCTGAACGCGGCGAGGTCGACGTCCAGGGCGTGCAGGTCCACCGGCAGGTGCGGCACGGACTGGCACGCGTCGAGCACGGTGAGCGCCCCGACCCGCTTGGCCGCCGCGACGAGCTCGGCGACGGGCGCGATCGCGCCCGTCACGTTCGACACGTGGCCGAACGCCACCACGCGCGTGCGGTCGCTGATCACGGTCGCGACGTCGGACAGGTCGATCCGCCCGTCGTCGTCGACCCCGAACCAGCGCAGGACGGCGCCCGTGCGGGCGCACAGCTCCTGCCACGGCACGAGGTTGGCATGGTGCTCCGCCTCGGTCACGACGATCTCGTCGCCCGGGGCGAGCCGGAACCGCTCGGCCGCCGCTCCCCCGCGCCCCGCCGTCGCGTTCGAGAACGCGTAGGCCACGAGGTTGATGGCGGCCGTCGCGCCCGGCGTCCAGACGATCTCGTCGACGTCCGCCCCGACGAAGGCGGCCACGGCGGCGCGGGCGTCCTCGAACGCCTCGGTCGCCTCCTCCGCGAGCTGGTGCGCGCCGCGGTGCACGGCGGCGTTGCGCTGCTCGTAGAAGTCGACCTCGGCCTCGAGCACGACGTTCGGCTTCTGCGAGGTCGCGGCCGAGTCCAGGTAGACGAGCGGCCGACCGCCCCGCACCGTGCGCCCGAGCAGCGGGAAGTCCGCCCGCACGGCCGCGAGCTCCGCCGCGGTGAGCGACGGGCGCACGGTGTCGGTGGTGGTCATGCTGTCCTCCTGGTGACGGCTCCTGGTGACTTCCCCGACGGGAGGTCAGGCCATCGTGGCGCCGGTGCCGACGTACTTGTCGTAGCCGTTCTCCTCGAGCTGCTCCGCGAGCTCGGGGCCGCCCTCCTCGGCGATCTTGCCGTCGACGAAGACGTGCACGAAGTCCGGCTTGATGTAGCGCAGGATGCGCGTGTAGTGCGTGATGAGCAGGACGCCGACGTCGGTGTTCGTCTTGGCGCGGTTCACGCCCTCGGACACGACGCGCAGCGCGTCGACGTCGAGGCCGGAGTCGGTCTCGTCGAGGATCGCGAAGTGCGGCTTGAAGAGCTCCATCTGCAGGATCTCGTGGCGCTTCTTCTCGCCGCCCGAGAAGCCCTCGTTCACGGAGCGCTCGGCGAAGGTCGAGTCGATGCGGAGGTTCTCCATCGCACCCTTGACCTCCTTGCCCCACGTGCGCAGGGCGGGCGCCTCGCCGTCGATGGCGGTCTTGGCGGTGCGCAGGAAGTTCGCCACGGACACGCCCGGCACCTCGACCGGGTACTGCATGGCGAGGAACAGGCCGGCGCGGGCGCGCTCGTCGACGGTCATCGCGAGGAGGTCCTCGCCGTCGAGCGTGACGGTGCCGGAGGTCACCGTGTACTTCGGGTGACCGGCGAGGGCCGAGGCGAGGGTCGACTTGCCGGAGCCGTTCGGGCCCATGATGGCGTGCGTCTCGCCGGAGTTGATGGTCAGGTCGACGCCGCGCAGGATCGGCTTGGCGCCTTCCTTGGTCTCGACGCTGACGTGCAGGTCGCGGATCTCCAGGGTGGGCATGCTTCGTGTCTCCAGGTCTGTGTTGCGAAAGTCTGAGGCAGGTCAGGACGCGACGGCGAGCCGCTCGTCGACGTCCACGAGGATGCGGTCGCCGTCCACGGTCACCGGGTACACCGGCACGGGCTGCGTCGCGGGGAGCTGGACCGGCTTGCCGGTGCGCAGGTCGAACTGCGAGCCGTGCAGCCAGCACTCGACCAGGCAGCCCTCGACCTCCCCGTCGGACAGCGAGACCTGTCCGTGCGAGCAGATGTCCGAGAGGGCGTGCCAGCCGCCGTCGGCGTCGCGGACGACGGCGACCGGGACCGGGGCCCCGTCCGCGCCGTCGAGCTCCACGAGCATGGCCTCCTCGGGGGCGAGGTCGTCGGCCATGCAGGCCAGCTGGGAGGTCATCGCCGCGTCACTCCGCGACGCCGGTGATGGCGCTCATCGACTTCTCGAGCTCCGCCTCGATCGAGGCGAGCAGGCGCTCCTCGACCGACGGGACACCGATCTGGTCGATCAGCTCCGCGAAGAAGCCGCGCACGACGAGACGGCGCGCGTCGACCTCGGGGATGCCGCGGGCCATGAGGTAGAAGAGCTGCTCGTCGTCGAACCGGCCGGTCGCCGACGCGTGCCCCGCGCCCTCGATCTCGCCCGTCTCGATCTCCAGGTTCGGCACCGAGTCGGCGCGGGCGCCGTCGGTGAGGACCAGGTTGCGGTTGAGCTCGTACGTGTCGGTGCCCTCGGCCTCGGCCTGGATCAGCACGTCGCCGACCCACACCACGTGGGCGCCGGCGCCCTGCAGGGCGCCCTTGTAGGTGACGCGCGACTTGCAGCGCGGCACGGCGTGGTCCACGAAGAGGCGGTGCTCCTGGTGCTGGTCGGCGTCCGCGAAGTACAGGCCGACCATCTCGACCTCGCCGCCCTCGCCGGTGAACGTCGCGTCCGGCGTGATGCGCACGACGTCGCCGCCGAAGGTCACGACGACGTGCTTGAGCCTGGCGTCGCGGCCGATGCGGGCGCGGTGGCTGGAGGCGTGCACGGCGCCGTCGGCCCAGTCCTGCACGGAGACGACCGTGAGGTGCGCACCCTCGTCGACGACGATCTCGACCGTCTGGTTGAGGGTGGCGTCACCGCGGTGGTCGATGACGACGACGCCCTCGGCGTGGTGCTCGGCGTGCACCAGCAGGTGCTGCGCCGTGAGGTCCTTCGTCGCGGCCTCGACGCGCACCGAGGTCACGTCGCTCGCGACGGCCTCGGCCGGGAGCGTGACGACGGTGGCCTCGGTGGCCGCGTTCCACGCCGTGACGGCCGTGCGGTCGCCCGGCTTGCCGGTCGTGCCCAGGCGCGGGTCGTCCTTGCCGACGATCTCGACCTTGGCCTCGGGCGCCTCGACGACGGTCGTGAGCACGCCGCCGACGCCCTGCTCCTCGCCGAACAGCGGATGGAGCCGAGCGACGGGCGAGAACCGCCACTCCTCCTCGCGCCCGGTGGGCACGGGGATGTCGGCGAGGTCGAACGACGTCTTGCGCTCCGCGCGCGAGCCCGCCGGGACGACGCCGGGCTGGACCGAGTGGGAGTGGGCGCCGTCGGCCACGGCGCGGGAGTGATCGGTAGTCATGGTCTGCGCAGTCATTTAGCCGACGGACCCTTCCATCTGCAGCTCGATGAGGCGGTTGAGCTCGAGCGCGTACTCCATGGGCAGCTCGCGCGCGATGGGCTCGACGAACCCGCGCACGATCATGGCCATCGCCTCGGTCTCCTCCATGCCTCGGGACATGAGGTAGAACAGCTGGTCCTCGCTCACCCGCGAGACCGTCGCCTCGTGCCCCATGGACACGTCGTCCTCGCGGACGTCGACGTACGGGTAGGTGTCGGACCGGGAGATCTGGTCGACGAGGAGCGCGTCGCACAGCACGGTCGACGCGGAGTGCTTGGCGCCCTCGAGCACCTGCACCAGGCCGCGGTACGACGTGCGGCCACCGCCGCGGGCCACGGACTTCGAGACGATCGACGACGACGTGCGCGGCGCGGCGTGCACCATCTTGCAGCCGGCGTCCTGGTGCTGGCCCTCGCCCGCGAAGGCGATGGACAGCGTCTCGCCGCGGGCGTGCTCGCCCAGCAGGTAGATCGCCGGGTACTTCATCGTCACCTTGGAGCCGATGTTGCCGTCGACCCACTCCATGGTGGCGCCCTCGGCGGCCGTGGCGCGCTTGGTCACCAGGTTGTACACGTTGTTCGACCAGTTCTGGATGGTCGTGTACCGCACGCGGGCGTTCTTCTTCACGACGATCTCCACGACCGCGGAGTGCAGCGAGTCGCTCGAGTAGATCGGCGCGGTGCAGCCCTCGACGTAGTGCACGTAGGAGCCCTCGTCCGCGATGATCAGCGTCCGCTCGAACTGGCCCATGTTCTCCGTGTTGATGCGGAAGTAGGCCTGCAGCGGGATCTCGACGTGCACGCCCGGCGGCACGTAGACGAACGACCCGCCCGACCACACGGCGGAGTTCAGCGCCGCGAACTTGTTGTCGCCCGACGGGATGACGGTGCCGAAGTACTCCTGGAACAGTTCGGGGTGCTCGCGCAGCGCGGTATCGGTGTCGAGGAAGATGACACCCTGCTTCTCGAGCTCCTCGTTGATCTGGTGGTAGACGACCTCGGACTCGTACTGCGCGGCGACGCCGGCCACGAGGCGCTGCTTCTCCGCCTCGGGGATGCCGAGCTTGTCGTAGGTCTCCTTGATGTCCTCGGGCAGGTCCTCCCAGCTGGCGGCCTGCTTCTCCGTGGAGCGCACGAAGTACTTGATCCGGTCGAAGTCGATCCCCGTGAGGTCGGCGCCCCAGTTCGGCATCGGCTTCTTCCCGAACAGCCGCAGCGCCTTGAGACGGAACTTCGCCATCCACTCGGGCTCGTCCTTCAGCCTCGAGATGTTCTTGACGACGTCCTCGTTCAGGCCGCGCTGCGCAGCCTCGCCGGCGGCGTCGCTGTCGCGCCAGCCGAACTGGTACGCGCCGATCGAGTCGATGATCTCGTCATCGGACCGCTTCTCGGTGCCCTGTGCCGAAGCCGCCTGGGCGGCGTCCTGGGTGGGAGCGCTCATCGTGTTCCTTCCTGCGTGCCGCGGGTGCGGTGGGCCGGGGTGGGGAGGGTCTGGGGGGACGTCGGGGTGGAGACGATCGGCACGTTCGTCACGCAGGCGTGCGCGCCGCCCGCGATCGTGGCCAGTCGCTGGACGTGGGTGCCGAGCAGCTCGGAGAACGCGCGGGCCTCGGCCTCGCACAGCTCGCCGAACTCCTCGGCGACGTGCTGCACCGGGCAGTGCCCCTGGCACAGCTGGACGGTGGGCAGCACCGGGCCGGCGACCGGGCGGACCGAGGCGGCGTAGCCGTCTGCCGAGAGCAGGCCGGCCAGCTGCTGCGCGCGCTCCTGCGGGTCGGTGGCCGTGAGCCGCGGCGCGTACCGCGCGACGACGGCGTCGTACCGGTCGGCGGCGAACCGCGCCACGGCGTCGGTGCCCCCGGTCTCGCGCAGGTAGCGCATGACCTGCGCCGCGAGCTCGGAGTAGCCGCCCGCGAGGTCGGACTGACCGCGAGCGCTCACGACGTACCGGCGGGCGGGGCGGCCACGGCGGCCCGACGACGTCCCGGCGTCGTGCACCGCGATCGTGCCGTCCTCCTCGAGGCAGGCGAGGTGGCGGCGGACGGCGGCGGACGTGAGGCCGAGCCGGTCGGCGAGCTCCCCCGCCGTCACGGGCCCTTCGCCGGCGACGAGCTCGAGGACGCGGCGACGGGTGGTGCCGTCGGCCTCGGGCGCGCCGTCGAGCAGGCGGGGGTCGACGCGTGCGGGCGTGCGGTCGGTCGTGCTCGTCGGCATGCGCTCACCCCCAGCGGCTCGTGGACCACCGGGGGCAGATCTCGCTCCCCGGCGACGACGTCGATATAGGGAACATCCTTGTTGCGTAATCCAGGATGTCAAGCAAGGCAAGCCTCACCGGGGCCCCTCCGGGCCCCGATGTCGCGAACGTCACTCGTCGGTGACGATGCGCCCCTCGATGACCTCGCCCGGGCCGCCGGAGGGACCGCCCGGCGCCTGCTGCCCGAGCTGCCGCAGCTTGATCCCGAGGGCGATCATCACGATCCCGATGATCACCGCGAACACGCCGATCACGATGGACAGGCCCACGATCGCGTCGGCCGGGTTGACGAAGCACACCACCGCGAGCGCCACCAGCAGCAGGCCCGCGAGCAGGTTCCACACCCACGACGCCCCGCCGCGCCGGCGCATGGCCGGGACGACGAACAGCTGCAGGAGGCCGAAGATCAGCGCCCAGATGGCCACGAGGATGAGGACGACGCCGAGGAAGACCTTCGGCAGGAGCAGCAGCAGGGCGCCGAACACCAGCGCGACGATCCCGACGCCCGTGTTCACCGATCCCGCCGAGGTGCCGCGCCGCCGGATCCCGTCGACGATGCTCACCAGGCCGTCGACCAGCACGAACACCCCGAACACCTGGACGAGCAGCGTCGGCGTCTTGTCCGGGAGGAAGATCGCCAGCAGCCCGAAGAGCAGCGCGAGCACTCCACGCACCACCGGCCAGTACCAGAGCCGCCGCGCCAGGGCGGCGACGTCCTGCGGCGGCGTGAACGCGTAGAAGGTCATGTCCGTCGTGCTCCTCGGGTCGTGCCGGCGTGCGCCGCCCGGCCGGGCGACTTCCGTAGAATCTTCCGGTGCCCACCTCGATCGCGCCATCGGGCGCGGACGGCGCCACGCCCTCCGCGCACCCTGCCGAGGACCCGCGCGCCGGATCCGTCGGCCCCGCTGCCGGGGCCGCCGTCCACGTGCGGGGCCTGGTCAAACGCTATGACGGGCGCGACGTCGTCGCAGGACTGGACCTCGTCGCCGACGCCGGCGCGGTGACGGCCGTGCTCGGGCCGAACGGCGCGGGCAAGACCACCACCGTCGAGTGCTGCGAGGGCCTGCGCTCCCCCGACGGCGGCACGGTGCGCGTGCTCGGCCTCGACCCCGTCGCCGACGCGCGCGCCCTGCGCCCCCGGGTCGGCGTCATGCTGCAGGACGGCGGGCTGCCCACCGGTGCCCGCGCCGGCGAGGTGCTGCGCCACGTGGCGTCGATGTACGCGGCACCACGGGACGTCGGCGAGCTCGGCGAGCGCCTCGGCCTCGGCTCGTTCGCGCGGACGACGGTGCGGCGCCTGTCGGGCGGCCAGCGCCAGCGGCTGGCGCTCGCGGCCGCCGTCGTCGGCCGCCCCGAGGTGGTATTCCTCGACGAGCCGAGCGCCGGCATGGACCCGCAGAGCCGGCACGCCGTCTGGGACCTGGTGCGGGAGCTCCGGGACGAAGGCACCGCCGTCGTCCTCACGACGCACCTCATGGACGAGGCGGAGGACCTCGCCGACCGCGTGCACGTGGTGGACCACGGCCGCGTCATCGCCAGCGGCAGCGTGCCCGAGCTCCTCACCCCCGACGCGCAGGACGACCGCACGCTGCGCTTCGACGCGACCGCGGGCCTCGACCGTGCGGCCGTCGTGGCCGCGCTCGACGCCTCGGGCGAGCCCGGGCCGTGGGCGGTGTTCGAGCCCCAGCCCGGTTCGTACGTCGTCGCCGGCCCCGCCGGGCCGCGCACCCTGGCCGTGCTGACCGGCTGGCTCGCCGACCACGACGTCCTCGCGAGCCGCCTCACCGTGGGTCGGCGCACGCTGGAGGACGTCTTCCTCGACCTGACGGGACGGCACCTGCGATGACCACCACCACGGGCTCCGCCCCCGCCGTCGCCGCCCCCGCGTGGCGGCGCGTGCTGTCCCAGGCCGCCTTCGAGACGCGGGCCGTGCTGCGCAACGGTGAACAGCTGCTCGTCACGATCGTGCTGCCGGTCATGGTGCTGCTCGGCCTGACACGCACCAGCGTCGTCGAGATCGACACCGGCGGCCTGGACCGCATCGACTTCGTGACGCCGGGCGTGCTCGCGCTCGCCTGCGTCTCGACGGCGTTCACCTCCCAGGCGATCGCCACAGCGTTCGACCGCCGCAACGGCGTGCTGCGCCTTCTGGCGACGACGCCGCTCGGGCGCGGCGGGCTCCTCGCCGGCAAGCTGCTGGGCGTCCTCGCCGTCGAGGCGGTGCAGGTCGTCGTCGTCGGCGCGGTCGCGCTCGGGCTGGGCTGGCAGCCCGCGCCGGGCGGGATCCTCGCGGCGGTGGGCGTCGGCCTGCTCGGCACGGCGTGCTTCACCGCGCTCGCGCTCCTCCTGGCGGGGACGCTGCGCGCCGAGGGTGTGCTGGCGATCGCCAACCTCGTCCTCGTGCTCCTCGTCGTGGGCGGCGGGCTGCTGGTGCCGCCGGAGCAGCTCCCCGGCCCGCTCGCGCACGTCGCGACGTTCCTGCCCTCGGGCGCGCTCGGCGAGGCGATGCGCGGCGCGCTGCTCGGCACCGGGGTCCCCGCCGTCGCGGTGGCCGTGCTCGCCGCGTGGACGGCGCTGCTCGCCTGGGCCGCGGCGCGCTTCTTCCGCTGGCAGTGACGGGATGACGGTGTCGGCGCTGCGGGCGTGACCGGGCCAAGGTCACATCGCGACGACCTCCCGACGCGGCCGAACGGCCCGTGGCTGGCGATACCGTGGACCCGTGACCTCGCCGAGCCCTGCCGCGCCCGCCCCGCAGGCGAGTGCCGGCGCCACGCCCGACCCCGCCGACCGGCCCGACCGCCTCGCCCGGCTCCGCCCCTGGACCCGCGGCGCGCTGGTCGCGAACGTCATCGGGCAGATCCTCATCATCGGCACGGGCGGCGCGGTGCGTCTCACCGACTCGGGCCTCGGCTGCTCGACCTGGCCGAACTGCGAGCCCGGCCAGTTCACCCCCGCGTTCCACGAGTCCTTGACGATCCATCCGTACATCGAGTTCGGCAACCGGACGCTCGCCTTCCTGCTCGGCATCGTCGGCGTGCTGGTCCTCGTGCTCGTGTGCACGGACCGCGGCCGACCCCGCTCGTACCGCCTCCTCGGCGTCGTACCCCTGGTCGGCGTGCTTGCCCAGGCCGTGATCGGCGGCGTGGTGGTGCTGCTGCACCTGCACCCGGGCTGGGTCTCCCTGCACTTCGGCGTCTCCGCGGCGCTCGTGTGGTTCAGCGCGTACCTGCTGCACCGGCACGGCGAGGGCGACGGGCCCCCGCGGGGCGTCGCGGGCCGGGGGGTCGCGACGACCGGTGCCCTCCTGGGTCTGCTCCTCGTCCCCATCGTCACCCTGGGCGTGCTCGTCACGGGCTCCGGTCCGCACTCGGGCGACACGGAGGTCGGCTACCGCCTCGCGCTCGACCCGCTGACGATGACCCGCGCGCACTCGGCCAGCGTGTGGCTGTTCACGCTCACTCTCGTGGCGCTGCTGGTCCTGCTGTACCGCGCGCCCGCCGGGCCGCGGGTCGCCGCGGCCCGCACGGGCGCCTGGCTGCTGCTCGCGGTCACCCTGGCGCAGGGTCTCATCGGGTACGTCCAGTACTTCACGGGCCTCCCCGAGCTCCTCGTGGGCTTCCACCTCGTGGGTGCCGGCTGCCTCACCTGGGCCACCGCCAACGCCGTCCTGCGGCTGCGCACCCGCGCCTGACGCCGTCGTCCGCGCGCTACGGTGCAGGCGTGCGTATCGAGGTCGACGGCCGCCCCGCGGCGGCCGAGCAGGTCGCGTCCACGGACGGGCACTTCACCGCCATGCAGGTGCGCGGCGGCGGCGTGCAGGGCCTGGAGCACCATCTGAGACGGCTCGACGCCGCCCACCGCGAGGTCTTCGGGCTGGCGCTCGACGGCGATCGCGTCCGCCGCCTCGTGCGGCACGCCCTGGCGGGGCAGGCCGACGCGTCCGTGCGGGTCGTGCTGCGCGACCCGGAGCACGTCGCCGTCCAGGTGGCCGACCCCCGCCGCCCGCCCGCCCGTCCGCAGCGCCTGCGCTCCGTGCCGTACCTCCGCCCGTTCGCGCACCTCAAGCACCTGGGCGGCTTCGCCCAGGCGCAGTGGGCGCGGCAGGTCCGGCGCGAGGGGTACGACGACGCGCTGCTCGTCGGCCCCGACGGCGCCGTCGCGGAGTCCACGATCGCGAACGTCGGCGTGCTCGGGCCTGGGGGCGACGTGCTGTGGCCCGACGCCCCGCACCTGCGCGGCGCTGGCCTCGCGCTGGTCGAGGAGACGACGCCGACCCGGACCGGCCCCGTGCACGTCGACGACCTGCGCCGGGCCTCCGGGGCGTTCCTCGTCAACTCGATCGGCATCGTCGCTGTCGCGTCCGTCGACGGGACGGACCTCCCGGACGCGTCCGCGCGCGTGGAGGCGATCAGGCGCGGCGTGGCCGCCCTCCCGTGGGACGTGCCGTAGGCCGCTGACGGCGGGCGTGCGAGCGCGTGACAGCGCCGTGACAGCAGGCTGGGAGCGGCACCCCGCACGGTGGTGACATGACCACCACCGCGATCGAGGCCGAGGGCCTCGTCAAGACCTTCGGCGACAACCGCGCCGTGGACGGGGTCGACCTCGAGGTCGCCACCGGCACGGTCTACGGGGTCCTCGGCCCGAACGGCGCCGGGAAGACGACCACCATCCGCATGCTCGCGACGCTCCTGCGGCCCGACGCCGGCCGAGCGTCCGTCTTCGGCCACGACGTGTCGCGCGAGCCGTTCGTCGTGCGCCAGCTCATCGGCGTGACCGGGCAGTACGCGTCCGTCGACGAGACGCTCAGCGCCACCGAGAACCTCCTGCTGTTCTGCCGGCTCAACGGGCTCAAGGGCGCCGCGGCCACGCGCCGCACCCGGGACCTGCTCGAGGAGTTCAGCCTCACCGACGCCGCCGCGCGCCCGCTGAAGAACTTCTCCGGCGGCATGCGGCGTCGCCTCGACCTCGCGGCGAGCCTCATCGCCCAGCCTCCGCTGCTCTTCCTGGACGAGCCCACCACGGGCCTCGACCCGCGCACCCGCGCCCAGATGTGGGAGACGATCCGCCGCCTCGTCGCGACGGGCTCGACCGTGCTGCTCACCACGCAGTACCTCGACGAGGCCGACCAGCTGGCCGACCGCATCGCCGTGATCGACCGCGGCCGCGTGGTGGCCGAGGGCACCGCCGACGAGCTCAAGTCGTCGGTCGGCCAGCAGTCGCTGCAGCTCGCCCTCGTGCGGCCCGACGACGCCACGGCCGCCCGGGCGGCCGTGGAGGACGTGCTCGGCGTCGCCGCGACGGTCTCCCCCGAGGCGCGTCGCCTCACCGTGCCCGTCGCCGACCCCGCCCGCGTCACCGACCTCCTGGTCCGCCTGCGCGGCGCCGGTGTCGAGCTCGACGGGCTGTCGATGGACAAGCCGACCCTCGACGAGGTGTTCCTGACCCTGACGGGCCACGACGCCGCCGACCAGTCCACGACCGACCGAGCCGGCGCCGGCTCCCCCGAGCTCGAGGAGATCTCCGCATGACCACGCTCACCACCACGCCCTCGGCGCCCGTCACGCCCGGCGGACGCATCGTCCCCGGCGCCGAGCGCACCCTGCGCAACCGCGTCACCGCCGGGCAGGCCGTGTCCGACTCGCTCGCCATGGCCCGCCGCGGCCTGATCAAGATCCGCCGGACGCCGGAGCAGCTCATCGACGTCACGGTGCAGCCGATCATCTTCACGCTGATGTTCACGTACATCTTCGGCGGGGCGATCTCCGGCAGCATCGCGGCCTACCTGCCGGTCATCATCCCCGGCATCCTCGTGCAGACCGTCATCACCGCCTCCGCCGTCACCGGCACCCAGCTGCGTGAGGACATGGACAAGGGCGTGTTCGACCGGTTCAAGTCGTTGCCCATCGCCCGCATCGCCCCGCTCGCCGGTGCCCTGGTCGCGGACCTCGTCCGCTACCTCATCGCCACCACGCTGACCATCGTCATGGGCCTGGTCATGGGCTGGCGACCGGGCGGCGGCGTCGGCGGCGTGCTGCTCGCCGGCCTGCTGGTCATCGTCTGCGCCTGGTCCCTGAGCTGGATCTTCGCGTTCTTCGGCGTCATCGGCCGGTCCGCGTCGTCGGTCCAGGGCATCTCGTTCCTGGTGCTCTTTCCGCTGACGTTCCTGTCCAACGCCTTCGTCCCGGTGGACACGATGCCCGGCTGGCTGCAGGGCTTCGTCAACGTCAACCCCGTGTCGCACCTCGTGTCCGCGGTCCGCGACCTCGCCAGCACCGGCAGCGTGACCGGTCAGGTCGGCATCGCCCTGCTGAGCTGCGCCGTCGTCGTGGCGATCTTCGCCCCGCTCGCCGTGCGGAGCTACATGAAGAAGGCCTGAGCCGGCCCGCCCGGCCCGAGCTCCTGGTCCGCCTCCCCGGCGAGGCGGACCAGGAGCTCCTCCGCGCGCGCCACCAGCTCGTCGCCGCCGAGGGAGTCGGCCCGCAGCTCGCCCGCACGCACGATCTCCGCCCCGCGTCCGCCCAGGGCGCCGGCCACCTCGGCGCGCAGGCGGTCGAGCCGCAGGGCCGGCAGGTCCTGCCGTGTCCCCAACCGTCCCGCGAGCGCCAGCAGCTCGGCCCCGTCCGCGGTGCGGCCGTCGCCCTCTCCGGCGCGGTCCCCGCCCGACGTCCCGTCGTCGCCCAGGCAGGCCCAGCACGCGACGCCGACGGACGACGTCGCCAGCACCGGCCGGTCGACGAACCCGCGCCCGCCGGCGCGCAGCCGACGACCCACGTCGACGATCCGGCGCACCAGCCCGCCGTCGTCGGCGCCCGCCTGCACCCGCCGCACGAGGGTGGCGGACGCGAGCAGGAGGAACCACGGCGCCGCGTCGCCCTGCGGCTGCCCGGCGCCGAACGTCTCGAGCGCCCGATCGAGATGGGCGAGCGCCGACGCGCGGTCGCCGCGCGCCCACGCCACCTCGCCACGCCCGAGCTCGACGACGCCGCGCGCCTGGGCCTCCCGGCCGTCGCGGGCGCCGTCGACGGTGGGGACCATGGACTCGACGACGGCCTCGGCGACCTCGAGGTGCCCGAGGGAGAGCGCGGTCCCCAGCTCGATCCAGCGCACCTGCCACTGCATCTCCTCCGCGCCGATCGCGGCGACGCCGTCCTTCGCGACGGCGACCCAGCGCGCAGCCTCCTCGGCCTCGCCGCGCTCCGTGAGGAACGAGGCGAGGACCATCGCCGTCATCGCCGCGGCCGCCGCGTCGTCGATCCCGCGGGCCACGTCGTGCGCGGCCCTCGCCAGCTCGACGGCGCGCCCGATCTCGCCGTCGTTCTCGCGCTGCTGGGCCTCGAACATGTGCCCGAGGAGCGCCGTGTACCCGTCCTCCGACCGCTGCAGCCGGGCGAGCACCTCCAGCGACTCCTCGGCCGTCCGCGCCAGGACGAGGTCGGAGAGCTCGCGCGTGCGGGCCCCCACCGCCTCGCTGGTGCGCAGCAGGCGTCGCAGCCGCGCCAGGGGGCGCGCCGCCTGCCCGGGGACGCCGAAGACCGACGCCGCGGCGATCGCTTCGAGGGCGATCGCGGTGGCGTCCGCGTGCTCCTCGGGCACCGGCCACCCCTCGAGGGCGTGCAGCACCCCGGGCACCAGCCCGACGACCCGCTCCTCCGCGCCCCGCACGGCCCAGCTCCCGAGCAGCGCGACAAATCCGTGCACCACGACCTCCGGCCGGCCGAGGTCCATCGCGCGCCGCACCGCGAAGAGCAGGTTCTCCTGCTCACGGCCGAGCTCCGCGACGGCCTCGCGCTGGCGCGGCGAGAGCATGCGCGCGGCGCACCGGCGGGCCACCCGGAGGGCCCAGGCGAGGACGGCGTCGTCGGTCGTGGCAGCCTCGTGCGCGTCCGCGAGGCGCAGCAGCCCGAACTCCCGCACCGTCTCGACCATGCGGTAGCGGGTGGCACCGTCGGCCTCCTCGACCCGCACGAGCGACTGCAGCACGAGCGCGTCGACGTCGTCGTCCACCCGCCACCCGGGGGCGTCCGGCAGCAGCGACCGCGCCGCCTCCGCGGAGAACCCGTCAGGCAGAGCGGCCGCGCGCCGCCACAGCGCCTGCTGGCCGGCCGTCAGCAGGTTCCAGCTCCAGTCCAGCACCGCCTCGAGGGTGCGATGCCGGTCGGGGACGGAGCGGTCGCGCACCCGCAGCAGGGCGAAACGCTCGTCGAGCCGCTCCTCGACCTCCGCGACGCTCAGGGTGCGGACGCGGGCGGCCGCGAGCTCGATCGCCAGCGGCAGCCCGTCCAGTCGTGCGCACAGGCGTGCCACCGCCGTCCGGTCCAGCAGAGCGTCCGGGCGGACGGCGCGGGCGCGGTCGACGAACAGGCGCACGGCGGGCCCGCCGTCCTCGTCCGACGGGTCGGCGCCGAGCGGTGCGGGCTCGTACACGGTCTCGTCCTCGAGCAGCAGCGGGGTGCGGCTGGTCGCCAGCACCCGCAGCCGCGGCGACATCCCCAGCAGGAGGCCCGCCCACCAGGCCGCGCCCTCCACGACGTGCTCGCAGTTGTCGAGCACCACGAGGGCGTCGACGTCGCGGAGCCGGGCGGTGATCTCCCCCACCAGGTCCCGCACCTGGAGCCGGTCGGCCAGCCGCAGCGACCCCGCGCCGGGCGCGACGCCGAGGGCGTCGGCCACCGCGAGGACGACGTCGTCGTCGGAGCGCACGCCGACCAGCTCCACCACGGCGACGAGCCCGGAGCCAGGGACGGCCCGGCGCGCGACCTCCTGCGCGAGCCGCGTCTTGCCGAGCCCGCCCGGGCCGAGGACGGTCACCAGCCGGGAGGTGGCGAGCGTCCCGCGCACGGCCGTGACGTCGTCCTCGCGGCCGAGGAGCGGCGTCGCGTAGCTCCGCAGCCCGCGCGCGGCGCCGCCGCCCGCCCGGGCGGCACCCGGGGCAGCCTCCGGAGGCTGCCCCGGTTCCCGCGGGGACGGGCCGGGCGCCGCCGCCGGCTCGTCCGTGGCGCCCCGCCGTCCGACGTCCTCGGCGAGGCGCTCGGAGAGCGCGACCGTGGCCGGCCCCGGGTCGCTGCCCAGCTCGCGGATCAGCACCGAGCGCAACCGGGTGAAGACGCGCAGCGCCTCCGCGGGTCGGCCGAGCCCACCGAGGGCGCCCATGAGCGCGCGGGCCGCGTCCTCGTCGGTCGGGTCCGCGGCGACGTCCGCCCCCGCGAGCTCGGCGACCACGGCGTGCTGCCCCGCGGCCTCCGCCGCGTCCCGACGCACCACCCGCAGCTCGTCGCGACAACGACCGGCCACCGTCGCCAGCTCGCGCGCGACGGAGGCGAACTCGCCGCCCTCGAGGTCGCTGCCGGGCGCCCCGGCCCACAGACCGAGGGCGCGCTCCGCCGTCGTCGCCGCGGCGGACGGGTCCCCCGCCACGAGCTCGCGGCGAGCCGCCGTCAGGCCCTCGCGCGCGAGGGCGACGTCGGACGGCGCGCCCAGGGCGTACCCGGTCTCGGTCGCCCGCACGACGCCGCGCCCGGCCACGGCCCGCAGCCGCGAGACCAGGTTCTGCAGCGCGGCCCGCGGGTCGGCGGGCAGCGACTCCTGCCAGAGCCGGTCGACCAGGGACGCGGACGTGACGCCGCGGGGCCCTCCGAGGGCGAGCAGCGCCACGAGCGCCGCGGCGCGCGCGCCGCGCGGTGCACGGGGCTCGCCGGAGGGCCCGGCGACCCGGACCGGGCCCAGCACGCGCACCGCGGGTGCCACGACGCCCTCCGGGGCGCGGCGGTCGGGCCCGGAGTCCGCGTCGGAGGCGTCACCCACGCCTGGGGAGCCTACCGGCGCCTCAGGCCGAGCGCCGGTACGGCCAGGGCGCGTCGACGTCGCGCAACGACGTCCAGCCGCGCGCACGGCTGGCGGCCGCGGCGAGGATACCCACCACGGCCGACGGGTTGTGCAGGCTGCCGTCCAGCACCAGCGCCACCGCCTCGTCGAGCGGCACGCGGCGCACCTCCATGTCGGCCTCCTCGTCGGTGCGCAGGTGGCGGTCCACCTCGGGCACGTCCGTGAGGCCGCGGGCCAGGAAGATCCGGACCGCCTCGTTGCTGCTGCCCGGTGTCGTGGCGTAGTCGGCGAGCACCGCCCACCGCTGTGCGGTGACGTCGGCCTCCTCGGCGAGCTCGCGGGCCGCGGCGTCGACGGCGGGCTCGCCGGCGACGTCCAGCAGCCCGGCGGGCACCTCCCACAGGTACGACCGGACGGGGTGGCGGTACTGCCGCAGCAGCAGCACGCGGTCCTGGTCGTCCAGCGCCACGATGGCGACGGCCCCCGGGTGGTCGACGTACTCGCGGGTCACGACGCCCGCCTCGCCCAGGTCGGCGTCCTCCCGCACGAGGTCGATGACGCGCCCCCGGTGCAGCGTCGTGCGCTGCAGGACGGGGCGCGGGTCGATCTCGTCGGCGACGGCCCGCGTGGTCGGCTCGCCGCTCACGCCTGGTTCCCCTGGCGCTCGAGAGCAGCCGCCACGAGGCCGGAGAACAGGGGGTGCGAGCGGGTGGGCCGCGACTTGAACTCCGGGTGCGCCTGGGTGCTCACGTAGTAGGGATGCACGTCCGCGGGCAGCTCGACGAACTCGACGAGCTGGGCGTCGGGCGACGTGCCGGAGAAGACCAGGCCGGCCTCCTCGAGCTGGGCGCGGTACGCGTTGTTGACCTCGTACCGGTGGCGGTGGCGCTCCGAGACCCGCTCGCTGCCGTACGCCTTGGCGACGACCGAGCCGGCCCCGAGGTGGGCGTCGTACGCCCCGAGGCGCATGGTGCCGCCCAGGTCGCCGTCGCCGCCCACGATCGCGAGCTGCTCGGCCATCGTCGCGATGACCGGGTGCGT
>Ga0160442_100163_pt1 | contig 62485 bp, 53 predicted proteins | sample HID1971M_E1MG_FD_108252 | JGI IMG/M metagenome (GOLD analysis project Ga0160442, IMG submission 108252) | Enriched millipede-associated microbial communities from UW Madison campus, WI, USA - HID1971M_E1 MG | ecosystem: Host-associated > Arthropoda: Insects > Digestive system > Unclassified ... | reverse complement strand
GGTTAACTTAATAGACACGGCTACGCATGTAGTACCGACAGCGGAGTACTGGCGGACGGGGGTTCAAATCCCCCCGGCTCCACCACTTCAACATCTAAAGACGTCCACGGACGTCTTTTTTTGTGCCTAAAATCCAGTAAATACAGGTGTTTAGGCTCCATAATCGTCTCGGGACATCCATAACCATCCAGACGCTCGTGTATTCCAAGTGGTATTCCAAGCTCCCGCCTGCTATTTTTTGGAATACATGAACAGCTTGGAATACACCATGGGAGCACAAGCCGCGCGGCTTTCAGACGTCAAAGTCAAGGCAGCCAAACCAAAGGAAAAGGACTACATCCTCACTGATGGTGATGGCCTTCAGATGAGGGTTAGAGCTAATGGCTCGAAGCTGTGGAATTTTAATTACATCCAGCCGGTGACCAAGAAACGGGTCAACATGGGCTTGGGTACTTTCCCCGAGGTAGGCTTGGCTCAAGCACGGAAACGCACAGTTGGAGCCAGGGAGCTGGTTGCCCAAGGGATCGACCCGAAGGAGAAGCGCGACGCGGACCGGCAAACATTAAAGGCGACCACGGAGCACACGTTCAAAAATGTAGCCACCGCCTGGTTTGACCTCAAGAAAGACTCAGTGAGCACCGCGTACGCTGAAGACATCTGGCGCTCTTTAACACTGCACGTGTTTCCCGACTTAGCGCTGACGCCGATTTCAGCGATCACTGCGCCAGCGGTGATTAAATTGCTGAGACCTCTTGAGGCAAAGGGCAGCCTCGAGACGGTTAAGCGGCTTAGCCAGCGTCTCAACGAAATCATGACTTACGGGGTGAATGCTGGCTTAATTTTTTCAAATCCGCTTAGTGGCATCCGCTCTGTCTTCAAAAAACCGAAGAAGCAAAACATGGCGGCACTCGCGCCGGATGAGCTGAGAGAACTGATGCTAGCAGTCGCCAATGCCAGCATCAAAAGGACTACGCGCTGCTTGATTGAGTGGCAGCTCCACACCATGACCCGCCCAGCGGAGGCTGCTACCACTCGCTGGGCGGACATCGACCTCGAAAGGAAGATATGGACGATTCCACCGGAGCGGATGAAAAAGCGTCGCACGCATATAATCCCGCTTACGCAGCAAGCTCTAGAGCTTTTGGAAGCTATCAAGCCTTTCAGTGGACACCGTGAGTATGTGTTCCCCGCAGATCGAAATCCTCGCACCCATTGCAACAGCCAGACCGCCAATATGGCGCTTAAGCGGATGGGATTCGCGGGACGTCTAGTCAGCCACGGTATGCGGTCAATGGCGAGCACCATACTGAACGAGCATGGCTGGGACCCGGAGTTGATCGAGGTTGCACTCGCACATGTTGATAAGGACGAGGTACGCAGCGCCTATAATCGGGCTGACTACATTGAGCGCAGGCGTCCAATGATGAATTGGTGGAGCGAACACATCCTGGAAGCGGCTACCGGGAGCCTATCGATGTCAGCAATCATCGGTGTGGGCAATTCAATACTCGCTACGGCTGATCGCGCCGCTAGTAATCTTGACTAGTATGCGTGCTTAGGCGAGTGCCTAGCTGCAATGCAAAGCGGATGCTTCGCAGCCACCGACGGCTCTGACAATACCGCCACTATAAATGCGAACCAGTGCATGGGGACTGAGGCCGTTTCCAGCCCCAAAAAAACCTTGGTGCCCTCACACACTGGATTGGCATCTCTACAAGGCGCTCAACATGGATTGAAACTGAAGCAGTTTGGCCGGACAGCGACCCGATATGTGCGACTGTCCAGCAACCTTCAAACGATGTTGCGCATGATGTCAGCCGTCATTTGGTTGGTCTAATTGAGAACACCCGTCGGTCACTTCCTCATCAGCCAAATGCTGTATTGGTAACGTCATGGTGATCCCTTCCATAACTCGATTTGTCTCGGAAAGTATTTTCAGGATGCTTTGATAGTGCTTCATATCATCGAAGCTCAGAGAGCGGCCTTTACGATCTTTCAACCATTTTTGAGCGGGCTGGTAACCACCGATACAAAAGCCCCAGGAGACCTCAGGGACGTTGTCAAAATATTGGGTGGCATTGATCCAGATTTTGCAGTCTTCGTAGCAAGGTTTGCCTACTATACCGTCGCCTTCACCCATGAAGGGAAATGGGGTCGAACCGATGGTAGCGGGGTCCATCAGATGCAGTTTTCGCAAGATCGTGCCTTTGTCTGACACATCCCAAAACTCACCTGGATTGACGGGCCAAGGAATGCGAGGAAAATCGGTCTTCAGAAACTCGGCGTACGTATCGCGATAAGCTGGACAGTGCAGCACACCGTAGATGTAATCAAACACATCTATCTCATTCGGCACGCCATGTTCCGGATGGGTAGCCAGTTTTTGTAGACGCTCGTATAGCTTCGGATCGAAATTAACGTGACGGGTCTGGTCAAGGTAGTGCTCATTAGAATAGAGGTACAGAGGGGCCGTTGTGCTCCCGTCATAAACGGCAGCGAGCTTCCTTTCCGTTAACTTGTCAGAACATAGAACTCCGAAATCTTCTTTTGTCTGCCTATTCATTACCAAAGAAATATTGGGCTTGGCCAAGTTACCCAAAACTTCTGGACGCGGCCAATCAACCATATCAGGGCGATACAGTATCGGTCGAATGTCGAACGGTCGATAGAGAGAGTCCCTGATATCGCCTCTCCAACTTCCGTCGGCCATTAACTTTAATCTTGCCTTACTTAACGACCATTGCCGCGTATCACCTCGTAGATATTTTTGCTCTTTACTTGAAGGAAAAAATTTTTGACGAAGGGCATCGTCCGAATTTTTAGGATTTGTGAATGCTTCTATATTAGAAATCAGTTCCGCTTTCGTCATCCCGACCACAAGCTTATCCCTTGAGGTTTGATAACCAAGCCCCTTAACCATGAAAAGCTCTGACAGCCCAAGAAGCTCGCTGTATTGCTCTTTGCGGGAGTGATCTGCTGGCTTAAACAGATGAAATGGCTCATTTCTTGGAATGACGGTTTTCACAAGACTATTGATATCTGTTGCGTCCCAAAGGGCATCGTATTTTGAAGCCCGATCCCCCCAAAGTTCTCCGTGAACGACTTCACAATCTCCGCTTCTCGGTTCGGGACGTTTACAGGCGATGATTATCGAAACACCTTGCCGAATATCAAAAACATTCTTATCGGGCTTACCTTCCGGTGTAACCTCTTTCTTATTGGCGTTGCCATGCAGGTCCAATACATAAATCTTGTCAAAGGTCTGCATCAAGTGCCAGCGCATCCCACGAAAGGTCGGATTATCGAGGTAGCCATGGTTCGTAATAAAGCCTAGTACACCTTCTCCATTTTTTTCAATTAAGTGTTCTGACAGCCGGATAAACTTAACGTAATCGTCGTGCAGCCAATGCTTTCGCTCGCCAAAGTGTTTGCCATCCACATATTTATAATCTTCGATCAGGTCGGTGATCCACGGCCCCATGTTTTGAGAAATCCCAGAGTAGGGGGGGTTGCCGATGATGCACATGATCGGCATGTCGCGTTTGATCGTGTTAGCCTGTTTCACTTCGTTCGACAGCCATTGCGCGAATGGCAAAGTCTGATTCGCCGGTTGACCATCCTCCAGGGAGTTCGTTAGATAGACCGAAAGGCGCGGTGGGGTGCCGGTGGCCTTATAGCCCATTTCAGTCAGAATCATATCGAGTTTCATGTGGCACATGGCATAGGAGGCCATTAGAAGCTCGAAGCCGTGCAAGCGTGGGACCAGATCCTTCTCGATGTATTGCGACCATACACCAGGGGCAATGTCCTGAATTTTTGGCGCGATCTGTTTGATCACCTCGGCCAGAAAAGTGCCAGTGCCAGTGGCGGGGTCGAGAATTTGAACCCTGTGCACTTCTTTCTTAACGGAGATAGGCTTGCCCTTTTTATCGTTCTGTCCTGTGTCCCAGTCAATCATTATTTTCGAGGTATCGGCCAGGCCATCAGGTAGGCCAAACTCCGTTTGCAATACCTCGTTTACCGCGCGAACGATGAAGTTTACTACGGGTTCTGGTGTGTACCAGACACCGCGAGCCTTGCGCTTCGCCGGATTATAGGCAGCAAGGAAAGTTTCGTAAAAATGCAGGAACGGGTCTTTTCGGCCAGTTAAATTGCCGAACCCCTTCATAATTTTCGCAACGTTGGCAGCCTGGAAGACGGCGGCAAGGTCGTCGATGATCCACGCAATACGGTCATCTAGATCCACGCCTGCGAGATAACCGAAAAGGCTACGGAGGAAGGGGTTCGACTTCGGCAGAAGAGTGAGCGCCTCTTGCCGAGTAAAGGTGCTTAAACTTGTGTCGTGCAGACGGGCCGCGAACATACCATAGGCGATGGTTTCGGCGTAAATATCTGCGAACTCCTCCGGCCTGATATCATGAATTAAATGATCCTTGAATGCGTAGTATTGACCAGTAAGCTCAGTTTGCAGGTTCTCTTCGGCCATGTCGGCCATGAGAGCGCTTCGCAAAATGTCCTTAATCAGCATGGCTTTGCCCGCCATCATTTCGGCGAGTACGCGAGGAGCGGTGATGGTTTGAGGTCTTTGTGCGATGAATTCGCGCAGAAGGTTTACTAGCGACTCGTATTGGTCGGGTTTGGGCTGTATACCCATTAAAAAATCAGCAATGGTTACCGATGCGATTAGTTCGCCATTGCGGTAGAAATCCCAATCGAGGCAGTTAGTGTAAATTAGGTTTGGTAGGGCCTTGCGGTAGCGATCTTGTTGTTTTTTGTTGGCGTCTTTCATCCCACGAAGACCGACATCGATATTTTTAGCCTCAACATGGCCGATAACGATGTCCCCACGCTGAATTATAAAGTCAGGTGCACCGCAGGCGATGCGTTTTGGTTCGTTCAGAGCGGAGACGTCTTCGGCCAGGCTACTGAAAAGAGCCTCCAGCGCGGATCTAAAGGAGTGCTCAGTTGCCGAGCTTTTATTGTGAGTGGCAACTACCTTGCTGACAAAATCATCTATGATTTTCAAAGTCATTTCCCTTGTCGGGCATCATTTGTGTTGCCCTAATTGATGTTCAGATCTCTTTTTAGGCAGGACATTCTGCCCTCGCCTGCTCAAGACCACCGATAGGTGGGCCCAGATAGCACATAATGTATCAGCGGGATTTGCAGAATGACATTTCCGTGCAAACATTGAGTCAAATCCCAATGCCCTCATAGAAAACCTTCGCCTGTTGCGTAAGCTTCCGGACTGCGTAGTTCGGGCGATTTTCCCGATCCTATTCGGTTGTCAGCTTTATAGCTGTGATGTTGTATTCGTTGATGCAGTAGGCAGCCCACCAGCGGGCGCTACGGGGCTTTTCGATGTGTACGGCAAGGTTGGGTATAGCGCTGTCGATATCCCTCAGCTAGCGCCGTCCTAAGAGCCGCTGTTATCTCATCTATACTGTCATCCTGGATGCACAGACCGCCGTGGATGTCGCTTAGCCTCATTCCTAGTGAGAGCGCATGAATGTCTGTTCCGCTGCTGGCGGGATTAGGTCTCCGCCATCGAGGATCGACCCGCAGCGACAAACCATTTTTGGCAGCACAAAGCGGGCCAAACAAATTGTTCCAGGCCTACTCTAGGGGTCTGAGGAGCTCATGAGCTGCCATATCCAGAGCATTGGCGCAACGCCAGATGTTGTAGATCGTGACGTTTTTCTCTGATCTTTCGATCATCCCGATGTAGGTTCTATGTACGCCCGCACGCTCTGCGAGCGCCTCTTGAGAGAGGCCAAGCTCTAAGCGCCTGCGCCGGATATTCTGAGCAAATACAGCAACGAGAGGGCAGTCATGAGGTTTGATAGTCATGCTTGCAAATGTGACTGCCTGCATACTATGGTTCGACATACTATGATTAGCTTTTTTGCGAGGCCGAGCTTTCGTAGGATGTCAAACGTCTCTTTTACGAACAGTCTCGGACTGCTGTCTTTACTGAGCTCATAGGCTGGCGCTGACTGCGAAAAGCCACGGATTTTGTAGAGCGGACGCTTAGGGTAGTGCTCGTGATAGGAATTGAATCGCTTCGAACAGGGGTTTCATATGCAAATCAACTCTATTGTGCTCTCTTCCTCGTTGCTGTTCTCGATAAGTCAAATGCTTTCAGGTTGTGCAGTGAATGTCGCTGAGCAAAATGACATGCTTGACTCGTGTATGGGGCGCTATATTTCGGGTGCTAAATATATTACAAGCAGTACATCACCTGAGCAGGTGGTAAATATTTCGCTTATGGAGTGTCAGCATGAGTTTTCTTTGCGGGGACTAAGCCCTAGTCAGCAACCGAAAATTGACCAGAGTCAAAAGCTTGTCTACGAAAATTTGGCTAAGTATAGAATTGACGAGTCGCCGGCTTACAGATTCGACGTAAAAAAAGATGAGTACGCAAACAAAATCTCCGTGAGTGGAATCGATTATATAAAAAATTCTGGGGCGTCAGAGAATTACTACACGAAGGCTTCGCTTTCAGCCCGAAAAATCGGCAATGGACAGGTGAAGTATTATATTGATGTCTTGCGTAGCGGCTTAGAACGAGCTGAGTTGAAAGTAGCTTACTTCAAAGGTGGCGCTAAGCTAGATGCCACTCCGGTTGGCGGGAGTGTAGATTGTGTAAACAGAGTGTTCTGCTTCTGGACAGAAGGGGCAGTCGTTGAAGTCCCTAAAGAATTCTTGATTGGTGGGAAGTCTTTAGATTTTAAGCTTTCCGGTCGCGCTGATAGTGAATCTGTAGAAATACCTGGAGAGTACATTTCCATGTTCATGGCTGAGGTCGGTAAGTCTATGTAATGGTAGTGCGATTCACTTTGCGGCGGCGTTAAAAGGCTCAGGCGTCACAGTTTTCATTGGTGGTGTCAGAGACTTTTTGATGTTCTTCAGTCAGCGGCCTGCTGGCCCATGGGGGCGCGCTGGCTTCTTCATATCACATGCTTGTAGAGCGGGTGTGGTGAGTAGAGATCGAGGCTTTTACCGGCCTTGAAGGAGCTTTAGGAGTGAACCCAAACCCGGATCGCTTCATAAAGCTCTCTGCCGGCTTGGCTCGCTGATCGGCTCGCATAGTCCGGGTTGGATTGCAGGCAGTGGGCGGTAAAGTCGAACTCTTTCGCACTGTAGAGAGCCCAAGCTCCCGCAGTTTGGAGCTCGGTCACTTTGATGGCTTTATTTTCCCCACGTTGGCGATAGCCTTTTATTGGCGGGTCCAGCTTCAAATTCTGCTTCGGAGCTAGTAGCTGCCTAATAATTTGGTTGGAAATGGTAACCGGGATGCGAGCGATACCATGGATGTGGAAGCCGTGATTCTCTTCGCTGTTACCGCTGACAAACTCCGAGATAAAAGCAAGATCCGTGATCCCGAGAGATCTGATCAACGCTGAAAGGTGGTCCGTAGGTCCTTTCTTAGCTGTTAAGGCTGCGTTTGCTACTTCGTGTCCGAGCCGGAATGTAAACGCTTGTGCGTCAGGCAACAGTGCGAATCCTAGAAAGCTGAAAGCTCGCTTCGCATCAGCGGGCAATCTTCGTTTCCAGTCTGGAAGGGATATATCAGAAGTATAGGTCTGAGCGGTTTCTCTAAGGTGCTCGTTGTTGGCTTTCAGCCAGTCTATGCGTATTTGGTCCTTTACTTCCTTAAGCTCTAATTCTCCTAATACTGCTAGGCTCTTCACGTAGGACGCATAGAAGCTGGCCAAGACTCCCGCGACAGCTGGTGTGCAGCGTTTTTTTGCTGGTGCTCTTAAAGCGGAAAATTTTGGAAAAGGGCCGCTCGTATTGGTGGGTTTTCCCCTAGCAAAATCGTTCGAGCTGAGCTCCGGCTCGCTACTTTCTTTGTGTTGGTATGTCATGGCCTAGCTCGATACCCATCCCGAAAGGATCGGATTTTCAAATTTATGTCTCCCTGGATGTTGCCAGGGTGTTCGACACTTACAGTGGTTTCTAAAGGTTTGACAAACGACCTGTCATCATCAGGTCAGGGCCGTGTCAAAGCCTTCATAAACGATGTCATCATCCTGCTGGAGCTGTGCTAGTCGCCTGCTTTCGAACCACCGCAATGTTTCTTGCTCGTCTTCAATGCCATTGATATTCCCATTGCGCTCCGCTTCTTCCAGTCTCTGCTGTGCTCGCACCTCGGCGACATCGTTTTCGGTCATGATGTGAATCTTTAGCTCCGGAAGCTCTTCGATCTCAAGCACCTGATAGAGCTTCTCTAAAGGAAGAGCTCGCCTCGTCACCTCGTGAGTTAACTTCAACGTAGTGGCTGCGGCCGCTAGTCCCCTGAAGGCGATCGGATTGGCGGGATCGAGCACTTCAAGTGCTTGTGCAAGCTTGGTTCTGATCTGAGCGTTCAGCGCCAGCTCGTCGGTTACCAGAGCGGCTGCTATCTGCTGCACTGCTTCCAAAGAAAATGCCGTGGTGAGCAGCTCCTCTCTAGCCTTCTCAACCAGAGCCTGAGTTCCAGCGCCAGCAACAGCCTTATGTTTTTTGAGTAGGCGTTGAGCAGTGCTAATACTGATCGAAAGCCGATCAGATATTGCGGAGATCGTCCACCCTGCCTCTCTCAGTATTACTGCCTGTGCCGCCTGGTCTGGTGTTTTCTGCTTACCTGCCATAGTCATTCCCCTTGCACGCTGATTGCAGACTTGCTGGCGCAGGCTCGTTTAACTGCGGCAACCGAAATTCCAAACCGGTGAGCCGTCTCCTGGATTGTCGCTTTTTGAGCCTTACGCCACGCACTAACGGCGGCGTCATCAATTTTCTTGGGCGCTCCAAGCTTCTGGCCTGTGGCACGGGCGCGAGCGATACCGGCCATTTGTCTTGCCTTTATATTTGAGCGCTCCAGCTCGGCGACAGCAGCAAGCATCGTTAGCATGGCCTTCCCAATTGGGCTGGATAGATCGAAGCCCTCACGCATAGACACGACTGCTACGCCCTTAGCTTTCAATGCTTCGACTGTCTCGAGCAGATCGATTGTGTCCCGACCTAGACGATCGATAGCCGTGACGATCAGGGTGTCGCCTTTCCTAGCGAACTTGAACAGCTCTTTAAAGTTGGCACGTTGCAAGGCCTTGGTGGCGCCGCTGGTGGCCTCATCACAGAACCAATGGTCATCGGCTATGTTGTAGTGCTGGGCAATAGTGTGACGCTGAGCATCCGTGCTCTGATCGTCTGTGCTGACTCGGGCGTAGGCTAATACAGTCATCGGGGCGCTTCACTCTATAGCTCATAATCTAGGCTCAGAATATACGTGATAGCTCAGATTAAATCAACAGATCGGAGCCATCATTACACCCAGTGTTTCCATTGATGACACCGAGCAGATTTGGCGGCTCAAAAAGTACACTCTCTGAGCTAGTAACAATCGTGTGGAAGAGGCGCAAGCCCCATCCACAACCATGCGTTGAGCATGAAGTCACCACTGCAAGCGCTGGAGCCTCACCTGCATCTTCACCACAGTTCTGAGCAAAGCCATATAAGCTTTTCCATCGGTGCTGGCGAGAGTGAAGGGTGCTCGCGCAACGACAACCGTCGCACCTTTTCTCCTCAGCGATTGCAAAGCTTGCAGCAGCTCTTTTGGGTTCGTGCTCAGCAGGTCCGTTGCGTAGACGACAAATGTGTCGCCCTTCCGAAGGGCCTTCCGGGCTTCTAGAAATTTCGGTCGCTTGAGTATGCTAACGAACCGGCTCGACGCGCTATCTACAAACCAGCGATCTGACCTGCCAATGTCGCAAACCTGGAGGAAATTGCTGTCACGATCACTACTCAGTTGCACATAACCAAAAGTCGCCATCAGAGTGATCCTCCTGCCGAAATGCGACTGGAAGGATTCCCAGAAATGCGATGATCTACCCATTCGTCGATTGCGAATGAATCCCAGCCAACCGCCCGAGCCCCCAGCTGTATTGACTGTGGAAATCGACCTTGATTGATAAGGTTGTAGATATGGGCACGCTTGAACCCACTCCTGAGCATTACCTCAGGCAGGCGGAGAATTCGGCGTTGTGTTGTTGCGTTACTAAAACCAGTTTCCATTACATTCGCTCCGTAGCGCACTGTAGCTCTGTGTGGTTGACAGGGCGCAAGGTACGGAGGAAAGCGGAAGAATTGGGCTAATAGACAAGTTCACAGGTCTAGCAAGTGCTATTCGCGCGATAGTTTATGTTCTAGGGCTAGGTCGAGGAATTTCGCGATGGTGTCTTTGTTCGGAGCCACTAGTCCCGCGTGGGCAGCGTGCGCGATAAGGACTTTAGAAGCTTTGTTAGTCGTTGTTATGTCCACCTTATCCATGTCCGCTAAGATAGCGATCAGCCGAGCAACGCTGACTCGCTCTCTCGGATCCAAATCATCGTTACCAACGATGAGCTCTGCCAAACGAACAATCTGCGAACGCTTGAAGTACAACGACTGGTCATGAGCTGATATGAAGGTTTCCCAGATGACGTCGTCCACTTCGCCTTGCTCAAGATCAGGCGCCGTTCGCACGGCGCCGCACAATTGAGCAGGCATAGATTTAGTCTTGCAGTTCGCCCATAGCGCCCTCGGACTGCTCAGTTGTTGATAGCCGCTACCAAAAACTTGATAGGTCCATTCACTTTCCTGATAGGCCAGGGCTTCTATGGCTTTCCCCTCTGACATACCGATCCGTATGAAGGCAGCGCAATTGCCCTCCTCACATAGGCTGACCAAGTCCTCCTCGGAGATGGGCTCGTTAGTAAGGCTGCGAAGGCTTTCAAGTGCCTGATCAACAGAGAGCCACTTGAGCAGCTTATGGTTACGTTTCATAGGTCTCTCGAGGGGTGAGGATTGGATGACGTTGGGTGTGCCACCGTATCAGAAGGGCTGCTACCGCGGAACGTACGCAGTTACTTGTAAGCTCTTGACGATCGGTTGGCTGAATCATTTTGTCGACTCCCTGCACTCGTAGCGTCGTAGAAGGCGTCTTCTCACCAGGGCGAGATCACCGCTGATGAGCCGATGCTCCCCCTTTTGAGAGCATTGCAGATGGCATCGGTATTCCAAAAAGTATTCCAATAAATAATCTGAATCCAATATATCCATAAAAATCAATATATTGTGTCTGCGGTTCAGATTACCCCGGCCCACCAAATACGAAGCAAGACAAAACCCGCCCAGTGCGGGTTTTGTTGCATCTGGGGTTCGGTAATCCAAAGCTGATACGCCCCCCCTGTAGGAGCGGGCTTGCCCGCGAAGAGGCCAACCAAACCACCGCACAAACGGCGGCATGCACTTCACGCAGAGCCTGCGGGAAGGGAGTCAGCATGAATAATGTTCTGTTGATCAATGCCAGCCCCAATGGCCAGGTTTCCCATGCGAACCAGTTGGCACTGGAGTTGGTGCAATCCCTGCGCCAGCGCTATCCGCGGCTCGAACTGGTCGAACTGGTCGAACGTGACCTGGGCGCGCATCCACTGCCACCGCTCGGTATGGACTACGCCCGCGCCCGCCTGTCACTGGAGCCGCTGTTCAGCAACCTCGTTCGCAGCTCATCAGTAGAACTCGTCCAGCAAACAGTAAAACGCTATCCGTTGCTGATCGGGTTCCACACCATAGGCGTGGAAAAATGGCGCTACCCATGCCTGTCCAAGGTTGCGCTCTATGCTTCGGGCAGCCAGCGCAAGATCCTGGTAAATGTCACTGATACCTAGTCGGCCGCAGTCGATGTAGCCGGTAAAGCGGGTTCCTTCGACCATGAAATTCGGCAGGCAGGCATCGCCGTGGGTGACCGCAAGATCATAGGTTTCAGGGAGCGTCGACAGCAGCTCTGCGAAAACATCCACAGCGGTCCGACCCAGCCGCTCATCGTCAAAGTCTGCCTCGTCAACGAGCCCGGCACTCACTCGACTCCGGGCGGCGGCTATGCGCTGCTCCAACGGGTGATCAAAGGGACATGCCTCGATTGGCACCTGGTGCAGAGTACGCAGTGCCATTGCCAGGATGCTGATGACTTGGGGTGGAGACAGATCGTTGGCACTGGCCAGATCCTGTCCGGGGACGGCACTCATGAGTAACCAATGGCGATTGTTTTCTGTCGTGGCATCAAGAACGGTTGGCGCAGGCAGGTCGAGCCGGTTCATCCAGCGAAGACGCTCAATCTCTTGCGGCAGCTCACTATGGACGCCAACGGGTTCGGACTTCACAAACAGGTGTTCGCCGCTGATGCAGCGAATGCGAGAAACCTCGGCGCCTGACTCGCCGATGGTTTGTCGTTCAATGGGTGCACCACTGGATGTTTGGGACCATTGGGTGGGAATGTACATACTGTTACTTACCCTGCTCCGGCAGATAATTATGAGAGGCCTCATGATCCGCGACTTTCGAAACCTGGACCTGGAACCCGTATTGGACATCTGGCTACGGGCGTCAATCCAGGCGCATCACTTCATCGCTCCCGAATTCTGGCGCAACCAGCTTGATGCCATGCGCGAGGTCTACCTGCCCGGCGCCATGTCCAGAGTATTTGAGGCCGATGGGGCCGTCGCAGGATTTTGCTCCGTGTATGGCGACACGCTTGCGGCGCTTTTCGTATCGCCTGAGCATCAGGGGCACGGCATAGGTACGCAGCTTCTCGCGGACGCCAAGGCCTCCAGGTCAACGCTACGGTTGACTGTATATTCGGCGAATGCGCCCAGCATCCATTTCTATGAGAGCCAGGGCTTTGTGGTTTTAAATGAACAACGGGATGAGCACACTCGCCACCTTGAGAAGGTGATGCGCTGGGGTGACCTGGTTCAGGACTAGGCATCACTTTTGCCCTTCAACTCAAACGAAAGTCACTCAGGTCAATCGACACCATCACCCTCTCGCGCAGGGGTTGCCGATCCTCACCCCGCAGGTAGGCTCTGCGCCGGGAGGGAAAGCGAAAGCCCTGGGCTTCAACGTACTCGCCCACGTATTGGGCGGCTGCGAAGCCGCCGGCCACGTCGACGTGATAGTCATGTCGACGCAACAGGCCGTCGTCAGCGAAGTAAAAATCCTGGACACGGCTGTGGCTGGCGATGTGTTCCGGGAACTCGACCCGCAGACCGCGCCAGGTCTCAGGGCCTTCCTGCCAGGGGGTGATTTCAGTGACGTTGAAATCCGCCATCGCCATGAAAAAAGGCGTCGTCAGGTAGGTCCACATGGCGTACCCGCTGAAGTACGCACGGTGCAGCGGGTCCCAGGGGGTATCCATGTCGTGCCCGGCGAATGACTCTCGCGGGTTCGCGCGCTCGCGCACGATTTCGCCCTCGGTGGTTTCGATGGCGATGTAGTCGGCCCGGAATGCCGTGCGCCAGTGCGGGTTGCCGAACGGCGTGACGCTGGCGCTTTGCTGGTGCAGGCTGACGGTCATCTCGCGGGGCATCGTGTCTTGCGCCACGCCCTTCATTGCCCATAATTCTCCGCCCGTGACGATGGTTGCGTTGAGCGTGGTGAACCTGTTCCAGCGCTCCAGGCCGCCATGGGCGTCGAGTACTTTTTTCAGCAAATCGTTCATGGGTCTTGTCCCTTTCGATGCTGGGCGGAATCAAAAGAATAGGTCACTGGCAGGTCGTGGGCGGATCTATGCTGATGACTTCCCTACAGGCTCGGGCCTCCACTGAACAGAAGCATTCAGGAATGCAATACATGAATATGCGGATTCTGGCCCTCCTGGCAGCGATGGTTTGCCTACCAGCACACGCTGCCAGCGAAGTCGACGCCTTCGATGCCGGCAATGGCAGCCGGCCTTTCGACCAGTCGCTGGAACTGCAGGGCATTGTCTTTCATGTGACGGATGAGTCGGTCTATGGCGGCCGGGCAGTGCGCATCGCTCCCCAAGGGCTGGAAATCGATAATTCAGCCATGACTCACCCCTTGGCCGGCGACATCGCTCGGGCGGAGGTCGGAGACCTTGATCGGGATGGCTCTCCGGAAATTTACGTCTACGTCAGGTCACCAGGGCGAGGATTGCCCGGCGAACTCGTCGCCTACGCCGCCAACCGTAAAAAATCCCTCAGTGCGATCTATCTGCCACCGGTCAGCGAAGACCCAGAGGTCGCCGAGGGGTATCGCGGCGAGGATGAGTTTGCCGTGGTGGAAAACACATTGGTGCAGCGGTTTGCGCTGTATGACAGTGCGGACGCCTCGGCGGGGCGGACCGGGAAAATGCGCGAGATTCAGTATCGGTTGATGCCTGGGGAGGCGGGGTGGATTTTGCAGAGGCAGAAAGTGACGGAGTATTGAGCTTTTCCCCTTTCACCCTCGGGCAACACATGAACTTTTCTTCACCCCGGGTTCAGGCAACTCCCTGTACATTTGCCCTCGCTCATTCAAGAAACTACGGTTTGCCCGCCCTCCCGCGGGCTTTTTTTCGTCTTGCGAAATGTCCTACCCTGGGGCGAACCGCAGAGAAAAATCCCACAGGTCTTTCAGGTTGTCGGTCGGAAGGGGGCTTATTAATCTTTTGTCGTCACTGACCACTCAGTGATCGGGTGTGAGAACCCGGCAAGTAATAGCCATGCACTACCAGTATCCGCATAATTGCCGGCAGCTTGTCCGCTGCCTGTAGATGCGTAATGGCGGCTGTGTGCGGGCAGACTTTTGTCTGACCGGGTGGCTATGACCGGATTCTCACCTCGCACATAGCTGCCACCTCTTTGCTGTGTGAGAACGGCAAGTACTGGCACCCACGCAAGAGGTCAATCATCTTGGATAAGCTAACCCCCGATCCCCCCTTCGAAACCACCAAACCCTATCGACCCAGCCCCTTCTTCACGATCCTCCCCGACATCAAATCCGAAAACCTCCTCGCCCACGCTTGCGAATCACTGGCTTCAGCCAGCGTCATGCTCAATGACTTCGCCACTTACCTTAATGGCCCCCAGCGCAACACCGCGCTGGGGATTGCGCAGATCGTCATGCTGGCGGAGCTGGCTGTGAACAGGGCGCTGGATAATGTCGATCCGCAGGGCTAGGAAAGTAGACCGCGTTATCGTTCTTCGCGAGCAAGCCCGCTCCCACATTTAGTCTGTGGCGTATGCAAATTCTGCATCCACCGAAAGACTATTGTGGGAGCGGGCTTGCTCGCGAAAGCAATTTGCCAGGCAACAAAAAACAGAACATCTCACTCAAACTGCGGGCTACGCTCAACCCGCAATTTGCGACAATCCTTTTGCAGCACCGGCATCTCCAACCGCGCTCTTCCGTAAAAGGCCAGCGCCGTCAGCAAACACGCCAGCCACACGAAGATCCCGGCCCAGAAGGTGTGGGACATGTAGTGCCAGCCCTGCACCACCCGCGTCGTTCCATAGACAAACCCCAGAGCCAGCGAGCCGTACATGATTGCCTTGGAATAGCGCCAGCGGTAACGGCGGGCAACAAAGTACAGCGCCAGCATGGTGAAACCACCGGAGGCATGCCCGCCGGGCCAGCAACGACCGTCACTGGCGACTTTCAACAAATCGAAATTCTCGTACCACTCCTTGTGCTCGATCTTCCCGCCGTACTGGGTGGTCTCGATCGGGCAATACACACTTGTATGGCCCTTGAGGTAGTGGATGACGCCGGTGCTGATGGAGAACGCGAACACCACGTAGAGGAAATCCCGCCGATGTTTGCTGGCAAAGCGCAGTAATGGCGCGACCTTGATCTTTTCCAGGACGGCGATGATCTTCGCGTGTTTTTCCGCCTTCAGGCGCGGCCAGATAAACGACAGCAAGGCACCGATGATGGCGATCTCGCCAGTCCAGTTCGGAATGATCCGCGCCCATTTGTGGGTGATTTTTTCGAACAGGTGAACATGGTCCAGCGGGAATGTTTGCGTCACCGGGTCATAAAACAGATCGTTGAAGGCGATGTCGATCCGGGTCAGGTCGAACATCAGGAACACCACGACCGCGCAGGCCAGTGGGATACCGAAGTTCACCCAGTAAAAACGCGAGCGTGAAGCCGTCAGCATGGTGTGTCCTGGTGACAGAGTGAATTCATTCGGTGGTCACCGATTGCCAGTCCGAGGCCTCGATGAACCCGAGTATGTGGGGCGCTTGTTGCGCTTGGGCGGTAACGAAAAGCGAGGCGCCGTAACCAAGGGTCGAGATGGGCAACTTGAGATCCTTTTGCAGTTGCGCCATGCATTCGCTATGGGTCACCAGGATCAGGTTGCGCCCGGGGACCTTGTGCGTCAGCGCGTCGCGCAGCATCGTGCCCTTGCAGTTGATCAGCCAGTCGTCGCCGGCGCCGACCGTGTTGAACATGTACCCGCTGGTCTGCGCCGTACGCACCATCGGGCTGTTGTAGATGTCGGCCTTCCCCAGCCCAAGCTGCTCGAACTGCGCACCGACCGCCACCGCAACGCTGCGCGAACGATCGGTAATGCCATCGTCGCCACTCAGGCAGGGGGCGCTGGAGTGATCGCAACGCTCGACATGGCGCACCAGCACGATCATGTCGCCCCTGGCCCAACCCGCCAACAGCGCCCGCGCGCCCTCCACGTTGCCATGGGCCAGGTCCGGCACGGCGTCAGCCCGCAACAGCAATACCGTCATGGCCAGCGCCAGCATCGCCGTGGCCAGCACCACGAGCGGATTGCGATAACGGGTAAAACGGCTCAGGTCGATCGAGCGGTGTATTCCGAACAGACTCAGTCTCAATTCCACAACAAGCCGCCTCGCAGCCCTTCATCAGGTGCCGTGAGAGTAAAGAGGCGGGCGTCGGCTGCCAGTGAAACCGATGTGAAAAAAAGCTTAAGCCCCTAGCAAAAGCTTGTTACAGCATCCGTCCGACAAAATCCTTTCAGCTCTCGCGATTGCTGCCGATACAGACCTGCAACCCACCTTGCTGGCGCCTAAGAACAACAATCTTCCAGCCAACCGACGATCAAGAAACACCACGTTCCTGGAGGAATTTTGATGAATAGCTGGTTCGGCAACATCAGCGTGAACCTGAAACTGGGCCTGGGCTTTGGCCTGGTCCTGGCCCTGACCTGCGTCCTCGCCCTGACCGGCTGGACCAGCCTGGGCAGCCTGATTGACCGCAGCAACTGGATGAGCGACATCACCCAGCTCAACGCCGGCCTGACCAAACTGCGCGTGGTGCGCCTGCAGTACATGCTGACCAACGGCGACGAAGCCACCGCGCAGAACGTACAGACCACGCTGCAGGCCTTTTCCGATCAGCAGCAAGCGCTGCTGGCGAAGTTCAAGAGCCCGGAAAACCTCAAGCTGCTCAAAGAGCAAGGCAGCGTCATCGACGCCTACAAGACGTCCCTGGCCAAGATGCGCGACGCCTACCGTACCGGCAACAGCGCGCGCGACGTCATGGGCAGCAACGCCGAAACGGCCAGCACGCTGATCGACGATCTGAACAACCGCGTGCAACAACTGCCATCGAGTGATCAGCGCTTCGAACAGTTCCAGGCCATCACCGCGGCCAAGCAAGCGTTCCTGCTGGCCCGCTACGAAGTGCGTGGCTACACCGCCACCACCAATGCCGAGACCGAGCAAAAAGCCGTGGCGCAACTGGACGCCGCGATTGCCAGCCTGCAACAGCTCAACGTGCATTTCAGCGACATCCAGCCCCAGGCCCTGCGCCAACTCGAGACCGCGCTGGGCAACTACCGCAGCGCCTTGCAGGCCTATAAAGCGGCGAACAGCGAGGCTGTGCAGGCGCGCAAGGAAATGACCGACGAGGGCGCGGCCATCGTCAGCCTGAGCGAGCAGCTGTATCAGATCCAGCTCGACCGTCGTGACGCTGAAAGCGCCCAGGCGCGTACCCTGCAACTGATCAGCACCTTGCTGGCCTTGTTGGTGGGCATTATCGCCGCCGTGATCATTACCCGGCAGATCACCGGTCCGTTGCGCGAAACCCTGGCCGTGGTCGATCGCATCGCCAGCGGCGACCTGTCCCAGGACGTCAGGGTCACGCGTCGCGATGAGTTGGGTGTCTTGCAACAAGGCATCGCGCGCATGGGCGTGACCCTGCGCGACCTGATCAGCGGTATCCGCGACGGCGTCACCCAGATCGCCAGCGCGGCCGAAGAACTGTCGGCCGTGACCGAGCAGACCAGCGCCGGGGTCAACAGCCAGAAAGTCGAGACCGATCAGGTCGCCACCGCCATGCACGAGATGACCGCCACCGTGCAGGAAGTCGCGCGCAATGCCGAGCAAGCCTCCCAGGCCGCCGCCGCGGCGGACGGTGAAGCACGTGCAGGGGACAAGGTTGTCGCTGAAGCTATCACCCAGATCGAACGCCTGGCCAGCGAAGTGGTGCGCTCCACTGAAGCCATGGGCCTGCTGCAACAGGAAAGCGACAAGATCGGCAGTGTCATGGACGTGATCAAGGCCGTGGCCGAACAGACCAACCTGCTGGCGCTCAACGCCGCCATTGAAGCGGCACGCGCCGGTGAAGCCGGACGCGGTTTTGCCGTGGTGGCCGACGAAGTGCGGGGCCTGGCCCAACGCACGCAGAAATCCACCGAGGAAATCGAAGGCCTGGTGGCCGCCCTGCAGAACGGCACCCAGCAAGTGGCGACCGTGATGAACAACAGCCGCACCCTGACCGACAGCAGCGTGGCCCTGACCCGCAAGGCCGGTGCTTCACTGGAAAACATCACCCGCACGGTGTCCAACATCCAGTCGATGAACCAGCAGATCGCGGCCGCGGCCGAACAGCAAAGCGCGGTGGCCGAAGAGATCAGCCGCAGCATCGTCAACGTGCGTGATGTGTCGGAACAGACCGCCGCGGCGAGTGATGAGACGGCGGCGTCCAGTGTTGAGCTGGCGCGGTTGGGGAATCAGTTGCAGATGATGGTCAGCCACTTCCGCGTCTGACGTTCAAGATCAAAAGATCGCAGCCTTCGGCAGCTCCTACAGGGGATCGTAGTTCCATGTAGGAGCTGCCGCAGGCTGCGATCTTTTAGCGGTGCTGGAAACCTGCACGCAAATCCCCTTCCCGCGCCAGAAACCGCCCTTCCCTGCGCCCGTTCGCCTGACCGTCCTGGTAGCTCAATACCCCGTTGACCCACACGCCATCGATGCCTTCAGCCGCCCGTTGCGGATCATTGAAGTCAGCCACATCGCGAATGGTCGCCGGGTCGAACAGCACCAGGTCAGCCCAGTGGCCTTCGCGGATCTCGCCCCTTTGCTTCAAGCCGAACCGCGCCGCCGACAAGCCGGTCATCTTGTGCACGGCGGTGTGCAGTGGAAAAAGGCCGACGTCACGGCTGAAATGGCCGAGCACCCGTGGGAAAGCGCCCCACAGGCGTGGATGGGGAAACGGGTCTTCGGGCAGGCCGTCGGAGCCGACCATCGACAGCGGGTGCGCGAGGATCCGTCGCACATCGGTTTCGTCCATCCCGTAGTACACCGCGCCGGCCGGTTGCAGCTGGCGGGCGGCTTCGAGCAGGGAAAGGTTCCACTCGGCGGCGATGTCCATCAGGTCGCGCCCGCCCATCTGCGGGTGCGGCGTGGACCAGGTGATGGTAATGCGGTGGGCATCGGTGACTTGCTTGAGGTCCAGGGTCGAGGAACTGGCGGCATACGGATAGCAATCACAGCCCACCGGGTGGGTCTTCGCGGCCTGTTCAAGAGACGCCAGCAGTTGCGGGCTGCGCCCCCAGTTGCCTGCACCGGCACATTTGAGGTGGGAGATGATCACCGGGGATTTTGCATGGCGGCCGATCTGGAACGCCTCGTCCATGGCCTCCAGCACCGGTTCGAATTCGCTGCGCAAATGGGTGGTGTAGACCGCCCCGAACGCGGTCAGCTCTTCGGTCAGCTGCATCACTTCATCGGTGGAGGCCGAGAACGCACTGGCGTAGGCAAGACCGGTGGACAAGCCCAGCGCGCCGGCCTCGAGACTGTCGCGCAGTTGCTCGCGCATCGCGGCAATTTCATCCGGCGTGGCGGTGCGGAACAGGTCGTCGAGGTGGTTGCTGCGCAACGCGGTGTGGCCCACCAACGCGGCGACGTTGAGCGTGGTGTTCGCCGCCTCGACCGCCGCGCGGTAATCGCTGAACTTCGGATAAACAAAGGCCGACGCGCTGCCGAGCAGGTTCATCGGGTCCGGTGGATCGCCGCGCAGGCTCACCGGCGACGCGCTGATCCCGCAATTGCCAACGATCACCGTGGTCACGCCCTGGCTGAGCTTCGGCAGCATCTGCGGCTGACGGATCACCACCGTGTCGTCGTGGGTGTGCACATCGATGAAGCCGGGCGCCAGCACGCGGCCGGCGGCGTCGATCTCATCGCTGGCACGGGCATCCTGCAAGTCGCCGATGCGCTCGATACGTCCGTTCAGGATCGCCACGTCGGCCAGGTAGCCAGGACTGATGCTGCCGTCGATGACCAGGGCATTGCGAATCAGCGTGTCGTACATCATGTCAGTCTCCCAGCGGCAGGTGATCGTCGCCGCCGCGGTAATCGTCCAGGGCGAGTTTGATCCGCCGCAGGCGTTCTTGATTGTCTTGAGGATTGGCCAGTGCCAGCTCGGTGGCAAGCACATCGATGGCGAGCAACATGCCGTAGCGTGCCGCCGTCGGTTTGTAGATGAACGAGGTCTCGGCGCTTTGCAGCGGCAGCACGATGTCGGCCAGTTGCGCCAGCGGCGAATCGCCTCGGGTGATGGCCAGGATGCGCGCACCGTAGTTGCGGGCCAGTTCCACGGTTTCCAGCAGTTCGGGGGTGATGCCCGTCAGTGAGCAGACGATGACCACCTGATCAGGACTGAGGCTGGCCGCCGTGATGCGCATCATCACCACGTCGTGGCAGACCGCGATCGGGTAGCCAAGGCGCACCAGGCGCACCTGCAACTCATCGCTGCACAAGGTCGAGCAGCCACCCATGCCGAAAGCGTGAATCATCCGCGCCTTGCCCAGCAGTTTCACTGCATCGGCGAACCGCGATTCATCGAAGGCCGACAGGTGCTGGCGCAGGGTCGACTCGATGTCGCCGACGATCTGCCCGTAGAACGCCGACTGCTCCGGCGTGCCCGCCGGGTCGAGGAAACGGCTGCCGACGCCACTGGCTTGGGCCAGTTGCAAGCGCAGGTCGCGCAGATCCTTGCAGCCGACCGTACGGGCGAAACGCGACAGCGTGGCGGTGCTGACTTCTGCGCGCAGCGCCAGCTCATCGAGGCTGGCGGAGGCGGCAAAGCCCACATCGTCGAGCATCAGGCGGGCGATGCGTCCTTCGCCGGCGCTGAAGGAATCCTGGCGGGCGCGGATCTGGTAGAGGATGTCCATGGCAGGCGGCTCCGGCTAAATCAGGTAGGAAAGGCCCACGGTCAGGCCGAAGGCGACGAGCGAGATCAGGGTCTCCAGCACCGTCCAGGTCTTGAACGTCTGGGTGACCGTCATATTGAAGTATTCCTTGATCAGCCAGAAGCCGCCGTCGTTGACGTGGGAAAAAATCACCGACCCCGCCCCCGTCGCCAGCACCAGCAACTCTGGATGTGGATACCCCATGGCGATGGCGACGGGTGCGACCACGCCCGAGGCGGTGGTCATGGCCACGGTGGCAGAACCGGTGGCGATGCGCATCAACGCCGCGAACAACCAGCCCATCAGCAACGGCGACAGGTGAAATTCGTGGGCCAGGCCGACGATCTGGTCGGTCACGCCGGCGTCCACCAGGATCCGGTTCAGACCGCCGCCGGCGCCCACCAGCAAGGTGATGCTGGCGGTCGGCGCCAGGCATTCGTTGGTGAACTTGAGGATCGACTCGCGATTGAAACCCTGGGCCAGGCCGAGGGTCCAGAAGCTCAGCAAGGTCGCCAGCAGCAGCGCGATGACCGAGTTGCCGATGAACAGCAGGAACTGGTTGAGGCCGCTGCCCGGGGTGGAAATCAGGTTGGCCCAGCCGCCGATCAGCATCAGCACCACCGGCAACAGGATGGTCGCCATGGTCAGGCCGAAACTCGGCAGGCTGTCGCGCGGCTCACGCTCGAGGAACTGCCGTTCCAGCGGGTTTTCCGCCGGCAGCTGGATGCGCGGTACGATGAATTTGGCATACAGGGGGCCGGCGATGATCGCGGTCGGAATGCCGATCGCAATCGCATAGAGCAAGGTCTGCCCCACCGACGCCTTGTACACCTGCACCGCCAGCATCGCCGCCGGGTGCGGTGGCACCAGCGCATGCACCACCGAAAGACCCGCGACCATCGGCAGGCCGACCATCAGGATCGACACGCCAACCCGCCGCGCCACGGTGAAGGCAATCGGCACCAGCAGCACGAAACCGACCTCGAAGAACAACGGCAGCCCCACCAGGAAGGCGATGCAGACCATCGCCCAATGTGCGTTCTTCTCGCCGAAACGGTCAATCAGGGTGCGCGCCACCTGCTCGGCGCCGCCGGACTCCGCCATCATCTTGCCGAGCATGGTGCCCAGCGCCACCACCAGCGCGATATGCCCCAGGGTCTTGCCGACACCCGCCTCATAGGCCCCGACCACGCCGGACGGCGGCATGCCCGCCACCAGCGCCAGGCCGATGGAAATCAGGGTGATGACAATGAACGGATTGAGCCGGTAGCGGGCGATCAGCACGATCAGCGCGATGATGGCGACAGCGGCATACACCAGCAGCCAATAGCCGAAGGACGGGGTCATGCGGTACTCCTCGAGAGGGTCACGTCGAAAGTTTTGTGAAACTCTTAAAACATTTCGAGGAGTAACTTACAAACGAGGTGAAAGTAATTTTCGTGCAGAGGTAAGGGATGTCGCTCAGGGATATGCCGTGTCGTAAATAATGAAAATCAGGCAGGCGGATTTTCATCACGCCTGCGCTGGTCGGTCTCAGTCGTGTTGCACCCGGGCACGTTTGAGCAGTTTCTTGCAGCGCTCGGACAGGCCCAGCACCCGCAGGTGTTTGCCCGCCTTGCTGTAGCGCTCGCGCAGGGTGTCGAGCGCGGCAATGGCCGAGTAATCGACGAAGCTCAAGTGGCGGCAATCGAGGGTCACTTGCGCAGGGTCGTTGGCCGGATCGAATTGATTGAGGAAAGGGGTGGTCGAGGCGAAGAACAGCGTGCCATGGACGCGGTAAAGCTTGCTGCCGTCGTTTTCCAGGTGACTGTCGGCGTACAGCTGCCGGGCCTGCTGCCAGGCGAAATTCAGCGCCGCGATGATGATGCCGCACAACACCGCCGTGGCCAGGTCGGTGAACACCGTGATCACTGTCACCGCGATAATCACCAGTACATCGTTCATCGGCACCTTGTTCAGCACCCGCAGCGAAGCCCAGGCAAAGGTCTGTTGCGAGACCACGAACATTACCCCGACCAACGCCGCCAACGGAATACGCTCGATCAGCGGCGACAGGAACAGGATGAACAGCAGAATCGATACTCCGGCGACTACACCGGACAGCCGACCGCGGCCCCCGGAGCTCAGGTTGATCACGGTCTGGCCGATCATCGCGCAACCGCCCATGCCGCCGAACAGACCGGACACCACGTTGGCCGCGCCCAGCGCCACGCATTCGCGATCGGGGTAGCCGCGACTCTCGATGATTTCGTCGGTGAGGTTCAGGGTCAGCAACGTTTCCAGCAGGCCGACCATCGCCATCAGGATCGCGTAGGGCGCAATGATGCGCAGGGTTTCCAGGTTCCAGGGAATGTCTGGCAGGGCCAATGTCGGCAAGCCACCGGCGATGTGTGCCATGTCACCCAGGGTGCGGGTTGGCAGGCCGAGGAAGTAGACAGCCAGTCCTACCCCGAGGATCGCCACCAGCGCGGGCGGCACTGCGCGGGTCAGGCGTGGCAGCACATAGACGATCGCCATCGTCACCGCCACCAGGCCGATCATGTAGTACAACGGCGTACCGCTCAGCCAGGTCTCGCCACTCTTGAAGTGCTCCAGTTGCGCCAGGGCAATGATGATCGCCAGGCCGTTGACGAAACCGAGCATCACCGGATGCGGCACCATGCGCACCAGCTTGCCCAGCCGCAGCAGGCCGAACGCCGCCATGATCAAACCGCCCAGCAGCACCGTCGCCAGCAGGTACTGCACACCCTGCTGCACCACCAGCGCGACGATCACCACCGCCATCGACCCGGCAGCACCGGAGACCATGCCCGGCCGGCCACCGAACAGCGCGGTCAGGGTGCAAATGATGAACGCACCATAGAGGCCCATCAGCGGATTGAGATGCGCCACCAGCGCGAAGGCAATGCATTCGGGCAACAGGGCGAAAGACGTCGTGAGCCCGGCCAGGGCATCGGCGCGTAGATGTTTTGGTTTCATGGGGGACCGCATGCAGGGAGTAGCAAGAAAGAGTGTGCGGATGTTACGGAATCGAGGGCGTTCCGGCCAGTTTATGCAACTTCAGAAACGCCTTCGCGAGCAAGCCCGCTCCCACATTAGACCGCGTCCGTCTGGACAATGCGGTCAAGTGTGGGAGCGGGCTTGCTCGCGAAGGCAGCAACTCGGTCTAAAGCGAACTCACACCATCTCGTTACGAATCCACTCCAGCACCGACGTACGCTTCGGCACCCAACCCAATATCTCCCGCGCACGCGTGCCGCGCACCCGGCTATTGGAGCCCAGGCCATAATTGGCCATTTCATAACCCCACTCGGCTTCGGCATCCTTCAGTGGCCAGTCTTGCGGCTGGCCCAGGTTCAACGCCTCGGCGATCGCCGTGGTCATGTCGATGAACGACGCTTCGCCGCTTTCGACAAAGTAGAAGGTGCCTGGGACGTTTTTGCTCAGCGCCAGCAGGTACAGCGCCACCACGTCTTCAATGTGCACGTTGGACCAGATGTTCTGCCCGGTGCCGACATGGTGGACCACGCCGCTTTTGCGCGCCTGTTTCAGCAAGCGCGGCAGCTGCACGCTGTCGCGATTGACGCCGAGGCTGTGGCCGTAGATCAGGGTGTTGCAGATGACGGCCGAGTTCACGCCATCCTTGGCCGCGGCGAGGATCAGGTTGTCGATGGCCACCCGCGCGGCCTTGTCCACAGTGGGTTCAGGCAACTTGTCTTCCTGGTAGACAACGTCGCTGGACTTGCCGCCCGAGGCGTCGCCGACGATGCTCGAACCGCTGGTGTGCAGGAACACTTTGTTGGAGCCGCGCAAGGCATCGAGCAAGGCTTCGACTGCACCGCGATGGTCGCTGCTGGCGGCGTTGATCACAGCGTCGGCGGCCCGGGCCTGTTCCGCCAACAGTGCGCTGTCATCCAGCGTGCCGATTACCGGCGTGATGCCCAGCGCTTTCAGTTCATCCGCCTGTTCGGCGTTGCGCACCAGGCCGGCAACCTTGTGACCGGCCTTGATCAGGCCGGTGGCGATGGAGCCGCCGATAAAACCGGCAGCGCCGGTAACGAATACGTTCATGGAGAAACTCCCTGCGTGGATAAGTGATGCAACGAGTATCCAGCAGCGATCCCTGGCGAAAAATCCCCGCTGACCCAATTCACTCTTGCGCAGGAATCACGAATCAGCCGCTGAAATCCGTGGACGCGTACACCGCCAGTTTGCTCTGGATGAAGTCGAGGAAACACTGGATGCGCAAGGCCAACTGCGAGTTGCGGTAGTACACCGCGTTGATCGGCTGGCGATAGCCGCTGTTGAATTCGGCCAGCAACACCTTCAACCGTCCGGCACGAATGTCTTCGATGGTCATGTAGTGCGACAGGCTGGCGATGCCCTGGCCTTCCAGCGCCAGGTGGCGGAGGGTTTCGCCGCTGGAAGCGCTGAGCGACGCCTGGATCGGCCAGCGATCGCCGTGCACGTAGCGCAGCGGCCATTGGTTGAGGCCTTCGTTCTGGGTGAAGCCCAGCAGGGTGTGTTCGGCCAGATCCGCCACGGCGGTCGGGATGCCGTGTTTTTCCAGATACGCCGGGCTGGCGACGATGTGTATCGGACTGCATCCCAGGGAGCGTGCGTGCAGGGTCGAGTCGGCCAGGGTGCCGATGCGGATGGCGATGTCGGTGCTTTGTTCAAGCAGGTCGATGATCAGGTCGTTGCTGTTGAGCTCGAGCTGGATGTCCGGATAGAGCCGGCGGAATTCATCGATGTAGGGCACGATGGCGTGCAGCATGAACGGCGACGCGGCGTTGATGCGCAAGCGCCCGGACGGGGTTTGCTGGCGTAAGGACAAGCGCTCCTCGAGTTCGTCCATCTGATCGAGAATCAGCTTGGCGTGTTCGAAGAAGTACTTGCCCTCCTCGGTCAGGTCCATGCGTCGCGTGGTGCGGTTGATCAGCGTGGTATCGAGCTTGGCCTCGAGCCGCGACAGCGTGCGGCTGACCGCCGACGGCGTTTGCCCGACCTGCTCGGCCGCCGCGGAAATCGACCCGCACTCGATCACGCAGACGAAAATCTGCAATTCATCGGATCTGGCTTTCACGAGTGTCCTCTTTGACGAAAATCGCTAAAAGATCGCAGCCTTCGGCAGCTCCTACAAGGTATTGCGTACACCTGTAGGAGCTGCCGAAGGCTGCGATCTTTTAGCCGCTGAGACCGATAGTAGCCGAGCGTTACGCCTTCAGGCCAAACACCTCTTTCAAATGCTGCTCATAACGCGCCACATCGGCTTCGATGTTCGGACGTTTCATCACGTCCACGCAGAGGAAGGTCGGCAAAGCGGTCATGCCGAGGAATTCGTTGGCCTTGTGGAACGGGAAGTACACCGCGTCCACGCCCTTGGCCTCGAAGAAGTCGGTCGGGTCGTCGAAGGCTTGCTGCGGCGCGTTCCAGGTCAGCGACAGCATGTACTGCTTGCCGTGGATCAGGCCGCCACTGCCGTATTTCTGCGAGGCGTCGGAACGGGTGCGGCCGTCGCTGGCGTAGAGGCTGCCATGACCTTCGGTGAAGACTTCGTCGATGTACTTCTTGACGGTCCATGGCGCGCCCATCCACCAGCCGGGCATCTGGTAGATGATCACGTCGGCCCAGAGGAATTTGGCGACTTCTTCGGCGACGTCGTAACCCTCGTCGATAAATGTGGCTTTGACATCTACCCCACCGCGATCCAGCACGCTCAGCGCGGCTTCATGCAAGGTGGTGTTGTAGCGGCCATCGGAGTGGGCGAATTGTTTGCCGCCATTGAGCAACAGGACTTTTTTCATGGGAGGTCTCGGGAAGGGTCAGGAATCGGATGGCGGCAGAATAAAGACCTGGCTCGCGCGGAGTAAGCGGCCATTGTGCAAAATTCATTTGACCCACACGCACGAATCAATCGGTGATTGTTGCCTTAGACTAGGGCCGATTCTGAAATGAGGAGTGTTTTCTGATGAGTGAAATGCAAGGTTTCATCCTGCACGCCAAGACCCGCCCGGAAAAATCCGACGCCTTCGAAGCGTTTTTCAGCGGCTATGTGGAAGCCAGTCGCGCCGAACCCGGCTGCATCGAGTACCACATGCTGCGCGACAAGCAGGACCCGACCCTGTTTATCTTCTACGAGATCTGGCAGTCCCAGGCACACCTCGACGTGCACTCGAACCTGCCGCACATGAAACAGTTTCTCGAACAGCGCGATGAATACCTGGAGCGGGATTTCGAGATCCGCGCCATTGACATGCTCAGCCCGTCATCCGCTAGCCGCTGATCAACAAATGGCCGCCAAGCAAGCCGAGGCCAATGAAGAACACGCGTTTGAACAACACGGCGCTGATCCGCTGGCGCAGCCACTGCCCCAGCCACATGCCGAGCACCGCCGGGATCAGCGCCAACAACGATGCACTCAACTCGCCACCGCCGAGAGCGCCGCGCCATAGCAGGCCGCCGGCCAGGGCCAGGGTCGAGACGGTGAACGACAGGCCCAGCGCCTGCACCAGTTCATCCTTGCTCAAGCCCAGCGCCTGCAGGTACGGCACCGCCGGAATCACGAACACGCCGGTGGCCGACGTGATGACGCCCGTCAGTACGCCGCACAGCGGACCTAGCCAGCGCTCATTGCGAGCCCCTACTCGCAAGGTCGGCAGGCACAAACCGCTCAACGCATAGAGCAGCAACGCCGCCCCCAATCCGCGCACCACCCAGTGGCCGCCAGCCATGCCGATCCACAGCGTGCCCGCGCCGGTGCCGATGAAAATGGCCAGCAGCATCGGCCACAGCCGCTTGATCAAGCCGTGCAGATGCCCGCCGAAAGCCAATTGCCAGACGTTGGTCAGGGTCGCGGGAATGATCAACAGCGCGGCAGCCTGTGATGGGGCCATAGCCAGACCGAGCAAGCCCATGGCGATGGTCGGCAGGCCGAGACCGATGACCCCTTTGATCATGCCGGCCAGCAGGAAGGTGGCAATGACCAGCAATGACAGGGTAAATCCGAGATTTTGGTAGAACGAGGCGAGTGTGTTCATGGGGCTATCCTGAGCCTGGATTGGCCGGATGAAAATCTGCCATATACTGAGGGTGCCTCTTGTTTTGACAGAGGCTTGAGCATTTTTTGTGGCTAATGACGCCTTCGCGGACAAGCCCGCTCCTACAGGTTTCACGCATGCCCTTGTAGGAGCGGGCTTGCCCGCGAAGGGGCCCTTCCAGACGACACATATCAAAAGGCTGACGATGCACTTCGACCTGACCGACCTGCGCCTCTACCTGAACATCCTCGACAGCGGCAACATCACCGCCGGCGCCGCGCGCAGCCATCTGTCCCTGGCCGCCGCGAGCGCACGAATCCGCGCGATGGAAGCATCACTCGGTACTGAGTTCCTGGAGCGCGGCCGTCGCGGCGTAACCCCTACGCCTGCCGGCAAAGCCCTCGCCCAGCACGCCCGTGTCCTGCTGCAACAGGCCGAACGCATGCAGCAGGACCTGGCTGACTATGCCAAGGGTGTCAAAGGCCAGGTGCGCTTGTTGTGCAACACCACGGCGATCACCGAATACCTGCCGGAGCTGCTCGCCGACTTCCTGCGCGAGCACCCCAACCTCGACATCGACCTGCAGGAATTGCCCAGCACGCGCATCACCCACGCCTTGCGCCAGGGTGCGGCCGACCTGGGCATCATCTCCGACGCGGTAGACACCCACTCGCTCGAAACCCTGCCCTTTCGCAACGATCCGCTGGTGCTGATCATGCCGCCCGGGCATCCCTTGGCAGGCGGCGAACCGCCGAGTTTCAGCGATACCTTACAGCACGACTACGTGGGGCTGACCGCCAACAGCGCACTCGCGGTGTACCTCGAAGAACAGGCGCTGCACGCGGGTATGCGCATGCAGATCCGCATCCGTGCGGAAGGCTTCGACGGGGTGATTCGCATGGTCGCTCACGGTGCCGGGCTGGCCATCGTGCCGCTGGCGGCGATCCAGCGCCGTGCACTGGATCAACCGCTCAAAAGCTTCGCGCTGAAGGAAGATTGGGCACAGCGAAAATTACTGCTGTGCGCGCGCTCATTCACTGGCCTGCCCGGTTATGCCAGAGCGTTGCTCGAGGCCTTGCGCAGCGAGTGAGGCCAGTTTTGGCTTCCTGAAAAACACGCCATAGACCACCGTCAGCAGCACCAGGAACGGCACGCCAAACACCAGGGTCATCTTGAAGGCTTCGGTGAAGTAGGTGGTGATCATCACCGCCCCCATCAGCACCAATCCCAACAACGTGCTGTAGGGGAACAGGCGCATGCGAAACGACAGTTTTCGCTCGCCGTGGCGCCGGTGATAACGACGGAAACAATAGTGGGTCAGGAAGATCATGAACCAGGTGAAGATGGCGCCGAACATCGAGATCGCCATCATCAAGGTGAACGAACTTTCCGGGTACAGGATGTTGAGCAACGTCGCCAGGGCAATGCCAGAGCTCGACAGCAACAGGGCGTTCAGCGGAATCCCGGTCTTGCTCAGTTTGCCCATGGACTTGGGTGCGTAGCCGCCACGGGACAGGCTGAACATCATGCGCGTGGTGATGTACAACTGACTGTTCATCGCCGACAGCGCGGCGATCAGGATCACGAAATTCATCACCCCGGTGGCGCCGGGAATGCCGATGGCCTGCATCACCGTGACGAACGGGCTCTGGGCATGACCGGCCTGGACCCACGGCACGATCGCCAGCATCAGGGCGAGGGTCAGGAGGTAGAACACCACCAGGCGCACGATAGTCGCGCGAAAGGCTTTCTTCACCGCTTGCTCCGGGTCCTGCGCCTCACCGGCAGCCACCGCGATCATCTCAACGCTCAGGTAGCTGAAGATCGACACGATCACCGCGACCCACATGCCTTGCAGGCCATTCGGGAAAAAGCCGCCGTGGGCGGTGTAGTTGTGCACGCCGTATTCCGGGTTGCCGGAACCGAACACCACGTACACCGCGAGGATGATGAAGCCGACAATCGCGCCGATCTTGATGGTCGAAAACCAGTACTCGAAGGTACCGAATGTCTTCACGCTAATGGCGTTGAGCACGATCAGCACACTGGAGAAGGAGACGATCCACACCCACTCCGGCACGTTGGCAAACCAGTACTTCATGTACATCGCCACCGCCGTCACTTCCGTGCCGACCGCCAGCACGATCGCCGCCCAATAGGCATAGCGCACCAGGAACCCGGCCAGCGGGCTGACATAGAATTCGGCGTAGGCGCCGAACGAGCCGGAGGTCGAATGGGCCACGGTCATTTCCGCCAGGCAGCCCATCAACAGCAGCGTGATGATCGCGCCGATGGCGTAGCTGAGCAGCACGCTCGGCCCGGCATAGCCGATCGCGTAGGCACTGCCCATGAACAGCCCGGTGCCGATCGCACCGCCAATGGCGATCATGCTCATCTGCCCGGACGTCAGCTGACGCCGCAGGCCCTGTTCACGGTTGGATATCGTTTCAAAACCGGTGTTATCGGTCATTTTTATGTCCTCTGAATATTGTCTTTCTTGAAGAGCACGTCTTGGTTTTTACCGGTGGGGATCAGCCACGCACAGCAGGACAGGGATCAGAAAATACTCAGTGGATATTCGATGATGATGCGCACTTCGTTGTTGTCCGTGGTATCGGCCCTCGCCACTTGCGCAGTCGAGCGCACACTGGCCTGGCGCACCCGCAGCGACAGGTCCCTGGCCTTGCCCGACTGCACGACGTAGCGCGCTTCGATGTCGCGCTCCCAGCGCTTGCCGTCATCGCCGTAGCGTCCATAAGCGCCGTTGGGGCCACCGTCGTAATGGCTGTCGTCGATATGATCGCCACTGACGTAACGCGACATGAAGCTCAGGCCAGGCACGCCAAACGGCGCCATGTCCAGGTCATAACGCAGTTGCCATGAGCGTTCGTTGGGGGCGTTGAAATCGAGCACCTGCACCGAGTTGGAGAGGAAAATCGAAGTGCCCGGCTGCTGGTCGAAACCCAGGTAATCGAACGGCTCATTGCCATCGACCTGTTGATACGCCAGGGTCAATCGATGGGCGCCGAACTTGTACCCGCTGGCCAGCGACCAGGTGGTGTTGTCGATCCTGCCGGCCAGGCTCTGGCCGTCGTCGTTGGTGCGATAAATATTGAAATCCAGGTTCAGCGACTGGCCTTCACCCAGGGCAAAGGTGTAGTTGCCGTTGGCGTAGTACTGCCGCCAGATGTCGGTGAATTGCGAACCGTACAGGCTGACGCTCAGTTGATCGCTCAGGGCGTAGCTGCCGCCCAGATAATCGACGCTGCGGGTTTCCACGCCAGCGTACAGCGCTTTCAGCGCGCCATCGGCGTTGGTCGAATTGCTGTCGTTGCCGGCGGTGAAATGACCGATGTCCAGTTGCAGGGCCTTGAGCTCATTGCTGGTCAGCTGGAATCCGGTGGCCACGCTGGTGAACAGTCGCGCATTGCCGGTGCCGAACACCGGGTTGAGCGGTGTCAGGTTGCCGTACTTGAGTTCGGTGCGGGATATCCGCGCCTTCACCGCGCCACCCGCTTCGGAGTACTCATCCTCGGGATGGCCACTGGAATCGACCGGCAGCAAACCCGTGCCCGTGCGCCCCTTGCCACTGTCGAGCTTGATGCCCAGTTGCGCGTAGGCATCGACCCCGAACCCCACCGTGCCCTGGGTGTAGCCGGAGCGGTAATCGAGCATGATCCCGTGGGCCCATTCATCCCGGTAATTCTGCCCGCCTGGGTTGTTGAGGTTGTTGCGGTAGAAATAGAAGTTACGGTTGGTCAGGGTCAGGCTGCTGTCTTCGACGAATCCATTGCCGGCGGCGGCGTAGGCCATTTGCCCGAGGCAACTGCCGAGGGCGAGCGACAAGGCGGGCCAGGGGGAGAGTCTCATTCTGCGTGTTCCTTGTTATTGTGATTGCACAGAACTGTTTATCGAGGACGACCGAAGCCCTGCTGCCAGGAAACCCGGCAACAGGGGTGAATATCGGCGGTATCAGGTGACGCTGTGGCGTACCTGGAATTGCGCTTGCGCCCAGGTTTTTTGATCGAGAATTTCGCCGAGGATCTGCACCGCGTCCCAGACCTCGGTGAAGGTCGTGTACAGCGGGGTGAAACCGAAGCGCATGATGCGCGGCTCGCGGTAATCACCGATGACGCCCCGCTCGATCAGGGCCTGGATCACCGCATAACCTTCAGGGTGTTCGAAGCTGACGTGACTGCCACGTTTGGCGTGCTCACGCGGCGTGATCAACTTCAGTTCGTGTGCCGCGCAACGCTGCTCGACCAGTTCGATGAACAGGTCCGTCAGGGCCAGGGATTTGCGGCGCAGGCTGGCCATGTCGGTCTGGGCGAACACGTCCAGGCCGCACTCGACCATCGCCAACGAAGTGATCGGCTGGGTGCCGCACAGGTAGCGGGCGATGCCGCTGCTTGGCTCGTAGCGCGACTCCATGGCGAACTGCCGCGAATGACCGAACCAACCCGACAGCGGCTGCGCCACCAGATCGCACAACTGTGGATTGACCCAGACAAACGCCTGGGAACCCGGACCGCCATTGAGGTACTTGTAGGTGCAGCCGATGGCGTAGTCGGCGCCCGCCTGATGCAGGTCGACCGGCACCGCGCCGGCGGAATGCGCCAGGTCCCAGATGGCCAGCGCCCCACACTCGTGGGTCAGCGTGGTCAGGGCCTGCATGTCGTGCATGTAGCCGGTCTTGTAGTTGACGTGGGTGAGCATCACCACCGCCGTGTCCTGGTCGATCGCTTGCGGCAGCTCTTCAGGGCTGTCGACCAGGCGCAGGGTGTAACCCTGCTGCAGCATGTCGGCCAGGCCTTCGGCGATGTACAGGTCGGTGGGGAAGTTACTGCTTTCGGTGACAATTACCCGTCGCGTCGGCGACCTTGTGGCCTGCACACGCAGCGCGGCACTGAGCACCTTGAACAGGTTGATCGAGGTCGTGTCGGTCACCACCACTTCACCGTCTCGGGCGCCGATCAGCCCGGCCAGGCGATTGCCCAGACGCTCGGAAAGGTCGCGCCAACCGGCACTGTTCCAGCTGCGGATCAGGCCATTGCCCCACTCCTGGGCAATCACCTCCTGAGCCCGCGCCAATGCCGCGACCGGCCGTGCGCCCAGGGAATTGCCATCGAGATAAATCACACCGTCGGGTAGCGCAAACTGCTGGCGTAGCGGCGCGAGAGTGTCCTGGGCATCGAGCGTCAGGCAATCGTTTCTTGTTGTCATCGGGTGTCCTGTTCTTTGAAGGTCGTCGCGTTTTTCCGGGCGTTGTCTGGCCCTTTTCTGTGGAGAGATAATGAACGATGCTTTGCAGAATTTTCGTGCAAAGTAAGCGGCCATAGGGTAGTTGTTTCGCATAAAATTCGAATACAACTCCTATAAACGCGGATTTACACCAGCCATGAATCTCGACTCGACAGACCTGCGAATACTCCATCAACTGCAACAGGATGGCCGTATCAGCAACCAGGAACTGGCAGAGAAAGTCGCCCTGTCGCCGTCGGCCTGCCTGCGCCGGTTGCGCCTGCTGGAAAGCGAGGGAGTCATCAGCGGTTATCGCGCCGTGCTGAATGCCGAGCGGCTGGGGATCGAACTGGAAGCCATCGTCCATGTGTCGTTGCGACAGGACGTCGAGGACTGGCACGAGACCTTTATCAAGAAGGTCCAGTCGTGGCCGGAAGTGGTCACCGCGTACGTGATCACGGGCGCGAGCAACTATGTGCTGCGGGTCCAGGCGCGCAACCTCAAGCACTTCTCCGATTTCATCGTCAACCACTTGAACCGCACCGCGGGGGTCACCGATATCCGCTCGGAAATCGTCCTGCAGAAAATCAAGGAGCGCGAAGCGTTGCTGGACCTGGTGGTGCGCAAGTAAGGGAGCAACGCACTGCTAAACCTGTGGGAGCGGGCTTGCTCGCGAAGAGGGAGTGTCAGTTGACATCAATGTTCACTGGACCACCGCATTCGTGAGCAAGCCCGCTCCCACGGGGTTCGCTCAGAAGCCGCGCATGCGCCGAGCTTCATTGCGCTGCAAGGTCATGCTCGGGGATTCGTCGAACAGCTTGCGGTACTCGGCGGAAAAACGCCCCAGGTGGGTGAACCCCCAGCCCATGGCGATCGCGGAAATATTGCGCGCCGAACCGTGCTCGAGAATCTCCTGGCGCACGCCGTTCAGCCGGTATTTCTTCAGGTAGACCATCGGCGACAACGCGAAGTACTTCTTGAACGCCTCGAACAGCTTGAAGCGCGAAACCCCGGCGGCGAGCTCGATGTCCTCCAGGTGCAGGGCCTCGCGAGCATTGTCGTGAATGTATTGCCGCGCCCGGATCAGGTAGTGCGGCAACTTCACGCCCAGCACCTCGCGCAGTTCTTCCGAGTAGTTGTTCGGCTGGGCGAGGATCAGGCCTTTGATCAGCGAGCTCTCAATGTCCCGGGTAAAGGCTACCTGCTCGTAGAGTTCGCTGCTGCGTTCCAGCTCGGCGATGAAATAGCGCGCCATGCGCCACCACGAAGCCGACGCGCCGTCGACCGCATCCATCACCGGTTCGAAGCGTAAGGGTTCATCCAGCGGTCGCTGCAGCAAGCCCTGCAGGGATTCACTCATGGCAACGCGGGTGATCACCACCTGGACCTTGCGGCAATCGCCGGAGATCGCCAGCAGCTGGTTTTCATTCGGCGAAATGATCACACCCTGGTCGCGGTCGGACTTCACCACGCTGCCGTTCTTGCTCAACTCCTGCTCGCCCACCAGGGGCAGGCTCAGGCTGTAACTGCTGAAGTGCTCGGCGTCTTCGATATCGATGGTGACATCGGTACCGTATTCGATGGTGCCCAGGGTCGTGGCCATCGACTTGAACATGTTGGCGCTGTGGTGGAAGCGGATCCGCTCGGGCGTCGTGCTCACGAGTCGATGTGGCCCGCAAATACCGGACATCCAGTTTCTCGCGGCCTCGAGATCATCGCTGTCGACACGAATGTCGCGACACTGCGGATCGTTTTTGCTGTTCATCACGGTGCACCCAGGGGCTATTTTTCAGCGCGCTCTGACGGCGCGTCTCAGGCGTGGAGAAGGCAAGTTCCAAGCCACAAAACCCCGGTGCCAACTTAGTGGATAGCAATCCTCGACTAGGCGGATAACGCAGCCGGTGATCGCTCCCCAACAGGCACTCGAGGTTGTGCAAAACAGTACCTGATTGCTGCAGACAGGGGCAGCCGTTCATCGTTTGGCGCGCGGTTTGGGTAGTCGCTGCACAGCTTGATACCCCGCGCGTGTTACCCCACAAATTATACGGACTGCCTTCGCCGACAAACCGGATAGACCCCCACCCGTCCCACTCCCTCTAATGCGCACACCGATTAGCCCCAATAAAAAACAGGTGCACACCCATGAGTGGCGAAAAAAACGTCGAGCAGTGGAAAGCGTTTATCCAGGGTTGCCTGGACTTCCGTCCGGCAGAAGGCGTGTTCCGCATCGCCCGGGACATTTTCACCGAGCCGCAGTTGTTCGATCTGGAAATGGAACTGATCTTCGAGAAGAACTGGATCTACGCCTGCCACGAAAGCGAGCTGGCCAATAACCACGATTTCGTCACGATGCGCGCCGGCCGCCAGCCGATGATCATTACCCGCGACGGCAACGGGCAGCTCAACGCCCTGATCAACGCCTGCCAGCATCGCGGCACGACCCTGACCCGGGTCGGCAAGGGTAACCAGTCGACCTTCACCTGCCCGTTCCATGCCTGGTGCTACAAGAGCGACGGGCGCCTGGTGAAGGTCAAGGCGCCTGGCGAGTATCCGGAAGGCTTCGACAAGGCCACCCGTGGCCTGAAAAAGGCGCGCATCGAGAGCTACAAGGGTTTCGTGTTCATCAGCCTCGATGTTCACGCCGACAACAGCCTGGAAGACTTCCTCGGCGACGCCAGGGTGTTCTTCGACATGATGGTCGCCCAGTCACCCACCGGTGAGCTGGAAGTGCTGCCCGGCAAGTCGGCCTACACCTACGACGGCAACTGGAAACTGCAGAACGAAAACGGCCTCGACGGTTATCACGTGAGCACCGTCCACTATAACTACGTGGCCACGGTGCAGCATCGCCAGCAGGTCAACAGCGAGAACGGCAGCGGCAACGGCAGCACCCTGGACTACAGCAAGCTCGGTGCGGGCGATGCCAATACCGATGACGGCTGGTTCGCCTTCAACAACGGCCACAGCGTGTTGTTCAGCGACATGCCGAACCCGACGGTACGCTCGGGCTACGCCACCATCATGCCGCGCCTGGTCGAAGAACATGGCCAGGAAAAGGCCGAATGGATGATGCATCGCCTGCGTAACCTGAATGTCTACCCGAGCCTGTTTTTCCTCGATCAGATCAGCTCGCAACTGCGCATCATCCGCCCGGTGGCCTGGAACAAGACCGAGATCATCAGCCAGTGCATCGGGGTGAAAAACGAGTCGGATGCCGACCGCGAAAACCGCATTCGCCAGTTCGAGGACTTCTTCAACGTGTCGGGCCTCGGCACGCCGGACGACCTGGTGGAATTCCGTGAAGCCCAGCGCGGTTTCCAGGCACGCCTGGAGCGCTGGAGCGACATTTCCCGTGGCAGTCATCGCTGGGCCACCGGCGCCACGCCCAACAGCGAGGCGATCGGCATCGCCCCGGCCATGACCGGCACCGAATTCACCCACGAAGGGCTCTACGTCAACCAGCACAGCAACTGGCAGAAATTCCTGCTCGATGGCCTGGACGCGAAATCCCTGAAACTCCGTGAGGTGCAATGATGAATGCGCAATTGCAGTACCAGATCGAACAGTTTTTCTACCGCAAATCCGAACTGTGCGACGCCCAGGACTGGGACGCCTACCTCCAGCTGTTCGCCGAGCAGAGTGAATTCCACCTGCCGCAATGGGATTCGGAACACGTCTACACCCGCGACCCCAAGCGCGAAATGTCGCTGATCTACTACCCCAACCGTTCCGGCCTGGAAGATCGCGTGTTCCGCCTGCGCACCGGCAAGTCCGCATCCTCGACACCGATGCCGCGCACCCTGCATCTGATCAACAACGTGCGCATCGACGAACTCGAGGGCGGTGAACTGGAGGTGCGCCTGAACTGGCACACGCTGTTCTATCGCCTGGCCACGTCGGAGCAGTTCTATGGCCGCGCCACCTACCGGCTCAAGCCCCACGCCGACAGCTGGCTGATCAGCCGCAAGCATGTGCTGCTGCTCAACGACACCATCAACTCGGTACTCGACTTCTACCACCTCTGAATCCCTGGAGACCGAGGCATGAATCACAAAGTAGCGTTCAGCTTTGCCGACGGCAAAACCCTGTTCTTTCCCGTACAACCCAACGAGATCCTGCTCGACGCCGCCCTGCGCAACGGCATCAACATTCCCCTGGATTGCCGCGAAGGCGTCTGCGGCACCTGCCAGGGGCGCTGTGAATCCGGCGACTACAGCCAGGATTACGTGGACGAGGAAGCGCTCTCGAGCCTGGACCTGCAACAGCGCAAGATGCTCACCTGCCAGACGCGGGTCAAATCCGACGCGGCGTTCTATTTCGACTTCGCCTCCACCCTGTGCAACGCCTCGGGTCCAGATCAACTCAGCGCAACGGTGACCGACGTCAGGCAGATTTCTGCCAGCACCGCGATCCTGCACCTGGCCCTGGATACGACAACCCCGCTGGATTTTCTCCCGGGGCAATACGCCCGGTTGTCGATTCCGGGCACCGAGAGCAAGCGTTCCTACTCGTTTGCCAATCGGCCGAGCGAGCACAATCAACTGCAATTTTTGATTCGCCTGTTGCCCGACGGGGTGATGAGCAACTACATCCGTGAACGCTGCCAGGTGGGCGACGAAATCATGCTCGAGGCACCGCTGGGCGCGTTCTATCTGCGGCAGGTGGCCAAACCGCTGACCCTGGTGGCGGGTGGCACCGGGCTGTCGGCGCTGCTGGGCATGCTCGACGACCTCGCCGAACGCGGTTGCGTGCAGCCGGTGCATCTGTACTACGGCGTGCGCGACGCTGCCGACCTGTGCGAACGCGCACGGATCGAGGCCTATGCCGAGCGCCTTCCGGGGTTTCGCTACACCGAAGTGGTCAGCGATCCATCGCCTCAGTGGACGGGCAAGCGCGGCTACATTGCCGAGCATTTCGACCTCAGTGAATTGCGCGACGCGCCGGTCGACATGTACGTCTGCGGCCCACCGCCGATGGTCGAGTCGATCAAGGACTGGTTACAAAGCCAGGCGCTGGACAGCGTTCACCTGTATTACGAAAAGTTCACCGAGAGTAATATCTGATCTTTCAAATCAGGCCTGACAACAATAACCAGAAGGGAACGAGATGGCGGATGAAATCTTGCAACAGGGCTCGCTCAAGCGGGGGTTGAAGAACCGGCACATTCAATTGATCGCCCTGGGTGGGGCGATTGGCACCGGGCTGTTCCTGGGCTCGGCGGGTGTGCTCAAGTCGGCCGGGCCGTCGATGATCCTCGGTTATGCGATTGCCGGGTTCATCGCTTTCCTGATCATGCGCCAGTTGGGCGAGATGATCGTCGAGGAGCCGGTGGCCGGTTCCTTCAGTCATTTCGCCCACAAGTACTGGAGCGGTTATGCCGGCTTCCTGTCCGGCTGGAACTACTGGGTGCTGTACGTGCTGGTGGGCATGGCCGAGCTGACGGCCGTGGGCAAGTACGTGCAGTTCTGGTGGCCGGAGATCCCGACCTGGGTCAGCGCCGCGGTGTTCTTCGTCCTGGTCAACCTGATCAACACGATGAACGTCAAAGTCTTCGGCGAGATGGAGTTCTGGTTCGCGATCATCAAGGTCGTGGCGATCATCGGCATGATCGTCCTGGGCTGCTACATGCTGTTCAGCGGCACGGGCGGCCCGCAGGCGTCGGTCAGCAACCTGTGGAGCCACGGCGGTTTCTTCCCCAACGGCACCACCGGCTTGCTGATGTCGATGGCGTTCATCATGTTCTCCTTCGGTGGCCTGGAACTGGTCGGCATCACGGCCGCTGAAGCCAGCGAACCGAGGAAGGTGATCCCCAAGGCGATCAACCAGGTGGTTTATCGCGTGCTGATCTTCTACGTCGGCGCACTCACCGTGCTGCTGTCGCTGTACCCTTGGGATCAACTGCTGCAGACCCTCGGCGCGTCCGGCGATGCCTACAGCGGCAGCCCGTTCGTACAGATCTTCTCGCTGATCGGCAGCGACACCGCCGCGCACATCCTCAACTTCGTGGTGCTCACCGCGGCACTCTCGGTCTACAACAGCGGCGTCTACTGCAACAGCCGCATGCTCTACGGCCTGGCCGAACAGGGCGACGCACCCAAATCACTGATGAAACTGAACAAACAGGGCGTGCCTCTGCGGGCGCTGGGCATCTCGGCACTGATCACGATGCTGTCGGTGCTGGTCAACTACCTGGCGCCCCATGAAGCGCTGGAGTTGCTGTTCGCCCTGGTGGTCGCCTCGTTGATGATCAACTGGACGCTGATCAGCCTGACCCACCTGAAATTTCGCAAGATCATGGGCCAGCAAGGCATAGTGCCCGGCTTCAAGTCGTTCTGGTTTCCCTACAGCAACTACCTGTGCCTGGCCTTCATGGCCATGATCATCTGCGTGATGTGGATGATTCCGGGCATCCGCGCGTCGGTCATCGCCATCCCGGTGTGGGTGGCGATCATCTACCTGTTCTACCGGATGCGCGTGGCGCGCGATCGCGGCTTGCCCGTCGCGCAATAATCCAATGCGCAACAAAGAGCCCCGGTATTCATTGAATGCCGGGGCTTTTTAATGCCTGTCAGGTCAAAGGGTCGAACGCACCCGCCACAATTCCGGGAACAGCACGGTATCGAGCATCTTGCGCAGGTAACCCACTCCTTCAGTGCCACCCGTGCCAGGCTGGAAGCCGATGATCCGCTCGACCGTGGTGACATGGCGGAAGCGCCACTGGCGGAACGAGTCTTCGAGATCGATGAATTTCTCGGCCAGTTGATAGAGGTCCCAATAACGCGTCGGATCCTTGTAGACCACCCGCCAGGCCGCTTCGACCGAGGCGTCATGCTGCGTCGGGGCGCTCGGGTCACGCTCGAAACGCTGCGGGTCGATCGCCAGCCCGGCGTTGGCCATCAAGCGAATGGCTTCGTCATACAGCGAAGGCGTGGCGATGGCTTTTTCCAGTTCCTGCAACAGCTCCGGCCGATGGGCGTGGGGGCGCAACAGCGTCGCGCTCTTGTTACCCAGGATGAACTCGATTTCACGGTACTGGAACGACTGGAAGCCCGACGATTGCCCCAGGAAAGGCCTGATGGAGTGGTACTCGGTAGGCGTCATGGTGGCCAGCACCGTCCACGCATGTACCAACTGATCAAAGATCCGCGAGACCCGCGCCAGCATCTTGAAGGCTGGCGCCAGCTCACCCAGCCGAACGTGTTCGCGGGCGGCCTTGAGCTCGTGCAGCATCAGCTTCATCCACAGCTCGGAGGTCTGGTGCTGGATGATGAACAGCATCTCGTTATGGTCCGGCGACAACGGGTGCTGGGCACTGAGAATACGCCCCAGGTCCAGGTAGTCGCCGTAGCTCATGGAGTCGGAAAAATTCAGCTCGGCGTTATGCCACTCCGCTGTCTGATTGGCAGGCGAATACGGACATTGGCTCATTGAACAGGCTCCTGATGTAGCGATGAATTCAGTGGACGCAAGATCGCCCTGACCGGGCTGGCGTCGAGGTTGGCAAAGCGCAGTGGCAGCGCGATCAACTCGTAATCCCCTTCCGGGACGTCATCGAGCACGATGCCCTCCAGAATGGCCATGCCGTGACGCGCCACGGCGTTGTGCGCATCCATGGTCTTGGATTGCTGCGGATCCAGCGACGGCGTGTCGATACCGATCAGGCGCACGCCGAGACTGGCGAGCAGGTCGACGGTGTCTTTGCCGACCGCGGTGAATTCGGGGTCCCAGGTGGTCTGCGGCGCCTGTTGATAAGTACGCAGCAGCACGCGTTCGGGCAGGTTTGCCAAACGACCTTGCAGTTGCTCGGGTTGCACCAGCGCGTCGCTATCCAGGCAATGCAGTACCCGGCAAGGCCCGATATAGACGTCGAGAGGCACATCGCCGATGGCCGCGCCGTCCTTGCTGTAGTGCAGCGGCGCGTCGACATGGGCGCCAGTGTGCGGCGACAGCGTGATGCGCCCGACATTCACCGGGCATTCAGGCCCCAGGGTCCAGACGCGTTCTTCCTGAAACGGCGTATCGCCCGGCCAGGTCGGTGTTGCGGTACTCAAGGGCGGGCTGATGTCCCACCACGACATTGTTTTTTTCATAACACAGCTCTCGGCCTTTTCCGAAGTGAATGATACGAGCGATGCCTGTGCATGTTCTTGCAAAAAACTTCGAAAAAGCCTGGGGCTTTCGCACAAACTGCCAGATATCGGTGGTTTATGGAGTGGAAATATCAATGGCGCCACAGTCGCTGGCAGGCGTCGAGCCGCTGCGTTTCTGGATACCTCGATGTCGAGCACAGACAACTGGCGCCCGGGCAGGCCCTATAGGGTGCGACTTCAGTTCTCCCCAACGCCGGAGTCATCATGACCGCACCGATCACCGTTCTTCGCGACACCCACCCGCTGCCCGTACTCGATGCCTGCAAATGGGAAAAACTCGAAGGCGACCCGCACACCGTCAACCTCAACGCCTACACCAGCGAAGACGGCAGCAAGATCATGGGCACCTGGATCTGCACGCCGGGCAAGTGGTACGTGGAATACGTGAAGTGGGAGTACTGCGATTTCCGCGAGGGCTACTGCATCATCACCCCTGAGGGAAAAGAGCCGATCCACCTGCGGGCCGGTGACATTTTTGTCGTTGAGCCGGGGATGAAAGGCACCTGGGAAGTGGTGGAAACCGTGCGCAAGTATTTCGTGTTTGCCTGATGCAAAAAAACCGGGAGATCACGCAATGTGATTTCCCGGTAAATGTCGATGCGCTTCTCTGTAGGAGCGAGCTTGCTCGCGAAAAACCTGAGAGCACCGCGGGGAGCCAGGCTTCCAGCGTTATCGTTGACGACCATCGCGAGCAAGCTCGCTCCTACAGGTTTTCAGCATGATTATTGCGGCTTGCGATAGCTGTTGATGATCGCCGAGAAGTCACTGCCGCCTTCCCCACGCAAACTCATCGCCTGATACAACTGTTGCGCCACCGCGCCCATTACCACCGGCTGGTGCGCCGAACGCGCTGCTTCGGTGGCCAGCCCCAGGTCCTTGAGCATCAGCTCGGCGCCAAAGCCCCCGGTATAGCCGCGCGAGGCCGGGGCCGTTTCGACGATGCCCGGCCACGGGTTGTACATCTCCGAACTCCAGCAACGCCCGGTGGAGCTGTTGATGATGCCCGCCAGCACCTTGGTGTCGATACCCAACGCATCACCCAACGCCATGGCTTCGCTAACCCCGACCATGGAAATGCCCAGCAGCAGGTTGTTGCAGATCTTGGCGATTTGCCCGGTGCCGACTTCGCCGCAATGGACGATGTTGCGGCCCATCTGCGCCAGCACCGGTTGCAGGGTCGCGAACAGTTCCGGGGTCGCGCCGACCATGAACGTCAAGGTCCCTGCCGCGGCGCCACCGGTGCCACCGGAAACCGGCGCATCGGCCATGGCCACGCCCTGTTTGGCAGCGGCGGCGGCCACGTCACGGGCGGTCTGCGGATCGATGGTGCTGCAATCCACGGCTGGCACACCCTTGCCGATACCGGCGAGCACGCCGTCTTCGCCCAGCCAGACGCTGCGTACATGCACGGCAGCGGGCAGCATGGTGATCACCAGTTCTGCGCCTTCTGCCGCTTCACGTGCCGAAGCGCTGATGCTGCCGCCCAGTTGCTCCAGCTCCGCCAGCACGGTTTTGTTCAGGTCGACCAGGCGCAGTGCATGGCCGGCCTTGATCAGGTTGCGCGCCATCGGCGCGCCCATGTTGCCGAGACCGATAAAAGCGATGTTCATGTCCGGCTCCTTAACGCAAGTTGATGGTGGTGTTCACACCGTCGTTGACGCTGTCGTCATCGAACCAGCGGCTGGTGACGGTCTTGGTCTGAGTGTAGAACTGCACCACTTGCTTGCCATACGGGCCGAGGTCGCCGAGCTTGGAACCACGGGAACCGGTGAAGCTGAAGAACGGCACCGGCACCGGAATCGGGATGTTGATGCCGACCTGGCCGACGTCGATTTCGTTCTGGAACTTGCGCGCCGCCGCACCGGATTGGGTGAACAGGCCGGTGCCGTTGCCGAACGGGTTGGCGTTGACCAGGGCGATGGCCTCGTCGAGGGTATTCACTTCCAGCACCACCAGCACCGGACCGAAGATTTCCTGGGTGTAGATCTGCATGTCGGTGGTCACGCCGGAGAACAGGGTCGGGCCGACAAAGTTGCCCTTCTCGTAACCGGGAACCGTGATTTCGCGACCATCGAGCTCGAGTTTCGCGCCTTCCTTGATGCCGCTTTCGATCAGATCAAGAATTCGCTGTTTGGCTTTTTTGGAGATCACCGGGCCGACGTCGGTGCCCGGCTCGCTGCCGGCATTCACCGTCAGTTTCTGCGCCAGCGCCTTCAGGTCAGGCAGCCATTGCTTGGCCGCGCCCACCAGCACGACCACCGAGGTGGCCATGCAGCGTTGACCGGCTGCGCCAAAACCGGCGCCCACCAGGGCATTCAGCGCCTGTTCGCGATTGGCATCGGGCAGCACCACGGCGTGGTTCTTCGCGCCCATCATCGATTGCACGCGTTTGCCGTGCTTGCCGGCCAGGTCGTAGACGTGGGTGCCGACCGCCGTCGAACCGACGAAGGAAACGGCCTTGATGTCCTTGTGGGTGCAGAGCGCATCCACCACGTCCTTGCCACCGTGCACGACGTTGAGCACGCCGGCCGGAACGCCGGCCTCGATGGCCAGCTCCACCAGCAGCATGGTCGACATCGGGTCCTGCTCGGACGGTTTGAGCACGAAGGTGTTGCCGCAGGCGATGGCCATCGGGAACATCCACAGCGGAATCATCGCCGGGAAGTTGAACGGGGTAATGCCGGCGCACACGCCGATCGGCTGACGCAGGGTGTAGGTATCGACACCGCCTGCGACGTTTTCAGCGAATTCGCCCATTTGCAGGCTGCCGATGGAGCAGGCGTGCTCGACCACTTCCAGGCCACGGAAAATGTCGCCCTCAGCGTCGGCAATGGTTTTGCCCTGCTCGGCGCTCAGGACCACGGCGATGCGCTTGGAGTGTTCACGGATCAACGCCTGGAGCTTGAGCATGATGCGCATCCGCGCGCCGATCGGCGTCAGCTTCCAGGTCTGGAAGGCGCGATGGGCTGCACTGATGGCAGCGTCGACTTCTTGAGCGGTGGCAAACGGCACCTTGGCCAGCACCTGTTGGGTGGCCGGGTTGATGATGTCGTGCCATTCGGTGGTCTGGGATTCGACCCACTCGCCGTCGATCAACAGCTTGACCTTTTGTACGGTAGTTTCGTTGGGCGTGAGCGAAGCGTTCATGTGGGTCTCCGGATGCTTGTTTTTATCTTGGGAGCCAAGGCGAGAAAGTCGCCTTGAGATGAGGCGTATGCCGCGAATTGGTGATCGGACTGTTTTTGGAGTATAGATGTGCAAACTTCTAATAAGAACGCACATAAAAGCCGGTCCAACATGCAAAAAAACATCACCTCTCTAGGCTCGCTGAACTGGGATGACCTCAAGTTTTTCCTCGAAGTCGCCCGCACCCGCAAGGCCAGCACCGCGGCCAAGCGCCTGGCCGTCGACTACACCACCGTGTCGCGGCGCATCAGTTCACTGGAAGCTTCGCTGGGCACCTTGCTGTTCGAGAAATCCCGGACCAGCGGTTTTGTCCTGACCGCCGAAGGCCAGCGTTTGCTGGGGTACGCCGAGTCGATCGAAAGCACGCTGCACATGGCCTGCGAGCAGGTGTCGGGCTCCGGGGTGGCGTTGTCCGGCCACGTGCGCATGGGCTGCACCGAGGGGTTCGGCAGCTTTTTCATCACCCCGCAACTGAGTCATTTCGTCGACGCCTATCCGGCGATCTCGGTGGACATCCTGCCGCTGCCGCACTTCATCAGCCTGTCCAAGCGCGAGGCCGACATCGTCATCGCCCTGGAACGCCCCGAACACGGGCCTTACGTATGCTGCAAACTGACCGACTACCGCCTGCAGCTGTACGCGACCCAGGAATACCTCGACAAACACCCGGCCATCCGCCGTCCGACCGACCTGGGCAAACATTCGTTCATCAGTTATGTCGACGACCTGGCGTTCAGCTCCGAGCTGCTGTACCTGGCCAACGTGCTCCCCGGCGCCAGCGCCAATCTGCGCAGCACCAGCGTGATCGCGCAGTTCGTGGCGGCGCAGCAAGGGCGATCACTGGCCATCCTGCCGTGCTTCCTCGCCGCCCAGGACCCACGGTTGCTGGCGGTGTTGCCGCAGGAGATCAACATCACCCGGCAGTTCTGGATGTACTGCCGCGAGGACCTGCGCAAGCTCAAGCGGATTACCCTGTTGTGGGATTACATCCGCACGGTCACTGAGCTGAATGGCCCGTTGTTGCTGGGCGAAACGCGGGACCTTCGGTTTGCAGACTGAAAATCTACAAGGAGAAAGGGAGGCCCATCCTAACGACCTCAGAAGGCTATTGGCAACGGTTTGTGACAGGGGTTGTGACATCACTTGTGACAGTCGAAACATTCTTAGAGTGGGACACAACAGCGCTCTAAGGGCCCATGAAGGCAACAGACTGAGCGTCAGCATGAGGGCCTACCGGGGGAACCCAAAAGGAAATGACGCAATGAGGTGATGTCTGGAAAATTTCTACCAGATTCTCATTAAGGGAGCTACGCGTGCCTGTTATTATACTTTCACGTAAGGCTCATCTAATTATTAAGAACCAAATTTAGCAGTTAGCAACACCGCACCAAGTTGAATTCAAATAGCAAATATCAACAAGCCAAAAGGAATAGCTTTGAAAACTGAATTTCTCATATTAATGCCGGATGACGAAGCTTTTTGCAGCAACAAGAAAGCATTTATTGACTTCCTGAAAGTTGACTCTTTAATATCGATTACAGGAAACAAAATAAACTACAGAAAGACCCCAAAAGGCAAGGATCAAGTTTCTGCAAAGTTTCGCGTAGAGACAGACAAAGTTAAATCCAACAACGAGCGGTATTTCCTGCTTGTACTTGAATGTGAACAACAATCTCAAATCGATGAATTCTCAGAGCTCTCAGAGAGAATAAAGTCTATTGTCGAACGAATCTCTCCGGGGGCAACGGCAGTAAATACGCTATGGGATGGGGTTGGGCGTATATATGCTGAAAAGGCATACCCAATCATCAATGAAGTTGAAAACCTAATGCGACGATTGATCGCCAAATTCATGCTGGTTACGGTTGGAATGAATTGGTCTAAAGATGCAATCAATCCAGAGTTATTTAAGAAAATAGAAAAATTCGAGGATGAGGATCCTTATATCAATGACCTTCATAAATTGGACTTCATTCACTTAAGCCAGGTTCTCTTCGAAAAGAAGCGCGATATCTCTCTGGATGAGCTTGACAGATTACTACCGAAAACCAAATTCAATGAAGAAGACAAAGAAAGAATACTTAGGTACATCCCACGATCTAACTGGGAAAAATATTTCTCTTCCCTTGTAGAGGAAAAAGACCATAGCCTTGAAAAAAAGTGGGAGTTACTTTACAAGCTTAGAAACAAGGTAGCACATAACCGAAATGTAAAAAAATCTGAATTCGACCAAATTAAGGGACTCGCCAGCAATATCAAAGATGTTATTGGAAAGGCAACAGCAAAATTGGGCGAAATTGATATAAATGAAGAAGATCGCGAACTTATCATTTTCTCCTATCGATCAGAGTCACCATCGGCCATTGGTTACCAAACTGAAATGGCGGTAGCAGAATACTACGCGCGAAATGGGTATGAGGTTACACCTACCTCACCTACATCTCAGGCGTTCGACTTCATAGCTTTAAAAGAAGGGAAGAAAATAGCTGTAGAGGTTAAGACTGCTCGACGCGCGGGTTTCTATCCGATGATGCGTACTTTATTAAAGCGCACAGTGGAGCGCTGGTTGATGGATCCAGAATACGAAAATTTGTCAAAAATACATCTGGTGTGTGTGTTACGAGAGGATGAATCCGACTATCCAATGGATCAAATCTACTTCAAGATAGAAAAGCTAATGGAAGCTTTCGGCGACAAAGTCGAAATCCATATCGGCCTTCTCAATGAAGAAAATGCTTATACTCCGTTTCGGTAACCTCCGAGTATGACTTTAACCATTATCGCCAATTGCGCACACGCCGTATCCAAACGAAAGGTCATCACTCACGTAGATGTCTAATCAGGAAAAGCGCAACTGAGCAACTCAGTCTGTACGAAGGGCCTCATAGACCCCTTTGGGCATTCCTACGGGCCAGTCGGCATAGTCGTTGGGTCTCTTTCTCTTCGGGGCTCAAAGGGCGTCTGGGAATCCTTTTACTGGCCTTCCTAAGGTCATGAAAGGCATCTCGCCGGACGTCCTTTTCGCATTCGATCAGATGGACCACAGAGGCCTGCACGGACACACGCTCAAAGCCTAAGCCCTCAAGCTCAAGCCAGCGTTTAACGATCAGGTTGCGTAACTTGACACTGTAGCCCGTGATGAGCGTAAAGGTCAGTTCCTTGTCGAGGATTACCATCGGCTGAGCTTTGTTTTGCCTATTCTGATAGCTGGTCTCAACAAAGGATGACGCGTCAGTTTTGACGACTCCTGTTAGGCCCAACTCTTCGAGCATCTTTCGAGCGTCCTTTAGAACACGGTCATGTCGCTTACCGGTAATTTCTGCAATTTCTAAGGACGACATACCGGGCAAACCGTTGAGTGTCGTTGGGCTATTCGCTCCAGCCTTTGAGATGCTCTCGAAGATGGTTACGGCGTTGTTTGTAATGTTCATGGGTCGTGACTCCTTTTGATTGCTTCCTGAGTTCACTCCCGAAGGCCAGCACAGCGACCCACGACAAGGGGCTGGAAAAAATGGCGCATGGTGGAACAATCAGAAAGACTCTGTTTAGTTGAATGCTGGTATCAAGCTCATGCTTACCCAGCGACAGGCGTGAGGTTTCAATCGGCCCAGACTTGGGCTCGTCGAAGTGAAGCGGATAGGTTTCTTTAAAGACACCTTATCGGGGGAGGTGATATTCATCACAACTTCACTTCTTATCGGACATCCTCATAGGGCCTCCGAGTGGGTCTTTTATATATATAGGCAGATTCGGGGACCCATGGTGGGTATGGTCTACAGCCATGTACTGGTAACCGTTTCGGAACCTTGACCTCATTCGCTGGCAACGCGGATCCAGGCACCAATATAGGACTGCCGACTCATCAGGTCGCCGCGCCAGCCGTACCACGGATGCACAACCACCTTGGTAGGCAGCGTCTTGCCTTGTCGGGTCACAAGGATTAAGCCAGCACGGGTCAAGTCTCCGATCTCCCGCTTGGTCCCGATGTCGGCCAGCTTGCCAAACCAAATGTTCCGACCAGCCAATCCAAGGAGGATTTGCCGGAAGACCTTGACGGCGCCCGCTGTGATTTCTTCTGTCTCCAGCAGGTCCAACAGTTTGTCAGCCTCGACGATCAGATTTTCAGCCCAGTGAATCGTGAACGGAAAGGATCTCAGCGAGTTCCTCGAAGGTCCGGGCATCGACTGGGTGGCGGCACTGCTTGCCCACGTCGGTGGTGATGGTGTGCTTCTTGATGGTTACTTTTCGGCTTACAAGGACCTCACCCGTGTGGGTATCGAAAGTCAGTTCGTGGCTGGTGGTGGTGTCGGTGATGGTGCGGAGTCGATCTAAAACGGCGGTCATGGTGGCTCCTTCACAATGCCCGGAACACGGGATGTGTCCTCTCGCAATAGTGAGGGTATTTTCAGGCCACGGTTTACAAGGGCTGTAGAGGAGCCCAATCAGCGCGTTTTAGCTTATCAGGACCACGCTCTTGCTTAAAATGCACGAGGTCAAGCCACTGCTTACGTCACAGAGTCGACACAGCAGCGTCCTTAGTTTTCTACTGAAACGTAACACTCGTGCACATCGCTGATAAGTTTAGTAAATAGTTCGGCAAACCAAACGAATGACTCCCGCAGGTCTTCGATCTCTTGGTCGCTGACACGAAGTTGAGCAACACACTTTGGATGAACGAGCCTGTGACGTAACTGAAGGGAAACCTTCAACATACGCCACCCTTTATGGCTGAAATCTGGTCCTGTCACACGATCAAAGCAATCAGCAGCTATTCGTAGCGTATGCCTAATATTTTTCTCCGTGTCACACCGTATAAGCTTGGCCTCAACCTTCCCGTCAGTAGACACAACGAAAGTCACGCCAGATAGGAATTTGAAGTCTTTCGCCGGGAGATCGGCAGCGCCCAAATTTGCGGCCCAGAGAGTCGTATCCTTGACTCCGTAGACTACGGCTTCAATGTATGCCCAGCATGCCCTAACAAAAGCTCGTCGAAATACTGGGTTTCTCCAATCGTCGCTGTAAATCTCAAGCAGAGCATTGAGGTCGTCACGCAGGAGCTCGTTCACTCCCAGAAGTTCGTCCAGTCTCTTTCCGAGCGCATGAGCATAAGCTTGAACTTCGAGTGACATTGAGCCGCTCCATAGTCATCAGAAAATGACCAGCACTGGCAGCTTAGCCCATCGAGTTGTGCCCACGGATTAATTTATAGGTCCCCGAAGGTACCTCAGCGCCCTTCAAGTGTCCCACCAAACAAGCCATAGAGCATCTCAGCGATTACCTCAACGGGAACTCCAGAGCCGTATGTATCAAACGTAATCGTGCCCGAAGCGTGTCCCATGACGGCCTGAGCGTGAACGGTAGGAACGCCCTTAACCTGCATCAGCGAAGCCAAAGAATGACGGAGTGAGTGATATGTCAGCCCTGTCTTGTGCTCATCGCCAAGAGCCTCAGGGATCGCCTGCCGGTTCGCCCAATCCCCTGCTGTCTTGTACCCGATCTGCGCCAGCGAATCGCCTTGATTGGCTTTGCAAGTCTCGACATACCTGAGGAATGCCGCAAGGTCGAATCCGTAGGCGCCATCAGTCAACGGGATCAGTCGCTCACTGCGCTTGTTCTTGATTGACTTGCCTTCCCCGGCCTCATTGATATGGATGGCCGTAATCCCAGACTCAAGGGTCTGAATGTCGCTCGTGGTCAATTGGGAGATTTCGTTAAGACGCGCGCCAGTGATAACCCCAAGACTGAGCAGCCAGCACTTCCATGAGGTCTCAGGGAGGTTGCTCGCGTAGTCCATCACCTTGGCCACCTGAGCCTGCGAGAACGCCTTACGGGTCGATTCAAGGCCCTTGGTCAGCTTAAGTTTCTTGTCATATGTTTTGACCAGATGACCATTCTCGACAGCCCAAGCAAACACAGCCGAGAGCTTTACGATCAGCTTGTTGACCGTGGATGCTGCCCGAGTTGCATGTAGGCGATCTCTCATTGCCACAAGATCAGCCCTTGAGTGCTTCCGTAGGTCAAGGTCGCCCAGTTGCGCGGAGAGGACTCCATGACACAGCTTGGTTTCCTTTAGTGTCGAAGGCTTTTGGTCTTGCCCACGATCAGCCAGATAAAGCCCCGAGAGGGTCTCGAAGATCATCGGTGGCGCGAATACAGATAGAGACACAGGTGCACTCTCTCCGGGATTCTCTTGGTTGCCTTCGAGGTCCCGAATGATGTTTACCAAGGGCAACGAGTCGCCTTGCAGTCGTGCCTGAGCAGCAATCATCACCTGCTTAGCGTTCATCACATGTTCGTGCTGATCGACACTGAGCGGCATCGTGGCAGCAATTTCAGCGAGGTTCGTCTTCACGTCTTCGTAAAGGTCGCCCCAGTCACGTAACGAATGGACCTCATGAGCAGATGACAGCAGATCCTCAGCCACCCACAGCAGATGCTCCTTCAGCTCGCAAAAGGTCGCCTTAGGATGATCCAGATGGAAAGCCTTGATGGTCTCTGCAAGTCGTTGTGAAGCGTCCATAGCGGCTCGTCTATCGGTGGTCTTGAGGGAAACGGAAGCAGTCCGACTGGTGCTGCCGGTTTCGCGGAGGCGCAGATAGTAAATGCCGTTGCGTCGATAGTGGTAGAGCTTGGCGAGCCGGGTAGTCGGCCTCAGATGAACGGCAAAACTTGTGACAGCACTTGTGACAGGACGATGCTCTGCAAGGATGTTCATGGCGGTTAGCCCCCGTATTCATTGGGTTAACCTTTCTTACCTTCCAGTTCTGGATGTACTGCCGCGAGGACCTGCGCAAGCTCAAGCGGATCACCCTGTTGTGGGATTACATCCGCGCGGTGACCGAGCAGAACCAGGCGCTGTTGATGGGGGACAGTCGGCAAATGCTGTTTGCCGACTGAGGTTCTTCAAGGAATCAGGTAGCGCCAACCTCAAGTTGGAACGGGTTGGCCAGCGACTTTCCTGGACAGTGTCTTACCAAAAGCAATCCACCACTTTTCATAATAGAAAGTCGAGATATGCGCGGTCATGAAAATGGCGGCGAACAACAACGGACGCTTCAAATATTTTATGACGGTATCTCCGCTACCCAGCCAGGTATGTGCCAGCAGTGGATGAACAACGTAGAGCGCGTAGGAAATGGTGGCGATATAAAACAGAACGCGATTATTCAGAACCTGGGCAACAATGCGTGTCTGGCCATTGACTAACGTGCTCCCCACCATGGCGGCGGCAATATAGGGGCGCAGGTAGTTCATGAAGCCGCCGTCAGGATGACTGGAAACAACAAAAAGGAGGAACAAAACTATTTGCACAGGCCATATTGGTTGCGGAAGTTTCACAAAGGTGCTGCCCACTCTTTTGTGGTATATCAGTGCAAGTAAACAGCCAGAAAGTATTTCATCAATGCGGTAATAGGTGTTGATCACGACATGGGCATCATTCATGACCCGGTAGGTCGTGACGGCGATGGCGAATACAGGAATCATCACCATCCACTTTTTCCGCATCATGACGACCAGCAAAGCGATGGCAACATAAAACTGGACCTCCATGCACAAACTCCATAGATGCCCGTTTACATTGCCAAGCCACATGGGCGGCCAGTTGGCATAGAACAGAAAGTTTGCGAGATAGTAATCCGGAGGGCTGCTCATGATCGGCAAGACAATTGCCATGTACAACCAGGCAAGAGGCACAATCCGAAAGAACCTGCGAATCAAGAAATCAATGACGCTGTCGTTCTTGAGCAGGAAACTTGTTATCAGGAAACCCGATAGCGTAAAAAATATAGCCATGCCCATAACCCCTGCAGCGGAATTCAATTGCAGGATCTTTGGGCCGAGTGGTAGCAGGTGACACGCCAGGACAAGCAATATACTTATGCCGCGCCATCCATCAAGTACATTTAATCGAGAGTGTGCTACAGAACCATCACTCATATTGGCATTCGCTCTTTGGATATGAAAACCCAATAGTCGCAGCGCTGAAAATCTCATGAAGCCAGACCATTCAAGCCTGAGTCTAGGTCAGCTTTTGTACTTTACACTTCACACCATGATAAAATTTTGTCGCGAGCAATTGGTTAAATCACTGTTTTTTTGACGGTACTTTCATGGCGTGAAGTGAATCGTCCACTTTTTGGCAGATGCGCTGCGAGCGCTATCAGTCGATCCCCTCCTTGAGCTCCAGCATCAACCCACTCAAGCGTTTGACCCGGCGTCGCACCGCTTCTTCGAAGACGCCGGCCCGAGGTTCGATCAAGGTGAACCAGTCCTTGGCCCGGGTGATGCCGGTGTAGATCAGCTCCTTGGTGAGCACCGGGTTCAGGGCATCGGGCAGGATCAAGGCGGTGTGGGCGAATTCCGAGCCCTGGGATTTGTGCACGGTCATGGCGTACACGGTTTCGACATCATTGAGACGACTGGGCAGTACAAATCGCACGCCGCCCTGGCCGTCGTTCCTCGGGAACGCGACCCGCAGCACAAGCTTCCCGGCCTCGGGGCCCTCGCGTTCGGGAAGCTTGAGGGCGATGCCGATGTCGCCATTCATCAGGCCCAGGCCGTAATCGTTGCGGGTCATCAGCACCGGCCGGCCTTCGTACCACTGCTGGTCGTTGTCGATCAGCCGCGCCTTGAGCAAGGCGTCGGTCACCCGCTGGTTCAAGCCTTCGACGCCCCACGGCCCTTTGCGCACGGCGCATAACAACTGGAACGCGTCGAACGCCTGCAGGACCTGCCGCGCCCAATCAATCCAACGCCCATCCTCCAAGGGACAATCCAGCGGTGGGCGCTGATTGCGCAGCAGGCTCAAGTAGTACCGGTATCCTTGCGGCCCCTCACCATGACCTTCGAGCAACAGGCGCTCCAGTGCCCGATCCTGTTCATTTTTGAGCGACAGGCAGAACACATCGTCGTGGCTGCGCGCCGCCAGCAATTTTCGGGCTTGGGCGGGCTGTTGCTGGTTGACCCAACGGGCCAGCTGACCAATGCCGCTGCCTTCGCCGAAGCGCCGCGAGTGGCGCAACATCACCACTTGCTGGGCGAGCGGATGGGAACCCTGGGTGTCTTCCTGCAACCCACTCGCTTCGAGGCTCTCGCCACTGACGGCCTGCAGCCATTGGCGAGTCTGCGGGCTGTACCAACCCGCCTCGGCGTCGCGACACAGGTCGCCCAGCACGGCACCGGCCTCCACCGACGCCAACTGGTCCTTGTCACCCAGCAGCACCAGGCGGGCATGGGCCGGCAGCGCATCGAGCAGGTTGGCCATCATTTCCAGGTCGATCATCGATGCTTCGTCCACCACCAGCACATCCAGCGGCAGGTGATTGCCGGCGTGGTGACGGAAATGTCGGGTCCCCGGGCGGCTGCCGAGCAGGCGGTGCACGGTGGTGACATCGGAGGGGATTTTTTCGCGGATGGCTTCCGTGACTTTCAGCGTCCGCACTTGCGCACTGATGGATTCGGTCAGCCGCGCCGCGGCCTTGCCGGTAGGCGCGGCAAGGCGAATGCGCAGCGGTTTGCCCGCCTCTACCGCCGGCGCCTGGAGCAACGCGAGCAAGCGCACCACCGTGGTGGTCTTGCCGGTGCCCGGACCGCCGGTGACGATACTGAACGCGCTGCGAGTGGCGAGGGCGCAGGCCAGTTTCTGCCAGTCGATGACCTCACCGGGCCTGGCCGGGCCAAACAGACCGGTCAGGCGTTGCAACAGATCCTTGGGGGCGTCTTCCTGCCCCGCCAGACGCTCACGCAACGCATCGTCGATGCGTCGCTCGTAGGCCCAGTAGCGCCGCAGGTACAGGCGTTTGCCGGCCAACACCAGGGGCCGCTGCTGCACGTTGTCGCGCTCGTCCGCGGCCAGGGCAACCAGGCTGCTGGATGCCAGCACCTTGCACCAATGGGCGCCATCCAGGGTTTCCAGCAGCTGCGAAGGCAGCAACATCGCGCCACCTTGCAGGTCGCCTTCCGGGGGCAGCGACAGGGCGAAGTCCGGCTCCTTGAGGGTCTCGAACAGGTCCAGGCAGACATGCCCGTGCCCCAACTGGTGACTGGTCAATGCCGCCGCCAGCAGCACCAGCGGGTCATCGGCCGGTGCCAGCTCGTGAAGAAAGCCGACGAAGGCCTTGTCCAGTGCGCGCAACCAGCCACGCTCGACCCAGCGCGAGAGCAGCAGCAACAGGTCTTCGGCACGACTCAATGGGCTGAGTTGCGCCAGGCTCTCGGCAGTCAGCGGCGTCGCCAGCACATCGGCGAAGGTACGGTTCATAGCAGTACTCCCTGTTCCCAGGCGGGTTCGACCCTGGGCTGCGGTTTGCCTTGGAACAGGCGGTCCAGTTGCTCGATCAGCGCCCGGGGCGGTCGGGCGAAATACACGCCCTGGCTCGGCGCACGCGTGCCCCGCAGGAACAGGTACAGCGCACCGCCGACATGCCGGTCGTAATCGTAATCGGCCAGCCGCGCCTTGAGCTGGCGATGCAGGGCCAGCAGGTACAGCACGTATTGCAGGTCGTAGCGGTTGTCGAGGATCGACTGCTCCATGGCCTGTTCGGTATAGGCCGCGTCGTCAACTCCGAGCCAGTTGGATTTGTAGTCGGCGACGTAGTAGCGGCCATCATGCTCGAACGTCAGGTCGATGAAGCCCTTGAACATGCCATTGAGCAACACAGGTTCCGCGGCCACCCGCGGCACACCGTTGTGGGTGTATTGGCAGACCAGGGCATCGAGCTTGAGCACATCGACCTTGTGGCTGGCGAACCAGAATTCCATCTCGACCTGGTACTGGGTCAACTGCGCGAAAATCACCGGTGCCTGGTCGCTAGCCACAGGCAACGGCGACTTGAGCAGGTGCTGCAACCATTCACTCAGCGTGGTGATCCAGCCTTCCCAGCCTCGGCGATTGCAGCGCCGGCCAATCGCATCCTCCACCGCCTGCGGGGTGGCGGCAAACCCTTCGCCACCGGCCCATTCGAGCAAGCCATGGAGAAAGGTGCCCGGGTTCGGGCCACGGGGGAATCGATGGATATCGGCACCGCCCGCCACCATCTCGCGGGGGGCGTGTGGGTCGAGACGTTCGTCGTCGAAGAGTTTCTGTGCCTGCGGACTTTCCGGCGCCTGATCACTGCCGATGCTCAGGCTGTCGCCAATACGCAAGGCGCTGTAGGAGGCAATCCACCAGTTTTCACTGGCCTTGCGTTGCACCGTCAACGGCGCCAGCAACGCCGCGGTGTTCTGCGGGGGATGGTAAGACTCGAGGGTGGCCTCGGGCATTTCGCCGTAGCCGATCGCCGGACAGCCCTGTTGCAGGTCCCGTAACCAGGCCTGCAAACCCGCCGACTCGTTCAGGCAGGCACCGCCGCCCAACAGATACCCCAGCGCCGACAGGTGCAGCACCGAGCTGTTGTTGTTGCCGCGCTTGAGATCCGCCACGCCCAACCAGCAGGCGTGTTGCGCCCGGGTCAGGGCCACGTACAGCAGGCGCAGGTCTTCGGCCAGACGCTCGTCATCGGCCTGGGCAATCAGTTCGGGCGTGGGGCTCAGGGTCACCTGGGCCTTGCCCGTGGCGTCGTGGTAATGCAATGGCAGGCGGCTGCCATCCACCGGTTTCGCCGAGCAAATGAACGGCAGGAATACCAACGGGTACTCAAGCCCCTTGGACTTGTGGATGGTCACGACCTTGACCAGTTGCTCGTCGCTTTCCAGGCGCAGGATCTGCTCTTCACCGGCCTGGCCCGACAACGCCAGGTGCTCGGACAAATGCCGGATCAAGGCCTGCTCGCCGTCCAGTTCGGCGGCTGCCTGTTGCAGCAACTCGGACAGGTGCAACAGGTTGGTCAGCACTCGCTCGCCATCGCTGCGCGCCATCAATGCCTGGGGCAGCTTGAAGTCATGCAGCAAGCGTCGCAGCATCGGCAACACGCCCTGCTTGCGCCACAGCTCGCGATAACGGCGGAACTGCATGACACGGGATTCCCAGGCCAGTTCGTCCTGGTTCAACTGCTCCAGTTCGGACAATGACAGGTTCAGCGTGATGCTGGCCAATGCCGCCCGCAGCGGCCGCTCGACGTCCGGCTCGGCGCAGGCCTTGAGCCAGGTGAGTACGTCGTGGGCTTCCTGCGCGGCGAACACCGAGTCCTTGTCCGACAGATAAACGCTGCGCACGCCGCGGGCAGAGAGCTCGGCACGCACCGCCTGGGCCTCCTTGCCGTCACGCACGAGGATGGCAATGTCCGCCGGCATCAGGCCTTTGAGCACCTGGTCGTCACGCACGAACCCCGCCAGGCCTTGTTGCCCGCCATTGAGCAAGGCAGTGATTTCACTGGCACAGGCGGCGGCCAGTTGTTGCCGATAGACCGCGCCGGACATCGGCTGCTCGGCCGCCAGGTGCCAGATGTTCAACGCCGGGACTGCCTGCTGATTGATGCGCAGGACTTCCTTGCGCCCCTGGGACTCGACGGGCAGGAACGGCACCGGGTTGTCGCCATTTTTTTCCCGGAACAGAAAGGCCCCACGCCCCGACTCGCGAGACTCGGCGCAGTCGAATACATGGTTCACGGCACTGACCATGCCATGGCTGGAACGGAAGTTGGTGCCCAGGGTATGCAGGCGGCCCGTGGTGGCCTGGCGGGCGCGCAGGTAGGTGTAGATGTCGGCGCCGCGGAAGGCGTAGATCGCCTGCTTCGGGTCACCGATCAGGAACAGTCCGCTGTCGGGGCTGTTGTCTTCAATGCGGTAGATGCTTTCGAAGATCCGGTACTGCACCGGGTCGGTGTCCTGGAATTCGTCGATCAACGCCACCGGGAACTGCTCGCGGATCAAGGTCGCCAGGCGCTCGCCGCCCTCGCTTTGCAGCGCCGCGTCCAGGCGCAGCAACATGTCGTCGAAACCCATTTCAGCACGGCGGCGCTTTTCCTCTTCGAAGCGCGCGCCTACCCAGTGGGCAGCGTGCTGCAGCACAGCGGCATCGGGTGTCGGCAAACCATCGAGGCAGGCCTTTAGCCCGGGCATGGCGTCCAGGCCTGGATGGTACGGCGCGGGGCCCTTCTTCCAGGCTTCTGCCATTCCGTCGGGGGTCAGGCGGGTGAAGCCGGTGCCGATGTCCAGTTGCTCGAGGGCCTCGTCTTCGGCCCAGGCTTTGATTTTCTCGAACCAGGGCTCGAAATACCGCGCCTGCATCTTGCGCCCGTCGACACTCTTGCTGGCGACACCTTCGTGACACAGGGCCAGCAGCTCGTCGGCCCATTGGCGCCACGGCATCTTGAGCTCAAGCAGGGCGACTCGGCGCTCCTGCAGACATTCGTTGATCAGTTGCGCCGGCTCAACACCGGCGAGAGTGTCACGCGCGCTGGCGAACAGCCCGCGGATCCGCGGCAACAAGGCCGCCGGTCCGCCCCAATTGCCGCGCACCCAGTTCAACGCATCGCCCTGCATCGGATAACAGAACAGCCGCCAGTAATCGCGCAGCACTTCACCGAGCAGATCGCTGTGGTCGGTTTCCAGGGTCTGGGTAAACAGGCTGCCGCTGTCGAAAGCGTGCTCGCGCAACATGCGCTGACACCAACTGTGGATGGTCGACACCGCCGCCTCATCCATCCATTGCGCGGCGATGTCCAGGCGATTGGCGCACCCGGGCCACTGATAGGGTGCGTACTCTTCGCGCAGCTGGTTGATCAGCGCGTCCGGGGCCGGCGTTTCCTCGCGGAAAAACCGCGCGGCTTCGGCCAGGCGCGTGCGAATGCGTTCGCGCAGCTCTTTGGTGGCGGCATCGGTAAAGGTCACCACGAGGATTTGCGGCGGCAGCAGTTCACGGCCGAAACCACAAGGCTCGCCACCGTGGCCAAGGACCAGGCGCAGGTACAGCGCGGAAATGGTGAAGGTCTTGCCGGTCCCGGCACTGGCCTCGATCAGTTGACTGCCACGCAGCGGGAACGCCAGGGCCAAGGGGGTCTGGGTGGTCATGGGCGGGGCTCCTCGCTGGACACTGAACGCCAAGGGGCCTCAAGCAGCGGTCGATACAGGGCGTCACACCAATCGGCGAACGTTTCGTCGGCGACCAGGGCGTCGTAATCGGCGAATTGACGCGCGAGCGCCACGCTTTCGCGGCGCTCGCCGTCGGTGGTCAAGCCATCACCTTCGTAGGCCTTGCGCGCGGCGGCCTGGGCTTTGAGCGGGTCGGTCTGGCCGAGCCAGGCAAAGGCGGTCTTGACCGCGATCGGCAGGGGTTGGCGCATGCCCGCTTGCCAGGCCTGCAACAGATCGCCCAGGGTTCGCAAAGCACGCTCCCGGGCAATCGGCTCGAGTATCAGGCTGTCGTCACTGGCCACCATGGCCGTGGTCATCGCCATGCCGCTGGCGCACGCCACCAGGTGGTTGACCCACGGCCGCGTCAGCCGATGCCATTTGCGCGACTTGATCGAACCGATGCTGTTGGGGATCGTCGTGATCGACAGCAAGCCGCCGTCGGCACGTTGGTGCAGGCCACTGAGCCAACCCTCGATGCGCAGGCCATCCACTTGCAGATTGACGGGCAGGGCGCTGGTCAGCGACGTTGGCCATAGGGCCAGAAGCTGTTGATAACGCGCGAGCAAATCCGGCAAGGGCTCGATCAACTCCCGTTGCAGGCATTCGCCAAACCCCGCCATCGGCAGCAGCCCGCTGTTTTGCAGGCGACTGGCCTGCGCCTCCAGCACCCGTTCGGAGTTATCCAGGTCTGCCAGTGCGGCGCCGAGCAAACTGTCGCTCAGGCTATAGCGTTGCAAGGCATCGAGGACAAAGGGCTCTTCATCGGCCAAAGGCACTTCGGCCGCCTCGAAGAACACCTTCAGGCGCTGACTGAAGAAATGACGCACCGGGTTGCGCAGGAAATCCTGTAGTTGTCCCAGACTCAGCGGCTCCTCCTGGACGTGGGCATCCAGTAGCTCACTGACAGGCGCCTGCCCGCTGGCTTGATGGAGCACCTGCCACTCGCTGGCATAGCTGAACAAGGCATCGCCCTGGTGGAAGTAACGGGCGCTGAAGGGTTGCAGCGGGTGCTCCTGGGTCAGGGCTTCGAGTAGATCCTCCTCGGCATCGACCAATCGCCAACCGCTGGCCAGATGGTCCCGAAGCTGGCCGATGAGCACCGATGCCGGGCGCTCGCTGTTATCGCGGATGCTGCGACCGACCCAGCTGACATAGAGTTGCTCACGCGCCGACAGCAATGCTTCCAGCAGCAAATAGCGGTCATCCTCACGTCGCGAGCGATCGCCGGGGCGGTAGTCGCTGCCCATGAGGTCGAAATCCAGCGGCGGCTGTGCCCGCGGGTAGTCGCCATCGTTCATCCCCAGCAGGCACACCAGCTTGAACGGGATCGCGCGCATGGGCATCAAGGTGCAGAAGTTGACCGCACCGGCCAGAAAGCGCTGGGACAGGCGCCCCTGATCGAGACCGGCGAGCCAGGCTTCACGGACGACGGTCAGGGTCAGCTCGTCGTGCAAGCCAACTGACTCACAGTTTTCGAGCCAGGTTTCGCGCAAGGTTTCCAGCTGCGTCAGCAAATACTCGTCGTGCTCGTTGCTGGCCTGGAAGAACAGTGCCACCAATGCCTGTAAACGCAGGCTCCATTGCTGCGGCGATGCCGGTCGAGTGAGTTCGTGGTGGGCGATTTCCAGGGCATCCAGCAGCGCAACCAGTGGGCCGATGAGCGCGGCATCCAGGCCACCGATCTCGTCGTAGGGTTCGATGCCGCCACAGGCGCCGGAACTGCCAACGGCGTAGCCGAGCAACATCCGCCGCAGGCCAAAACGCCAACTGTTCTGCTCCAGTGCCTCAGGCAGGCCCAGGCCGGCACGCTGCTCGGCATTCATCCCCCAGCGGATGCCCGCCCCTTCGATCCAGCGGTGCAGGGTTGGCAGGTCACGCTCCTCTACGCCGAAGCGCTCCCTTAGCGCGGGCACGTCGAGCAGGTCGAGAATCTCGCTCACCGGGAAACGGCTGTCTGGCAGCTTGAGCAGATGCTCGACCGCGATCAGCAACGGATCACGGCCGCGCTGGCCCTGGTCGGCGAGGGTGAAGGGTATGAAGCGCGGATCGTGGCGCTCCAGCTGGCCGAACACCGCGCGAATGTGCGGGGCATAGGCATCGATGTCCGGGACCATGACAATCACGTCCCGGGGCCGCAATAGCGGATCGGCGCTGAAGCGCGCGAGCAACTGATCGTGCAGGATCTCCACTTCGCGTTGAGCGCTGTGAGCAATGTGGAAGCGGATCGACGAGTCTTTCTTCAAGTCCACGGCCGGCCAGCATTCGCGGGTTTCGCCCAGCGGACGCAACTCAAGGATGTCGTCCTGCAACTGGTTGAGCATGTGCAGTGGCTGGCTGTCACTGAACAGGTCGATGCGACCGTCACGAAACGCCGAACGATAGCTGTTGGGATCGTCGTAGCTGTCGAGCAGGTTGATGTAGTCCCGCCCCTGCTTGCCCCATGCCGCGAGTAACGGATGGGCGTGTTGATGCAGGGTTTGCGGGTCGAGCACGCCGGGCATGCCGCTCTTGCGTGCCTGCCGTTTGTATTGATGGCGCAACAGGTCCTTGTCGGCGACGATGTCTGCCCAATGGTGGCGACAGGGATTGTGCACGCACAGCAGCACCTGGCTGAATCTAGCCAGGCCGGCCAGGGCTTCCAGGGCTTGAGCGGGCAGGGAGGAAATGCCGAATACAATGACCCGTGACGGTAATCCGGTAGGAGCCACGTCGAGGCTGTTGATGCGTTCGATAAACCGCTGATGCACGCCGGCCCGGCTTTGCGCCATCCCTGCTTCACCGACATCCAGCAACAGTGCACGCCACAACTCCGCCTGCCAGGCATTGGCCGCGGTCAGCGGCTTGGCTTCGCCCCTGCCGTTGCGTAACTGGTGACGACCTTCGGCCCAGTCTTCGAGCCAATCGGCGCGGTACACCTGGTACTGGTCGAACAGATCCGCCAGGCGCTCAGCCAATTGATAGCGTTTGCGCAAATCGGTGTCATGGGTGAGAAAGCGCTGTAGCGGCTCGAAGTGCGGCTGATCGATCACCTGCGGCAGCAGGCGCATCAGGCGCCAGGTCAGGGGGGCTTTATCCAGCAGCGACTTGGCCGGAATGTCGTCGCGCCCCAGGACCATCCGATAGAGCTGCCACATGAAACTGCCAGGCAATTGCACGTCGATGGCGGCGGCGATCCCGCAGCCGCCCATGTCGTCATCCTCAGCGTCTTCGGCCAGAGCCAGCTTCAGCCACTGGGCAATGCCGTTGCTCTGCACCAGGGCGATTTCATTTTCCAGGGGAGCCAGCGGGTAGCGCCGCATCCAGCTCACTACCAGGCTGCGTAACTCGTCCAGGCGATTGCCATGAACCACCATAAAACCAGCACTGAGGGACGTTGCGTCCGGCATAAAGGCTTCCTTGGAAAGCGCAAATCGAGGGAGGACTTTAGCATTGAAGGCGACTTGCTTCATTGTAGGAGCGAGCTTGCTCCTACAGGGGGTGGAGCCAGAAAGACAAAACCCCTACCTGCATGCGCAGATAGGGGTTTTGGAATTTAATCTTGACGATGACCTACTCTCACATGGGGAAACCCCACACTACCATCGGCGATGCATCGT
>Ga0160442_100160_pt1 | contig 63147 bp, 61 predicted proteins | sample HID1971M_E1MG_FD_108252 | JGI IMG/M metagenome (GOLD analysis project Ga0160442, IMG submission 108252) | Enriched millipede-associated microbial communities from UW Madison campus, WI, USA - HID1971M_E1 MG | ecosystem: Host-associated > Arthropoda: Insects > Digestive system > Unclassified ... | reverse complement strand
TGTCGCCGACCGCGAGCGCCGTGGGGATGTACACGGTGCGCCAGCCCCGTTCGTGCAGCAGGAGCGACGTCCACACGTCCTCGGACTTCGAGTCGGTGTACATGCCGCCGACGTCGTCCACCGCGGCCCGCCGGAAGATCACGTTGGTGCCCACGCAGAACGCCGCGTTGAACCTGTTCCGGCCGGGCTGCACGAAGCGGTAGAACACCGCCTGCATGTACCCCGCGCCGCGCGAGATGAGGTTGTCCAGGTTGCCGTACGTCTGCGGCGTCTGGACGAACGCGACGTCGTCGGACACGAAGAACGGCACCGTCTCCACGAGGAATTCGGGCTTCACCACGAAGTCGGCGTCGAGGATGACGAAGAGCTCGCCCTTCGCGATCGTGAGGGCGTGGTTGACGTTGCCCGCCTTCGCGCCGTGGCTGGACAGGCGGCGCACGTAGCGGGCACCGAGCGTGGCGGCGAGGTCGCGCACGTCGTCGGACCAGCCGTCGTCGAGCACCCAGGTGCGGTGCCGGCCGCGCACCGCGACCGCGGCCCGCACGGTGCGGGCGATCGTGTCGAGGCTCTCGCCGTAGGTGGTGATGAAGACGTCCACGGTGACGGGCCGGTCGTGCAGGTACAGGTTCCACCGGGTGGGGTCGTCCTCGGCCTCGTCGCGGACGATCTCCGGCAGGTCGAACAGCCGGTCCTGGGCGTGGTGGAAGGAGAATCCCCGCGGGTCGTGGCCGCTGGACAGCACGGTCCACATGGCCAGGAGCGCCTGCGCGACCAGCACCGTCTCGGCCGTGATGACCATGACGTACGGCAGGGCGTCACCGCGGTTGGCGGGGTTGAGGAGGAAGACGGCGTACGCCACGACGCCGAGCGTGGCGAGCAGCATGATCAGCGCCAGGGACGGCGAGCGCGCTGCCGCGTTCTCGTCCCGTGGCGGGGCGGTGGGGCGCGGTGCTTCCGCGAGCCGGCCGTGCGGACGGGAGCGCACGTGCTCGGTGCGGCGGGGGGTGACGACGAGACGGTCGAACTCGGAGACGGACATGGCAGTCCTCCGGGCGGGCGCGGTCGTGCAACGGGGATCGTGGACGGCCGTCGTCCGTGCGACGGCGGCGTCGTGACGGTCCTGCAGCGGGCGCGACGTCGGCCCCGGAACGAACCGAGGTGACCCGCTCGTCGGAGCGGGCCACCTCGTCGTCTGTCGCGAATCTAGACCCGGCGGGACCTCCTGTCACGGGTCCCGCGCGGATGAGTTCACCTGGCGAGACAGTGTCCTGGGGAGACTGTCGCCGCAGGTCACAGCCTTGCGCGCCGATTCAGAGCTGCGTCGCGACCTCCCGCGCCACCAGGTCCAGGTGGTCGAGGTCGTGCAGGTCGAGCGCCTGCAGGTACACGCGCTGGATCCCCTGGTCGCGCAGGGACCCGAGCAGGTCGACGGCCTCGGAGACCGTGCCGGCGACGCCGTGCTCGCGCAGCTCGGCGGGCTCGCGGCCGATCGCCGCGGCGCGCCGCGTGAACTCCGCCTCGTCCCTGCCGACCGCGAGCACCAGGGCGACGGACTGCACGATCGAGTCCGGCGTGCGGCCCGCCGCCGCGAGCGCCTCGTTGATCACGCCGATACGCGGCGCGACCGCGTCCAGCTCGGGGAACGCCTGGTTGTACTCGTCGCCGAACCGCGCGGCGAGGGCCGGGGTGCGCCGCGGGCCGCCGCCGCCCACGATGACCGGGATCTTCGCCTGCGCCGGCTTGGGCAGCGCCGGGGAGTCCGTCAGCGTGTAGTGCTCGCCGGCGAACGAGTACGACCCGCCGACGGGCGTGCCCCACAGGCCGGTGAGGATCTCGAGCTGCTCCTCGAGGAGCCCGAACCGCTTGGCCGGGAACGGGATGCCGTACGCCTCGTGCTCGCGCGCGAACCAGCCGGCGCCGAGCCCGATCTCGACGCGGCCGCCGGACATCTGGTCCACCTGCGCCACCTGGATCGCCAGCACGCCGGGGTGCCGGAAGGTGGCCGACGTGACGAGGGTGCCGAGCCGCACGGTCGACGTGTCGCGGGCCAGGCCGGCCAGCGTCGTCCACGCGTCGGTGGGGCCCGGCAGGCCGTCGCCGCCCATCGTCAGGTAGTGGTCGGAGCGGAAGAACGCGCTGAAGCCGAGGTCCTCGGTCGCCTTCGCGACGGCGAGCAGGTCGTCGTACGACGCACCCTGCTGGGGCTCGGTGAAGACACGCAGGTCGAGGGTCATGGTTCGCCTCTCGGTGGTGCAGGGAAGGTGGAGCGAGAAGGTCAGTCGAAGGTGGGCGAGCCGGTGCGCGACCGCTTGAGCTCGAAGAAGTCCGGGAACGACGCGAGCGCGACGGCGCCGTCGAAGATCCGCACCGCGTCCTCGCCGCGCGGGATGCGCGTGAGGACCGGTCCGAAGAACGCGACGCCGTCGACGTGGATCGTCGGCGTGCCGACGTCCTCGCCCACCGGCTTCATGCCCGCCTCGTGCGAGACGGCGAGGGCGGCGTCGTAGGCGTCGGACGTCGCGGCGTCGGCCAGCGAGGCGGGCAGGCCGGCCTCCGCCAGGGCCTCCGCGGCGACGGCGTCGAGGTCGTCCCGGCGGCCGCCGGCGTGGATGCGCGTGCCGGCGGCGGTGTAGAAGGCGCTGAACGCCTCGGGCCCGTGCTCGGTCTGCACCGCGGCGGCGACACGGCCGATGCCGCGCGACGCCTCGATCTTCGCCCGGTAGTCGGCCGGGATGTCCCGGCCGGAGTTCAGCAGGTACAGGCTCATCAGGCGGAACGTGAGCTCCACGTCCCGGTGCGCCGCGACCTCGAGCGCCCAGCGCGACGTGATCCACGCGAACGGACACAGCGGGTCGACGTACACGTCCACGACGGGGACGGTCGTGGTGGGGGCGGTCGTGGTCTCAGGCGCGGTGGTGGTCCCGGAAGTCACGACCGCCACCCTACCCATGCCGCGGGCACGTGTTCCGCAGGAGGGGCAGCGGTAGCCTCGGCCCGTGCGCAAGGTGCGGTGGGCGAGCGTGTGGACCGTGGTCGGGGCGTGCGCCGTCGCGCTCGCGATGCTGTGGGTCGTGCTGCGCGGCAGGGTCTGGGCGTGGATCCCGTTCTTCATCGCCGCCGGGGTCGCGGTGCGCGAGATCCGGTACCTGCAGCGCGCCCGCCGGCCCGCCGACGCCGGGTTCGACGAGCGCCGCCGTGGTGAGCCGGACGACGGCGGTGGGCGGCGTCGCCGCTGACACGGATCACCCGCCCGGGCCGTCGACGCGACGGACTCCTGCGGGCTAGCGTCGAGACGGGTGCCGCCTCCCGACGACGCCCGGGGGCCCGCGCGTCCGGGCCACGGCACGGAGGTCCCGCCATGAGCGACCCGACCGACCCGACCGACCCGACCGACACCGTCGACGCGTTCGCCGACCGGCTGTTCGCCGCCACGCTCGGCGCCATCGACGTCCTGGCCGTGCACGTGGGCGACCGGCTCGGCTGGTACCGGGCGCTCGCGTCGTCCGGCCCCCTGACGTCCACGGGGCTCGCGGAGGCCACCGGCACGGCCGAGCGGTACGCGCGCGAGTGGCTGGAGCAGCAGGCGGCCTCCGGTGTCCTCGTCGCGGAGGACGCCGGGGCGGCGCCCGCGCCCGACGCCGACCCGCAGGAGGTCGCCCGGTCCCGCGTCTACGCGCTGCCCGCCGCGCACGCGGAGGTGCTGACCGACACGTCCTCGCTGGCGTACCTGGCGCCGCTGGCCCGGTTCGTCGGCGCGATCGGGCCGCAGCTGCCCCGTCTGCTCGAGTCGTACCGGGACGGCGGCGGGGTGTCGTGGGACCAGCTCGGCGACGACGCCCGCGAGGCCCAGTCCGACGTCAACCGGCCGTGGTTCGAGCGCCGCCTGGCACCGACGCTCGCGGCGCTGCCCGCCGTGCACGAGGTGCTCTCCCGGCCCGGGGCCCGGGTGGTCGACGTCGGCTGCGGCTTCGGCTGGTCGACGCTCGCCCTCGCCGAGGCGTACCCGCTCGCCGAGGTGCACGGCATCGACGTCGACCGTCCGTCCGTGGCCGCCGCACGGGCGGCCGCGGCGGCCGCGGGGCTCGAACGGCGGGCCTTCTTCCACCTCGCGGACGCCGCCGAGCTCGCCGTCGCCCAGCCGTACGACGCCGCGTTCGCCTTCGAGTGCGTGCACGACCTGCCGCGCCCGGTCGCCGTCCTCGAGGGGGTGCGCCGCGCGATGCGGCCGGACGGCGTGGTGGTCGTCATGGACGAGGCCGTCGCCGACGAGTTCCGCGCCCCGGCCGACGACGTCGACCGGATCATGTACGGCTACAGCCTGTTCGTGTGCCTGCCGGACGGCCTGTCCACGAGCCCGTCGGCCGGCACGGGCACCGTGATGCGCCCGGCCACGCTGCGGCGCTACGCGCGTGCGGCGGGCTACGCCGGCGTCGAGGTGCTGCCGGTCGACGACTTCGGCTTCTTCCGGTTCTACCGGCTGCTGCTGGGGTCCGCGGACCAGCGGACACCGCGAGGATGACCGGCGGCGCCGGAGTAATCTCCCAGGCATGACTGCCGTCCGGACGCACACCCACGCCCAGGCCGTCGACGCCGCGATCGACCTCTTCTCCCGGCAGGGCTACGAGCAGACCACCGTCGAGGAGATCGCGGACGCCGCCCGCGTCAGCCGTGCGACGTTCTTCCGCCGCTTCCGCTCCAAGGAGGACGTGGTCTTCGCCGACCACGAGCTGCTCCTGGAGGAGGTCGTGGTGATGCTCGCGGAGACCCGCCCCGAGGCCCGGGCGAGCGAGGAGTCCGGTCGTGCGCCCGAGCGGGCGTGGGACCCGACCACCGACCCGTACCTCGAGGTCTGCCGGGCCGCACGGCTCGTCTTCGACCACCACGTGGGCCAGCGCGAGACGTCGATCGCCCGGCACCAGCTGCTGCAGCAGGTGCCCGCGCTGCGCGACCGCGAGCTGGTCACGACGCACCGCTACGAGCGCGCGTTCACCGCCTACCTGCGCGACACGCTGCCGCCGGACCGGTCCACCACGACGATGTCGATCGCGTTCGCGGCGTCCGTCGTCGCGGTGCACAACGCGATCCTGCGTCGCTGGCTGCGCCACCCGCACCTCGACCTGCGCCCGGAGCTGGAGGAGGCGTTCCTCGACCTCCGTCGTGCCGCCGTCGCCCCCTTCGGGCACCCCGACGACGGGCCCGCAGCGTCGTCCGCCTCCCCCGCCACCGACACCACCGACACCGCCGGCCCCTCCGGAGAGGCCCGGACGGTCGCGACGGGCGGCGACGGGAAGCGCGTCGTGGTCACGGTGCTGGAGCCCGGGGCGGGACCGGACGACGTCGCGCGCGCCGTCCGCGACGCGCTGGCCTGACCGACGGTCGAGACGGCCGGACGCGACGCCGCCGGCGGGAATGCCGCTGTGGCATCCTGAGTTGTGCAGGACGCCGCCGGGACCCCCGGTGGTGGCAAGACACGCACGTACGTGCTCCGGGGTCGGTGAAATTCCGAGCCGGCGGTGACAGCCCGCGACCCGGTCTCCTCTTCCGCAGGCAGAGGAGACCGGCTGACCTGGTGAGATTCCAGGGCCGACGGTCAAAGTCCGGATGGGAGGAAGCACGTGCGGCACGCGCCCGACAGGGTGGGTGCCGCCGGGCGTCGTGTCGCCGACGACGGCCCCGCGGGGCCCGACGCGGCGAGCGCCGACCCTTCACCCCGGACGCCGCACCTCGGACCGGGAGAGTGAACGATGGACGCGATCGACGCGTTCTTCAACGCCACGCTGACCATCGGCGACCAGCACATGTCGTGGCGCGAGATCGTCGGCAACGGCTTCGGGCTGGCGTCCGCGCTCGGCGGCATGCGCCGCAAGGTGTGGGCGTGGCCGGTCGGCATCGTCGGGAACCTGTTGCTGTTCACGGTGTTCATGGGTTCCTGGTTCGGCGACACCAGCCGCGCGGACATGCTCGGCCAGGCCGGTCGCCAGGTGATGTTCCTGATCGTGTCGATCTACGGCTGGGTGCAGTGGCGGCGGACGCAGCGCGCGGACCTCGAGGTGCGCGCCGACGGCAAGATCCCGGCCGAGGGCGGCTCGGCGGTGCACCCGCACTGGGCGACGTGGCCCCAGCGGGTCGGCATCGTGGTGGTGATGGTGGGCGGCACCCTGCTCCTCACCCCGCTGTTCCGCGCCCTCGGCTCGTACGAGCCGGTGTGGTCGGACGCGTGGATCTTCATGGGTTCGCTCGTCGCCACGTACGGCATGGCCAGGGGCTGGGTCGAGTTCTGGCTCGTGTGGGTCGCGGTGGACGTCGTCGGCGTCCCGCTCCTCTGGTCGGCGGAGTACTACGCGACGGCGCTGATGTACGTGTTCTACGGGGCGTTCACGCTGACCGGCTTCTTCGTGTGGTGGCGCGTGCACCGGCGCGAGCAGGCGCAGACGCCGGCCGCCGCCTCATGACCCCACCGCCGACCCCGCCGGTGCCGGGCGTGCGGTCGCACGCCCGGCACCGCGGGGGTCAGCCGTGGCTGTGCCGGACGAGCACGTCGTCGACGAAGGTCCGCTTCGACCGGGGCACCAGGACCTGCTCGTCGTAGTGGCCGACGGCGACGAACGAGATGAACACCTCGTTGTCGGGCACGTCGATGATCTTGCGGATCGCGGCGTCCTTCGCGCTCCCCATCGCGGTGTTGAGGGAGCACGACCCGAGGCCCACCTCGGTCAGGCCGAGGAGCAGCGTCATCATGAACAGCCCCCCGTCGACGAACGGCTGGTTGCGCTCGGGCGCGAAGAGGAAGGCGTCGAGATCGGCCGTGACCAGCAGCAGCCGCGGGGGCATCGCGTAGCCGCTGAACCCCCCTTGGATGTCCAGCACCGCCTTGATGACGTCCGGGTCCTCGAACTGGTGCACCCGGGCGGCCTGGCGGTTGCACACCGACGGTGACTGCAACGCGATCTGGACGGCCCTGCCGACCTCGGCGTCGGTGACGGGCTCGCTCGTGAACTCGCGGACGCTGCGCCGCCCGTAGACGACGTCGAGGAAGCTGCGCTGACCGTCCTCCGTCTCCTGGACGATCTCGCGGGTCCGCCCGGCGGGCACGACGCCGCCCTCCTGGTGCGGGCAGTTGTCGATGAAGTCCTGCGACGCGCCCGAGAAGAGCCGGCGGAAGTCGGAGACGTCGGCCTTCAGGGCCGTGTGCCGCTCGAAGTAGCTCTTCATCACGGCGGCGGAGGTCTGCAGGTACGGGTCCTCCGTGCTGTGCCCGTCGGCCAGCCAAGCGTTCATCTCCTTGGCGAGCCCGGGGACCGCGATCCTGCCGAACCCCGCGCGGAAGTTGCTGCGGCTCAGGCCCTTCTCGATCGCGTGGGCGTGGAAGATCATCCGCGCCCGGGCCCCGGAGACCTTGCTGCCCTGCTGCGCTCGCTGGAAGGAACGCACCTGCCGTTCCTGATCCGCGACCGCCAGCGCCATCGCCTGCTTGGCGAACCCTTGGGCCGGCGCCTTGCCCGACGCCTTGCGTCGTGCCGCGGCCGCGACTCCGGCGGGGATCTCCTGGACCGTGATGCTGCGGACCTCGGCACCCGCGTGACGACCGGAGAAGTGCACGGCGCCCAGCATGACCTGGCTGTAGCCCGGGTCGGAGACGTGGAACGTGACCGCGTCCTGGCGCGCCTTCCCCGGCTCCTGCCCGACGTTCACCTTGCCGACGACGCGGAACGTCCCGGTCTCGGGGTTGCGGAGGTGAAGGTTGACGGCCGGGTCGTCGGTCTGGGGCGTCCAGTCGATCGTCAGCTGGTACGACGCGCCCTTGGTGAGCGGCTCGGGCAGATCGGTCCAGACGAGGTTGCCGAGCGCCGAACCGCCGCGCGCCACCTTCAGCCGGGTGCTCTCCCGCTTCCGCGAGACGCGCCAGGCCTTGCTGCCGGCCACGAACTCGGGGTTGCGCACGGTGAACCGCTGGAAGGGGCGGATCGCGGCGGAGCCCTTCGCGTCGGGGTCGAGCGCGGTCTTCAGCCATGCCAGCGACGACGCGCGGCCGGTCTCGACGTAGTCGCGGGCCTTCGTGAAGTCGATCTCCCGCGTGACGTACACGTTCTCGGCGATCGTCTTCGTGGTGTCGGTCTCGAGCACGCGACGCTGGTCTCCGAAGCCCAGCGAGGCCAGCAGGTTCTTGAAGCGGTCGGCTCCACGCTTCGTGTTGTAGATCGAGGAGAACGGCTTCTCGAAGATCGACGCGAAGGCCGAGCCGTGGAAGCTGTCGGTGATCACGTAGCCCGAGTCGCGGTAGGCGCGCAGGAAGTTCTCCGGGGCGTCCTCGGCCACGATCTCGGCGCGGGGCTCGTCCGCGAACAGGGCCGTCACCGACTCGCGCCCCTCGTCGGGGTTCGGGACGACCAGGATCTTCTCGAACCCGAGCTTGTCGGCGATCGCCTGCGCGACGGCCTTCTTCTGCGGGTTCGGATCGAGGAAGAAGACCGCCAGGTAGTCCCCGTCGGTGGCCACGGTCGCCTTGTCAGCGAGGGTGTCGTAGTGCTCCTTCGGCAGCAGGAACACCGGGTCCACCACCAGCGACGCCTTGGCGCCGAACACGTCCCGCGCCGTGTCGATGGCGTACTCCTCCCGCACGGAGATCGCCTTGAACTGCTGCAGGTGGGGGGCGTGCTTCGCGACGAACGGCAGCTTGAACTTGTCGGTCCCGCGGTTTCCGAACGACGTGCCGTACGCCACGCGGTCGTTCTCGGGGGCGACGAAGTCCAGGAACAGGTCGTCGTTGACGCGACCGATCAGCGGGTTCCACAGCTGGTCGCTGCCGACGACGAAGGTGCGGGCGACGTCGTTCAGGCGGGGCAGCCTGGAGAAGTGCTCCTGCTCGGTGTGCTCGTACCCGACGCGCCGAGCGAAGTCCATCGAGACGATGTCGGTGGGCCACTGCACCCGGTAGCCGTTGTAGCCGAGCGGCTCGTGCACCATGAGGACCGAGTGGCCGAGGCTCTCGACGGCACGGTTGAGGCCGTAGTACGTCAGGATCGAACCGTAGTTCTTGCCGTACCACCACCCCAGGATCGCGACGTCGTACGACTTCTTCGGATCGGTCATGCGCTCTGTCCCTGCCTACTCAAGAATCAGCGAAAACTCTGTTGGTGTGTGGACCGGAGCGACTCAGGCGTCCTCGCGGACGGCGTTCGCTCCGAAGGTCGTTCCCCAGACCTCGACCGAGGTGAACGACGGCATGGCCTGTCGGTACTGCCGGCTCAGCGGCCCCCACTGGGTGCGCAGCTGCCGGTGGAGGCGGACGCTGCGCCTCAGGTAGGCGCGGAACTTCTTCGGGTCCCGCACGTACATCGAGGCGCCGGTGCCGTCGGCCGAGGTGACGACGGCGGAGTCGAGGTGCGACAGGCGCCACCACTTGGCGGCGGACGTCGAGATCCTCTCCTCCGGCACCTCGAGGGCCTCGGGGCGCACCGGGCGCAGCTGCTTCGCCATCCCGGTCAGCGCCGAGGCGAGCGCGCGGCTCATCCCTGCCGGCGCCGACGGCACCTTGCCCTTGGGCGCGGGTCGGTGGTGCCTGGTGAGGGGGAACGCGCCGGGCGTCCGCTCCACCACGGCATCGGAGAACTTCGCCCGCAGCGCCCGCACCTCGGGCAGCGTCCTGCCGATCGTCGCGTGCAGATGGTCGGGACCCTGCAGCAGGTCCTCGAGCGCCTTGAGCCGCAGCTCGACGGCCGAGTACTGCAGCTGGAGCAGGTGCTTGATATCGCCCGTGAGGCTCGCACGCGGCAGCTCGCCACCCTGGCGGTAGGGCGAGTGCAGCATGGCCGCGAGCCATCGGTTGCGCTGGTGGTAGTACGCCTGCCAGTCGATCGCGTCGTCCTTGTCGACCCACGGCACGTGCCAGACCGCCGCACCCGGCAGGGAGACGGTCGGGATGCCCTTGTCGGCGGCGCGCAGGCTGTACTCGGCGTCGTCCCACTTGATGAACACGGGCAGCGAGAGGCCCACCGTGCGCAGCGCCTCGACCGGGATCAGGGACATCCACCACCCGTTGTAGTCGACGTCCACGCGCTGGTGCAGCCAGGGGGTGGTGCGCAGCGGGCTCAACGAGAAGTCGTGGTGATCGAACGTGTTCTCGATCTTGCCCCACCAGAACTTGTAGCGGTTGACCCGTTCGCCGAAGGCATGCAAGCACGACTTCTCGTGCATCGAGAACATGTGGCCGCCCACGATCGTGGGGATGCGGGCGAAGTCGCCGAACGCGACCGCGCGGGCGATGCCCTCGGGCTCGGAGACGACGTCGTCGTCGAGCAGCAGCACGTAGTCGGACTCGCCGGCGCGCAGCGTCTCCGCCATACCGCGCGAGAAGCCGCCGGAGCCTCCCAGGTTGCCCTGGCGCACGAGCGAGAGGCGCCCGCCCAGCCCCGCCTCGGCGGCGGCGAAGTCGGGCTGGTCGCTGACGAGCTGGCTGCCCTGGTCCACCACGTAGACCCGGTCGATCACGTCCTTGAGACCGTCGTCCGCGCCGAGCGCGTGCAGCTGCGCCACGCAGTAGTCGGGGCGGTTGAACGTGGTGATCGCGATCGAGGCCGTGCCGTCCTTGCGCGCGTGCGTGCTGGCGACGCTCCATTCCGCCGACCGGAGGGTCACGGCGCCGTCGGAGGCGTACAGGTCGAACCAGTACCAGCCGCCGTCGCCGAAGGGCACCAGCGTCAGGTCGACGTCGATCTCGCCGTCCGCGCTGTGGATCAGGCGTACCCGCTGGGGGTTGCCGCGCGCGTTCGACTTGTACACCGCGACCGTCGCCCCGCCGGACAGCCGGATGCTGAGCCGCACCTCGGAGACGTCGGTCCACCGCCGCCAGTACCCGGCGGGGAACGCGCCGAAGTACGCGCCGAACGAGGCCTCCCTGCCGGAGTCGAGCCGGAGCGACCGGCGCCCCAGGACCTCCGCTCCCGCCTCGGCGGGAGCGATGGCCGGGTGGGCCTCCCCGACGGCGCGCGCCATCGTGAAGTCCACGTACAGCGGGAGGGTGTCGGGATCGGCGTCCGGCGGCAGCACGATCCGATGCACCACGCGGCGCGACACCTCGGCGTCCGACGCGGCTTCGAGCTCTTCCATGACGGTCATGCGGCACCTCCGAACACGGCGTCGAGCTTGTTGTCGACCATCGAGAGCGCGGACCCGATCGCCATGTGCATGTCCAGGTACTGGTAGGTACCGAGTCGTCCGCCGAAGAACACGTTCTTCTCGACGTCCATGAGCTTGCGATAGATCTGCAGCCGCTCACGGTCGACCGGGGTGTTGACCGGGTAGTACGGCTCGTCGTCACGCTCGGCGAAGCGGGAGTACTCCCGCACCACGACCGTCTTGTCGCGCTGGTAGTCGCGTTCCGGGTGGAAGTGGCGGAACTCCAGGATGCGCGTGTACGGCACGTCCAGGTCGGCATAGTTCATGACCGGGGCACCCTGGAAGTCGCCGACGGGCAGCACCTCCTGCTCGAAGTCCAGGGTGCGCCACGACAGCTCGCCCTCGTAGAAGTCGAAATAGCGGTCGACGGGGCCCGTGTAGATGACGGGCACCTGACCGACGGTCGCGTTCTTGTTCACCGGCTGCGTCTCGTCGAAGAAGTCCGTCCCGAGCCGTACCTCGATACGCGGGTGGTCGGCCATCCGCTCGAGCCAGGCGGTGTAGCCGTCCACCGGCAGGCCCTCGTACGTGTCGTTGAAGTAGCGGTTGTCGTACGTGTAGCGGACGGGGAGGCGCTTGATGATCGACGCGGGCAGGTCCGTGGGGTCGGTCTGCCACTGCTTGGCGGTGTAGTCACGGATGAACGCCTCGTACAGCGGCCGGCCGATGAGCGACACGCCCTGTTCGTCGAGGTTCTGCGGGTCCTTGCCGGCCAGCTCCCCCGCTTGCTCCGCGACGAGCTCTCGGGCCGCGTCGGGGCCGTACGCCGAGCGGAAGAACTGGTTGATCGTGCCCAGGTTGATCGGCATCGGGTACACCTCGCCCTGGCGGGTCGTGTACACGCGATGCACGTAGTCGGTGAACGCCGTGAAGCGGTTGACGTACTCCCACACCCGTTCGTTCGAGGTGTGGAACAGGTGGGCGCCGTACTGGTGCACCTCGATGCCGGTCTCCGGCTCCCGGGCGCTGTAGGCGTTGCCGCCGACATGGTGGCGCCTGTCGATCACGAGCACGTTCGCGCCGTACTGTTCGGCGAGCCTCTCGGCAACGGTCAGGCCGAAGAATCCCGAGCCCACCACGACAGCGTCCGTCATCAGACGATTCCCCTCGAGTCAGTGCAGTTCACAGTGTTTCCCCCAGCAGGGGCGACCGGTATCGGATGAGCAGCCGGAAGGCGTTCTGCGTGCCGACCCAGCATGAGGACCCCCATCACCGTGCCGGACTGCGATCGTCCGGGACCGATACCGTCGACTCCGAACGTTGGCATGGCCGGTAGGAGACGCGACCAATCTCAGGCAAACGCCGGACGAACGTCAGGCGAACGAGGCTGCCGAGCCGGTCCCCGACCGTCGCGAGGAGCTTCAGTCGTCTCCGTCGAGGACGGTCGACGGCGCGGCCGGCCGGGCGTCGAGCCGCTTCTGGGCCAGGACGGCATCGACCAGATCCGCGGGGCCCCCGAGCGCCACCTCGGCCGTGTAGATCGGCATCCCGAGGAACCAGCTCCGGTCCTCGGGCCAGACGTGCGAGGGCAGCTCGACGGCGTCCTGGAGCGCGGTGACCGACCGGGGCGTCCCGGTCCACACGTGGTAGTCCCGGTGGGGCAGCCGGAGCCGCTCGGCTGACGGCCGCGCGACCAGCCGGGCGACCAGGTCCTCCTCCGCCTCGCGGCGCGCCTCGGCGAGCTCCTCGGCGGTGGGCTGCGGGCCGTCCGGGCCCCATGCGAGCCCGACGAGAATCCCGGACGACCGCACACCGCGGCCCCGGTCGTACAGCGCCGGCCAGCCCTCCCACAGCGTGCCGTGCACCGGCTGGTCCCCGGTCCACGGGCCGAGCGCGCCGAGCAGGGTGTCGATCCGCGCTGAAGCGTCGTCCGGGTCGACGTCACCTTCGGCGTCCCGGAGGAACGGGACGACGGCGTAGGCGGCGTACACCTGCGGCACGGCGTGGCCGAGGGTCGGCCCGAACTCCCCCAGCAGCGGCCCGATCCACTCGCCGGCGCTCGGGTCGTCGTCCCAGCGGGCTCCGGCGCGGGCGAGGTCGTCGGCCATCCCTGGACCATACGCAGCGCGCACGCGATCATCGACCGATGATCATCGCCGAGGACCTCCTGCTGCTCGCCTACGACGACGAGACCGGGAGGCCGACGGGGGACCGCTCGCAGCTGGACTACCGGCTCGCGGGCGCGCTCCTGGTCCAGCTCGCCGTGGAGGGGCGCGTGGACGTGGCACCGACCGACCTGGCACGACCCGACGGGTCGCGCATCAAGGCCGGCAGCACCGTCGTGCGGGACGGATCACCCACCCGCCACCCGGTGCTCGACCGTGCGCTCGCCGTCGTCGCGGAGAAGCCTCGCGCGCCGAAGGACCTCGTCGCCCCGCTGTCGAAGGGCCTCCGCGACGCGCTCCTCACCGGGCTCGCCGAGCGCGGCGTGCTGCGACGGGAGTCGGGGAAGGTGCTCGGGATCTTTCCCACGACGTCGTGGCCGACCGCCGACGCCACCCACGAGCAGCACCTGCGTGCGCGGTGCCGGGACGTGCTCCTCGGGTCACGCGTCCCGGACGACCGCACCGCCGCACTGATCGCCGTCGCGCACGGCTCCGGCCTGGTCCGCGGCCTCGTGGCGAAGGCCGACCGGTCGCGGGCCGAGGCGCGAGCGAAGGAGCTCGCCGAGCAGAGCTGGGCGAGCGGGGCCGTGCGCAAGGCCGTCGACGAGATGGTCGCGGCCGTGGTCCTGACCGCCGTGATCATCCCCGCCACCACGGCCACGATGATGACGAGCTGATCCGCACGTGCGGATCACGCTGGTCCGGCACGCCGCACCGACGACGTCCCCCGACACGCCGCCGAGCGCGTGGCCGCTGTCTCCCGCGGGTCGTGCGGCGGCCCGAGCGCTCCGGCTCCCGGCCGGGACGGCCGCCGTCTCGAGCGACGAGCGCAAGGCGGTCGAGACGCTGACCCTGGCCCTCGGCGTGGCCGAGGCCCTCACGGACTCGCGGTTCATGGAGGTCCGACGCCCTCGCGAGCCCGTCTCTCCTGGCTTCCGGGAGGCCCGACGCGCCTGGGTCGAGGGCACTCCCGACGACCGGCACACGGGGTGGGAGACAGCAGAGGACGCCGCGCGGCGGTTCGACGCAGCGGTGCGCGCGCACGCCGGCGAGCGCGACCTGGTCGTCGCGACGCACGGCATGGTCCTCACGGCCTGGCTCGTCTCGATCGGACGTGTCGCCCCGGGCCCGTCGGCGGGCGACTTCTGGCGCCGGCTCCGCCTCCCCGACGTCGTCACGACCGACCTGCGACCGTGACCGCTCAGAGCGTTGCGTTCATGGCGTCGACGAAGCCTTCGGGGTCCAGCTCGCCGGTGAACACCTGGTGGAGGTGATCGAGCAGCGCGGCCGCCTGGTCCTGCGGGACGGCCTGGTCCCAGGAGAGCTGGAAGTGCGGGGCCGAGTCGACCATCTCGTACACCGCCCGCAGGTACTCGGCGCTGTCACCGTTCGCCAGGCGCTCCTCGATCCCGCGCACGGGCGGGACGGTGCGGACCGTGAGGAACGTGTCGACCGCCCTCGCGGAGTATGTCTCCGTGTTGAGGAAGTCGATTGCCGCCTGCTGGTCGGCGGGGGACGCCGAGGCGGAGACGGACCAGAAGTTCGCGGGGTTGCCGACGACGTTCTCGGGGTCGCCCTCCCCACCCTCCACGGTCGGGAACGCGCCGAAGCCGATGCCGCCCGCCGCGACGAGCTCGGGCATGGAGCTGACGACGTCGGGGTAGATCCACGCGCCCTGCAGCAGGAACGCCGCGCTCCCGGACACGAGCATCCCGACGTCCCCGCTCGAGTCCGCCGTGACCTCGGTGAAGTCGTCGCCGAACGCCCCGGCGTCGACGAGCGCCCGGATCCTGCGGAGCGCCTCGACGACGGCAGGGTCGGACCAGGCGCCCGGCTCGCCCGCGACGATGCGCTGGAAGACCTCGGGCCCGCCGATCCGGTCGGTGAGGTACTGCAGGTACATCAGCTCGGGCCAGCGGCTCCCGCCCGCCAGGGCGACGGGCCGCACCCCCGCCTTCCGGAGCACGGGCACCGCGTCGAGAAGGTCCTCGAACGTCTCCGGTGGCTCGATCCCGGCCTCCTTCAGCACGTCCGCGTTGTGGTAGAGCAGCACCGGCTGGGTCTGGTTGGCGGGGACGGCATAGGTGCGCCCGTTCACGGTGCCGTTCTTCGCGACGGCGGGAAGCGCCTTGTCCAGCACGGGGTCCACCCGGCCGGTGAGGTCGAGGACGTCCCCGTCGGCCACGTAGCCCGCCAGGTCGCTCCCGGCCCAACCGTAGACGAGCGTCGGCGCCGCACTCGCGTCGATCGCCGCCCGGATCTCGTCCTTGTAGACGTCGTTCTCGAGCCAGCCGACCTCGAACGGCCGGTCCGGGTGGTCGCGGTTCCAGCTCTCGAAGGACCGCTCCAGCACGATGTCGCTCCCGCCTGAGAGCGACCAGGCCGTGAGGCCCTCGACCGGCGGGCCCGAGGAGGTGTCCGTCTCGGCGGCCGGCACCGTCGTCGCGCCGCACGCCGCCACCGCCGCCGACAGGGCCAGCACCCCCACCGTCAGGCAGACCTGCCTGAGCCGCATCGCACCCTCCACCTCGTCGTGGCATCGAAAACGATTTCCGGCGCCCGACTCTGGCAGCGGCCGCCGGACGCGTCAAGCCCCCGTCTCTCCTGGTGAGAGACGGGGACCTGCGGGACGACGATGGACCAGGGGCTCAGGCGAAGGCCGAGACCCCCGTGATGTCACGACCGACGATGAGCGCCTGCATCGACTCGGTGCCCTCGTAGGTGTGCAGGGCCTCGACGTCGGCGAAGTGCCGCGCGACGCGGTTGGCGAGGAGGATGCCGTTGCCGCCGAGCATGTCGCGGGCGATCGACGCGACCTCGCGGGCCTGCCGCGTCGTCGTGTACTTCGCGAGCGACGCCTGCTCGCCGGTGAGCGTGCCGGCGTCGGCGAGGCGCGTGATCTGCGCGACGAGCAGCTGCATCTGGGTGACGAGCGAGAGCATGCGGGTGAGCCGCTCCTGCACCATCTGGTTCTTGGCCAGCGGGCGGCCGAACTGGATGCGCTGGGTCGAGTACGCGGCGGCCGCCTCGTAGCAGGCGACGGCGTGCCCGACGGCGGACCAGGCGACGGCGAGGCGGGTGGCGAAGAGGACGGCAGCGGTCGCCTTGAACGACGTCGCGCCGGGCAGCGCCGCGCTCGCGGGGACGAACACGTCGTCGAGCACGATGTGCGCCTGCCAGATGGCGCGCAGCGAGACCTTGCCCTCGATGGTCGTGGCGGTGTAGCCGGGCGCGTCCTGCGGGACGACGAAGCCGTGCACCTGGTTGTCGCCGCCCTCGCCGGCCTCGTTGTCGACCAGGCGGGCCCAGACCACGGTGATGTCGCCGCAGGAGCCGAAGCCGATCCACTTCTTCTCGCCGTCGAGGACGTAGCCCTCCACCCCGTCGCGGGTCTCCTTGCGGGCGGTCGTCTCGAGCGAGACGGAGTCCGAGCCGTGGGTGGGCTCGGTGAGCGCGAACGCGCCGAGGATCTCCCCGCGCGCCATCGGCTCGGCGTAGGTGGCGACCTGCTCGGGCGAACCGTGCATGACGATCGAGCGCAGCGCGAGGCCGCCCTGCACGCCGCAGATCGTGGCGACCGAGCCGTCGCCGCGCGACATCTCCATGCTGGCCAGACCCTCGGCCATGAACGAGATCTTCGGGCGGCCGTCGACGTCGACGCCGTCGCGCAGGAAGTCGTGCTCGGCGAGCTTCTTCACGAGGTCGAACGGCACCTCGGCGCGCTCCCAGTAGCCGTCGATGACGGGCAGCACGTCCTCCTGCACGAACTCGCGGACGGCGAGCTGGTGGGCGCGCTCCTCGGGCGTCACGTCGGCGAAGGCGCCCACGTAGTCGAGGTCCAGCGGCTGCGAGACGTCGTAGTCGGGGGCGGTCACGCCGGGCATGACGGGGACATCACGGGACGAGCTGCGGGTCATCGACGACCTCTCTCTGCGCGGGGGTCCGGCGTTCCGGGCCCGGTGAGGAGTGAGGACCGGCGCCGTCCGAGGCTGGTGGTGGTCGGCGCCGGTCTCACTCCATCGTCACCCGCGACCGGGTCTCACGTCAAGCGATACTCCGTCTCAGCGGGCGGCCGGGGCGAGACTGGGGCCATGGCGACCACCAGCGCGGGCCTGCTTCTCTACCGCACCACCGACGACGGCGGCCTCGAGGTGCTGCTCGGACACATGGGCGGCCCGTTCTGGGCACGCAAGGACGAGGGCGCGTGGACGGTGCTCAAGGGCGAGCTCGAGCCGGACGAGGAGCCGCACGCGGCCGCGCTGCGCGAGGCCGCCGAGGAGCTCGGGCTGCCGCTCCCCGCGCCGTCGTCCCCCGACGTCGACCTCGGCGAGGTGCGGCAGCGGTCCGGCAAGCGCGTCCTCGCCTGGGCGCGCGAGTGGCCGCCGCCAGGGCCGGACCTGGACCAGGTCCGCAGCAACACCGTCGAGATCGAGTGGCCGCCTCGATCGGGGAAGCGGATCGAGGTGCCCGAGATCGACCGGGTCGCGTGGCTCTCGCCCGACGACGCACGGCGCCTCGTCGTCAGCGCCCAGGCTGAGCTCGTCGACCGCCTCGAGGCCGCGCTCGGCCGCTGACCGAACTACCTCGCGAGGACTCGCACTACCTCGCGGAGACTCGTACTACCTCGCGGAGACTCGTACTACCTCGGCGTCACGCGGTGAACGTCAGCCAGAGCAGCGCGACGTTCAGCGTCACGATGACCGCGGCCACGGCCCACGCCGCGACCTGGGTGGCGAGGCCGTTGCGGAAGCCGCCGAGCAGGCCGGCGTCGCGCGTGATCCGCACCAGCGGGACCATCGCGAACGGGATGCCGAAGCTGAGCACCACCTGGCTCACGACCAGCAGCCACGTGGGCGACACCCCCGTCGCGAGCAGCACGATCGCGGGCACCAGCGTCACCAGCCGCCGGGCGAGCAGCGAGACGCGCACGTGCAGCAGGCCGGACATGATCTCGGCGCCGGCGTAGGCACCCACCGACGTCGACGCCAGCCCGGACGCGAGCAGCCCCACCGCGAACAGCACGGCGACGGCCGGCCCGAGCGACGACTCGATGGCGGCGTGCGCGCCCTCGATCGAGTCGGTACCGGTGCGGCCGGGCAGGTTGGCGGCCGCGAGCAGGAGCATCGCGATGTTCACGCTGCCCGCCAGCACCAGCGCGGCGACGACGTCCCAGCGCGTGGCGGTGAGGAGGCGACGGACCACCGGCGGGGACGGCGGACCGGGCACGGCGACGTCGTCGTCCCCCGCCGCGTCGTCACGCCCCTCGGCGCCGGCGGCCAGGGCGTGGCGTCGCTCGAGACGGGCGTCGTGGCGCACGCGGTCGCGGGCGAGCGAGGAGTGCAGGTAGATCGCGTGCGGCATGACCGTGGCGCCGAGCATCGACGCGGCGAGCAGCACCGACTCCGGGCCGTCGAGCCGCGGCACGAGCCCGCCGAGCACCGCCCCCAGGTCCGGCGGGGAGAAGAACAGGCCGGCGCAGAACCCCACCGTGAGGACCGCCAGCATCGACGTCACGACCGTCTCGAAGACGCGCTGGCCGCGGCGCTGCTGCACGGTGAGCACCAGCATCGACACGACCCCGGTGATGATCCCGCCCAGCACCAGCGGGACGCCGAACAGCAGGTGCAGGGCGATGGCGCCCCCGATCACCTCCGCGACGTCGGTGGCCATCGCGACCACCTCCGCCTGCGCCCAGTAGGCGATCCGGCCGCGCCGGGAGAGCCGCTCGCCCAGCACCTCGGGCAGCGAGCGCCCGGTGACCACGCCGAGCTTCGCCGACAGGTACTGCACCAGCACGGCCATCACGTTGGCGACGACGAGCACCCACACCAGCAGGTACCCGAACCGCGCCCCCGCCGTGAGGTTGGCCGCGACGTTCCCCGGGTCGACGTACGCGATCGCCGCGACGAACGCCGGCCCGAGCAGCGTCACCAGGCGCGCGGGACGCACCCCCTGGGCGGGTCGGTCGAGGGTCGGTCGGCTCATGCGGTCCTCCGGTTGGGCCAGGCGTCGATGGTTTCGGGTACCCGAAACCTTAGACGTCTATACCCGCATCATGCATCCCCGTGGGGGCTCCGGGGCGGCAGCGAGCCCGGTCTGTCACCATGTCGGGCGTGCCATCCACGCAGACCGCTGCCGCGCGGAACGCCCCCGGTCCCCCCGGCGCCACGCTGAGGTCCCGGTGGCTGCTGGCGCTCGGCTTCGTCGCCGTGCACGCCTGGGTGGTCGGGCAGGCCATCACCTGGGGCTACACGATCTACGGCGACGTCACGCTCTACGAGTGGTGGGCCCGCCACGGGCTCGACACCGGGCAGTGGCCGGTCCTCGACTACGACTGGGTGTACCCCGCGGGGGCGCTCGTCCCCGTCACCCTGCCCGCGCTCGTGACCGACGGCCTGCTGGGCTACGAGATCGTCTGGACGGCGATGGTCGTGGCCCTGAACGCCGTCGCCACGGTGGTCCTGGTGCGCTCCGCGCCACGCGGGGTGCTCGGCGCGTGGTGGTGGCTCGCGTTCCTGCTCGCCCTCGGGCCGATCTTCCTGGGCCGCCTGGACGGCGTCGTCGCGCCGCTCATCCTGATCTCCCTGGCGGTCGCGGCACGCCGCCCGACGCTCGCGACCGCGGTCGCGACGGCGGGCGCGTGGTTCAAGATCGCCCCCGGCGCCGTGGTCGTGGCGCTGGCCGCGACCCGTGCCCGCTGGCGCGACCTGCTGCGGCAGGTGGTGGTGCCCGGCGCGGTGGTCAGCCTCGTGGTGGTGGGGCTGGCCCTGGCGGGCGGCGCGGGGCAGCGCGCGTTCAGCGTGTTCGGCCAGCAGGAGGCGCGCACGCTGCAGGCGGAGTCGGTGTTCGCCACCTGGTTCAGCGTGGCGCGACTGTGGGACCCGTCGGTCCGGATCGACTACAACGACGTGATCTTCACCTACGAGGTGCAGGGCGACGCCGCCCGCCAGGTCGCGTCCCTGCTCGACTGGCTGCTCCCGGTCGCGGTGCTGCTGATCGCCGCGCTCACGTGGTGGACGGCCCGCCGCCGGCCCGACCACGCGGGCGACGTCCTGCTGCTCAGCACCGCCGCCCTGCTGCTGTCGCTGATCGTGTTCAACAAGGTGGGCTCGCCGCAGTTCGTGGCGTGGATCGGGCCGCCGCTGGCCGCCGCGATCGCCCTGGCGGGGCCCGGCACGCGCCGGCTGTGGGGCCCGCCCGCGGTCGGGGTGCTGCTGGCCGCGCTCGGCACGCAGATCGTCTACCCGGTGGCGTACGGCGAGTTCCTCGGCGGGCAGCCCGCGATGGTCGTCGTCGAGGCGCTGCGGAACCTGGCGCTCGTGGTGCTGCTCGTCGGCGCGGTGTGGCGGATCGCGCAGCTCGGCCGCGACGGCGTGCGCGCGGACGCCGACGCTCCCGCCTGATCGGGCGCCCAGGCAGGCGTTCACCGGCGGGTCGGCACCCGTTCACCCCGGGCTCCCCCGGCGGCCATCCGTCCTCCCTACGGTCACCCCGACGGCGCGCTCGGCGCGCCCCCGGCCCCGGAGGACCCCTTGCGCACACCGCTCACCCGCACCACGCGACTCGCACCCACCCCGCGGCGCGCCGCCGTCGCCGGCTGCGCCACCGCCCTCGCCGTCGCGCTGGCAGGGCCCGTCGCGCTCACCGCGTCGGCACTGGGCGGCACAGGGAGCGGCGACACAGGGCGCGGCGACGCGACGCCGGGCGCCGGCGTCGTCGCCGACCCCGTGGCCCTCTCGGCCGACGGCGCCCGCGTCGCCCTCTCGCCCCTCGGCTCGTACGCCACGGGCGTGTTCGACGAGTCCGCGGCGGAGATCGTCGCGTTCCACGCCCGCTCGGAGCGCCTGTTCTCCGTGAACGCGCAGGCGGGCGAGGTCACCGTGCTCGACGTCGCGCGCCCGTCGTCGCCCCGCAAGCTCTTCGCGCTCGAGACCACGGGCGTGCGCGCCGCGGACGGCTCGACCGTGCCGGGCGGCGCGGTCGCGAACTCGGTCGCCGTCCGCCCGGACGGGCTGGGCGTCGTCGCGGTCGAGGCGCCCGACAAGGTCTCCGACGGTTGGCTGGTGGTGTTCGACGCCGCCGGCGACGGCGAGGCCCTCGGCGCCTGGCGCGTGGGCGCGCTGCCCGACATGGTGACGATCACGCCCGACGGCCGCCGCGCCGTCGTCGCGAACGAGGGCGAGCCGGCCGACGACTTCTCCGTCGACCCCGAGGGCTCCGTGTCGGTCGTCGACCTGCCCCGCCGGGTCACCGGCAAGCACGCCGGCAAGCACGCCGGCACCGTCGCGCAGGACGCCGTCCGCACCGCGACGTTCCACGCCTTCGAGGGCGACCGGCTGCCCGACGGCGTGCGCGTCTTCGGGCCGGACGTCGCCGGCCCGGACGGTTCGTCGGAGCGCCGCGTCTCGCGCAACCTCGAGCCCGAGTACGTGACGGTGTCGAAGGACTCGCGCACCGCGTACGTGGCGCTGCAGGAGGCGAACGCCGTCGCCGAGATCGACCTGCGCGCCGCCCGCACCGCGGACCTGTGGTCGCTCGGCAGCAAGGACCACTCCGTGCCCGGCCAGGGCCTCGATCCGTCCGACAAGGACGGCGAGGCCGCCGTCCGCGAGGTCCCCGTCCGGGGCCTGTACATGCCCGACGGGATCGCGTCGTACACGTCCCGCGGCCAGACCTACCTCGTCACCGCGAACGAGGGCGACGCCCGCGAGTGGGGCGACTACGCCGAGCCCGCACGCGTCAAGGACCTGGGCGACGACGGCCTCGCGCCCGTGTGCGCGGACTCCCCCGCCGCCGGCCTGCTCGACGACGCGGACCTCGGCCGGCTGAACGTCACCACGGCGTCGGGCCTGCGCGCCGACGGCTCCTGCTACGAGGAGCTGTACGCCTTCGGCGGGCGGTCCTTCTCCGTGTGGACCACCGACGGCGAGCTCGTCTTCGACTCCGGCGACACCTTCGAGCAGGTGACCGCCGAGGCCCTGGGTGACGCGTTCAACACCAACCACACCGAGACGAAGGGCGACGGCCGCAGCGACGACAAGGGCCCCGAGCCGGAGAACCTCGCGATCGGCGAGGTGGCGGGCCGCACGTACGCCTTCGTCGGCCTGGAGCGGGCAGGCGGCGTCATGGTCTACGACGTCACGCGCCCCGAGCGGGCCGCGTTCGTCACCTACGTCTCGAACCGCGACTACGCGGTGTCCGTCGAGGACGCGATCGACGACGGCACCGCGCCGGCCGACGCGCTCGCCGGGGCGGGCGACCTGGGCCCGGAGGGCCTGGCGTTCGTCCCCGCGTCCGACTCCCCCACGCACCGGCCGCTGCTCGCCGTCGCGAACGAGGTGTCCGGCACGACGACGCTCTTCCAGGTGGACCGGCTCGTCGGCCGCCGCTGAGTGGCGCCGCTGCGGAGACTCGCGGGTAGCGTGACGCCCATGGCCCTGTCCCACTACCTCGACGAGTGCGCGATCCGCGCCGCGGCCGTGCTCGGTCACGGCGTGGAGGCGAGCATCAGCCTGCGCGAGCACGGCATCTCCCTGCGCGCCGGGAGCAGCACTCCAGGCGCGGGGCGCTGCGACCAGGCCGAGGCGCGCGCCGACACCGGCCCCTGCATCGACGCGATGCGGCGGGGCACGGTGCTGACCACGGCGGTCCCGGACGTCGTGCCCGGCTGGGAGGCCTGGCGGGACGCCGCGGAGGCCGAGGGCTTCGTCCAGGCGCTCGCCGTCCCGGCCGAGGTGGGACCCGGCGTCCGGGTGGCGATCAACGTGTACAGCCGGACGGCCGGCAACTGGCCGGCAGGCCTGGTCGACGCCGCCGTCGGTCACGCCGGGCTCGCGGCCGACGCCGTGCGCCTGCAGCTCCAGTTCGCCGACCTCGGCGACGCCGTCGCAGGCCTGTACCGCACCATGTCCGACCGGTCGACGGTGGAGCAGGCGGTGGGCGCGATCATGACGTCGAACGACTGCTCCGAGGACGAGGCGCGCGCCACGCTGCGGGCGGCGGCGGACCGCCGCGGGCTCAGCGAGCGGGGGGTCGCCGAGGCGATCGTGCGCACCCTCGTCCTGGGCGGCGAGGGCGACGTCATCGGCGATCTGGACCGCTGAGCCGGCGCCTCGACCGCCGCGCCGTGTCGTGCATCGGGCATCAGTGCCACACTGGCCCGCAGGCGACAGGACGGAGCGAGCGGTGAACACCACCGAGCTGCTGGGCCTGCTCGCGCGGACCCTGGCGGGTCTCGACGCCGACGCGACGGTCGCGGCGCGGATGTGCCGGGCGTGCACCACGATCCTCGGTGCGCAGGGCGGCAGCATCACGCTCGCCACCCTGACGGGCGATCAGGTCACCGTGACGAGCACGGACGCGGCCGCGGCGCGGGTCGAGAGCATCCAGGACGTGCTCGGCGAGGGCCCCGGGCGGCGGGCGTTCGAGGACGACACGATCGTCTCCGCCCCCCTCGGCGTCGCGCCGGGCGACGACCCGTTCCCTCTGTTCTCGCAGCTCGCCGGCGAGGCCGCCGGCGGCGGCACGTGGTTCGGCATCCCCATGCGGGTCGGCGGACAGCCGGTCGGGGTGCTAGGGCTCGTCGTCGGGCCGGGCCGCGCGCTGGCCCGGGACGCCGAGGACGCGCAGTACCTCGCGGACGCCATCGGCACGGCCGTGCTCGGGGAGATCGACCAGGTCGGCTGGTCCGCCCGGGCTCGGGTGGACCAGGCCACGGGCATGGTGTCCGCGCAGCTGAGGGTGCAGCCGCACGACGCCCTCGCCGTCCTGCGCGCGCACGCGTTCGGCCGGGGAAGCTCGCTCGAGGACGTCGCCGAGGACGTGGTGGCGCGGCGGCTCAGCTTCGCGGACGAGGCCGGCCCCGTCGAGACGCGCCGCACCGAGGACTGATCCGCCCGCAGACCGAGCCTGCCCGCGGACCACGCAGGCTCGCGGACTACGCGTGCTCGCGGGCGGTCAGTCGCGACGCAGCATGCGGTCGAGAGCCGCGCGGCGGTCGACGTCGCGGCGGTGCGCGACGTCGACGACGGCCCGCGCCAGGTCACGCACGGCCACGTTGTGGTCGTTCGACGCCGACCGCATCAGCTCGAAGGCGCCGTCGATATCCACGTCGTAGACGACGGCGAGCATGCCCTTGGCCTGCTCGATGACGCCGCGGGTGGTCGCGGCCGCCCGGATGTCCGCGGATGCCCGCTCGCCCGCCCGCTCGGCGACGTCGGACGTCAGGTCGAGGAAGTAGCCCGCCGCCTCGTCGCGGTCCTGGTCGGGCTCGGTGCTGCCCACGACGGCGACCGTGAGCTCGCGACGTCGGGCCGTCACGATCCGGTGCACGCTCGAGAACGCCCCCGTCGCGGGCGCCGTCCCGAGGGCGGCGCGGACGTCGTCGCGGTCCTCGGGGTGGGTGTGGGCGAGGACGAGGTCGGTGGTGGGCACCACCTCGTGCGGCTCGAAGCCGTGCAGGCGGTAGACCGCCTCCGACCAGGTCCAGCGGTCGGACGACAGGTCGAGGCGGAAGGGGCCCACCAGGCGTGGGGAACGGAGGCCCGAGGGCCCACCGGTCACGGTGGTGTCTGTGGGCATGGCCGCCTCCGACACTGCTCAGAGCGATCCGGCCACGGCTTGACCGGCGGCACGACTCTAGCAAGCGGACCGGCCGTCGCTCACGGCGCGGGGGCGTCGTGCTCCTGCGCGTAGCGGCGGAACCAGTCCCGCGCGAAGCGACCCGAGGCGAGGCCGTAGTCGAGGGTGGCGCGCTGGTAGGCGAAGACGTCGGCGAGCTCGTCGGGGACCTCCTGCACGGCGAGCTGCTCGTCGAGCGACTCCAGCCGCGCGACGTCCTGCTCGACCCGCGCCGTGAGCCGCGGCAGCACGGCGGCACGCTCGCCGGGCTCGAGCAGGCCGAGGAAGAACAGGCGGGGCAGGACGGCCGCCTCCGTGTCGGGGCCGGTCACCGGGCCGGTCAGCCAGGCGCGGAAGTCCGCGCGGCCGGCGTCCGTGACGCGGTAGGTCTTGCGGCCCCGCGCTCCGGGCGCGACGTCGGCGACCTCGATGAGGCCGCCGGTCAGCAGCGTCTCCAGCGCGCGCCGGATGCTGCCCGAGCTGGCGCTGTAGAACAGCGAGACCGACGCCTCGAAGTGCTTGACCAGGTCGTAGAGGCTGGCCGGCCGCAGCAGGAGCAGCCCGAGGATCACGTTCGCCATGATCCGACCCTAGACCGTTGACCCTCATAGACCTGTCTAGTAGACATGTCTATGAGACTTATCATCGGAGGAGGGGCCATGAGCACGTCACGCGAGGTCGACCGCCTGAGGTCGGCGCTGGACAGGATCGCCCGACGGCGCCCGTCGATGCCGGCGCCCCAGGTGCTGGTCGTCGCGCCCGGCCTGGAGCTCGAGTCGGGCGGGTCGCGGCCGTTCCACGCGGCCAGCATCGGCAAGGTCATGACCGCCACGCTCGTCGCGCTGCTCGTCGAGCAGGGCCGCCTCGGGTTCGACACCCCGGTGGGGAAGGTGCTCCCGGGGAGCGACCTCGACGGCCTGCCCGCGGCCCCCGGCGTCGACGTCGGCGCCGACGTCACCGTCGAGCACCTGCTCACGCACACCAGCGGGCTGCCCGACCTCTTCGAGCCGTCGGGCGTCCGGGAGACGGCGTACTCGATCGAGGTCACGGCCGGCAGGCCCGACCGGCGGTGGACCCCTACGACGCTGCTCGACGAGGTCCGCGGCCACGCCGCCGTCGGGCGTCCGGGCGAGCAGTTCTGCTACGGCGACCCCGGCTTCGTCCTGCTGGGCCGGATCGTGGAGGAGGTCACCGGGGGCCGGTTCAACGACGTCCTGCGCGAACAGGTCCTCGCCCCCGCCGGGATGGAGCGCAGCTCCACCCCGTACACCGACGCCCGCACCCCCGACGACCTCGCCGGCCTCGACGTCGCCCCGTTCTGGATCGGCCGCCACGAGCTCAGCCGCGCCCTCAGCATGAGCCTCGACTGGGCCGGCGGCGGCATCGTCGCCCCGCCGTCGGACCTCGTCGCCTTCCAGCGAGCCCTGCACGGCGGCCACCTCGTCTCGCCCGCGACCCTCGCCTGGATGAGCCGGCCCCGGCACCGCATGCGCCGCGGCATCCACTACGGGGCGGGCACGGTCACCGTCCGGTTCGGCGAGTTCACGCCGCCGTTCCTCCGCGGGCTGCCCGAGCCCGTGGGCGGCCTCGGGCACTTCGCCACCCACCTGTTCTTCTACCCGCGGCAGGACGCCCACGTGGTGCTGAACTTCCACGCCTACCGGCGCATGAACCAGTCGTTCATGACGCACGCGCGCATCGCCCGGCTGCTCGCCGCACGCTGAGCGCGGTCAGCCGCGCCGGGCTCGCGCCCACCGGACGACGCGCGGCACCTGCAGCGCGACCAGCGCCACGAGCGCCCAGCCGCTGACGGCGTACAGGACAGGCGGGACGGCGGAGTGGACGCCGCCCGCGATGAGGAACGTGTCGGCCAGGTCCATGCCCATGTCGAAGGAACCCCAGAAGTACGCCGGGGCGCCCAGCGCGAGCACGCCGAGCTGCAGCGCCACCGCCGTGTCGGGGGCCACCCGCCGTCGGAGCGCGACGGCGCACCCAGCGACCGACAGCCCGACGCCGAGCGCCGCCCACACGACCAGGAAGCCGACCTTGCCCACCATCGACACCCCCGCCGCCGCCAGCGCCGCGAAGATCGCCTCCGCGGTCATGCCGGGCCTCGCCGCCAGCGGCTCCAGCACCAGGATCGTCAGCACCATGACTGTCGCGTAGCACGCGACCAGCGCCGGGCCGACCGGAAGCCACCACATGCCCCACCGTGTCCATGCGGCGTCGTACGACCGCGGTGCGGGGACGAGGACGGGCGACGGTCGTGGGTGCATCTGGACTCCGGTGTCTCGGGCGGGCTCACCGGATCGTACGAGGGCCCGGCGCCGTGACACCCGGCCGACGCCACTTCTCCCTGAGATCCGCACGGACGGTCGGAGACCGCTACGTTCATGCCATGTCGAGGGCCGGCGGACGTCGCAGCGTGCTCGCCGTATGCCTCGTGGCCGCGACGGCAGTGCTCGCCGGCTGCGGCGGCCTGGCCGATGCGCTCCGCCCCACCGCCTACTGCTCCCCCGAGGACCCGGTCGTGAGCCCGACGAGCGTCGCCCCCGGCGACGAGGTGACGGTCGTGATAGGCGAGGTCGGTCACCATGCCGAGTGCTCGTCGACGTTGCCGGGCGGTGCCCGGTACGGGATCTCGATCGGCTCGCGGGTGGAGGGGACGGGCAATGACGACCTCGGCAGCCGCTACTACTCCGCCGGCCTCGTGGTTCTCGACCCCGACGGCGCTGGCGCCGCCGAGGCCACCGTCCGTGTGCCGGACGACATGCCCATCGGTGAGGCGCGGATCTCCGTCGACCTCCAGGGCGCCAAGACGCTCTGCGAGATCGACCCGAGCGCGTCGTGCGCGCCCGACCCGTTCGCCGTCGTGGACGTCGTCGGCTGAAGGCCCCTCCCACGCAACCCCGGGCCGGCGATGACTCCACGTCGTCGTGACGGTCCACCACCCATGACCAGAGTGGTGGGCGACATCTCGATCTCGCTGGACGGGTTCGTCACCGGGCCGAACCCGGGACCCGAGAACGGCCTCGGCGACGGTGGCGAGGCCCTGCACACCTGGGCGTTCAGCGACGACCCGGTGGACCGGGAGCAGCTGCGCTCCGCCACGGCGAGCAGCGGCGCCGTCGTGCTGGGGCGGAACCTGTTCGACGTCGTCGACGGCCCGCAGGGTTGGGACGACGAGGTGGGCTACGGCGCGCGGGAGGTCGGCCGACCACCGTTCTTCGTCGTCACGAGCGACCCGCCCGCCCGCACCCGGCTGGCGTTCTGGACCTTCGTCACCACGGGGTTGCGCGACGCCGTCGCCCGGGCCCGCGAGGCGGTGGAGGCCGGGGACGGGGATCGGGACGTCGTCCTCATGGGCGGCGGCGCGACCGTCGGTTCCGCGCTGGACGCGGGCCTGCTCGACGTGCTGAGCCTGCACCTCTCCCCCGTCGTCCTCGGCGACGGCAGGCCGCTCTTCGTCGGCGGCCGGGGGCACACGCTGGTGCAGCGGACGGTGACGCCGTCGACGACGGCGGTGCACGTCGTCTACGACGTCGTGCGCTGATCGTCGCCCAGCGCCAGCCCGTCCAGGGCACGGCGCAGCGCGTCCGTGTCCGGGCCGGGCACGAAGGCGGGGATGCGCAGGAAGTCCTCGAGGTCGGCGCGCGAGAAGTCGGCGAGCAGGTCCGCCCGGCCGTCGCGGATGGACTCGAACACGGTGGGGCCGTGCACGAAGACGGGGTCGGTGAGCCGGAGGCCGCCGTCCGCGGTCTGCAGGATGTTGCCGGGCCGGATGTCCGCCCCGCCCCACAGGCTGTAGCGGCGCGCGCCCTCGGCGAGGAGGTCCTCGATCCGACGACGCAGGTCGACGACGTCGGGGTGGTCGGCGAGGTCGGGTCTCGCGCCGGCGGGCGGCGTCGGGTCGGACGCGCTCGTGATGCCGAGGGACGCGACGAGGTCTCGGGCGCGGCCGTCGTCCGCCGGGTGCAGGCGCTCCATGACGACGACGTACCCGCGGTGGCGCAGCGGGACGACGTCGTCCACCCGCACCAGGAACGGGTTCGGCGGCCCGGCGAGGCAGGCGTCCGCGAACAGCCGGAACGCCGGGTCGAACGGGGTGACGCGCGCGGCGAGCGTGTCGTCGGGGGACGCGAGCACCCACGCCCAGTCGCCGGTCCCGACCTCGCGCCAGCCCGCGGACTCGAGGGCGGCGCGTGCGTCGTCGGCGGTGGTGTCGGGGGTGAGCGTCGGGAGCACGGCCCCAGCATCGGTCGTGCGGGCCCGCGGCGTCAGGTTCTTTCTGCCGAGGCCCGTCAGCGGGGTGCGAGCACCTCGAGCAGCAGCACGACGACGGTGGCGGCCCCCGCGAGCGAGACCACCAGCAGCGGAGACTTGCGGCCGCGCAGCAGCCCGCGGGCCTCCGCGACGACGACCCACACGAACAGCACCGCCGACAGCAGCCGGAACAGCGCCGGCAGGACCTCCGGCGACTCGACAAGGGTCTGGACGTGCCGCCACCACGTGGTCACGAACAGCCCTGCGAGGCCCGCCTGGATGAGCGCGACGCCGACCACCGCGGCTGCGCGGAGCGGGCTCGGTCCCTGCTCGTGCGGGTATCCGTCGTGGTGCGTCGCCATGCGGTGGTGCTCTCCTGGTGAAGGGTCCGATCGGGTCCGGGCCTGCCGGTGCCCGGCCGCCGCAGGCCAAGGTACAGCGCCCGCTGGTCAGGCCAGCTTCCGCCACGTCCCCTCGGACACGACCTCGACGGCGCCGTCGGCGACCACGAACGCCGTCTCGTCGTCGACCGTGTACGCCGGCCCGTCGAGCTTCGCCGCCCACCGTTCGGCCGCGGCCTCGGTGTTGTCGGGCAGGTCCGGGTGACCGAGGTGCGGGAACATCGAGAAGTCGACGACGCCGAGCGCGGCAGCGTCCTCGCCGTCGGGCGGCAGCCAGCCGACGAACTCCTCCCCGATGGCGGGCGTCATCACCATGCTGCCGCCGCTCATCCCGACCCACACGGTGTCGTCCAGCGTGGGCAGCAGGTCGGCCAGGCCCGAGCGGCGCATCCAGTACGCGAGGTAGCCGGCGTCGCCGCCCGCCGCCAGGAGGACGTCGGTCTCCCGCACCAGCGGCACCCAGCGCTCCTCGGGGATGCTCGGCAGCGCGGTCAGCTCGAGCACCCCCATCGACTTCCAGCCGAGCCCGGTCATGTGGTCCGTGGTCCCGGTGATGAAGTTCCACGCGTTCCGCCCCGGGCCCACCCACGGGTGCCCGTACAGCGCGGTGGGGATGGCGAGGGCCGTGCAGTCCGCGACCGGTCGCGGGAGCAGGTCCTCCAGCGCGGCGCGGATCGTCGTGTTCCGCACGCCGGCGGACGTCAGCAGCAGCTTCATCGTGTGCCCCTCGGGTCGACGGTCTCCCCTGCAGACGGCGCGACGGCGGCGGAATCATCGGCACGGCGTCGCGCAGTCGGACGGGTATTAGCCGTGACGGCCGGACGGCGACCGCCCACCATGGGCGCATGCCGCTGCCCACCCCGACGCTGACCACCGACCGGCTGCGGCTGCGGCCGGTCGCCGACGCCGACGCCGACGCCCTGTTCGCGATGCACAGCGACGCCCACGTGCTGCGCTACTGGGACTCCCCGCCGTGGACCGACCGGGCGCGCGCCGACCGCTTCGTCGCCGTGTCCCGGAAGCTCGAGGAGGAAGGGACCGGTGCGCGCGTCGCCATCGTCCGCGCCTCCGACGGCGCCTTCGTCGGCTGGTGCGGCCTGTTCGAGTGGAACCCCAACTTCCGCAGCGCGACGCTGGGCTACTGCCTCGACGAGCAGATGTGGGGCCACGGCTATGCCACCGAGGCCGCCCACGCCCTGCTGGGGTGGGCCTTCGACACGCTGCCCCTCAACCGCGTCCAGTCCGAGGCCGACACCCGCAACGCGGCGTCCGCCCGCGTCCTGGAGAAGCTGGGGTTCGTGCACGAAGGCACCCTCCGCGAGGACTGCGTCGTGAACGGCGACGTCTCCGACTCGTGGGTGTTCGGGCTGCTCCGGAGGGACTGGGACGCGCTCGACCAGGCGTAGTCCCGGGTGAAGTCCTGTCCGGCGCTCAGTCCGAGGTCCGACCGTCCCCTACTGTCGCCGGATGAGGATTCGCGCGTCGACCGTGATGCTCGCCGGCGGCACGACGCTGGCCGTGGTCGGAGCGGTGGTGTCCTTCATCTACTTCCTGCAACCGTGGCGTACCTGCCCGGACGACGACGCGCCTGCCGGTTGCCCGATGCTTCCCCTCGATGCGTCGATCATGACGGCGGCGATGGTCGTGACCCTGTTCGCGACGGCGGTCGCCATCACCGGAGCCGCGAGTAAGAAGCGCATCACGCACTGAGTGCGAGTCCACGTGCCGAGGCGAGGTGCGGGGAACGACGAAGGACCCCACAGCCGCGTAGTCTCGCGGGTGGGGCCCTTCGGGTGGCGGTAGCGGTGGGATTTGAACCCACGGTGGACTTTCACCCACACACGCTTTCGAGGCGTGCTCCTTAGGCCGCTCGGACACGCTACCTCGCCGGACGAACCGGCCCACCGAGGATACCCAATGGATCGGCAGACCCGAAATCCGGGCGACGACGGGGGTCATCGGCCCCGCCGTCGCCCGGATCATCGGGTCAGACGCAGGGCACGCCGGCGTCCCACGCGCCCTTGACGTCGCTGCCGGGCAGTTCGCCACGGGTCCACCACTGGGCGGTGTGGTTCACGCCGGCCCGAGAGACGACGTCGCCGGTGGAGTACGTCTTGCCCGCGTCGAACGCCGGGCCGCAGTCCTCGGCGGCGACGGGGTGGTCGCCGTGCTGGCCGACGACCTTCCACGGGTCCTTCGCGCCCGCCTCCGACGCGGGAGCGACGCCGCGCGTCCACCACTTCGCGGCGTACTCGACGCCGTCGTGCGCGACGACGTCGCCCGTCCGGTAGACGCCGGTCGGGTACCAGGGCGCGGCGCCGTCGCCGTCCACGAGGGGGCCGGGCGTCGCGGCCTGGAAGGTGCGGACCAGCGCGGAGCTGAGGTCGCGGTCGGCGTCGCCGGCGATGTCCCACAGGTAGGCACCGCCGAACCCGTTCTCGGCGAGCCACTCGGCCTTGGCCGTCACCGAGCGTGGAGTGTCGAGCGTCCACCACTCGTCACCGTTGGAGTAGTAGCTCTGCCCGGCCTGCTCGTCGTAGTGCTCCGTGAAGCCGCCCTCTGCGAACCGGTCCTGGAGCTGCGCGTAGTACGTGAACGGCAGGGAGCCGCCGCTCGCGGGCGCGCCGGGCGTGGGGTCGTCGACGCCCTTCCACCCGTACCCGTACGCGGCCAGCCCGAGCACGAGCTGGTCCCCGCGGTAGCCGGCGCTCCGGTAGGCGTTCATGAGGCCGTCGGCGGCGAGGCCCCAGTTGGCCGACTGGCTCGGGTCGTCATAGGACGGGTACTCGTGCAGGTTGCCCTGGTGGCCCGTGCTGCCCGCCTGCCACGGCCCCACGTAGTCGTAGCCCTGGATGTTGAGGAAGTCGACGACGGCGGCGAGCCGGGGGTCGACCCAGCCGCCCTCGGTGCGGCCCGCCCACGACGCCGGCGCGAAGCCGGTGATGAGGTAGTCCTCCCCGGTGGTGGCGGCGCGCGCGTCGAGCTCGGCGCGCAGCAGCTCCACGAAGGACAGGAAGTTCTCCTTGTCCGCCTCCGGGTGGTCGCTCGGGTGCTCCCCGCCGACGACCGGCCACTCCCAGTCGATGTCGAACCCGTCGAAGATGCCGGCCGCGGCGCCGTCGCCGCCCTTGACGCCGTGCTCCGGGTCGTCGACGACGGGCAGGTTCCCGTCGAGGTACAGGTCGATGCACGAGTCGAGGAGCCGCTGCCGGCTCTCCGGGGTGCTCACCGCGTCGGAGAAGTTGTCCGACCAGGTCCACCCGCCCAGGGAGATCAGCACCTTCAGGCCGGGGTTCGCCGCCTTGAGCTTCTTGAGCTGGTTGAAGTTGCCCGCCAGCGCCTGGTCCGCACTGTCGGCCACGCCGTCCACCGCCTGGCCGGCGCCCTTGAGCTGCACGTAGTCGTTCAGCGGGTCGCCCTCCATGTGCCCCTCGGGCAGCCCGGTCTCGGGGTCGATCGCGCCCTCGTCCGGGTCCACGCGGTCGGTGATGTCGCAGACGAGGTCGGTCGTCACGTTGCCGAACGCGTAGTTGAGGTGGGTGAGGTCGCCCACCGCCCCGGAGCGCTGCAGGTCGGCGACCTCGAACCCGACGTCCTGCGGCCCCCAGCCCGGGAAGTAGGCGGGCGTCTTGAAGCCGTTGACGCCGTCGGCGTCGTGCACGGACGCGGCGGTCGGCAGGGGCGGGGTCGACGGCGAGGGGGCGGCGGACGCCCCGCCGGCGGTCAGCCCGACGACGGCGGCGGCCGCGGCGAGCGTGAGGGCGCCGTGGCGGCGCGGGGACGGTCGGTGTCTCATCGGGAGCCTCGTTGCTTCCTCCGGGCGCACCCGGATCAGGATTTGTTCGGGCTCCTGCACAATAGCGTGGTCGGTCGGGAGTGACCAGAGGCTGAGCGGCTCGGCCGCAGGTCAGACCGGGCGAGACCTGTCAGGTGCCGTCGTTGCCCGGGTCGAAGACGCGCGCGTAGAGCGCGGCCGCCTCGTCCACCACGGTGCGGTCGATCGACGCGACCGGCACGGCGGCCACCAGCAGGGGCTCGCAGTCCGGCCCCCGCCCCACGACCTCTCCGGTGAGGGCCCACGGGAACCGCTCCGGCGTCATGAGGTGCGCGTACTGGCACAGCTGCCGCGCCACCCAGTGCTCCACGGGCCGGTCCCACCACCGCTCCGGGTCGAGCGGGTTCACGCTGAGGCCCGGCAGCAGGCACCCGCTCTCGTGGTCGCGGCTCTCAGTGCCGGCGTCCGCCACGGGGCCGGCGCTGAACCGCACGTACAGCGGCGTCGCGACGACGAGCAGCTCGACGACGTCCCCCAGCGACCGCAGCCGGGGGACGTCGTCGAGCGTGACCGGGCCGCCCGGCACGTGCAGCGCCACGCCGCCACCTCCCGGGTCAGGACACCTCAGAACACCGGCTTGCCGCCCGTGACACCGACCACGGTGGCCGAGACATAGCTCGCGTCCCGGGGCGAGGCGAGGAACACGAACGCCGGCGCGACCTCCGCCGGCTGCCCGGCCCGCCCGAGCGGCGTGTCCTGACCGAACTTCCGCACCTTCTCCTCCGGCTGCGTGGCCGGCTGCAGCGGCGTCCAGATCGGCCCCGGGGCGACGGCGTTCACGCGGATGCCGCGCTCGCCGAGCTCCGCCGCGAGGTTCACCGTGAGGTTGTTGATCGCCGCCTTGGTCGAGGCGTAGTCGAGCAGGGAGGTGGAGGGCTGGTACGCCTGGATGGACGAGTTGTTGATGATGCTCGACCCCTCGCCCAGGTGCTTGAGCGCCGCCTGCGTGACCCACAGCAGCGCGTAGACGTTCGTCTTGAGCACCCGGTCGATCTCGTCGGTGGTGATGTCCTCCACGGACTCCCGCCGCGCCATCTGGAACCCGGCGTTGTTCACCAGGACGTCGAGGCCGCCGAGCTCCGCTGCGGCCCGGTCGGGCAGGCCGCGCGCCGTCGCCTCGTCGGTGAGGTCACCGGGCAGCAGCGCGACCGTCCGGCCCGCCTCGCGCACCCAGCGCGCCGTCTCCTGCGCGTCCTCCTCTTCCTCGGGCAGGTACCCGATCGCGACGTCCGCGCCCTCCCGCGCGAACGCGATCGCCACGGCCCGCCCGATGCCGGAGTCGCCCCCGGTGACCAGGGCGCGCAGCCCGTCGAGCCGGCCGGAGCCGCGGTAGCTCTGCTCCCCGTGGTCCGGGGTCGGGGTCATCGCGCCGGTCAGCCCCGGCGGCTCCTGCTGCTGGGCGGGGAACGACTGCTGGTCGTCGGTCATGCTCGCCTCCTGCGGTGCTGGTCCTACGGTGCTGCTCGTCCTGCGGTGCGCTCGGTCGCCGGGGCGTCACGCGGCACGACGGCGCGCGAGCTGCGCCTCGTGCACGTGCGGCCGCTTGGCGGGCTGCACGGCGGCGAGGGCCTCGCGGACGCCCTGCTTGGCGAGTCGGCCGAAGCCGTCGCCCGCGGCCAGCTGCGCCATCATCTGCGTGGCCGCCTCGCGCAGCGTGGCGCCGGTCGCGCCTGCCGCCTCGGTGAGCATGCTCTCCGCCGCGTCCTCGTCCACCCCGTGCACGGCCATCAGCACACCCTTGGCGCGCTCGATCGCGGCGGCGGAGACGAAGGCGCTGTCGAGCGCGCGGCGCACGTCGCGCTGCACGGCCTCGCGCTGCACCGGCGTGACGTCGACGACGTAGCCCGCCACCTCGGGCGGCCCGTCCTTGCGGGAACGCCGGGCCTGCGCCGTGACCAGCAGGGTGCGCGTGCGCCCGTGCGCGTCGACGACGCGCCGGGCCGTCACGACCGGCCCGCCGGAACCGAGCGCGCGGGCGGCATCGTGCACCACGCGGTCGCGCTCGTCGGGGTGCAGCTTGGCCTCGAGCGCCTCCGGGCCGGGCTCGAGCGCGCCGGGCTGGTGGCCGAGCATCGCGTCGACCTCGTCGGACCACCACCACCGTCCTGTCCCTGCCTCGGCCCGGTAGGAGCCCGTGAGCAGGTGGGTCCCGACCGCGAGCGCGGAGACGAGATGGTCGGTGTCGGCGGGATTTGTTGTCGTCATCGTGACCTCCGAGAGGGGAGGGTCGGTGCCGCTTCCTGACGCCGGACCTTCACGCTAGCGCCGCGGGCCACGGATGGCCACCGGGCCCCGCCTCACCCGGCGTCGAAACGGTCCTCGCCCTCCTCGTCGGGGTCGTCCCCGGGCTTCTCGCCCGGGACGGCACCGACGTCGGCGGCCTTGCCGTCGTGCGCCGCCCGCTCGCGCTCGGCCTGGTGGCGCGGGTCGTCCTCGTCTGCGCGGTCCGGCTCGGTGGGGTGCTCGCTCATGCCTGTCCTCCTCGGTCTCGACACGTCGTCCCAGCCTGGGGCGGGTCCGCGCTGCCCGCACCCGGACCCGCGACGGCGAGCACCCGGCTCCGGTCCTACGGTCGAGGGGTGGCGTCGAGGAGTGGCGTCGGCGAGGACGCCCGGACGGCGCCCGCGACGCCCGGAAGAGCCCACGTCATCCGAGGAGGCACGATGCCTGCGCACCTGCCCGCGCACCAGCCCGCAGCCCCGCCCACCGACCGGCCGCTGCCGCGGCTCGCCGCCGAGCTCGAGCGCGCCGAGCGACTCGACCCGCTGGCGGGCCTGTACGACCGGATCTCCCGTGCCGTCGTGCCCGCGCCGGGCCGCGCGCGCGACGAGCTCCGCGGCCGCTCCGTCGGTCACCCCGTGCACGGCGTGCTCACCGACCTGCCGATCGGCCTGTGGGCGAGCGCGGTCGCGCTCGACCTCACCCGTCCGCACGGCCACGCGGACGCCGCCCGCCGCCTGGTCGGCCTGGGGCTGCTCGCCGCCCCGCCGACGGCCCTGACCGGCCTCGCCGACTACCGCGCGCTGAGCGTCCCCGCCCGCCGCGTGGCCGCCGTGCACGCCACCTGCAACGGCGTCGGCACACTGCTCGCGTTCGCCTCGTGGCGCGCCCGGCGCGCGGGCCGCACCGGGCTCGGCACGCTCCTCAGCCTGGCCGGCATGGGCGCGGTCGGCGCGGGCGGGTACCTCGGGGGCCATGTCGCGCAGGCGATGCGGGAGCCCCGGCACGTCCCCGGGGCACGGTGAGCGCTGCTATCGCGGACGGTGCTCGGACCGGTTCGTGAGCAGGTCGGCCAACGCCTCGGCAACCTGACGCATGTCGCCGTTGCCGTCCGCCGCGAGCTCCACGATCCGCTCCGAGATGTCGCGCAGCGGCACGTTGGAGTGGTTCGAGGCCTCCCTGAGCCAGTCGAAGGCGCCCTCGAGGTCGGTGCGGAGCGCGCACATGACGACGCCCTTGGCCTGCTCGATCGTCGCGCGGTGGGCGGCGGAAGCGCGGATGCTGGCCGTGGCCCGCACGTCGGCGATGCGCGCGACCGCGGGCGTCACGTCGGTGAAGTAGCCGACCAGCTCGCAGACGTCGCCCGCGGCGCCGGTGCGCCCCTCCCCCACGACCGCGAGGGTCCGCTGCTCCCCGTGGGCGTCCATGATGCGGTGCACGCTGCTGAAGGGCTCGCCGGTCGTGCAGGCGCGCTGCAGCACCTGGCTCACCCGGGCACGGTCGTCGGGATGCTTGTGCGCGAGGATGAGCGCGGTGGTGGGGACGACGTCGCCGGGCTCGAAGCCGTGGATGCGATACGTCTCGTCCGACCACCACCACCGTCCCGTGACGAGGTCGTGCCGGTACCGGCCGACCGGGTGGCTGGCGCCGAGGGCCAGGGTGCCCTCGACGTCCCAGGACGTGATGTCGGTCATGTGGAACCTCCGTTCGTGGCTCGCGCCGCTGGAGATGAGCCGCCTCATGACTCACCCCGACCGTAGCCCGCTTCGGCACGGGAAGACAGCGACGGGTGCCACGGGCGACCGCGCCCGGTGGCGACCATGTCCGCGGAGCGTGCACGATCGACGTGCGGCGACCGTCCGCGGCCACCGCGGGCCGGATGTCCAGCAGCGTGGCACCCGGTTCCCCGTCCACCGACCTTGGCGTGCCAGGTGTCGGCTCAGCCGTCGAGCACGTCGGCGGCGCGGCGCAGCACGACGAGGAGCGCACCGGCCACGAAGTGGTCGTCACCCGACTGCTCCCGCGCGTCGCGCACCACGTCCCGGAACCCGTCGAGCGACCGCGCGAACGCCGCGCCGGGGTCGTCGGTGCGCCCCGCGTCGTCCTCCGGGGTGCGCAGGGCGTCGGCGAAGGCGCGCAGCGCCGTCGCGAGCTCCGGGCGCAGCCGGGGCCCGAGCGCGACGTCGTCCCGTCCGGTGCCCTCCCAGCCGACCAGCAGCCGCACCACCTCGTCGACCACCTCGGCCGCCGTCCCGAGCGCGTCCGCCTCCCGGGCCTGCGACCGGGCACGGTCGCCGTGCCGCCAGGCGCGCGGGTTGCCGCGCGACGCCTCCCCCGAGCGCGCGACCGCCGCCCGGGCGCCCTCGATCGTCGGGAACAGGCCACGCCGTCGCCGCTCCCACTCCTCCGCGTCGAGCGCGCCCTCGTCGTCGAGCCGGCCCGCCAGGTCGTCCAGCTGCTCCACGAGGGCGCCGCGCAGCGCGCCGAGCGCGAGGCCCGACGGCGTGAGCAGCAGCGGGGGCAGCAGGAGGTTGACCCCCGTACCGATCGCGGCCCCGACCACGACGAGGCCGGCGAACGCGCCGACGTACTCGGCGTCCTGCCCTTCCCCGAGGACGAGGACGAAGATCGCCGAGTTCGCGACCCACGCGCCCTGACCGCCGAACACCCGCCAGCCGGCGCAGGCCAGCGCCAGGCCCACCACGAGCGCCACCGACAGCACGCTGGGCACGAGCACGCTGTCGACGGCGAGCGCGATGCCGGCGCCGAGCAGCAGCGCCCCCACGGTCCGGACCGAGTCGCTCACCGACCGGGCGAGCGTGGTCGTCGTGGCGATCACGGCGCCCAACGGGGCGTAGTACGGGTACTCGGAGAACGGCGCGGGCGCGACCACCCCGACCAGCCAGGCGAGCGCCGCCGCGAGCGCGCCCCGGACCGCGAGCGACCAGCGGGGGTGCCGCACCCAGGTGCGGTGCACGGCGGCGGGCGCGCGGCGCCACCACCGCACCGCCCCAGCCGTCATCCGCTCGCCGACGGGAGCTCCGCCGGCAGCTGCGTGTAGCCCCGCGCGAGCCGCACGCGGCGCGCACCGTCGTCGCCGACCGCCGTCCCGGTCTCCACGGCGGCGACGTCCTCCCAGCGCACGAGGAACGTGCCGCGGTGGCGGCGGCGCACGAGCTGCGGGATCGGCCAGGGCGACCGGATGCCGGTGCGCTCGTAGCCGTGGAACGACCCGGCCCCGCGGGGCCCGACCAGCAGCCCGACCAGGCGGGCGCCGCCCACGGCGTCGCGGCGCGCCTGCGCGCTCAGCGGGGCGTCGTGCTCGGCCTCCTCGCGGTCCTCCCCCGCGCCCGGTCCGCCCTCGGCCTCGTCCACGACCTCGAGCGACAGGCGGACGTCGACGACCACGCCCAGCGGGGCGCCGTCCGGCCCCAGCACGCGCGCGTCGAGGAGGTCGCCGACGTTCATGCCCCGGCCTCCGGGTCGTGCCGGCCGCCGGGGATGCGCGCGATCAGCCTGTCGCGCACCCAGCGCTCCACCCACACGGCGTCGAGCCGGTCCGAGGGCACCGTGAGCTCGACGGCCGTGCCGACGTGCCCGACGTCGTCCCACGCGATGCGCGGCAGGCGGCTGTCGGGCACGCGCCCGCCGAAGAGCCGGGTGGCCAGCACCGGGCCGACGAGGATCGCGTCGACGTGCGCCTCCCGGCCCGCCTCGACCTCGCCCCCGTCGGGCCCTGCGAGGGCCAGGTCGTCGACCGCCCCCACGGGCTCGCCGTCCGGGTCCAGCACCTGCCGGCTCAGCAGGTGCAGCCGGGCGTCGACCAGGCGCCGCTCGCCCCTCCGGTCCGTCATGACCCCGCTCCCGTCGCGATCATCAGGGGGATCGCCGCGACGGCCGCGACGACCACGATCACCAGGTACACCGTGCCCAGCGCGTTGACCACCCGCCCGTTGACGTGCTCGCCCATGTACTCCGGGTCGTTGGCGACCACGAGGATCGGCACGTACGTCAGGGGCAGCGCGACGGCGGAGAAGACCACCGACATCTCCGTCACCGCCACCGGGTCCACGCTGGTCATGAGGATCCCGACGGCGAGCAGCAGCGCCACGATCATCGTGAGGTGGAAGCGCGCCGCCCGCGCCGGCCGGCGGAACTTGCCCCACGACCAGCCGAGGTACTGCGCCAGCGTGTACCCGCTGGACAGGGCGGTCTCCAGGGCGGCGCCGAACGTCGCGGCGACGATCCCCAGGATGACGACGGCGAGCAGCAGCACGCCGCCGGCCTGCGCGACCGGCAGCACGACCTGCGACAGCGACGACACCTCGATGCCCGCCGGCAGCAGCACGACGGCGGCGCACGCGGCGATGGAGAGCGACAGCAGGCCGCCCAGGGGGAAGCCGAGCAGCACGTTGACCCGGTTGGTGCCGAGGTCCTTGGCCGTCCACCGCTCCTCGACGGCCCCGGACGAGAAGAAGAACACCTCGTACGGCGTCATCGCCGCGCCGAACAGCGCGACCGCGTAGTACCAGTACGACGCCGGGTGCTCGGCGCCCGGCGGCGACGGCGGCACGGCCTGGCGCAGCAGCTCGCCCCAGTCCGGGCCGAGCTGGAACAGCGCGATCGCGAACCCCACGAGCAGCAGCCCCATGAGGCCGGCGACGTTCTCCATGACCTGGAACTTCACGCGCCACAGGACGAGCCACACCGCGAGCGCCGCGACCGGGATCCACAGGCGCGGCTCCACGCTGCTCGCCAGGTGCAGCGCGAGCGCGATGCCCCCGACCTCCGCGGTGAGCGTGAGCAGGTTGATGGCGAACGACGCGAGGAGGTTCGCCCCCGCGGCCCGCGGGCCGAGCCGCTCGCGGACGATCTCGAACGTGGCGCGGCCGCTCACCGCCGCGACCCGCCCCGCCATGCTCGCGAACAGGACGATGCCGACCACGCCGAGCACGACCACCCAGGCGAGCGACATGCCGAACCGGGACCCGACGACGGCGTTGGTCACCAGGTCCCCGATGTCGACGAACCCGCCGACGGCGGTGAGGATGCCGAGCGCGGCGGCGAGCAGCTTCTTCACGGCCCACCCGCCTCGGCGAGGGCGGCGTCCGTCGCGTCGAGGGCGGTCGTGAGCTCGGCCAGCAGGTCGTCGGCCGAGGCGGGCACGGAGTCGTCGCCGGCGAGGTCGCCCCCGGAGCGCGCGGCCGCCCAAGCGCGCGCCGCCACGACGGCGTCGGAGACGTCGCCCACGGCGTCCAGCCCGGTGGTGCGGCGCGCGGACGACGCCGCGTCGGGCGGCACGAGCGTGGTGAGCGCCGACTCGGCGTCGTCGAGCACGCGCAGCTGGTCGAGCAGCACCGTGTCGGCGACAGGGCCGGTGATCCGGCCGTCGTCGAGCAGGCCGACGGCGATCCGCGTCGTCTCGCCGGCGGACGTCGCCTCGGCGAGCGCGTCCGCCACGGCTGCCGTCGCCTGGCCGGGCTCCTGCCGGCTCGGGACGCACCCGGCGAGCGCGAGCGCCACCACCGCGAGGGCGGCCGCGCGCCGCCGTCCTGTCTGCCGCGTCACGTCCCGATGATCGGCACGACGCGCGCGTGCACGCATGCCGGAGCCGCTCGGACGCTTGTCCCAGCGGCCGTCCACCCCGCGCAGCGGTTTCCCAGGCGGCCCTCAGTGCTCACCTGAACGGGCGGTGTCCACTGGGTGTCCTCCCCACCCACGGACCACGACCGGTCCCCGTTCCCCCGGAGCCCGCATGCCTCCCGCAGCCCTGTACGCCGTCGACCTCGTCGCCGTGTCGATCCTGACCTTCGCGCTCTACTTCCCCCGGCACCGCCGCCGCGACCTCGTGGTCGCGTACCTCGGCGTCAACGTCGGCGTGCTGGCGGTGTCGGCCGTGCTGGCGTCGAGCTCGGTCGCCGCCGGCCTCGGGCTGGGCCTGTTCGGCGTGCTGTCGATCATCCGGCTGCGCTCCGACGAGCTGTCGCAGCGCGAGGTCGCGTACTACTTCGCCGCGCTCGCGTTGGGCCTGCTCGGCGGGCTGGGCACGTCGGGCGGCTGGCTCGGCGTGGCCGGTTCCGCGCTGATCCTCGTCGTCATGGCCGTCGCGGACCACCCGCGCCTCCTGGCGCGGCACGGCTCGCAGACGATCGTGCTCGACCGCGCCGTCGTCGACCGCGCCGAGCTCACCGCCCACCTCGAGACACTGCTGGGCGCCCGCGTGCGGTCCGTGTCCGTGCAGGAGATCGACCTCGCGGACGACACGACGCGCGTCGAGGTCCGGTACGACCTGCCGCGCGACGGCGGCCGGCCCGCCCGGCCCGTCACCGTCCCGGACGACGCCCTGGCGGTGACCCGGTGACCGGCGCGACCGCGGCCGAGCACACCGCCGACGCCGCCGTCGCCCGGGGCCTGGCAGGCGCCGCGCCCGTCACCCTCGACGAGCTCGACGCCACCGCGGCCCTGCAGACCCGCGTCGACCGCAAGTACGTGCTCACGCCCGACGAGGTCGCGGCGCTGCTCGCCACGCTCGCCGCCGGCGGCCCCCGCGTGCTGGAGATCGACGGCGACCGGTCGTTCACCTATGCCTCGACGTACTACGACACGGCCGACCTCCTGACGTTCCGGCTGGCCGCGCGACGCCGTCGCCGGCGGTTCAAGGTGCGCACCCGCACGTACGTCGACACGGGGAACACCACGTTCCTCGAGGTCAAGACCCGCGCGGCCCGCGGCGTCACAGTCAAGGAGCGCCGCCCGTGGGAGCTGGCGACCCCGCTCGCCGGCGAGGGGCTCGAATTCGTCGACGACCGGCTGGCCGCCGCCCGCCTCGCCGCTCCCCCGTCGACGCAGCTCGCCCCCGTGCTGCGCTCCGCCTACCGGCGCACCACCGTGCTGGTGCCCGACGCCCGCGTCACGCTCGACACCGGCCTGCGGTGGCAGCTCGCGGACGCCGGCGACGTGCCGGACCACGCCCGCGCCGACGTCGGCGACCTCGTCGTCGTCGAGACCAAGGCCGGCACCGCGCCGTCGTCCGCCGACCGCGCCCTCTGGCGCGCCGGCCACCGCCCCGACCGCATCTCCAAGTACGCGACCGGGCTCGCCACCCTGCGGCCCGACCTGCCCGACCACCCCTGGCGCCGCCTGCGGCGCGAGCGGCTCGGCGTCGCCTGACCGCGCCCCGCCCCGCCGATCCCCACCAGCGAAGAGGACCCGAACCATGCATCTCCCCCGCCCGAAGAAGACCCTGTGGAACCGTGCTCTCTCGACCCGAGCCGTGGCGCTCGCCGCCGCCGGCACCCTGACCGTCGGCGCGCTCGCCGCGTGCAGCGCCGGCTCCACCACGTCCGCGGCGTCGGACGGCTCCGGCACCACCGCCGCCGAGATCGCCGCGACGGACAACGCCGGCCGGTCCGCGCAGGACGTCCTCGCCGAGAACCTGTCCTCCGAGGAGACCGCCGCCCTCGCCGACCAGACCTGGGACACGGCCGACGAGGTCGCCGTCTCGCTCGACGGCGACTCTGCCTCGGTGTCAGCGTCGGCCTCCGGCGACGGCGTCACCGTCGACGGGTCGACCGTGACGATCACGCAGCCGGGCACGTACCGGATCTCCGGCACGCTCGACGACGGGCAGGTCGTGGTCGACTCGTCGGCCGACGGCGTCGTGCGCCTCGTGCTCGACGGCGCGGACGTCACGAGCTCCACCGGCGCCGCCGTCGACGTGCAGGACGCCGACCAGGTGTCCGTGGTCCTCGCCGACGGATCCACCAACCGGCTCGAGGACGCCGAGGAGTACGCCGACACGACGTCCGACAACGCCGCCGACGCCGCCCTCTACTCGACGGCGGACCTGGCGATCTCCGGTGGCGGCGCGCTCGACGTCGTCGGCCACGCGAACGACGGCATCACCGGCAAGGACGGGCTCGTGATCGCGAGCGGCAGCGTCGCCGTCGACGCCGCTGACGACGCCGTTCGCGGCAAGGACTACCTCGTCGTCAGCGGCGGCACCATCGACGTCACCGCCGGCGGCGACGGGCTGAAGTCCGACGCCGACGACGACGCGACCGTCGGCTACGTGGCGCTCACCGGCGGCGACGTCACCGTCGACGCCGGGTCCGACGGAGTGCAGGGCTTCACCGACGTCGCGATCACCGACGGCACGCTCACCGTCACCGGCTCCGAGGAGGGCATCGAGGCCGCCACCATCGCCGTGTCCGGCGGCACCACCGACATCACGTCCACCGACGACGGCCTCAACGCCACCGTCAAGGAGGCCGAGGACGACACGGCCACCGGCGACACGGCCGGCGACGACACGGCCGGCGACACGACGTCGGACGAGCAGCAGGCGCCGGAGCCCCCGGCGGACGGCGCGATGCCGACCGGCGAGCCGCCGGCCGACGGCGAGATGCCGCAGGGCGGTGGCGGAGGCGCTCCGATGGACCAGGTCGTGGAGGGCGCGTCGGTGACGATCACCGACGGCACCGTGCACCTGGACGCGGAGGGCGACGGCCTGGACTCCAACGGTGTCGCGGAGATCAGCGGTGGCGACGTCGTCGTCGAGGGCCCGACGAACGGCGGGAACGGCGCGCTCGACGTCGCCGGCGACCTGACCGTCACGGGCGGCACGGTGCTCGCCGTCGGTTCCTCGGGCATGGCCCAGGCCCCGACGGAGGACTCGGCGCAGGCATGGGTGGCGCTGACCGCCGACGCCACGCTCGAGGCCGGCACGGACGTGGCGGTCGTGGACGCCGACGGCACCGAGGTCGCGACGATCACGCTGTCGAAGACCGCGCAGTCCGTGGTCTACAGCGGCCCCGAGATCACCGGCGGCGAGACGTACACGCTCACCGCCGACGGCAAGGAGGTCGGCACGGCCGCCGCGGGCGAGGCGCCCGCCGGCGGCATGGGCGGCGGCCCCGGCGGCGGCCAGGGGCAGCCGGACCAGTCGTCGAGCACGGCGACGAGCTGACCGCGAGGTAGTTCGAACCTCGCCGAGGTAGTGGTCCAGACCACTACCTCGGCGAGAGGAGAACTACCTCGCGGGGAGATGAACTACCTCGGCACGACCTGAACTACCTCGGCGGGGCGGGTGGCTCCTGCCGCGCCGTCGTACGCTCGAAGGCGTGCAACCCGTGCCCCGGCCGCTCGCCCCGACGTACCAGGACCGGCGGTGGGAGCTCCCGCCCGACGCCGTCGTGCACCACGGCACGATCGACGACGCCGTCCGCCTGCTCGGCGGCCGCACGGTCACCGCGCTGACGGGCGCGGGCGTGTCGACGGACTCGGGCATCCCCGACTACCGCAGCCCGGACTCGCCGAAGCGCGCGCCGATGACGTACCAGCAGTTCGTCGCCGACGAGGCGTTCCGCCGCCACTACTGGGCGCGCAACCACGTGGGCTGGCAGGTGGTGCACCGCACCGAGCCGAACGCGGGGCACCGCGCGCTCGTGCGGCTGGAGGAGCGCGGGGTGGTGCGCGGCGTCATCACGCAGAACGTGGACCTGCTGCACGAGGACGCCGGGTCGCGGCACGTCATCGACCTGCACGGCCGCTACGACCGCGTGATCTGCCTGCAGTGCGGCCGCGTCATCAGCCGCGCGCACCTCGCGGAGCGGCTCGACGCGCTCAACCCGGGCTTCGTGGAGTCGGTGCTCGACGACGGTGCCACGGTCGCGGACATCGAGACCGCGCCGGACGCGGACGCCGTCATCGAGCAGACCAGCCACTTCGTGCCCGCGGCGTGCGAGTTCTGCGGCGGGGTGCTCAAGCCCGAGATCGTCTACTTCGGGGAGAACGTGCCGCGCGAGCGGGTGCAGCGCGCGTACGCGCTGGTGGACGACGCCGACGCGCTGCTCGTGGCGGGCACGTCGCTCACCGTGATGAGCGGGCTCCGGTTCGTGCGGCACGCGGCCAAGGCCGGCAAGCCGGTCGTGATCGTCAACCGCGGCGAGACCCGCGGCGACCCGCTCGCCACCCTCAAGGTGGACGACGGCGTCACGGAGACGCTCGTCGCGCTGGCCGACCGGCTCTGACGCGGGTCCGCGGCCGACGACGACCGCCGTCGCGCTCAGCGCACGAGGTACGCGACGTCCCCGTTGGACGACCGGATCTCCACGGTGCGGTCGGCGTCCGGGTCCGAGGGCCCCTCGGCGGTCTGCTCGCCGTTCGAGGTCTCGATCGTGAGCCGCACGGGCTCGCCGTCGCCGACGACGGTGACGTCGCCGTTGCTGGACTCGGCCCGGACGTCGCCGGTCACGCCGGAGACGTCGACCCGGCCGTTGCTGGTGTCCGCGTCGAGGGAGCCGTCGACCCCGGTCACCTCGACCGACCCGTTCGCGGTGGTCGCGACGACGTCGCCCACGGCCCGGTCGACGACGACGTCGCCGTTGCTGGAGCCGGCGTCGAGCCCGCCGCCCGCGCGCGTCACCTCGACGTCGCCGTTGCTCGACCGCAGCTCGGCTCCCCCGGCGACGCCGGACGCGACGACGTCGCCGTTGGAGGTCCGCACCACGAGCGTGGTGCCGGCCGGCAGCGTGACGGCCAGGTCGCCGGCGCACCTGCCGGGGATCCACCGCAGGCCCTCGCACTCGTGCCGCACGGCGAGGCGGTCGGCGCCCTCCTCGGCGCTGTAGGCGGGGCTCGTGAGGCCGGTGCGCGCGATCCGGTCGACCTCGACCGTCCCGTCGGTGCTGCCACCGTCGACGGCGCGGACGGTCACGTCGCCGTCGGCGACCAGCTCGACCGTGCCGACCGCGGCGTACGTCTCGTGCTGCGTGGTGGTGCTCGCGACCGCCCGGTCCACGAGGAACAGCGCGCCCCAGGCCACGGCGAGCAGCCCGACGACGATGCCGATGACGAGCAGCGCGCGCCCGACGGGGCCGCGGTGCGGCTCCTGCGGGGCGGGCACGGGGGCGGGTCCGGTGGTGGGTCCGGTGGTGCTCATGGTCGTGCTCCGTTCTCGTCGAGCCACCGCAGCACGGCGAGCACGCGTCGGTTGTCGTCGGCGTCGGGCGGCAGCCCGAGCTTGGTGAGGATGCTGGTGACGTGCTTCTCGACGGCCGGCATCCCGACGACGAGGCGGTCCGCGATGGCGGTGTTGGAGCGACCCTCGGCCATGAGCGCGATCACCTCGCGCTCGCGACGGGTGAGGTGGTCGAGGTCGGAGCGGCGGCTGCGGGCGATGACCTGCGTGACCACCTCGGGGTCGATGACGGTGCCACCGCCGGCCACGCGGTCGACGGCGTCGAGGAACGCGTCGACGTCGGCCACCCGGTCCTTGAGGACGTACCCGAGGGCGTGCGCGCCGCGGGCCAGCAGCTCGGACGCGTAGCGCTGCTCGACGTACTGCGACAGCACGAGGATCGGCAGGTCCGGGTGCAGGCTGCGCAGGTGCAGCGCGGCGCGCAGGCCCTCGTCGGTGTGGGACGGCGGCATCCGGACGTCGGTGACGAGCAGGTCGGGCAGCGCGGCGCCGGGCCGCGACAGGGCGGCGACGAGCTCGTCGGCGGTGCGGTGGCCGGTCACCGTGTGGCCCTCGGCGGCGAGCAGCCGCGTCAGCCCGTCCAGGAGGAGCACGGAGTCCTCGGCGATCACGATGCGCACGGCACCTCCACGGTCAGTCGGGTGCCCGCGCCGGGCGGGCTGTCGAGCTCGAAGACGCCGTCGAGCGCGGCGACCCGCCCGCGCAGGCCGGCGAGGCCGCTGCCGGGCGACGGCTCCGCGCCGCCCCGGCCGTCGTCGGTGACGACGACGCGCAGACGCGCCCCGTCGTCGGTGACGTCGGCGCGCACCCGGACGGAGCGCGCGTCGGCGTGCTTGGCCACGTTGGTCAGCGCCTCGGCGACGACGAAGTACGCCGCGGCCTGCGCCGCGGAGCCGGCCCGCGCGACGTCGGGGGACGCCTCGACCCGGACGGGCACGGGGCTGCGCGCCGCCAGGGCGGACAGCGCGGCGTCGAGCCCGCGGTCGGACAGGACGGCGGGGTGGATGCCGCGCACGAGGTCGCGCAGCTCGGCGAGGGTCGCCTTGACCTCGCCGTGCGCGTGCTCGAGGGCCGCGGCGGACGCGGCCGGGTCACGCTCGGCGAGCCGGCGGGCCACGCCGAGCTCGACCCCGAGCGCCACGAGCCGCTGCTGGGCGCCGTCGTGCAGGTCCCGCTCGATGCGTCGGCGCTCGGCGTCGGCGGCCGCGACGGCCTGGGACCGCGTCTCGGTGAGGACGGCGGCGCGCTCGGCCGCCGCCGTCGCCGCGTGCTCGGCGTCGCGGGCCCGGGCCCGGGCGAGGTCCGCCGTGGACGGGCCGAGGCACGCCCGCGCCAGCGCCAGGACGAGGGACGTGCCCGCCTGGGCGGCGGCCGCCGCGAGCCAGAGCAGGAGCACGGCCCCGACGGCGCCGCCGACCAGCGCGACCGGCCACGCCGGCCCCGGCGCGCCGCCCGCCGCGCCGACCCCGCCGCGCGCCATCACGACGACGAGCGCGACCGCCCCGCCGACGAGGGCCGCCACCGCGGCGAGGAAGGCCGTGGACACCAGCATCGCGACGACCGCGTACCCCGCGGCCGCCCACGCCCGCCCGTCGCGCAGCGTGCCCCGGAGGGCGGCCCACGACCGCGGCAGCCCGGACGCACCGAGCGGCGGGCCCGGCACGACGACGCCGGTCTGGGCCGCGAGCCGCTCCCGCTCGAGGGCGGCGAACCAGCGGGCGGCGGGCAGCGTCACACCGAGCGCGAGCAGCCCGAGACCGAGGACGGGCACGAGGACCGACGACACCAGGACCAGCACCCACACGACCACGCCGGCGCTCGCCAGCCACACCGTCCCCACGGCGAGCTGCGCGACGGCGCGGCCGGTCGCCGGATCCACGGGCGCGCGCAGCAGCGCTGCCCGCGAGCTCAGGGCCGGGGCGGCGTCCACGCCGCCCGCGGCGACGTCCGTGCTGGTCATGACCTCGAGACTAGGGCGGCGCCGCCGCCCACGGGCAGCCAGGTCGCCCCCGAGGTCGCGGTAGGGATCTCCCGACCCTCAGCTCGTCGCGACGCGCGCCCGGCGCCTGGACCAGAGCTGCCGGGACCACGGCGGGCGCCACGGCAGGCCGGCCGGCACGGCGACCGCCGCGACGGTGAGGAACCAGGCCGAGTAGTCGAGCCCGAGGCACGCCCAGATGCTCGTGTGCATCACCGCGACGGCGACCGCGAACGGGATCCTGGTCCACGCGACGAGCAGCAGGAGCGGCGCCAGCAGCTCGAGGCACAGGGCCCCGGTGGCGAGGAGCTGGGGCAGCGCGGGCAGGTTCGCGACGGCGAGGGTGAAGCCCTCCCCGAACGGGGACGTCCCCTGCCGCAGCACCCACGCCATGTTGTCGCCCAGGGCCCACCCCGGCCCGCTGTGCCGCAGCTTCTGCACGCCGGTGAGCAGGTAGACGACGCCGACGACGGCGAGCGCCGCGCGGGGCGGCCAGCCCCACCGGAGGTGCCGGTCGTCCGCGGGGACGCCGCGGACGGGCGGGGACGAGAACAGCAGCACGGTCGCCACGGTCACCGTGAGGACGTCGTTGTGCATGAACTTCCCCGAGCTGCCCCACAGCCCGGCCAGCACGACGTACGCCGCCCAGGCGACCGCGAAGGCGAGCCGGGGGCGCACCCGCCCGATCGCCAGCACGGCCGCGACGACCCCCACCGCCTGCAGCGCGACGAGCACGGCGACCGGCAGGTCGGGCACCCAGCCCACCAGGTTGAGGTGGGTCCGCAGCGCGGGCGGGCGGGCGGCGAGCTGCGTCCAGTCCCGCGTGAGCAGCCGGAGCCCGACGACGGCCGCGACCCCCGCGTGCAGCCAGCGCGCCCGCCACGCCGGACCCGGCGCGACCAGGCGCGCGTCGAGCGCACGGACCCACGACGCCACGGCAGGGCGGGTGGTCCTCGTCGGCGTGCTCGTCACCGGCGCGCTCACGGGGTCACCACCGCGACGACGGCGTGGCCCGTCTCGTGCCTCTCCCGGGTGTCGGCGTCCATCCGCCACGTCGTGCGCTCGAGCACCACCCGCGACACGTCCGCCGGCCGCACCCCGGCGAGCTCGAGCCACGCGTCGACCAGCTCCCGGGCATGGGCGGGGTCGGCGTCCTCGAGCTGCCGGTAGAGGTGGGTGGTCGTGGCGAGCACCTCGCCGGCGGGCGGTCGCAGGTCGGTGCGCGTGCCGTCAACACCTTCCGCCCAGAGGGTCAAGCTCACGCCATCGGCCGTGCGCACGTTGCTGAAGAGCCGGTAGGCCGTCACGGGCCAGGCGTCGATCTGCACCAGTGCCGCGGTGAGCAGCACCGCCACCGCGGCACAGGTGACGATACGGGCGCGACGACGCTCTCCGGGCGGGGCGTCGGGGACCTGCTCGGGGGCACCGGTGGCCATGTATTCTCCTTTGCGCGCGCCACACTGTTCGTTGGGGCAGCGCAGGGAGGATAGCGCTCCCACACCCCGCGACGGGCCGTGACAGAGTTGTCCGAGCGGGTGAAAAACTGACCGGACGGGACGTGGGCAGCGCGGCGCGGTGCGCCGGCGGCGAAGGAGGACGCGGTGGACGACGCGGTCGTGGTCGGTGCGGGCCCCAACGGGCTCGCCGCCGCCGTCACCCTCGCCCGGGCCGGGCTGTACGTGACGGTCCTGGAGGCCAACGAGACCATCGGCGGCGGTGCCCGGACGCTCGCGCCCGGCGACGACGGCGACCTGTTCGCCGGCCTGCCCGCCGGCGTCGTGCACGACGTGTGCTCGGCGGTGCACCCGATGGCGTGGGCGTCGCCGTTCTTCCGCGCCTTCGACCTGCCGGCGCACGGCGTCGAGCTCCTCACGCCCGAGGTGTCCTACGCGCAGCCGCTGCCCGGCGGGCGGGCCGCTGTCGCGTACCGCGACCTGGAGCGCACGGCCGAGGGCCTCGGCCCCGACGGCGACGCGTGGCGTTCCCTGCTCGGCCCGCTGGCCGAGCAGTGGGAGGCCGTGGTCGCCGTCGGCATGGGCGACCGCCGGTCGGTGCCGCCCGGGGTGCTCGACGCGGACGACCCGCTGCGGGCCGGGGCGGGCGCCGTCCGGTTCGCCCTGGCGCTGCTCGAGCAGGGCACCCGGGCGTGGGACGCCCGGTTCTCCGGCGACGGCGGGGCGCTGCTCACCGGTGTGGCCGCGCACACCATCACCCCGCTGCCCTCGCTGTCCGGCGCCGGCACCGCCCTGCTGCTGGGCGCCCTGGCGCACGCCACCCCGAACCTGTCGGGCGCACAGCCCACCGGGGTGCGCCCAGGTTCCGACACCGGGTTCGACGGCGGCTGGGCGGTGCCGCGCGGCGGGTCCGGCGCGATCGTGGCCGCCCTGCGCACGGACCTCGAGGCGCACGGCGGCACGGTCGTGACGGGTCACCGGGTGCGCACGCCGGCGGACCTGCCCGCCGCGCGCGCCGTCCTGTTCGACACGACGCCCCGCACCCTGCTCGACGTGCTGGGCCCCGCCGTCGCGCCGAGCCTGCGCCGCGCGCTGGAGGGATTCCGGTACGGCAACGCGGCCGCCAAGGTGGACTTCGTGCTGTCCGGCCCGGTGCCCTGGGCGGACCCGGAGGTCGGCCGGGCGGGCACCGTGCACGTGGGCGGCACCCGGGCGGAGATGGCTGCGGCCGAGAACGCGGTCGCCGCCGGCCGGCACGCCGAGCGGCCGCTGTGCCTGGTCAGCGACCCGACCGTCGTCGACCCCTCGCGCCGCGTCGTCTCCGGGAACGGGGAGCTGCGGCCCCTGTGGGCGTACACGCACGTGCCCGCCGGCTCCGACGTCGACGTCAGGGAGACCGTCACCGCGCAGATCGAGCGCTTCGCGCCGGGGTTCCGCGACGTCGTCGTCGGCGCGCGCGCGATCCCCGCCGCCGTCATGGCGGAGCACAACCAGAACTACGTGGGCGGGGACATCTCCGCCGGCGCCGCGACGATGTGGCAGATGTTCTCCCGCCCCACGCTGCGCGCGAACCCCTACCGCGTGGCCGGCGGCGTGTACCTCTGCTCGGCATCGACCCCGCCCGGCCCCGGCGTGCACGGGATGGGCGGCTGGCACGCCGCGCGGCGCGCGCTGCGCGACGTCTTCGGGATCCGCGTCGCGGCCCTCTGACCCCGCACGGCCTCACCTCCAGGTGGTCACGCGTTCCCGGAGGTCGGTGATGCCGACCCGACCGGTCGGCGACAGCGTCGTCACGAGCCCGCGGGCCGCCCACGGCCCGGTGTACCGCTGGGCGAGCGCCGCCTCCGCCGCGACGTCGCCCGCGTCGGCGGCGACCAGCAGCGCGGCGACCTCGTCGGCGAGCGCGTCGAGCTCCTCGGGCCGCGGCCCCGAGGCTCCGTCCTCGGGCCGCTCCTGCGCCAGGAGCTCGGCCACGCCGGGGACGTCGTCGGGCGTGGCGCCCCACACGTCCCACAGCAGCACCTCGTCGCGCATCCGGTGCGCCAGCTCGAGCAGCACGTAGCCGCGCACGAAGTCCTGCCCGCCCAGCTCCGGCAGCTCCGGCGCGACGCCGTACGACGCCGGGTCCACCTCGCCCGCGCGGATCGCGCGCCACACCTCCGCGGCGGTGGGGAACGGTGACGCGGGTCCCGTGGGCATGTCGCGCACGTCGAAGTCCCACGAGCCGTCGGGCGTGAGCTCCGGGTCCCACCGCACCCAGCGGTCCGCCGCAGCGTCCCAGTGCTCCACGACCACGTGGTCGTGGAAGAACGGCGGCTCGAAGTAGCCCGCGAACCCGATCCGCGAACGGGCGGGCACGCCGTGCGAGCGCAGCACGCCGACGGAGAACAGGGTGTGGTCTCGGCAGCAGCCGGCGACCTGCTGCGGGAGGTCGCGGGGCGCGTCGAGCGGTCCCGGGCGGCGGGCGACGGCGGTGTCGAGGATCGTCGCCAGCCACCGCTGGTCGATGTCGGCGCGCTGCGCGTCGGCGAGCGCAGGGCTGCCGGCGCGGTAGTGCACGATCGTCGCGCACGCCGCCGCGGAGACGGCGGCGGCCTCCGGGGCGACCGCCCGGAGCAGGTCGGCGTGCGGGCCGGGGTCGGAGTACGCGCTGTGCCGGGCGTAGTCGCCCAGGGTCGGGGCCGTCGTGGGTGCCGTCGTGTCCATGCCCTGCTGACCTCCGTCGTCGTGGGGACTCATCGGCCCGCACGGCGTCGTCGTCAGCGGCGGGACTCGAAGAAGTCTCGCAGGATTCCCCCGCACTCGTCCTCGCGCACCCCGCCGACCACCTCGACGGCGTGGTTGGCGCGCTGGTCGCGCACGAGGTCCCAGACGGAGCCCGTGGCACCGGCCTTCGGGTCCCACGCGCCGAGGACGAGCCGCCGCACGCGCGCCGCGACGAGCGCGCCCGCGCACATGACGCACGGCTCGAGCGTGACGACGAGGGTGCAGCCCTCGAGCCGCCACTCGCCGCGGGTCATGGCGGCCTGCCGGAGCGCGAGCACCTCGGCGTGGGCCGTCGGGTCCCCGGTCTCCTCGCGGCGGTTGCGACCGAGCCCGACGAGCCGGCCGTCCGCGTCGACGACGAGCGCGCCGACCGGCACGTCGTCGCTGGCCAGCGCATGCGACGCCTCGTGCAGCGCCAGCCCCATGAGCGCGTCCCACACCGCACGACGCTGGCTGACGGTGTGCGGCGGGAACTCGCCGTCCGCCCAGGGCAGCGCGAGGCCACGGGGTGCGGAGTCCGACGTCACCCCGCCAGGCTAGCCGCCGGACCCTCTGCGCCGTCGGGCCCCGGGTACGGTGGGCCCATGCGCCTGCACGTCGCCGACCACCCGCTGGTGGACCACAAGCTCACCGTCCTCCGCGACGAGAACACCCCGTCGGCGACGTTCCGTCTCCTCGTCGACGAGCTCGTGACCCTGCTCGCCTACGAGGCGACGCGGCACGTGCGCACGGAGCCGAAGGAGATCCGCACCCCGGTCACCACGACCACGGGCGTGCGCCTCAGCGACCCGAGCCCCATCGTGGTGCCGATCCTGCGCGCCGGGCTGGGGATGCTCGAGGGCATGACGCGGATGATCCCGACGGCGGAGGTCGGCTTCCTCGGCCTGCAGCGCGACGAGTCGACGTACGAGGCCGTCACCTACGCGAACCGCCTGCCCGACGACCTCACCGACCGGCAGGTCTTCCTGCTCGACCCGATGCTCGCCACCGGCGGCACCCTCGTCGCGGCCATCGACTACGTGCTGGAGCGCGGCGCCCGCGACGTCACCGCCGTCTGCCTGCTGGCCACGCCCGAGGGCCTCAAGGTCCTCGAGGAGGCCATCGGCTCGCGCGTCGACGTCCAGATCGTCGTGGCCGCCGTCGACGAGCGGCTCAACGACCAGAAGTACATCGTGCCCGGCCTCGGCGACGCCGGGGACCGGCTGTACGGCATCGTCTGACCCGCGCCGGCGCGGCAGGGCTCGGCAGGGCTCGGCGGTACGGGCTCAGCGGTACTCGCAGTCCCCGACCCGCTCCCAGGCCCGGCCCCACCCGTGGCCCCGGCTCGACGCCGTCGCGTCCTGACCCTGGGCGCTCTCCTGGGCACCGCGGCCGACGTAGCGGTAGTTCGCGCCGCGCCACGACGCCATCTCGCCCACCTGGTACCCGCCGCCCCAGCGGGGCCGGTCGGCGCACCAGCCGGTGGTGCCGGTGAAGGGCTCGACGCCGAGCTCGACGGACCAGTCGCCGGCGCGCACGGTGTAGGTGGCGCCGTCACGCCCCCGCACGGTGCCGCCGTCGACGGTCAGGCTCTGGCGGGCGGGCACGGTCACGTCGACGGACGCGCCCTGAGAGCCCCGCACCGCGAAGTCCTGCGGCACCGACGAGCCGGTGTTGTCCAGCACCACCGACACCGCCCGGGTCGACGTCGAGCGCCACCGCTCCTTCTCCACCTGCACGGCGCCCGGCTCCAGCCCCGCCTGCGGGTCGACGACGACGCACGACACGGCGCCGTGCTCGACGGTCCGCTCGACCGACCGCGGGCGGTCCTCGATCTCGCGGGAGAGCCGCAGCGTGACGTGGTCGGCCTCCGCCGTCAGCCCCGCGGGAGCCGTCGTGAGCGTGGCGCCGGAGCCGGGCTCGACGGTGACCTCGTCGCCGCCACCGGCGAGGCGTGCCTTCCAGGGCACGCCGTCGCCGTTGCGCACGCCGACCACCACCTGGGCGCGGTCGTCCACGCACCGCGTGGCGACGGCCACGTCCATCGACTCGGGCCAGGTCACGGTGGCGCAGCTCTCGAAGCCGGGCACGTCCACCGTGGCGAGCTCGCGCCCGTCGGCGGTCACCGCCAGGCTGCGCGTGCCCCACGGCACGGACATCGTCAGCGTCCCCGTCGCGCCGGCCCCGACCACCGCGGCGTCGCCCCGCACGGCGAACCGCACCGCATGCGTGGACCCGCTGTTGTCCACGGGGACGGTGACGGTGCGCCACGACGTGTCGGCGGAGTCGTCGAACCGGCACTCGGTCGCCGTGAGCGTCACGGGCCCGCCGACGGCGGGCGCGAGCGTCGCGGCCGCGTACGGCGCCGCCGGGGCGACGGCGGGCACCACGCCCTGCGCGGGCTCGTCGCCGTCACGGTCGGCCACCCAGCGGTACAGCTGGAACTCGGCGGCGCCCGCGCCGAGGGACGTGCGGTCCGTGGCGGCGACGAAGGTGGCGCTCTCCCCCGGCGCGAGCCGCTTCTGGTCGGTGGTGACGCCGGCGGCCGACATCCCGACCCGCATCGCCTCGTCGCTGACGTTGGTCAGCGTGCCGCGCACCTGCAGGCGGCCGTCGACGTTCACGGTCTCGGCGGACTTCGAGACGGCCCAGCTCGGGTCGTAGCACTCCGCGGAGCCGTGCGGCCCGGCAGGCACGCTGGTGCGGTACGTCTCGCCGCCGAGGGTCGTCGCGACCGTCCACGTGGCGTCGCCCCGGGGGACCCGGAGCCCGTCGGGGATCTGCACGGTGACCGACGCCCCGGGCGCGACCTCCTGCGCCGCGACGGCGGTGTCGCCGGCGGCGTCGAGCCGCACCGCGAGGCTCTGGTCGGTGAGGTTGACGTACGTGCCCTCGACGACGGCGGACGCCGTGCCCACACCGCCGACAGCGGTGCAGCGGGCGGCGACCGCGTGTGCCCCCGACGCCGCGCCCGCCCACGACTGCGCGACCGTCACCGCGGCGTTGCCGCCCACCGTGTGCGGGGAGCCCGGCAGCTGGGGTGCGGCGGAGACCGTCACCGCTCCCGGCGCGGCGGAGCCGTCCGCGACGACCCGCATCCGGACCGACCGCTGCTCGCCCGGCGCCAGCGGGGCCGCCTCGGGCCGGGCCACGCAGGTCCAGACGGCGCCGGCTCCCGGCTCGCCCGTCGTGTCCGGCACGCACACGAGGTCGCCGTCGGTCGTGATCGGCCGCAGCCCGGCGGGCACGCCCAGCTGCACCGACCAGGCGGCGGCCGGCTGGTCGCCGGTGTTCCGCACCGCGACGGGCACCCAGGCCGCGCCCGGGTTCGAGACGGAGACGGCGTCGCCGGTGGCCACCGTGAGCTCGGCGCCGTAGGGCCGCACGGTCGTGAGCGGCATGGCGATGTTCTCCCGCCCCACGCCGTCGGCCCAGACCGCGACCCCGATCGCGTAGCTGCCGCCGGCGTTCGCGCGCACCGGCACCGTGACGTCGCGGGACGCGCCCGGCTCGAGCGTGCCGACCGTGCAGCGCGCCGTCCGCCCGGTGGCGTCCCCCGGGGTGCACGACAGGGTGTCCGCGGCGAGGACGTCGCCGAGGGAGGCGCCGGCCGGCGCCTGTGGCTGCGCCAGGTCGACGCCGTCCGGCAGCGCGACCTCGACGACCGTCGCGCTCGCCGTCGCCTTCCCCGCGTTGCCGACGGTGAGCACCAGGGGCTGCGCCGTGCGGGGCTCGAGCGGCGCGGCGGCGGCCGTGACCGTGAGGTCCGCGACCGGGGCGAAGAGCGTGGTGCCGAGCAGGTTGACCGGGTTCGTCGGGTCGGCGGTGGGCTCGGTGGGCTCGGCGGGGTCGTCCTCGGCGGGGTCGTCCTCGGCGGGCTGCACCGCGCCCAGGCCCGGCTGCTCCCCGGGCGGGGTCCACGGGGCGCCCTGGACGGTCACGGGCGCCGGCGGCGCGGCCTGCGGCGGCTCGTCGCCGCCGGTGAGCGCGTTGAGCACCGTGACGACCCCGACGGTCGCGACGGCGACCGCGCTCGCCGCGGCAGCGACGCTCGCCGTGCCGACCGCGGCGCTCGCGGCGGCCGCCGTGCCCGCCGTCGCCACGGCCGTCGTGCCCGCGGTGGCGGCGGTGGCCGTGGCGGCTCCGGCGGCCGTCGTGCCGGCCGTCGTGGCCGCCGTCGTGGCCGCTGTCGTGGCCGCCGTCGTGGCCGCTGTCGTGGCCGCCGTCGTGCCGGCGGCGGCGCCGCCCGTGACGCCCGCGCCGCCGGTGATGCTCGCGCCCCCGACCGCGGAGGCGCCGACGGTGCTCGACGCGGCCGTGCTGGTGCCCGCGACCGCGCCGACGCCGCTGGCGCTCCCGGCACCCACGGCGCTCCCTGCACCCACGCCCCCGGACGCGACTGCCCCTCCGAGGGCGCCGCCCAGCGCGCCCCCGATGGGGAGCGCTCCCACGACGGCGAGGCCCGCGAGCCCCACGATCAGCGGGGCCACGACCGCCCGCATGCCGTGCGCGATGTCCCCGAGCTCGAGCACGAGGGACCGGCACTCCCCGCACGTCTCGAGGTGCGCGTCGACCTTCGCGACCTCGCGCCGGGCGAGCCCGCCCCGCACGTAGGCGCCGAGCAGGGGGTTCACCACCCGGCAGCTGTCGGTGGGCGCGTGCGTGAGGTGCTCCTGCAGGTAGCCCACCCGCAGCCCCTCGCGGGCGCGGTAGGCGAGCGCGGACACGCCGTTGGGGGTCAGGCCGAGGATCGGGGCCACCTCCGCCGGCGCGCGTCCCTCGATCTCCGTGTACCAGAGCACGGCCTGCCAGCGCTCGGGCAGCGCCTGGTAGGCGTTCTTCACGATGGAGTGCTCGAAGCCCTCGAAGGTGGAGACGTCGGTGGGGTCCACCAGGCCGAGCGCGGCTTCGAACGTGCCGTCGTCGGCCGTCGGGCGGGTGCGCTTCACGCCGCGCGCGAGGTCGGCCGCCAGGCGCCGGACGACCGTCAGCAGGTAGGCGCGGAACGTCGCGTCGGGGCCGCCGCCGTGCTGCAGCACCTCGAGCACCCGGTGGAACGCCTCGGAGACGAGGTCGTCCGCGTCGGACGAGGAGCGCACGTACTGGCGGGCCACGGCGCGCGCCGCCGGGACGTGCCGGGAGTAGAGGGCCCCGAACGCCTCGAGGTCCCCGCCGCGCACGTCGAGGATCAGCTCGGCGTCACTCCGTGCCGAGTCGTCCGACCCCACGTAGACGTCCGTCATGGCCGACCTTTGCTCTGTGCCCGAGGCTACGTGACAGGGCCCACGCAGTCCCCCGTACCATACGCGCCCCGAGCACCACCTCGGGGGTGAACTTCGGCCCAAGATCCGCGGGATACCGTGCCTCAGGCAGCGGAGAGGGCTATCCGGGGGTGACTTGCGATGAAAGTGCCCCACAACTGCGTCATGATGGCTGCCCATGGCGGTCCCATCATCATGAACCGGTCCACGAGCGGACCCCCCGACGCGCCCGAGCACGTCTCGGACGTGATCGACCGCTGGCGCGCGACGAGCCTCGCCGAGGTGTGGTTGCGCCCCGACGACTGGTACCACCCGGCCGTCGACGCGCTCGTCGAGGCCTTCGACGACGGCCGCTCCCCCCACGCCGCGGCCCACCGCCTCGGCGCCGCGCGCGGGCGGGCCGGCGTCGGCCTGGGCGAGACGCTGGACGACGTCGAGTGCCTGTACCGCTCCACCGACCACCCGCCGGACCCCGACGCGATCCGCGCCGTGGCCGTCGGGTGGGTGCGCGGCCGCGACGCCGAGCCGGCGCTCGGCGCACTGCGCGACCCCAGCTCGGGGCTGCCCACCCGCGAGTACCTGGCCGAACGTCTGCGGGAGACCTACGGCGCCGCCGTCGGCGCGGACCAGGGCGTGCCGGACACGCACTGCCTCGTCGTCGTCGACGCCGCCGTCGACGGGCTCGCCCCGTGGGACCGTGCCGCGCGCTCCGCGACCGTCGGCCGCGCCCTCGAGCAGGTCTACGGCGAGGGCCATCCGATGGCCGCCCTCGCCGACGGCGTGTTCACCGTGCTCGCGCGGCGGGACACGGGGGTGCCCGACCTGGCCAAGGCCACCCGCGGGGTGGTGGAGCGCAACGCCGCGCTCATGGGTCTCGGAGACGCGCTGAGGCGCCCCACCCGGGTGTGGGTGGAGCGCCTCCCGACGTCGTACGCCGCCGCCGTCGAGCTGCTGACGCAGCTGGCCCGCTAGCCGCCCGGGGCCCAGGGCCCGGGTCGATGCCGGGCCGACGACTCGTCAGGGCTGCGCGTAGGTGAGGCAGTCGGCGTGGCGGTCGTCGTCCGGACCTGGCCCGACGCGGATGGCCGACGCCGCGCACTCGAGGTCGGTGTTGTGGACGCAGTCGCCGCGCTGGCACGCGCCCACGTGGGCCACGACCTTCTCGAGGCCGCCCTTCGCGCTCAACGGGATGAACGTGGCGCACGCCGCGTCGCCGCTGTGCCCCGCGATCGTCACCGCCCCGGCGTGACAGCCGTGGTCGTGGTTGTAACCGCAGCCCTCGACGGTGCACTCGGTGACCTCGGGCATCTCCATCAGCGTGCTCATGGTGCGCTCCTCGCCGCTCGACGCCGGCTCTCGCCGCCTTCGACCACGATATTCCTCTCGCACGGAAATGCACAGCGAATGGGAGAACGAATTCACCGCGCTCCAGATAAGGAATGCCTTACCGATTGCCCACGTGAATGACCGTCGCACTAATTAGCAAAGAATTGCGTTGCGAAAAGACGTCAGCCTCGGCGGTGCGGGCGCCACAGCACCAGCGCGCCCTCCTCGGCCTCCAGGTCGGCCCGCTCCGCGCGGCGCACGCGCTGGCCGCGTCGCACGACCACGACGTCGCCCGAGGTGCCGGCCGTGAACACCCTGCCGCCGGGCTGCATCGCCAGCGCCGCGAGCCGGCCCTCGAGCTGGGCGACGTGCTCCTGCAGGTCGAGGATGCGCCGGATCCCCGCGAGGTTGATGCCCTCCACCTGGGCGAGGCGCTGCACCTCGAGCAGGCGCGCCACGTCGCGCTGGGAGTAACGCCGGCCGCGGCCGGCGGTCCGGCGCGGCGTGACCAGCCCGAGCCGGTCGTACTGCCGGAGCGTCTGCGGGTGCATGCCCGCGAGCCGGGCCGCCTGCGACACGGTCAGCACCGGTGCGTCGTCGGTGACCATCGCTACCTCCCTCGCTCGGTGCCGCACGGTGTGCCCCACGGTGCCCTTCGGTACCGGTCAGCCCAGGCCCTGCCGCGGCGTCATTCCGCCGCGCGCTGCGTGAGCCCCGCCCGCACGTCCTCGTGGTCGCTCTCGGCGGCGAACGCCTCGAGCGCCTCCTTCGCCTTCTTGCTGAGCTTCTGCGGCACGGCCACCTGGACCGTGACCAGCAGGTCGCCCTGCGCCTTGGCGTTCTTGACGCCGCGGCCCTTGACGCGCAGCACGCGCCCGGTGGGCGTGCCGGCCGGCACCCTGAGCTTCACGCTGTGCCCGTCGAGCGTCGGCACCTCGACCGTGGTGCCCAGCGCAGCCTCCGCGAACGTCACGGGGACCGTCATGCGCAGGTTCGCGCCGTCGAGCGTGAACACGGGGTGCGGCGCGACGTGCACGGTGACCACCAGGTCGCCGGCGTCGCCGCCGCCCGGGCCCGGGCGTCCCTTGCCGCGGATGCGCAGCTTGCGTCCGTCGTTCACGCCGGCGGGGATCTTCGTCTTGACCTTGCGGCCGTCCACCGTGAACTCGACGGTGGCGCCCTCCACCGCCGTGCGGAACGGCAGCGTGGTCTCGGCCGCGACGTCCGGGCCCTTCTGCGGCGCCGTGAAGCCGGCGCGCTGCCGGCCGGCAGACCGGAACCCGCCCTGGCCGCCGAGCATGGAGCTGAGGATGTCCTCGAAGCCGCCGCCCTGCGCGTACTGACCGCCGCCGCCCTGGGGGTACTGCTGATAGCGCACGTTCGGGCCGGCGCCGCCGCCGAACATGGAGCCGAAGACGTCCTCGAACCCGTTCCCGCCGCCACCCGGGCCCGCCGCGAAGCGGGCTCCGCCCCCGGCCATGGCGCGCACGGCGTCGTACTGCTGGCGCTGCTCGGCGTCGGACAGCACGGCGTACGCCTCGCCGATCTCCTTGAACTTCGCCTCCGCCGACGCGTCGCCCGGGTTCTGGTCCGGGTGGTACTGGCGCGCGAGCTTGCGGTACGCCTTCTTGATGGCCGCGTCGTCCGCGTCCCTGGGGACGCCGAGAGCGGAGTAGAAGTCCTTCTCGATCCAGTCCTGGCCTGTCACGACGCCCCCTTCCTGGTCATGCTCGTGATCTCATCATCCTCGTCGAAAGGGCCCGGGCGGGGCACGCCGGTCTCGGCACGCCCCGCCCGGACTTCGGTGTCACTCGGGGCCGACGACGCCCACGCGGGCGGCGCGGACGACCCGCTCGCCGATGCGGTAGCCGGGCTCGACCACCATCGCGACGGTGGTCGCCGTCGCCTCGGGGTCCACGTTGTGCATGAGCGCCTCGTGGACGTTCGGGTCGAACTCCTCCCCGACCGCGCCGAACCGCTCGATGCCGAACCTCGCCAGGGACGCGTCGAGCTTCTCCGCGATGGCCGCCATGGGCCCGCTCAGCTCGGCGTGCTGCTTGGCGCGCTCGATGTCGTCGAGCACCGGCAGCAGCGCGGCGAGCACGTCCTGCGTGCCCTGGGCCCGCGCCGCCTCCTGGTCGCGCAGCGACCGGTTGCGGTAGTTCGTGAACGACGCCCGCTCGCGCTGCAGCGCGTCCAGGTGCTCCGCCGCCTCGGCCTTGGCCCGGAGGACCTCGGCGCTCTCGGCGGCCTCGCCCTCGGGCTCGAAGTCGAGCGCCGCGAGCGGGTCGGAGCTCTCGGGCGTGCCCTCGTCGCCGGCGGCCCCGGAGGTCTCCCGGGCCTCCCCGGACGTCGGGTCGACCTTCCGCTTGTCCGTGAACTGGAACGGGGTGTCCCCCGAGCCCTCGGGCTCGGGGGTCCCCTGCGTGTTCTCGTCCGTCACTTCTTGTCGTCCTCGTCGTCGACGATCTCGGCGTCGACCACGTCCTCGTCGGGAGCGGACGTCGCGCCCGCCGCGGACGCGGCGTCGTCGGCAGCGGCCTCGGTGTCACCCGCGGCCTGCTCCTGCTCGGCCGTGGCGTAGAGCGCCTGGCCGATCTTCTGCGAGGACGCGCCGAGCTTCTCGTACGCGGTCTTCACGGCGCCGGCGTCCTCGCCCTCCAGGGCGGTCTTGACGCCGGCGATGTCGGCCTCGACCTCGGTCACGACCTCGGCGGGGAGCTTGTCGCGGTTGTCCGCGATCTGCTTCTCCATCGAGTACGCGAACGCCTCGGCCTGGTTGCGGGTCTCCGCCTCCTCGCGACGCTTCTTGTCCTCGGCGGCGTGCTCCTCGGCGTCCTTCACCATGCGGTCGATGTCCTCCTTGGGGAGGGCCGACCCGCCGGTGATCTTCATCGACTGCTCGGTGCCCGTGCCGCGGTCCTTGGCGGACACGTGCACGATGCCGTTCGCGTCGATGTCGAAGGTGACCTCGATCTGCGGGACGCCGCGCGGCGCCGGAGCGATGCCGGTGAGCTCGAACGTGCCCAGCGGCTTGTTGTCGCGGGTGAACTCACGCTCGCCCTGGAAGACCTGGATCGCCACGGACGGCTGGTTGTCCTCCGCCGTGGAGAAGATCTCGCTGCGCTTGGTCGGGATGGCCGTGTTGCGCTCGATGAGCTTGGTCATCACGCCGCCCTTGGTCTCGATGCCGAGGGACAGCGGGGTGACGTCGATGAGCAGCACGTCCTTGCGCTCGCCGCCGATGACGCCGGCCTGCAGGGCCGCGCCCACGGCGACGACCTCGTCCGGGTTGACGCCCTTGTTGGCGTCCCGGCCGCCGGTGAGCTCCTTGACGACCTCGGACACGGCCGGCATGCGGGTGGAACCACCTACGAGCACGACGTGGTCGATGTCGGAGACCGAGATGCCGGCGTCGCGGATGACCGCGTGGAACGGCGCCTTGGTGCGGTCGATCAGGTCCTGCGTCATCTGCTGGAACTGTGCCCGCGTGAGCTTCTCGTCCAGGTGGACCGGGCCGTTCTCGCTCATCGACAGGTACTGCATCGAGATGTTGGTGCTCGTCGCGGAGGAGAGCTCCTTCTTGGCCTGCTCGGCCGCCTCGCGCAGACGCTGCAGGGCGATCTTGTCCTTGGACAGGTCGACGCCCGCGGAGTTCTTCACCTGCTTGATGAGGTGCTCCACGATGCGCTGGTCCCAGTCGTCGCCGCCGAGGCGGTTGTCACCGGACGTCGCGCGCACCTGGATGGTGGAGAAGTCGTCCTCGTCCTTGCCGACCTCGAGG
>Ga0160442_100158_pt1 | contig 64993 bp, 64 predicted proteins | sample HID1971M_E1MG_FD_108252 | JGI IMG/M metagenome (GOLD analysis project Ga0160442, IMG submission 108252) | Enriched millipede-associated microbial communities from UW Madison campus, WI, USA - HID1971M_E1 MG | ecosystem: Host-associated > Arthropoda: Insects > Digestive system > Unclassified ... | reverse complement strand
GCACAGGTCGTGGCCTGGCGGTAGAGCGAATGCACCACACTCATCTGTAGATTCAGTGCGATGCGATTGCATTCGAAACGGCGCAATCCCTCGCGTACGACCTGCGGCAAGACTTTGTTGCAGATCTGGCGTTCCCAGACCGCCACCCCCATACGGGTGAAGTCACGGGTGCGCCAACGCAAAAAGGTGCTGCCAGCGCTGGTGTTCTGCAGCACCAATCGGATACCCAGCAGTGAGTAAGGGGGCTGTCCGGCTTGCTGCACCACAGCCTCCATCAAGTCACATAACTGCGCCTCGATTTCCCTCGCCACCTGCGCCAGGTGCTCCAACTCCCCCTTACCCTTAAAGGGCTTTAAAAGGCCTTTTAGGGAGGCTGCGTGTTCGAGTTGCCGATAGGCCTCTTGTGTCAACGTTTCGAAGGGCATCTGTTGAGCCGAAGTCAGGGGATTCATACTTCGTCCTCCGTCTCATCCACTGTCGCAGACGACTCTCCCGCTTCCTCGGCCAGCGCGTCAGCGTCATCCACTGCCACAGCGCCGCGACGAATGATCGGTGGCGCGAACTGGGAGCGGCGATGCCCCTCAAGGATGTCCATCGGGGGCAAGCCCAGCTTCTCAATGGCCGCATTGGCACGGGCATTATTCGCCGCCATGTCATCACGCGTGACGCCGGCATGCCGATAGCGCTGTGCCTGACCGAACAGGCTGCGCAGCAGATGGGCACCGTCGTCGATCCAGGCTTCCATGTCGACGCGGCCAATCAGGGCTGTGTGATGGGCCAATAGGGTACGACGCACCAGGGTGTCGTAGTCGGTCAGCAGGTAGACCGCCAGAAAACCCAGCTGGCTGCCGATGTACAACGGCAAGGTGACGGGGTGGATGTTGAGGTTGTCGCTCATGTCGATCTGTGTCGGCAGGTCCTGCCTGATCCGATCCAGCTGTTGGGTCAGTTCCAGCATCCCGGCTTTGGCCTGCATCAGTTTTTCTTCGAGTTGTACGATGGCCCAGTCGGCATACGGGTCGTCCTGGGCCGCGGTTTGTTTGATCAGGTTGGTGACACTGATGTAGCCGGCCATACCCATGATCGAGTGGACGCCTTCGCGGGCGGCCCGACCTTGCCAGATACGGGCGGCATGATGAGTGTGCAGGGTCAGGGTGATGCTGCTGCGCAATGAACCCAGGTTGAGTTGATAGTGATCGGCCACGGTGATTTCCTCGCATTCGCTTGGAGGGGAACGTTGCGACAGATGAGGGGTAAAGACAGCCAAAAAGCTGAATGCGGTCTGTTCGGTTTGGTTTAAGAGTGCTAACTATGTGGACGTCAGTAGATTTGATGCCAGTGGCATCAAATCTATTGACGTCCACCGCGTTTGCCACGCAGTTGGCGTAGCTCATTCAGGCACGCTAGTGCGAGGGCGGATGAGGGTTCGCCCTGTTGTCGAGTTGATCGCGAGGTGGCCGGTAGGGGCGGTTCTGCAATGGGTAAAGGTTCTGCCTGACCTGCCCAAGGACGAAAATCGCCTTTCAGCGCACGCTGGATTAGACCCATCAGATAGGCCGCTGGCTTGCGGATTCCACCGGCCGCACAGCGTGCCCCCGCTTCGTTGAGCACCGCCTGCCGATCCGCTGGTTTAAGTTTGTTCAACGCCACGGTGATTGCCTGATGCTCGCTTGGGCTCAGGTGCAGTGGGGTGGGCCAGAGCAGGTTATCCACCGCCGGGGTCGCGCGCGGTACAGTACAAATACTTTCTTTTAATACAGTACAGGCGGCGTTCGGATTCCGAACGGTGCCGGAAACGCTGGTGTTCAAGCCTGGTTCGGATTCCGAACGAAGGTCTGCACGATTCCGAACGCGGTGATCGCCACCCCGTTCGGAGTCGCGTAACGCGTCAGCGGTTGCCTGATCCAATCCTTGCTGTGTCCAATGTTCGCCCCAACCGTCGAGCCGCGTCGGTAACCGATCCCGATCGATATTCGTGTCCTGGCGGACCTCCTCCACTACGTGCTGGGCGACAATACGCACCGCCTTGGTGGCATGAGCGAGGGCATGTCCGACCAGCTCCAGGTAATCCTGATCCAGTTCCATGGCCTCTGCGGGGGTTAACGGCTCATCGTGTAGAACATACAGGGAACCTTGATGACGTCCGCTGATTTGATCGCGGGCGTGACTCACCAAGCTGAGCCAGCGGGTCAGTCTGAGCATCGTCAAGACGCGGGCGATGGTTTCACGGGAAGCTGATGCACCGTAGGGCACGCTCGACAGGTACGGCTGCAAATCTTCATAGCGCGGCGTGACCACGCCCTGGCCTTGCAACATGAGTCGAAATACTTGCCAGGCATTACGTTCCAACGGCGTCAACCGACTATCCAGCAGCAGTCGACGCGGCACGACTTCGTGTGATTGACCACTGAACAGAAAACCAGCTTGCAGAGCCTGGTTAGAGGGTTGTTCAGTGGTAGGGCGTGCTGGCCAGTGTTCACTCAGCTGTTGGGTGCATTGCTGCAGGACACGCTGCCAGCGACTGGAAGGGGCGGTGTTCATATTTCGTTGCTGTAATGGTCGATCTGCTGCCACACGATGGTCAAGCTGATCTGTTGTTCTTCGGCCAGCATCATCATGGCGTCGAGCTGATCCTCGGTACCGTCCTGCGCGCGTAGCTGGCACCATCGCTGCCAGAGCGCATGTTCCTGGGCTTCGCTCAAATGCTGAGGACGGCCCTTACGGGTTTCTATCTTGAGCAGGCGTCGACGCAGGGCGGTTTCCGAATGCGCCAAGCCGAAGCACCGATACATGATGGTGCTGCTGGCGCCCAGCTTGAGCGCTCGATTGATCAGCCGTTCGTTCTGCTCGTCGCGTTCGGCTTGCTCGATCAACCGATGTAGCACCGGCGAGTCAATCTTAACCTCAACCCAGGGTACGGTGGCATGGGCCAGGCGCGACAGCGTGGTGGGCGGTAAGGATTGCAACAGGTAGATGTCGTCCTCACCCAAACCGAGTGCTTTGCAGCGCTGCAGGTTACCCAGGCGCAACTCGTGAAGGACCTGGGTCAGCATGGCCTGGTTGAGCACATTGAAGGATAAGCTCATGGCAATTCCTTCGGTGAGTTGACTTCATGGGGAAGCGTTAAGTCGATCAGGCGACGGGCTAGGCGGATCAGGCGATACAGTTTGATGAGCAAGCCGTCGGGCAGTCGCTCCAGTCCCACATCCACGGCGGGACGATCTGTCAGCGGGAGTTGGTAGACCCCCAACAACAACTGGCCGAACAGGGCTGAGGGCAGTTGCTTGCGGTCCTCCCAGTTAACGTCGTCTTGAGCGCGCAGCAGGGCCAGGAGCAGTAGGTGAACGCCGGTCGCGCGAGGCGCTGCAAGATCAAGTGGCTCGATGTTGAGGGCAAAACCCAAGCCATGCGTCTGATCGATGATGCTCTCGGGATGTCCGGCATAGGTCGCCATTTCCCGCGCCAGTCCGGCAATGGCTAAACGCAGTTCTTCGGGGCTATCCAGTGTGGGTGCGATGATCCAGATGTCGTCGATCGCGCATGCCTCGACGGTCGGTGCTGTATCGATTGAGATCTCGCGCTCGATCTGTTCACGAATCTGTTGAACTCGTGACGGAGGGCTGACCTCTGAAACGACATTCGTTTCGTGCGGTGTGAGCCGTTCCTCTCGCGCTGTTTCGGTCAGGGACTTGGTCTCAGTTGATTTGGGATGAGGATCGAAGGAGAGAGGTTCTGCCGCGGCGTCATTAACACTCGGCAGATGGCTGTTCTCTGAGGGCGTGGTGATGACAATGCCAGGCGTCGAGATGACCCGTTGGGTATCGCTCAGCTCCAGGGCCAACATACGGTAGGACTGTCCGAGTAAGCGGCTCATGCGTTCAAGCAGTTCATCCTGGAGCTGCTCAAGATCGAAGGACTCGGGGTCGGTGTCAAAGTCGCCCAGGGTATCGAGCCAAAACTCGGCGAACGCAACGGTGACGGTTGGATAATGGTTCCAGGTTCGTTCGGCCTGGTTACGCAGTCCGATTAGTCGTTCGATCTGTGGTTTACCTAATCCGGCATACAGGGTTTGTGGAATGGCGGGCAGTACGTGTTCAAGGGTGTCCAACATGCGGCTGATGTGTGATTGCGAAATCGGATAGCCTCCAGCGGCAAGACGTCGTGCCAGCTCACGTTGTGATAGCACAGCTCCCTCTCGTTCGAGCATGGCTTTGAGTTTGGCCACAGCCAGTGCTCGCTCGATGAAGGTGAGTTGGCCGTGCAGATCGCTTTCGGCCAGATGGCCGAGCAGAGCGCTGATTTCATTGCTCCATGGTCGGAACAGGCAGTAAATGCGGAAGAAGCGCTCGTCACGGGTTTCCTGCCACAGCTCGCCTAGAATCGCCAAGCGCGTATTACCGCCGTTGCGGATGATGAAATAGGTTTCTCCTGGGCGGCGTGTAATCGGCGGTGGTTGATCCAGTCCACGTTCACGAATCGAGGCCTTGATATCGTCATACAGCGGATTACGGATGAAGCGCGGGTTGTGTTCGTAAGGCCGTAACTGCTCCAGAGTGACCAGCATAGGCGTGTCGATAAGTGGATCGGACAGGCGCTCCAGCTCTGGACCTCGAGGAAAGTGGTCCTGATACAGCTTGTCGGTGATCTCCTCCTGACTGAGCTTCTTCATTTGAACAGCCTCAGTTAACGCCGGTTGCACAAATGGTCACCGACCTCGAACTTGACGAGCTCGGCAGTCCCTGAACCTTCGAAATGCCGGGACAGTTCTGCGAGGAGCCACCCTATGGCCGGGCGCCCATCTTGCAGACGAAAGACCACGGTGCAGTACTCTTCGCTAGGTGGATGGTGTGGTCGAACAGATGGCTGAATGATGATGGGAAGTTGATCCAGCATCAAAGGACTCCTTGCCAAACGCAGTTGGCCTCAAGGTTGGTCAAGCAAAATGACTGGGTGAGAAATGCGGGCTTTTCGATTCGCCTCATTGAACCTCCGAGCACCTGATCACCCTAGAGATCGCTTCGCTCCATTCCGGAAACAACTCGATGGCCAACGCCTGCATGGATTCCAGCGCGGATGGCGAGTGTCGTCCGCTTGACTGGCGTGTCTCGATTCGGTGGACCGGTAGGCCAAGGGAGGCGGCATTGAGGTAAGCCACTCGGTCTGGAACTACAGTTTCTAAAACCGAGATATTGATCGCCTCAGCGAAGGTTTCGCGCAGGCCACGGATAATCATCCGGGTGTCCATCCGAATGGCATTCACCTGGTTCAGTAGCAATCGCAAGGGGGGCGGTGGAACGCCCAGGTGGCGGAATGGTTCGAGGTCGCTGAGTAGCTTCAAGGTGCCGCGGTGCAGTTCGCGGGCGGCAAGCATTTCCGGGGTGATGGGCGAGAGGGCGAGATCGGAGGCGAGGATGGCCATCTCTAGCAGCACGCTACGTGCGCCCTGAGTGTCGATCAAAAGCAGGTCATAATGGGGGCGGAAATTGGCCAGCAAATTGCGCAGCCGTAATCGCCCATCGGGAGCATGCAGCAGCAAGGGGGTCAGTCGGCTTTGATCATCGTTGGAGAGGATCAGGTCGAGCCCTACGATCACTGTTTTGGAAACAATCTGTGCAGGCGTTGTTAGGTTGAGTGCGAGGAGCTCGTACGCACCAGCAACGGTTTTCTGGCTCAAGGCGTAATAGCTGGAAAGGGTGGGTTGGCTATCCAGATCGAGCAGCAAGACGCGTAGGCCAGCATCCGCTAGAAGACCTCCGAGATTGGCAGCAACTGTGGTTTTGCCAACCCCACCTTTAGTCGAAACCACCGATACCACACGCATCACATCAGGCCTGCCTGGCTTAAGCGCTGAGCGACCCACCGCTCGATCTCCAGCGAATCCCAGCCTACGGCGCGCAGTCCAATGCGTTTGGCTTGAGGGAATTTACCTTCTTTCATCAGGTTGTAGATGTGCGCACGCTTGAAGCCGGTTTTTCGCTCCACCTCGTCACGGCGCATGATGTGACGTTCGACCTGCGGTTGAGGAGCTTCAGTGATGGGGGAGGCTTGGCTGGACATGCTGGTCACTCCTGGCGCTGATTGGCGCGTGGTGGGAAGTGACCTGAATTGAATAGCAGAAATGGTAGAGAGTCATTGCAGTGCAATGAAGGAGATTGCATAGCAATACCCGAATTCATGTTTGAAAAAGACTACGCCTACCGGCTGCAAATTTTTCGTCCAGCGAGCGCTTGCTCAACCCTCGAACGCCGCTGTAATGCGCAGTTATAGAGTCGACAATGGCGGCTTGGCTGTCGAATATCGAATGCCGTCTTCCCCCCTCGGATGAGCCGAGCATCGTTTCCACCAAGGCGCCGATAATATTCAAATAGCTTTTTTTACTCTGGTCGCTGAGGTGCTTTTTATTTTCAGCGAGAGCACGCAGATTTTCGCGTTCCACACCAGCGGCCTGAAGCTCGCCCATAAGCGCTTGAAGTGTCGTCTCGGTTGCTTTCAATTGCACTTCTAAAGCATCCCTATCTGCCTGCAAGGTCAGGTACGTCTCGTAGCGGATATTGTCCTGATTAACTGGGGCTGGGCCAAAGAGAAAAGACGGTCGCTGATCTGGATAGTGATGAAGCATCCACCACTTTAGATCCGTATGTCTGACAGTCAGCAATCTGAGGTCAACGACTGTGCCTGATGCAACTGGGGTACCAAGAGCACCATAACGCAGTTCATGATTACGAATCGCGTCGAGAATTTTGTCAGTGTTAGCGTGTAGACATGGCCATTGAGGGAAGGATGTTGCGAGCTGAGCAGGATCGTCCCACGCGGAATCGAGGATCTGAGTTTCGTGAGCCATTAAATTGCACCAGCGTATTGCGGCGTCAATGGGCCTGTAGAACAGCTTTTCAAATGGATTGAATAAATTTGATGTGTCCACGGAGGGGGCCTTTTATCAAAAGGGCAGACCCGCTAGGTACTTCTCCACGTAAGGCTGTCATAACCCAAGCTTCCGTGCGGCTGCTGTCCTTTGCTTCTGTTAGTAATCAAATATTGGTGTCCCGATCCTATTGATTAGTTGAGTATTTTGAAAGTCGCGCTCGCTCCCGGTTTTATGAGCAGCTTTTTCTACAATGGGTACCGTCGATAACCTTACGTTCAAGGAGCGCACCGTAGTCGCTCAAACGTCCATGCCATGGAACAGTAGGGCGTACACCGTTCGAAACTGTGTTGACGACGTCGAATACTTCTCCAGGGTCTGATCTAAGCAGGGGAAAAAAGGAGCGCACGTGTACTTCGCTAGTACGTGTGCGCTGTGCATTCAAGAAGTGGAGTGACGAAGTTGCTCGATGATTCGGCGGGCACGATTCGCTCCGACATCGACGTGAATGTCGATCGTCGAGCGATCGCCGAAGCGGCACATATTCTGGTACTGGGCCTCGATAACTTCTTTGTCTTCATCGAAGGTCAAGACAGTTTGCTCGACGACCTTGGCCTTGACGGTCGCGGGGTCACTCTGCGGATTGGTGGCAATGGTCCAGAAGTAGTGACTGGTGGTGTCGGTTTCAGGCGTTACACCATGAAATCCACGCATATGGAAGCCGCCGCGGTTGGGATCATTCAGGGAATCGGTACCGGCATCCACCGCTCCGGTCCAGATACGTAGGTGACTGACGTGAAATTCAATTTCCTGCCAGCGATCCACAGTGCCCTTGAACGGATAGGCGGCGGTGTAAGTGGGGGGTGGAACAGAGTCCGGCATATGGCGCACGACGCGCACAACGTTGCCTTCACTTTCCACGCTCATCCGCGCATTCATGTGGATGCTTGCGTTGCCGCCGATAGTGCGTAGGTGGACATAACCCAGATGACTCAGATCCATGAGGTTGTCGTGGATTAACTGATAGGGGGCGTTGTAATGGTACACGTTACCGTCGAACAGATACTTTCCGCTGCTGTGGACGTGGTAGGTCGGTGGCTCACAGAACGGTTCCGGTTGAGCCTGGGTGCCGAACCATATCCAGACGATCTGGTCCTGCTCACGTACGTGATACACGGGCACCCTAGCTTTGCTCGGGATCTTATCCTGGCCTGGGATTTCCACGCATTTCCCGCTGCCATCGAACAGCAGACCGTGGTAGCCGCAACGAATGCCGGCTTCTTCTAGAGTGCCATTCGACAGTGGCAGTGCCCTGTGGCAGCAGCGGTCTTCCAGTGCGGCGACTTCGCCGTTGTTCTTGCGAAACAGCACTACAGGCTTGTTGAGTAATGTCCGGCCCACGGGCATGTCCTTCAGTTCCCAACCCAAGGCAGCAACGTACCACTGGTTCAGGGGAAAGCTGGGCATTGCGGGCGCTGGAATTTCTTGGGCAAGCGATTGGACAGTGGATGTATTCATGGTGTCCTCCAAGAGGCTCGATTGATGTTGTTGTTTGAATTTAGAAGGCGTGATGATTTGGCGCGGGCGCAACAGGGGGGAACGGTTGTTGGCGGCTTGTTAGCAGGAATCTACTTTTCGGATGGCGTTGATTTGAAATCATGACCTACCTCTCCACACTAAAGTGGCTGCAAAAACATGCGTTGCCGAGAAGGCTGGCTGGGGGATCAGTCCGGTGCTGAGCCGCGGAAGGCGAACGTTTGCTTGAGTAGGGCGAAGAAGCTCAAACTGATAGTTCATGACAAAGCACCAGCCGCCTGGATGCCTGTAACCAGGAGCATCCATTACCAGCGTTGCGATGAGTCACGGCATTAACGCCTATGCCGAGAACAATGTGACAAATAATTAGTTCAAGCACCTATCCATCGATAGTGGTGTTAGAGGAGGGAGGTAAGCTGCAAGCAGCGCTTACAGCTTTGATTATCGAAGATTATCGAAGGATCCCGAGTTGCCGGGCTTTTTCAGCTGCTTGGGAGCGTCTACGAACGCCAGTCTTGTCGTAGATTTGCTGGAGGTACCATTTGATGGAGCCTTCAGTCATTCCTAGCTTGATGCCTATCTCGCGATTGCGCATGCCCATGCCGACCATTTCCAAAATATCCAGCTCACGGCTATTGAGGGCACCGAAGATGGCGTTACCTGTTTCCGGTGAACCCGCGGCGGGGGTGTTTGAAACTGAGAGCCCACCATCCATGCGCTCCAAGAGACTGCTGGCGAATGCGTCAGCGGGTAACCCTTCAAGCACCGCCACCTGGAGTTGATCGCGCAGGAGACGTGCCAACCATTCACCCTCATCCAGGAAGACGCGAATGAAGCCGCATGGGGCTGCTTGGAACAATGCTCGCCGTAAGGCTCTTTGCGCTGCGCGTTGATCTCCGTTTAGCAGTGATAAGTGCGCAATGATGAGGCTCCAGCGAAGAGCATTACGAACTGCATTCGCGGCTTCAAGATAACGATGCCATAGCTTGGCTAGGTTCAGCGCCTCTGAAAGCCTGTCTTTAGCTTGCGCAACCCTGACCCAGCAGAGCGCGCGAGCCTCATCACGAGTAGTTACGTTGCTATGAGGGGCAACGCTGCTTGCTGATCCGCGCAGGTCGTTTTTTCGACCTAGCAGAACCACTTCATCGACATCGCCCTGGCGGAGTAACCATTTCATACGTTCGGCCAAGCTGAATAGACGAAGTCGTTCGAATCCATACTCGTTGGCGCAGACATCTGCTTCGTCGAGCATACGGAATGCTGTTGCCTTATCTCCATCAAGCATCGAAATGCGAGCACGAGTCAGCCAACTGGCGATTGCCTGGTCAACGAAGCCAACGTAGCTGGCGTGCTGGAGATATTGATGCAACAACTTGCGGGCTTGGGGAAGCTCATCACGCTCATAGTGTACTTTGGCCAGTTGCACGGCGATCATTGCCGCTAAGGGCGAGCCATGACCTGAAATTTTTACCGCCGAACGCAGCGCCGAACTAAGCGCTTGAATAGCCGCGTGTGTCCTTCCGGCCATCAGCCGGGATGGCCCAAGGATCGCGCTATGGAAAACCTGCCCGGCTTCACTTGGCAGGCGCTTGAGGTTCTCCATGCACATGGTGTTCAAACGCTCGACTTCATTGAGTTGGTAACTCTCACGGCGCGCATACAGCTCTGCCATGTAAAAGCTGCCTTTCACTAACGATGGGGCGTCCAGGTAATGCTTCTGCAGGTACTCAGCTTGAGCTTGAATGGTGGGGGAGTTATCGCCGAGTACGCCGAGCATTAATTCTCTGTGCAGCCATTCTTTGCGAAGCGTATCGATGCGCTCCTTGGGTAACAGCTGGTCGCGTTCGATCTGATCCAGCTGTAGTCGTACCTTCTCTAAAAGTGTTTTGCTGGTTTCGAACTGCCATTGCGATAGCAGGTTCCAGATATGGCTGAGGATGATGGTTGGGGAGCGCATCAGTACCTCTTCCGGGAGCATGTCCACTAGCGCCCAGGTGTCGATGTAGGATGAGGCGATTTCGATGTGATAGGTGTCCATGATCTCAGCTGCTCGAAGGTGGTCCTTGGCGGCTACGACCTGATTGATGGCTCCGAGGTAATCTCCTGTGTGGACCAGCCATTCGCTGGCAACCATACGCAGGTGAAGCATGTGCTTCTCGTCCGTGTGACGCATTTCGCGTCTCAGAAACTCAGCGAAAAGCGAATGGTATTGATAGCTTCTCTGTTCCTCGTCCATGGGGGTTAAAAACAGGCCACGGCTTTCACACTCTCGAAGCATGGCTTGACCGTCTTGTCGACCTGTCACGGCATTACATGCCTCGGTATCAACTCGATCCAGGATTGACGTGTGAAGCAGAAAGTCGCGAATAGCTTGCGGTTGCCGGGAGAGTACGTCCTGCAGGAAGAACTCTGAGAACTGGCGCCTTTCCCCAGAAAAGTTCGCCAGGTTGTAGATCAGATCTGGATCATGTCGCAATTGGTGCGCAGCTAAAACCCAACCACCCGCCCAACCTTCCAGACGCTCCTCAAGTTGACTCAACTGATCCTCAGGAAGAGAGATCACTCCGTGATGCTGAAGCAGGGAAAGGGTTTCTTCGTGATTCAAGCGTAAATTGCGAACGCTGATGTCGCAGACCAAGCCTTGCATTCGCTGCCTGGCTACAGACAGACACGGCTCTCCTCGGAAACTGAGAATGAAATGCAGGTGAGGAGGGGTATGCTCTATCAGCATAGACAGGCAACGAACGGCATCATTTCCTGCGAGATGGTGGACATCGTCGATGAACAGATAAATTGGCGTTTGGTCACCTTGCAGAAGCTCTAAAATCGCCGTCAAGGATTTACTAAGGCTTGTCTCACCAACTCGTGTCAATAGGCTATTAACCGAAACGGGTTGGGCCGCGAGCTCCAGGGCTGCTTTTAGATAGGCACTGAAGCGCACTAAATCTGCATCCTCCTCTTCTAGGGAGAGCCATGCAGTTCTGCCGCCTCGCTGTTTCAGAAGGTCGTGGTAATGCTGGAGCAGTCCGGTTTTACCGTAGCCTGGTGGGGCTTGCACCAGCGTTAACGGGATCTCGGTGGCGTCCTCCAGGCACTGGAGCAGGCGCGGCCATGCCACCGGATTGATACCCGCTGCCGTTGGGCACAGTTTGGAGGCGATGAGGGAAATCTGCAGTGGCGCCTGCAGGGGACGGAATGAGCTATCTGGATAACTCCGCATGGCAGTAGCGCTCCACGACTCGGGCCGATTTGTCGGCCTCTTGTTAAACATTGGTGAGGTTACGCTTATGGTTATCTCTTATGTCCCGTGCTTTGTCTACTCGGCTTTTTAGCATTTGGGCGCAAGGGCAACGATGTTGTTCGGTATGCGAACACTCTAGGGAGATGGCGCGAGGGTGTCCCCGTTTTTTGCGATAGCTGGATCATCAATCATTGAGGCGCCTCAGTATTTCAGTGGCTCAAGGTACGCCGCGATTTCCTTGGCGCGAGCCCCCAATTGCGGTGGAATTTGAAGGGTCTTGCCCAAATCCTCGAATGACTCGTCGATCAGGAAGCCTTGAGGCTTGGACACCGTTGCTTCGAACAACGCACCGCCTGGAGTCCTTACGTACACCGATTCGAAGTACCTGCGGTCCTTGCGATCCGACACATCAGTATAGCCCATGCCTTCAAGATGCAGTTTGACGCTGCTTTGTACATCAAGGTCGGTCACTTCAAATGCACAGTGATGCACAGTGCCTTCACCATAACCCCATGAGCCTTGAGGAAGGTCGGGTTCCAGTTGGAAGTCAACGATCGTGCCCGAACCACCATTGCCGACTTGATACCGGGAGAAAGCGCCCTCGGTGGTGAGCAACTTGCCTGTCCAGCCGTAATGCATGAACTCGGCTGAATTTTCCAGGTCGCGTACTGATACCGTGACGCCGTGGGTGCCGCGGATACCGAACTCGGGTGGAATAACTCCATTGGAGTAAGGTTTGCGGTTGTCGTCTTTGATGCCCACGAGCCCGTACTCAATCCCACAGGGGTGAGTGAAATGAAGCAGGGGCTCACCGAAGCGCTCTATTGCTGTTGGATTGAAACCATGTGCTTTTAGATGCCTGGCCCAGAAAGCCAAGGAGGACTCCGGTACCTAGAGGGCCAGGATGTTGACCTGACCGCTTCCTTTGCGTGCTTTTCGACCCGACTGGCGCATAGGGAAACATGTGATTAGCGTGCTTTCTTCTCCAATATCATTGCCGTAATAGAAGTGGTAGATCGGGTCAGTACTGTCATATTGACCTGTTTTCTTGACGCTCTTCAGACCGAGTACTTTGGTGTGGAAATCGTAATCCTCCTGTGCGCCACCGACATTGAGCGTAATGTGGTGATGGCGAAGAATGTGTGGGTTGAGTTCCATGGGATTCTCCAGAGCGCTTATACAGAGATGCTTCAGATCGAGTGTGTTGGCCGAAAATACGTTGTCGAACCCCCTCGGCTTTCAGGGCGCTTGCTTGAGCTGCAATGACTTCAAATGGCTAAAGTCGGTGGAGGCTCCGACACCGTCGGTGCCGGCGCACCCAGTGATTAGCTCTGAAAACGGTTCACCCACTGCTGGAGCTCTCCACTGAGATTCTCCAGCTCTTCGCTAAAGCGCCCATTTTCACGAGCACTCACGACACTTGTTTCGGATACATCGCGAACGCGAGTGGCACGCTCACTCACCTCTTGTGCAACACTGCTTTGCTGTTTTGCAGCAGTCGCGATCTGTTGACTCATTTCATCGATTAGTGATGCCGAATCGGTAATAGCTCTAAGCGCTGTGTCGGCCTGTCCGGCTTGGTCTACGGCTTGGCGAGCCTGCTCGATGCAACTTTCACTATGAGACGTCGCATCTTTCGTGAACGATTGTAAAGAAATGATGGTTGCGGAAATCTCCATGGTTGCGACCTGACTGCGTTTCGCCAATGCCCGCACCTCATCCGCTACTACCGCAAAGCCTCTTCCTTGTTCGCCAGCTCGCGCGGCCTCGATAGCAGCATTCAGTGCCAGGAGATTCGTTTGCTCCGCGACCGAGCGAATAACTTCTAGAATGCCTCCGATCCGATGACTCTCAGAAGCCAAGTCAATCATGCTTGCCCGAGTTGCCGTTACGCCTTCCGCAAGACGATCGATGCGCTCTACGGCATCGGCAACAAGTTTGGCGCCAGAGCGAGCCTGCTGTTGTGCCTGGCGCGCAGCTTCAGAGGCGCGCTGAGTATGGCTGGCAACCTCATGCACACTGGCCGTCATTTCAACCATGGAAGACGCACTTTGCTCTGCCTCTTCGCATTGATGTCGTGCGGTAACTCCAGCGTCAGCGCTTACTTTCGAGAGCCCAGAAGCAACTCTGCCCAACTGTTCAACCATTTTAATGATTCGTTCTACCAGACCTCGCAACCCATGAGTCGTCGCGTGCATGGACGCCAGCAACTGTCCAAGCTCATCCTTACGCTGAACATCGAACTCGACGCGAAGGTCGCCCTGCGCAACGGCGCGTAAAGCATTCACCGAATAATGCAATGGCACCACTATCTGACGGCGCAGAAGTAACGCGGCGCCCGTAGCGACCACGTCGAGCAACACGCAACTGATACCGAGCATTACCAGTATTCGATGACTCACCTCAAGCATGTTCTTACCCTGAGCTACATACGCCGCTTCCCCCTTTTCCAAGAGCCTGTCGGCCTGCTGCTCAAGCGCTGTAACCTCAGCTGGCGTGGCAGGGTCCATCTCCTGCTTCTTCCTGATGCTCTCGAAGAGGGATTGGTAGTCCACCGCTGCTCGTCGCATGTCCTCCAAGGCAGAACGTTGATCGCTATCGGAATGCTTTTCGAGTAACTCCGCTAGCCTAGCCTGCACGGCAGCCAGCGAATCCATCGTGCTCTGCGCAGCGTCCAATGCACCGTCAATACGGTACTTTTGCTGTGCCACTTCGGCCTTTAAGAGATGAATCTGACTTTCCGATACACCGGTCATCAAATCGCCGTGCTCAAAGAGCGCGAAGATGCCAAGGACTCCTGCACTGGCAACGTACAGTGCTAAGGCGACGGTGGCACTAAAGCCACACAGCAGTTTTTTACCAACTGATAAATTATTGAGTGCGTTCAACTTGGCCGCCCGTTAATGCCCCTGTAGAGCAGGCTGGTTTTCAATAACCCTGCTCGCGCGACAATGAAAAAGGCCAGCGAACGCTGGCCAAACAACTAGAATGTCCGAGTCAGCGACGCCATCACGAAGTCTCGACCCCTATAGTAGTTGTTATCTTCGCTACCAAAGAAATGAGTGACGTTAACGCCGAGCTTCCAATCTTGTTGATAAGTCCCCGTGACGCCAATGCTAATGTCTCCGCCTTTGTCAGAACCGTAGTTATTGAAAGCACCGCTAATGGGAGATTGACCTTGGAAGTTATAGCCGAGGCCGATGGGTACCTGAATATCCAATGAGGGTCTGACTTGGAAATAGTCAAAAGCGGCAAGGCCACGAACACCGTACACCGTGTCGTCCAAGCCGCGGTCTCGTTGCTCTTTATGGTCCGTTACCTTGACCAGACGATGCCCTGCCAGCTCACCAGCCAGGGTGTAGCTGTCCCATAATAAGCCTGAATTACCTACGTAAATGGCACTGATCTGTGCGTGAACGGAATTTCCTTCTACCTCAGGATCGAGCACGTCGCTGCTGGCGCGCACTGCTACGCCCTCACGGTACGAAACCTCACCGCCGATATTCAACTTACCCACCGAAGTGTTGGCACTAATGCCATAGAGCTTTATGTTTTCCTGGTAGCGCAGGTGGTATTGACCAATTGAACCTGTGACGGGGTCAAAACCGCCCGATGGAGTCACTACGACCTGCGGAGTTTTGTCGTCGTAGCGAATAGCGAAGAGACCGAGATCAAGATTGATGGTGTCCGGCCGCCAACGCAGCGACACACCGTACTGCTGCCCATTCGGCTCATCATCACTACCACGGTAAAAATACGCCCCCGGCCCGGCAATGAGGCGCTCCCCCCCCTCATCCAAAATATCCACCGACGACATAAAGCTTCCTACCGGGGCTATCTGAGTTTTTTTCCATTCAAATTGATAGTAGCCCTCGACCGTCCAACCACCGTTAAACAGGGCACTTGCCGATATCTGCTTGGTCGGCAGAAAAAGCTCCTGGGCTTTTGTATTGGGCACGGTCAAAGCCTTGTATGCATCGACTGGAGCCATAGCTGCCGCGATACCGTTATCGGTAAAAAATAGGCTTTCCCCCCACAGCAAGGTGTGCTGACCAACGCGAACACTCACCGGCACGTCATACGGAGTGAACTGACCTGAGACGAAAGCATTCATCAACTCAATTTTGCGTCCTGCCCACTTTTGAGTTTGACCTGTGAACTCATCGTTGGACACCGAATAAGGATTGAAGGTACCCGGCGATTCGTTATCGTTATGACGGTTATAAACGTCGTCATACCAAGCCGCAGCGCTGAGGGCGAGACCGAAGTTTTTATAGCGCGCATTGAGCTCCGTCAACCAATCGAAGCGGTTCATCACCAATGCGCCACGTTCGAAGTTATGCTCGGCATCGTCTGCGTTGATGTTGTTAAGGTTGCTATCGCTTGGGTTGCTTATGCGCGACCCAAGCGAATATTTTACGGTGTTATCCCAGGTGCCTTTCAGTTCACCATACTCAAACTCGACAGCCTGTGTTGTGTTGGCGAAGGATGCCATTGCAACCGTTCCAACTAAAACAGGCATGTTTAGACATACTACCCATACACGGCTAGCTGGCAGGGGCATTCTCTTCATTATTATTATTCTCCAGTCATTGTGGATGCCTGTGTGGAGTCGCCCTCAGCGCGGCCCCTCTAGCAATCAATACAAACGGATGAAAAAAATCCGCTAAACACAAAATAGAGAGGCCCCGTCTATGGAGCACCTATCCAAAGATAGAGAGATAGGGACTTCTCAGCGATAGGAACCAATAGATTGGAGGGCATTGCCTGCCGTTCCCTCGCATAAATAGAGTTCCATACCGCGCGTACGTGGTTTGCTGCGGACGGGGGAAATCAGATGGGGTCGGGGGGAGGTGAGCACAGGGTACAAAAAATGACGAGCTGGATAGCCCCACCAACCGAGAGGTTGTAATGAGGCTATATTTTTTCAGTTGACGGGGGAGGGGGCTGTTATTTTTTTAATACGTTCACAACCTGGGCTTGGGTATACTCCTTCAGACCCGCCAAACCGAGTTCCGCCCCGAAACCAGATTGCCTGCGACCTCGAAAGGGTATTTGCGGAGAAATATCTAAATGTTTGTTGACCCATACGGTACCTGAATCGATTCGGAGGGCAACTTGTGTGGCGCGCTCAACATCCGCTCCCCATACCGTCGCCGCTAAGCCATACTCGCTTCTATTGATACGCTCAATTGCATCGTCCACATCCGCGTAACGTAATACTGGCAGAATCGGGCCAAATTGCTCATTGCACACAATACTGGCGGTATCGGGAACATCTCGAACGATGGTCGGAGGTATGAAATACCCTGGTCGACTCAACGCCTCACCGCCCGAAATGACTTTTCCGGTCTGGTGACTATCAATGAGAAATTCTTTAAGTTTTTGAAATTGTGCCAGATTTTGAATGGGCCCCAGTTGAGTGTCAGGCTCCAGTCCATCACCCACTTTCATTGCATCTGCCAAACGCGCCAACTCCTCACAGAATTCGTCGTACAGCGAATTTGGAATATAAGCACGCTTAATCGCAACACAGATTTGACCGGCATTCAGCATCGCGCCATCGAATAATTTTTGCGCGGTTTCTTTCACATTAACGTCATCAAGTACTAAGGCCGCGTCATTACCTCCCAGTTCAAGCGTGACTCGCTTGATAGTTGCCGACGCGCTTGCCATGACTTTACGGCCAGTTGCGGTAGAGCCAGTGAAGGATATTTTCGCAACATCGGGATGCTCCGTGAGCACACTGCCGAGTTCGTTCTGGTCAGTGATGATGTTGACCACTCCCGCCGGAAAAATGTCAGCGCACAACTCGCCGAACAGCAAGGTGGTCAGCGGTGTTGTCGGTGCGGGTTTGACGACCAAGGTGTTACCTGTTAGCAATGCAGGCGCGAGTTTGTTCATCAAAAGAACGAGCGGAAAGTTCCAAGGCGTGATAGCTGCAACCACACCAATGGCTGACTGGTACTCTACGACACGTGTTGTTTCATCCTCTCTTAAAACAACCGGTTTCAAATCATAGTCTAAGAATCCACGAATAATGTAGAGGCATCCCAAACACTCCATTTTAGCCTGTTCAAGCGGCTTGCCTTGCTCGTGAGTTAACAAGTTGGCGAACTCTTCAATACGCTGCTCAAGGCTGTTCGCCAGAAGCTTGAGCATGTCGAGACGCTCACCCCAAGGCCGTCGAGACCATTCCGGAAAAGCGGCTTTTGCCGCTGCAACCGCCAAATTGACCTGCGCAACATCTGCACGAGGTGATTGCGCAAACTCCAAGCCACTGGCGGGATTTAGGACGGGCATTGATGAGGCCCCTTCCACCAGGTTGCCGTTGATCAATAGCTTGAAAATAGTCTTCATGGTTTTTGCCTCTTGTTGTAATTGTCAAGCGTTTCCAGTGTCTATTAAATTTAACGTCAAATATCGATCACCAGCAGCGGTGTTTTTGAGCGTGAGCAGCACGGAGTAAACTGATCGTTAGCGGCATGTTCTTTCTCCGTCAGGTACATATCACGGTGATCAGGTACACCTTCCAAGACGCGTGTCAGACAGGTACCGCAAACACCTTGTTCACAGGAGATGGGTATGTCTATCCCATGTAATCCCAATACCTGCTGTACCGATTGGTCCGCGGGAATTTGGTACACGTTTCCGGTACTGGAGATCTTCACAGAGAACACGCCGTTACTGGAGATATCAACGGGTGCGGCACTGAAATACTCGCGATGTAGATTGTCTTCACTCCAACCTTGTGCCTTGCCGGTATCCAGCACATGTTGCATGAATCCATTGGGGCCACAGACGTATAAATGAACATCCGCTTGGGGAACAGCGAGCAGGGATGCTGCATCCATCGCCGTTTCAGGACGCTCGTCGAAATGGAAGAAAACTTTATCGACAAAAAGAGACGTCAATATTTGCATTTGAAATGCTGTGCGTTCGAGTGAGCGTGCACAGTAGTGCATTTCAAAATCCATTCCCAAACGATATAAAGTTTCAGCCATGCAAAGGATGGGGGTAACACCGATACCCCCTGCAAAAAGCAAGGTTCGCTTCGCATCTAGATTCAGTGGGAACAAGTTGCGGGGTTCACTGATTATCAAGTTTTGACCTGCACGAACGTGGTCGTGCATGGCTTTTGATCCGCCACGAGACGCAGGATCTTTGAGCACACCGATGACGTAGCGATTTCGATCTTCTGAGTGATTACACAGAGAATATTGACGCATCAGGCCATTGGGTAAGTGTACGTCGATATGAGCGCCGGCGCTAAAGGCAGGTAATAACTCACCGTCAACGCTCACCAACTCATAACTAAAAATATCCACCGCCTCTTGCGTGCGTGCAACGACTTTGACTTCTATCATGCTGATCTCCGATTTTACTTTGCAGCCGTTATCAATGGCAGGTTCGATACACGCTTAACTGTCGGGAGGAGGGCCCGGATACCACTTATCCGGAGCAGGCATGACAAATCCTTCAGGCAAATCCATTAACTCAACCGTGACCCCGATGGAATGTTCGGTGTTGAGGTATGCAAACGGCACCTTTCCTTGGTAGTTTCCGGATTGAATGACGCTGTATCCACGGTTCTGGAACTCGTCAACGCTCTCCCCATAAGACATATTCCCACAGGTGACGGCAACATGCTGAATACCTTCCCCATGTTTTTCAAGCCAGTCTTTATATGAAGAGTTACCTTCCAGAGGCTGGATGACTTCCCAGAATGTAGAGTCAGACCAGCCAGTAGCAAGCTTTAATGAATAAGCTTCGGGCTTTCCTTTGTACGTTTGATCGATCACGTTGTCGGTATCAAACGTATAAATGCGCCAAGGTCCGATTCCGAGCTTAACAAAGTTAGCCAGTGTGAGATACAGATCGGGGGTGACGACGCAGATCTGTACGACATTTCCAATGAAACTATTTGAAAGTGTCGTTGGGCTTGTGACTTTTATGTTTGAAGTCATGTTTTCTTCCTCGGAGAGACTGAGCACCGATGCGCCGTTTAATTTAATCCCGACTTGTCAGGCTCTTACTTAATCGGTTCATAGTCTACGATGCACAGTGCTTGCCCAACCTTCGCATCTTCGCCTTCGCAAACGCTCACTTCAAGCATTCTTCCAGGGGTCGGTGCGATAAATTCTTCATTGACCTTTTCGGTTTCAACAGAGTAAAGAGGGTCGCCGGTTGAAAATGACTCGCCGGGTTTTTTGAACCATTCCAGGAGGGTGGCTTCGGACATGTTCATGCCGTAGCGTTGAAGTTTCAAAGTTACCTTCATGCTACTGTCTCAACATTGACGATGGTTAATACTGCCGATATGATTTTATCGGCACTTGGCAGAACCGCTGCTTCAGCGGCGGGGGCATAGGGGATCGCTACATTAGGAATGTTTACTCGCTTGATCGGTGCCTTAAGAAACTTAAATCCACGATCAGCTGCCACAGCTGCAATAAATCCCGCTGCGCCTCCTCGATCACGACTCTCATCTACGATGACAAGTCGACCCGTTTTTTTGAGGGTTTCGATGATAATGTCTTCATCAAAGGGCACAAGCGTCCTTAGGTCCACTACCTCAGCTTCAACCCCCAAGGTAGCCAGGTGTTCTGCTGCTTCCAGACAGGGTTTCACCATAGACCCAATGGTGATAATCGATACGTTCGTTCCCTGGCGAATAGTGATTCCTTTGCCAAGGGGCGTTAGATGCTCGCCCTCAGGGACGTCACCCATCTGACCCCCTCGAACGGATGCCTCCAAGAAAACGCTAGGGTTGCGACTACGCAGTGCACTTTTTAGCAGACCTTTCGCATCGGCGGAATTGGAAGGCATCAAAACATTGATACCCCCCAGGTTCATGAGTGCAGGATGGGCACTATCGGAATGCTGTGCGGCATTAGATCCGCCGCCGCCGTACCCAGCGATAATGGTGATCGGTAGATTGATTTGTCCGCCGGTCATCAGTCGCATTTTTGAGATTTGATTGGCGATTGCATCGAAGCCGGTATAAATAAAATTAGAAAACATCATATGCAATACGACACGATAACCTGTCGCGGCGAGTCCCAAAGCCATGCCGGTCATTGTCGCTTCGCAGATCGGGGTGTTGCGGACTCGATTTGGACCGAACCGCTTCAGCAATCCTCTCGTATCTCCAAAGATTGCGAGTTCAACATCTTCTCCAAAGAGAATAATTTTTTCATCCCGCTCCATCTCTTCAAAAAGCGCGTCGTTAATAGCTTGAATATAGCGTCTACGTGCCATGGTTAAGCCTCCTGATCAGCAAACATCAGAGTTAAAGAGAGAGCAGGATCCGCATCCTGCCCCGCGTCCGCATAGTTGATGGCGTCTATGACAGCAGCGGTGACCTGTTCTTCTATTTTTTCAAGGTCAGCCGCACTGGCCAAAGCTGATGCCAGTAGATAGGCTTCGTACCGACTGATGGGGTCTTTCTCTTTAGTACGCCAAGCACTGATCTCTGCAGAAGTACGGTATTCTCCTCCGCCCAGAAATGCCTCTTCCGCTTCAAGATGGCCGTGGATACGATAGGTCTGGGCTTCAATGTAAGAAGGGCCTTCACCATTACGAGCTCTTTCAACGGCCTTCTTCACTTCACTTTGAACGGCCAACACATCATTTCCGTCTACGATAATAGCGGGCATGAACGCTGAAGCTCGATCAACGAGTTTCCCTCCCGTCACCGTATTCGAAACAGTGAACTCGGATACGCCATTGTTTTCACACAGAAAGACAGTGGGGAGCTTCCAAACTGAACTTATGTTCATGCTTTCCATGAAGACCCCTTGGTTCGCGGCGCCGTCACCAAAAAAACACAAGGCTACTTGTCCTTCGCCCCGCAGTTGTGCGCCAAATGCGGCGCCAGTAGCAATAGCGAATCCGCCACCCACGATGCCATTAGCGCCCAATATACCTTTGGAGAAATCTGCTACATGCATTGACCCGCCCATGCCCTTGCAGATGCCTTCCCGTTTGCCCCAAATTTCTGCATACATGCTCCGCAGATCCCCTCCTTTGGCAAGGAAGTGACCATGTCCGCGATGGGTGCTCGTGATCCAGTCTTGATTTGTGAGCGCGGAGCAGGCCCCTACGGCAATAGCTTCTTGTCCAACATATAGATGGACTGCACCCGGTAACTTACCTTGCTTGCACAGCTTGGCAAGCGTTTCTTCAGCGCGACGAATCAACAACATTTTTTCGAATAAATTAAGAAAATCTGAGTTCTTGGGAGTTACATCAGAGTCGTCCATTACAGTCCTCATTCACGCACCGAGCAGTTTTCGGCCGCTGTGTTATTATTTTAAGTAGTCGTAGGGTTTTCGTCAGCTGGTTAGTTTTTATCCGCGCTTATTCGATTGTTTTGTGTGGGCGGTTCACTGATTAATTATATTGTTTCTTATTTGTTTGCTCGCAATGGAAGTTTGCTCCACGAGGTGAAAATGTTACTGTCCAGTGGCTCGGGGACTCCACAAACTTCCAAGCTTCCCACCGTGTTGACCAGTGCTTTGTAAAGAACATCCGCCTCCAGGCGAGCGACCATTTGTCCGGAACAGGCGTGAATGCCTACGCCGAAGGCAACATGCCCAGCAACACGTCTGGAGATATCAAATGTATTTGGATTGTCGAATTTCTCCGGGTCACGGTTTGCAATACCAACACCCAATGCAATTCTTTGTCCCGCTAATACGTTCACACCCTCGATATCGACGTCGGCGCTGGCTGTGCGGAAAAGATACTTGACTGCACCGTGTACTCGCATGGTTTCTTCAAATGCGTTACGACACAGGGAATTGTCTGCGCGCATGGCTTCGTAGGCTGTTTTATGTTCGGCGATGAGTTTCAAACCGTTGGTGATTGAGCAGATGGTCGAATCGACTGAAGCATTCAAAAATATCCGAACCAAGAGTTCGGCTTCCGGCTCGGTCAACTCCCCAGCGTCGACAAAATCGAATATTTTTGCGCCGAAGCCATTATCTCTCAATGAGCCGCGTTTCATCATTTGCATGACCCATTCAATTGACCCCGCCTCTTTGGCTCGAGCCAAGGCACGCTGGAATCTGTAATTGTCTGGGCCGGATGATTCTATGACCATCGTGCCGTAATTCAATAGATGTTCACGACCCTCTTCTGGTACGCCCACTGCATCGGCAATTACATTCAGCGTGAAAGGCCGAACAAAGTCGCTGACTGCATCGAACGTACCCATCCGCAAAGCATTATCAGCCAGCTTTTCGGCCGCGGCTTCGAATTGAGTCCGCAGACCCGAAATGTTCCCGGGGGAGAGGACCTGCATCATGATTTTCCGATATCTATCATGTTCTGGCGGGTCCGTTTCCAGCAAAAGACTGGGTATCCGAGGAGGAACATAATCCTTGATATCTCTGATACCAATGCCTTTGCCCGAAATAAAAGTTTTCGAGTCAGAGATGCATTTTTGCGAAACTTTATGTGAAGAGATAAATAAGATCTTATTTGGCTCCATGTAAACCAATGGCCCTTTCGATCTGATTTTTTCCCACTCGCTATGGGGGCTGGTTATCATTTCAGCGCCAAACAGATCAGCGGCGGATGATGGTATGTTTTTGTAGTTTTCCAGCATGTCGACACCTTTCGATTTATGAATGCTCAAAATTTTGATAATGGCTGCTGTTATTGGTGACTTGATATTGTGTGTCTACCGGTTTGGAGAGCGTGGTGCCCGGCCCCTATACAGCGAGTGAATTAATTGTCGGCAGTGGATTATTTTAGAGTCTGTCGTATGAGAAGCTGTCCAAATAATGGGCAGCTTCCACCGTTTAATTAATTCCAGGGCGATTGTCTCGCCAGCTTCCATGGAAACCATAGGGCACCCTTACAGGGAGCTCTACTCGCGCGATGGGGCCAGCTGACACAGAGTTAGCGTCGAAGACCAAAAAGTCACTCGCCTCTCTTTCCTTGTTGTAGCCTAAGGTTATAATCCATCCGTCACCCTCTTCTGCATCATTGCTCCGCGGAACAAAGATAGGTTCCAATAGGCCAACGTCATGAGGTGAGCGCCAAGTCTCTATCTTGCCGGTATCGACATTAACTTTTATCAATGTATCGAACCCACAACCGGAATAGTGTCGTTCTACCCGGGCGATGTAGAACCCTATCGAATATTTTTTCCCAAGATACCGCTCATCTATCCGAGGGAACTCACCCTCTATATAGCAAATGATCTCTTCGTCGTACCCGTCATGTTCGCTGCTGAGATCGAACGTCCAGCGAACCAGCTTGGCCATTCCCTTTTCAATCCATGGCAAGTGATAGGCGCCATTCGTATCCGGGAAAAGGGGCGCCGAATTGAAAAGCATCACGTCGGCGATAAGATATTTTTTTCCATCTTTTTCATACGAATAGCCATTCATCGGATGATAGAGGAAAGAGGATGGCCCTTTGAACCAACGCATTGAGCTTACGCCCACGCTTCTTTCCATAATTCCAATATGGTTACCTACCCCTGGCTCCCAAGCAATGACGGGTTTGTTCTGGGCTATTCTGCCGAGGTCTATTGTTCCTGGGCACAGAGGAAATAATACGTGCTCAGTCGTCAGGACAAAGTCATGGACCATGCAGCAAACAGGTACTTCGAATGTATCGTAAGACTTAAGGTTGCCTTCCTTGTCTATCTGTCCAAGTGCCATTCTCTTGGTTCCAGGTCCGTCAGTCTGGTATCCAAAAACTATCAGGTCGCCCGTGTCCGGATCAACTTTTGGATGGGCAGTAAGTGGGCCTACGTATTTTCCCGCGAAGTCGGTATATCCTTCTGCCTCCAATGTTTCGGGGTTGAGCAGCATTGGCAACATCGATTCATCCAAGGCGTACAATTTTTCGCCATGCCACACTGCATTGGTACAGCTGAGCGAAGCAGGCATCTTCGCTTTGCCTCCAAATAGCTCCTCAAAGGACGTTGGGACCAGGCGCTCATTGGCCATTTTTTGTGTCAGGTACTGTGGGGTCCTGACCCATTTGTTCTGGTAGGATACCTTCCCATCTTCAACTTTGATCGCGTGAACCATACCTTCCCCCAAAAACCAGTGATGCAACTCACCCATGGGAGGGAACTGTGGATTTGGCCCATTTCGATATAGAACACCCTTCAGCTGTTTCGGCAATTGACCGTCTACTGTAAGAAGATCGAAAACTTCAACCTCGCTTGAAACAGGTGTGAAATTTTCTTTAAAAGCGAAGTTGTTAGTCGTCATGTTATCTCTCATTTTATTGTTTTTGATGTGTCATCAGTTGTGTCTGCATCTGTGTCACGTCACATCAGAACGAAACACATGTGATCGAGCGCAATTTGCAGCGACTGTATGCTGGTCGTCCGCTGAATCACGCCTCGGTGAGACCTGATGTGTTTTTGCTCATGCGGAAATCCTGGTTCGGCATTCTGTGCTTGGTTAAATAACTGGCATGTCTTCGTTCTTCGCTTCCACTTTGCGAGTGATGAAACCGTACGACACCTACCAAAAGATAGTGACGGTGTTTGGAGGAGCGGGCGGGAAGGGCGCTATTTTTCGAGCGCTATCTTTCGATAGGTGTGTGTGGGGGGCACCAGAAATAGGTTTAGTCATCGGCTCATTTTCTGGGTCGAGCAGCGGTGGGCGACTCCATCCGATCACTGCCTTCGCAACAGCCGTGCTCTGACTGCCAACGGTATTGTGACCGGGGTAGTGAATGGATATATCAGCTAAATCCTGTGAGTGGTCACCCCCGTGGTTAGAGCTTTGCTGGGCGCCGCCGGTACCAGCTACTGCAATTACAACAATGAGAACCATGCGCATGAACAAAAATAAGATGGCTTTGCTGCTGTTGCTCCCGTTCTTTGTAGTTGGCAGCGCCCACGCTGCTGTTAGTGCCGAGCAAGCCGCGCAACTGGGTACCACATTGACACCTGTTGGGGCGGAGTTGGCGGGCAATGCGGACGGCACCATTCCTAAGTGGTCGGGGGGCTATCAGGAAAAGCCGGTTAGCCATGAGAAAGGCATGTTCGCTCCGGTTCCTTTCCCGAATGAAAAGGCCCGGTTACAGATCACTGCCGCCAACGCTGACCAGTACAAATCGAAGCTTTCCGATAGCGTGTATTACATGCTGAAGAACTATCCTGAGTATCGACTTGACGTGTATGACACTCATCGTACGGCGTCCGCGCCTCAGTGGTTCTATGATTATGCAGCGAAGAATGCTGTATCCGCGATGTTGGGCAAGGACGGTCTGGCCTTGGAGAACGCCTACGGCGGAACACCTTTCCCTATTCCAAAGACAGGTAGCGAGGTGCTCTGGAATCACTTGGTGTCATGGAAGGGGGTTGCGATAGACACCCTCCACCGTGTCTATATGGTTGATGGCGACGGTCGTCGTTCGCTGACCTCCGTGGTCGATGTCAACGAGCTTTACCGTTACTCGTTGCCGGGTGGTGAGAAGGACTTTGATAACTTGTGGTGGTTACATCGTGGCAAAACCACAGCGCCTGGACGCAGCGCCGGTGAGGCGCTCATTGGTACATTTCCAATGAATTTCGCCGATCGTCAGGTTGGTTTTTGGCAGTACATGCCGGGACAGCGACGGGTCCGTAAGCTCCCTAACGCGCAATTCGATACCCCTAACTTCTATGCATCCGGTCTGGCTCAGTTCGACGAGGCGTTTGGCTTTTTCGGGTCGCCGGAGCAGTACGATTGGAAGCTATTGGGCAAGCGTGAGATGTACATCCCGTACAACACTAATTTATTGCTAATGACGGATCCGGAGAAATCATTAGGCCGCGGTTTTATAGACCCTTCAGTCGTGCGCTGGGAGCTTCATCGAGTGTGGGAGGTGGAGGGTACCCTCAAGGCCGACAAGCGAAATGCCGCACCTAAGCGCAAGCTATTCATGGACGAAGATAGCTGGAACATCGTCATGACTGACCTGTGGGATGCGCAAGGCAAATTGTGGCGTGGCGGGATCGGTTACAGCAGCGTCAGTTACGACCTGCCTGGGGTACTGGCTCTGCCATTTCAGAGCATGGACTTCCAGCAGCGTGCGTACACCATCGGTGCTTACGTGCGCAATTACACGCCGGTTGAGCCCCGTGCACGGTCTTCCTTCACTGCGGAATCCTTGACTCAAGATGCTCTTCGCTAATGGAGAGTTTCCAAGAGCGTGCAGCGGCGTTTGGCGCCGTTGCCTGCAGTCGTTTTCCAGTCGGTGGATCGCATGTCTAAAAACAAAGTCTGTCGAATCGTCTTGGCCTTCGTGCTGAGCGGTTCTGGATACTTCGTACAGGCTGACGAGTCGTCGTTACCTGAGGTACTGAAGCAGTCGAGTGTTGCAGTAGCACGTCCAGACAAGGGTTATTTACTCAGTGTCGCCAGGGCGGGCGAGCGCCTGGTTGCCGTGGGTGAAAATGGTCGAGTGATCCTGTCGGACGACTTCGGGAGGTCCTGGCGGCAAGCCAGTGTTCCTGTAAATGTATTGCTGACTCAAGTGCGGTTCGCGACGGCGAAGCAGGGCTGGGCTATTGGGCATTTAGGTGTCGTTTTGCATACAGCCGACGGTGGCGATACGTGGGTGACCCAGTTGAACGGCGTGAAGGCTGCACAGTTGTTCATGGAGCAGGCGCAACGAGACATCACCCGACTGGGTGATCAGGATGCGGGGGCAGCACAAGCGCTTCATCAGGCTCGGCTTTTGGTCGAGGATGGACCGGATAAACCCCTCTTGGTGTTGCAGGTGGAGGACGCACAGCGGATCACGGTGTTCGGCGCATTTGGAATGGCATTGCGCAGTATGGATGGGGGGCAGCGTTGGGAGCCTTTGAGAACGAAAGACTTCAATCCGAACTCGCTGCACTACTACGCCATGACCTCGCGAGCCGGCCAAGACTGGGTTGTGGGTGAGCAGGGTTTACTGCTTCGCGGGTTGGGCGATGGCGCATATCAGGCCTTGCAGCAACCTTACCCTGGAACGCTGTTTGGAGTGGTGACGACCGACAGTGCTGCGTTGGCTTTTGGACTGCGGGGTAACGCGGTTCGCTCCTTGGATAGAGGAGAGCACTGGCAACAAATCAAAACGGGCACTGCCGCGTCGCTCCAGGGTGGCTTGGTGCTGCGTGATGGGCGAATCCTCTTGTTTGCCGAGAATGGTCAGATTGTGCTTGGGGATCAGCGCGCCGAACATTTCCAGCTAGTCGATAAACAGCTTTTGCCCGCCACAGAGGCGGTTGAGGTGCTCAACGATCAACTGGTGCTGGTTGGCCCGGGTGGGGTGCAGACCCTGAATTTGGCACTGGCGGAGTCCACACAATGAAAGTTGAAATCCAGAACTCACACGAACCCTTTGATCCGGCGGTTGGGACTTTTCTAGAGCATGCATTGTTCGGCCATCGTGGACTGATCGTATTGCTCTGTCTTCTGGCAACTTTGATTTTCGCCTACCAGGCGCGGCATCTGGAGCTGAATGCTAGCTTCAAGGCGGCCATTCCAAACGATCATCCTTATATCCAGAACTACCTCGCCCACGAAGGGGATCTCAAGGGACTGGGCAATAGCCTGAAAATTATTGTCGCCACCGACACCGGAAGCATTCTCGACTCCCGATACTTGGGGATTTTGCAAAAGATTAACGACGAATTGATCCTTTTGCCGGGGGTAGAGCGCTCATACGTCCAGTCTCTTTGGACGCGTGGTGTTCGCTGGATGGCGGTCACGGAGGAGGGGATCGATGGTGGCCCTGTCATGTCGGACTCCTTCGATGGCTCTCAGGCCAGCTTGCAGGAGCTGCAGACCAACATTATACGTTCGGGAATAGTGGGCCGACTTGTGGCGTCGGATTTTCGCTCCAGCGCAATTGTCGTTCCTTTACTGGAGTATGACTCGCAGGCGCAGCAGTCTCTGGACTACGGTTTGCTATCGCAGCGTCTGGAGTATATCCGTGCGAAGTATCAGAAGGACGGTATCAGCATTCATATCGTTGGCTTTGCCAAAGTGATGGGCGATTTGATTGACGGCCTGCTGCAGATCCTTTTCTTCTTTGCAGTTGCGGTGGCGATTGCCACAGCCATGGTGTACTGGTTCACTCGCTGTTTGCGCAGCACTGCGCTCGTGGTGGCATGCTCCCTGATCGCGGTGGTATGGCAGCTTGGATTGCTTCCGCTCTTAGGGTTTCGTCTGGATCCATACTCGGTTCTGGTGCCCTTTCTCATTTTTGCCATCGGGATGAGTCACGGCGCGCAGAAAATGAACGGGGTTATGCAGGACATCGGTCGCGGTATGCATCGAATCGATGCTGCGCGAAACACCTTCCGTCGGCTGTTCATGGCAGGTTTCACCGCCCTCGTTTGTGATGCGGTGGGTTTTGCGATCCTCATGATGGTAAACATCGAGGCGATCCGCCAGTTGGCTATCACCGCGAGTATTGGTGTTGCGATTTTGATTTTCACCAATCTTATTCTGTTGCCGATTCTGTTGACCTATACCGGTGTGAATGCCAAGGCAGCCGCTCGTGCATTGACTCAAGAACAAGCGGCCTTGGGCTCACCTAGTGGCTTTTGGCGATTCCTTGACCGCTTCACTGAGCGTCGTTGGGCAACTTGCGCGATTGGCGTTGCCGTTACGCTCGCAGTAGGAGGAGCGATCATTTCTACTCACCTCCAGATCGGTGACCTGGATGTGGGAGCGCCGGAGCTGCGTGCCGACTCCACCTACAATCGCGACAATGGTTACTTGACGAAGCACTATGCGACTAGCAGCGATCTGATGGCGGTGATGGTGACTACCCCGCCGGACAAATGCGCGGACTATGGCACGCTGGTCAAGATGAGGGCTTTACAGCAACGTCTAGAACAGCAACCGGGGGTCGTTCTCAGCAACTCGTTTGCAGATTTGGCGAAACAGTTGGGATCTGCATTCAACGAGGGTAGCTACAAGTGGGCTGAGATCGTGCCCAACCCGCGGGTACTCAACTCCATTGTGACTCAAGCCCCGCGAGGCCTGTTTAACGAGGACTGCAACCTTCTGTCATTGTACGTTTACCTTGCCGATCATCGCGCGGCCACACTGCAGGCAGTAGTTGCAGAGGTGGAGAGCTTCGCCGCGAATAACAATACCGATGAGGTGAAGTTCCTACTTGCTGCAGGCAGCGCGGGTATCGAAGCCGCAACCAACCAGGTGGTGAAACACAATAACTACTTGATGCTGCTTGGGGTGTACGCGGCAGTTGTCCTACTTAGCCTTGTCGCATTCCGTTCGTGGCGAGCGGTGCTTGTTGCAGTGCTTCCTCTCTTACTGACGAGCATTCTGGCGGAGGCGTTGATGGTCATGCTTGGCATTGGCCTAAAAGTAGCGACTTTGCCGGTAACAGCCTTGGGGGTCGGAATCGGTGTTGATTATGCCCTCTACATCCTCAGTGTCACTCTGACATGCCAGCGTGCAGGGGCAACCCTCTCTCAAGCTTACGCGCGGTCGCTTTTGTTCGTCGGGCGGGTAGTGATGCTGACAGGCATGACTTTGGCCGCAGGCGTTGCAACCTGGATGTTCTCCCCGATCAAGTTCCAGGCAGATATGGGACTGCTGCTAGCGTTCATGTTTCTGGTCAACATGTTTGGTGCACTGATCCTGCTGCCCAGCCTCGCTTCGTTTCTCTTGCCGGGGATCGAGTCTGACAGTGAGGTGCTGCAGTCGCTAAAGCAGGAGCCTGAGAATCCTGGTCGTCATTTGTTGAAGGAGTACGCATGACGTTGCCGCCGATCGAAAACTGAACCCGGTAGCGGGTGGAGCCTGTCTGTTCAGACCGGTTCCGCTGAACAAAGAGGGCTACTCGCGTGAGGAGCGCGGCAGGCCTGCAAGTCCGTCGACTGAACAATACGCTGTGTGCACTGGCAAGCGTGCCGGTTGAACTCATTTCCGCCTAATAGAGATTGGAGCAAGATATGGTACAAACTAATTTTCCACTGCGGGGCCAAGTCATCTTGGTCACCGGCGCCGGGCGAGGCTTCGGCGAGGCGATAGCGCGCAGACTTGCCAGGCAAGGCGCGGCGGTCGCGCTGCTCGCCCGCCGCGCTGAGGATGTGCAACGTGTAGCCGCTGCGATCCAGGCGGAAGGCGGTTCCGCACACGCAGTGGCGGGTGACGCCACTGTCGCTGCCGATGTCGAGCGCTCAATAACGGAAACCGAAGCGGCATTTGGACCGATCACCGGTTTTGTCAACAACGCCGGAGTGGGCTGGCCCTACGGCCCCGTTTCGGGAATTGACACCACCCAATGGTGGGAAGCGCAGAAGCTTCATCAGCTCGCACCGATGCTTTTTCTTAGCCGCCTTCTGCCGGGCATGGTCGAGCGTCGGCACGGGAGGATCGTCATCATCAGCTCCCGCGCGCACACCATGGTCATTCCTAACTTCTCCCCCTATGCGATCGGCAAGCTGGTGCAGGCACGGCTCGCCCAGGTGATCGATGCGGAGAATCGCGCCGACGGCATCAGTGCCTTCGCCATTGATCCCGGGTTTGTCTTTACAGACATGGCGCGCGAGGGTCTGAATAACGCCGATGCTCAACGCCATATCGGTTTCTTCGTGGACATGTTGAAGCAGCAGGAGAGTGAGGACCAGGCACAGGTCGGTCTCGACGCATGTGGTGAGCGGGTCGCCCAGCTGTTTTCGGGTAAATATGACGCACTTTCAGGCACCTATCTGGCGCCCGAGGTTGATCTGGACGAGAGCCTCAAGCAATGCGCAGAGAAGGTGGGGTTATGACGGGAAGACGCAGTGCCGGACAGGCATAACGTTGTTGATACACAAATCTACCCGTCGAGTGCTCCGATTGTTGAAGTCGATATTTATTCCGATGACGCGATGCTCGATCCCGTGCCATTCCATCGCCGTATCTGGGTAGCGGTGCCGATGGTCTGGGTTCCCGGCACCCAGACCTGACACGTCGCCGCCCAGGCGACGGGGCGTTATATCTTCCAATCGTGGGAGGATTTTTCTTCCGCGAAAGGCAGCGGGCGCGCGTGACGGGCCGGGATATTCCCGAACCTGCACGCCCAGCCAGTTGTACCGCAGGAGTTCCTCGAACGCGTCGAGCGCGATATCGAGGAAAATGCATCTCGATCGCTATCGTTACGAGCTCCTCGGAACGCGATTCGAACCCGGATCGCATCCGCTTCATCGCGGAGGGCGACAGCAGACGCGAGATGATCGAGCAGTACTTGGATTGATCCGGCGGATCAGTTTCCAGCAACTATCTGTCCAGGTGCTTCACCGCGTCGTAACGCACGACCTGGAACTCGCGGGCGTGAAACGGATGCAGGGCGATCGTATTGGGATTGGCGCCACTCCCGTCTTTGGGCAATACGGCTTCGTAAAAAGACCATCACCCTGACGGATTAATGAGGTCGGTATTTATAAGATGCTGTCTCGGTGCATCTTTCAATTGTAAATCTCGAGCCGTCCCTGGCTGTCTCAGGTGATATAGGCTAGAACTTGAAGCGCCCATGCCTACCCTCAGCATATGGACTGAAGATGTCCGCACTTTAGACGGGTTGTTTTTTTCGTAGCGGGCTATCAGCGAAACAGGCGGGCACGACAGGCACGGTCGCATTCTGGAATGACAACGACGTCAATCCGCTCATTGCATCAGAGGAGCCGTTGTCTGCTGGGACAACGGCTAAAGCCTATCGCGAAGGTGCAGGGGACGGTAACACTGGCTCTATTTGCGCCAGCGGCCAATCAGATGCTGCAGCGTTCTCCAGAGCAGCGCGCTCATCCAGTTCTGCACGGATCCTTGGATAGATTTTATCCAGGCGGTAAAACTGCATCACTGCGATGGAAAGAACAATCAGGACGACTGGAATATAGAGAAACCCGGCATTGATAGCCTCCAACGCCTCTGGAGCTTGCGGCTGATTGGCGACATAGCCGCCCCATCCCAACAGCAGGGCCGAAGCTGCACCGGCACAAGCCATGGTCAACTTACCTACGAAAGTGATGACTGAGGACAATACCCCCGCAGCGCTGACGCCGGTTTTCCATTCACCATAATCCACCGGATCGGCTTGCATGGAGTAATAAATTCCCAGGCGCATGCCTTGACCCAAGGCGGCGATTATCGAGCCTATCAACAGGCCGCTGATGTCGCGGTCACAAGCGATCATCACAATCATGCCCAGTAAGTTCATCAGGCTGGCCAGGGTGAATACGCTGCGTTTATAAAAGCGTGTAGCCCGCTGTGGCGTCAACGCGGTGCCCAACAAGGGGACGAAGGTAGAGATACCGGCGAACACCGGCACCAGGTCAGTTCGCTGAACATAATAAGTAAAGAAATAGATGAGTCCACCCTGATAAAAAAAGAACGCCCCCCACATGAAAAACACGTTAAGGGTGAAAATCTGCCATGGACGGTTGTGCTTCAGTGATTGCAATACTTTTCCCAGCCGGACTGGCTCGGCGCGATACTCCACCCGTTCCTTCAGCGTGTAGAAACTTACCAACAGCAGCAAACTGGCGATTAAGGCGATTAACGCCATCATCAAGAAGAAGCCATGGCGTTGTGATCCCCCCCCCAGAACGTTGACCAAGGGAATCACCAGAACACTGGCAGCAGTTGCCCCAAGGGCACCGAAGATGATTCGGTAAGTGGCCAGCACAGTACGCTCCTTGGAGCTGCGGGTCAGGCTGGGGAGAATAGATGCCAGAGGAATATTCACCACGCTGTAGCAGATCGACAGCAGCAGGTAGGTGACGAAGGCATAAGCCCAAAGGGCATTACCTTCGAGACCAGGGTTGTAAAAGGAAAGTACGGCGAAAACACCCAAGGGAATGGCACCGAAGGCGATGTAGGGGCGTGATTTGCCCCAGCGGGTAAACGTTCGGCGCAGTTGCACACCTGGCCGCTGTTGATGATCCGCGAGTCACGAATGGCTTTTACCGCCAGGTCCAGGTCCAGGTCGGCATCGGCGAGGACGATGGCGGGGGCCTTGCCGCCCAGCTCCAGATTGAGCTTGGTGATGTTCGGCGCGGCGGCGGCCATTATCCGCGAGCCGGTGGCGAAGCTGCCGGTGAAGCTGATCATGTCTACGCCCTTGTGGGCGGTGAGGGCGCCACCGACGCGGCCATCACCGCAGACCACGTTGAAGACCCCGGCTGGCAGATCGGTTTCGGCCACCAGTCTGGCGAATTCAAAGCAGTTGTTGGGCGTCTCCTCGCTGGGCTTGATCACGATGGTGTTGCCGGTCAGCAACGCCGGGGCCATCTTGCGGGCGATCAGGAAGAACGGGAAATTCCACGGCAGGATGCCGGCCACCACGCCCAGCGGCTTGCGGAACAGAAAGATGTTTTCGTTGGGCCGGTCGCTGGTGATGATCTCGCCTTCGATGCGTCGCGCCCACTCGGCCATGTAGTCGAGGTAGTCGGCGGTGAAGTTGACTTCGACTTCCGCCAGGCCCGTGACCTTGCCTTGCTCCAGGGTGATGGTGCGTGGCAGGTGGGCGACGTTTTCCCGCAGCTTGGCGGCAATGCGGCGCAAGTGCCCGGCGCGTTCGATCGCGGGTTTGCGGGCCCAGTCTTTTTGCGCATGACGGACAGCGGCCAGGGCCTGGTCGACGTCTTCAACGGTGGACGCCGGGACCTTCGACAGCAGGGCGCCAGTGGCCGGGTTCAACACATCCAGGTGGGCATCGCTGGGGGTAAAACGGCCGTTGATGAAATTCTGGTAGACCGGTACGGATGACATGGGCAGCTCCTCAGTAAGTGCGTGACGGCGCCTGGGCGTCGGCGACGGGGCGGTAGCGGGCCAGTGTGGCCATGGCGCTCTGGCGCAACAGGCTGATGTCGATGGCCACTGCGATGAACTGGCAGCCCCAGGCTTGGTAGCGGCGGGCGTCGTCTTCGTTAGGGGGCGAGGATGCCGCAAGCCTTGCCGGCCGCCAGCGTGGCGTCGACCGCGTGCCGGATACGTTCCTGCACTTCGGGATGCCCGGGGTTGCCGGCGTGACCGAGGCCGATGGAGAGGTCGGCCGGGCCGATAAATACCGCGTCCACACCTTCGACCGCCGCAATCGCCGCGACGTTTTCCACCCCGAGACGCGACTCCACCTGCACAATCAGGCACAGCTGTTCATGGGCGGTGTTGAGGTAGTCGGCCACGCCGTCCCAGCGGGTAGCACGGGAGGCGGCATCGCTGAGGCCGGTGTCGGCCTGGAAGGCTTGTTTGGCGAACCCGACGTTGGCGCGGTCGAGGAAGGCCATGATGTACATCAACAGCAGAAAGGGCAGCAGCCGCCAGGATATCTTGGCGAGCAAAGAAGCAGGCAGGGTCTTCATTATTCAGTCCAGTTGTTTTGTTCTTATGGGAAGGACTGTTCGGCGCTCGATCTATACGCTAAAAATCGAATCTCGCTCACAACTGATAACCTCAGGGTATCGATAACAAGGAAAAAAATGAGTAGTCCCGCGATCTCCCGCAGCCTGTTCAACCGCCTGCGCTACAAGCATCTGCATATGCTGGTGGCCTTGAGTTCCAGCCAGAACCTGCACCGTGCGTCCCAAAGCCTGAACATGTCGCAGCCGGCGGCGACGCGCATGTTGCGCGAGATCGAGGACATGTTTGCCTGTGACCTGTTCGAACGGCTGCCCCGGGGCATGCGCCCGACGGCGCTGGGCAAGGAACTGATCCGCTTTGCCGAGTCGGCGCTGAGTGGCCTCGACCGCTGCGCCGAAGACATGATGGCGCGTGAACAGGGCGGTTATGGCTACTTGTCGATTGGCACCATCATGGGCGCGGCCCCGGACCTGGTGATGGACTCCATCGCCCAGATCAAGACACTCAATCCCCAACTGCGCATTCGCATCATGGGCGCCACCAGCGACCAGGTGATCCAGTTGCTGGAACAGGGCCGCATCGATCTGGCCATCGCCCGGCGCAATGCCGCCACCGACAGCGAACATTACAGCTTCGAGCCCCTGGGCAATGAACGAATGCTGGTGGTGGTGCACGCTGGCCATCCCCTGGCCGTGGATCCTGCAACCGCAGACCAGCCCGGCGCGCATCGGTTTCGATGAGGCCCTGCAACACCTGGCCTTGCCGCAGCCGGCGGACATCATCGATGTGCAGCTCGGTGTATTCCATGCAGCAACTGATTCAACTCACCGACGCAATCATGGTGCTCTCGTAAAGCGCCCTGCGGGATTCCCTGAAAATGGGCCTGGTGGTGGCATTGCCGGTGGTGCTGGAGGTGCAACTGGCACCGTTCGGGATGCTGCTGCGCAAGGGCGACCCGGTGAGCCGGGAGCTGGGCTTGTTTATTGATCTTCTCAAGGAACGATCGGCTATGTCTTGACGCTGTGCCCTTGCATTTCGCCGAGCTTGACCTGAATGGCGGGACCCCTTCAAACGCCTCCAGAAGTTGTCCCACGGTACAAGGTTTATTTGGGTTCGTAGAGAGAAGCGCGGATCATTCCCTTTTGCCAGCGCGACCCTCGGTACCCGGCTGTTGTTTACGTAGCTCAGTCTTTCTGCAAGTGAGTGTAGGTATCCAGGAAACGCTCATTTTGTACTTGCCACAGGTATAGGGCTGGTACTTGGCAGGTTTGTCCGGCGTGAGGCAGGTGGGAACCACTTCCACACGCCGTCGTAATCCAGGTCAATAAAGAACGGCATTGAGTAACAGGCGTTGCCGCTGGTGTTGATCACCCGGTGAGTGGTGGCGATGTAAGGATTATTAGTGAAGGTCTGCACCAAGTCAGCGATATTGACGATAAAAGTGTCCACCACCGACGGGGCGCTGACCCAATCTCCGTCGCGATTTTGCGCTTGTAGGCCACGGTTGTTGTCCTGGGAAAGGATGGTCAGAAAGCCTTAATCGGTATGAGCACCAGTGCCAATCTCGCCGACGGTAATCTTGCCTGTCAGTGTGGGGCAGTGGAACAAGCGTTGGATAGTGGTTGGCTTGCGTTGCAACTTTTAAAAATAGATTGCCGGCAAATCCAGGCTCAGCGCGATCGCACCGATCAACAGGACCAACAGGCTGGCATCGCTGACTGGATCGAACGCGAAAACGCGAGCATTTGTCGCATTACGGCGCTCTGTTCGGGCGCGTTTTTTTGGTGAAGGCGCTGATGTGGAGCTGATCACGGCTGTTGAGGCTGAACAGCGCGGCGACGCCAGCTCGGTTCGAGGTTCGGCCTATCTGGCGTCGGCCACGCTGTTGGTGAAAGACATTGATACGACCCCCCAACTGTTTTTCGAAAATGGCATTCGTTTTGAGTCGTTGGCAGGTGGAGCGTTACGAGTAGATCCTGTGTACACCAGTGGCGCGAAGCTGTATTTCAAGTAGCGTCTTGAAGGGTAAGAATTTCGCGAAAGATGTAAGCGTCCAGCCAAAAAACATCTTGTTCAGATGCAGTCGATCGTGCGCTCGCTGGATAGCGCTTGCAAGAGTGTTGGAGCTGGATTCGCCATCCTGGCCGTACGCATGGGGCTGGCGCTGGCCCTTGGTGGTCGGCTGCGACGACCCGCCTAGGTCGTCGCTTTTTTCACCCTTTTTTTGGCGCTGGCCAGTTCGACTGTTGACGAACCCTATTCGGTCAGAGGTGCCGCGGCCACTTCCGCGCTCACATCAATGGCTGGGCGCACCGACATGCCGACACGTAAATACTGGATATCTGGCTGGTCCGGCTGAAGCTGGATGCGCACAGGCAGGCGCTGTACGATTTTCGTGAAGTTGCCAGTAGCATTATGCGGCGGTACTGTCGAGAAGCTTACACCGCTGGCCGGCCCCAGACTCTCGACACGACCTTTAAAGCGTACGTCAGGCAACGCATCCACAGTAAGCTCCACTGGTTGGCCAACTCGTACCCGTGCAAGCTGCGTCTCGCGAAAATTCGCATCAACGTAGAGTGCCTTTAGGGGGACCAGGGTGAGCAGCGGCTCGCCGATGCGGGCATACCCTCCCACTCGTGCTTTGCGTTGCGCGACCACGCCGGCGACCGGAGCCGTCACGCGAGCGTAGGAGAGGTTCAGCTCGGCGGTTGCCTTCTCTGCCTGCGCCGCCAACAGTGCAGCACGCGCTTCATCCAATTCTGCACGGAGAATCGAAGTTTGTTGCTCGGTAGAACGCAAGCCGGCCTGATCACGATCACGTGCGGCGCGCTGAATATCCCGCTCCGCTTGGGCTTGCTGCTGGGCCTGGACGGTGCCTGAACCATCCCGAGCCAAGTTGGCGAAACGGCTCCTGTTGGTCTCGGCGAGCTTGAGGTTGGCATCTGATGCGGCGAGGACCGCGCGCGCCTGTGCAATGGCGCTTTGCTGGCGATCAAGCTGAGCTTTCAGGCTGTCGATGCTGGCTTGGGCGCTCCCAATATGGGCCTGAGCATTCTCCAGCGAGATACGCAGGTTACGCTCATCAATGCTGACCAGCGGCACCCCGGCCTGTACCTCCTGATGGTCCGCAACCGCCACGTGGGTTATAACGCCGGCCACCTGTGGAACGATCACTGTGAAATCGGCTTGCACATATGCATCGTCGGTGCGCTGTATGGCAGCGTTGGACTCTGAGCGATTGAGAATCAGGAAGGTGGCCCCCAGTGCGATGACCGCTATCGAGCCGGCAATAACTCGAAAACGAAAGTTCTTGGACATAAATGCGTCCCTATTCAATAAAAGGTTCAAGGGGTCGGTTGCCGCTGTGGCATGGGGTGTGAAGGGCGCGCGGGTGTCAGTACCGGGGCCGGAATGTGCTGTAGCTTCAGGACAAGGGGAATCATGAGTAAACTTACAATTGCGAACACACGATAGATATCTGCTGCCGCCAGGACATTGGATTGCTGCGCAACTACACTATTAAGCGACTCCCAACCCGGATCACTGGATGGCAAGCGGGCCAGCAGTTGTCCTGCATTATCGAGCAGCATGTCGGAGTGAAAGCGGCTACGAATCGCCGTGAGTTGCCCGATCACGGCACTACCCAGAGTGGCGCTGAAAACACGCAAGATGTTGACCAGCCCTGAAACAAACGGTCCTTCCGCAGGCTGCACAATACTCGTTATCAAGAACAACAGCGGGACGATTGCCAGAGGCTGTCCAACAGCATGCAGTACCTGCGTCCATAAGAACTGCCGAACAACCCATTCGTCTGTAATGTCGGACGCCAACCAATTGGCTATGGCGATGCAGACAAGGCCAACGACGAACACGTGGCGTGCATCGACCCACCGGCGGTACAACAGCAGCGCCACGCCTGGGCCAAGTATCAGTTGAGGAAGTCCAACGCTGAGGCCAAGCGATTCGCTCTGTTCCATGCGGAAGCCTTGTAGATTGGCCATCAGGTTTGCAGGCAGCGTGACGCCGGTGGCCATCACCATCAGTAAAAGTGCGAAACAGATAAATCCGAGCCAAATGTTGCGCCGCGCCAGTAGTTGTAGGCGGACAAACGGTTCCGGGTGGCGCCATTCGCTCGCGAGGAATAAAGCTGTGAGCACGCTGCCAGCCACCAGAGCCGCGACGATCAGGGGGGACTGGAGCCAGTCCAGCCGCACGCCTTGGTCCACTCCAATAACCAACAACATCAAGCCTGGGATTCCCAAAACCATGCCGAACCAATTCGCTTGTGTTAAGCGTGACAAGGCAAGGGGCATCTCTGGGATACCCCAAGCGACTAGCGCTGCCGCAACCAGGCCGAGGGGGACGACATGCCAGTACACCCAGCGCCAATCTTCCAGCCGATCTACCCATTGTGCGGCAAGCCATAAAGCGATGTTCGGTGAAAAGGTGGCGACCAGTGCGAAGATTGCCAGGCCATACAGGCGGATCGGCGCAGGGAGGAACCGCAGGCAAGCCATCATCAGTACAGGAACCAATGCGCCGCCAAGCATGCCGTGGAGAAAGCGTAAGCACAGCAGCAGATGCAAGTCATGCACATACGGCATGATCAGTGATAAAAGCAACGAACTGAACAGCATCGTCAGATGAAAGCGGCGTATCGAGAACGCGACGGCGAACCACGTCGCAAAGGGCATAGCGACTAGTTCGCCAGCAGAATAGGCCGTGGTCAGCCAAGAGGCGTCGTCAAGGCTAAAACCAAGAGCCCCCCGTAGATCGGCCAACACGAGGCTTGGAATGCGACTGTTTAGACCTGCCAGCATTGCAGCAATCAGTACGCCAAACAGGCCGATGGCTAGACGCGGGCCGAACGCAGGCTGCGACGGCGAACCAGCCGCTGCTGCATTCGATGCCACTGAAGTCATGATGCGTCTCCCGCACTAGGCGAGGCTGCCCGCAGTTCTGGCGACCAGCCGCCACCCAGCGCTCGGTAAAGTGTCACGATCGATAATGCGGAAGCGTTAACGCTGTCGATGAGTTCGGACTGGCTTGAAAGTAGCGTGCGGCGGGCGACGAGGACGGAAGTAAAGTCGGACGTGCCCTGCTGGTAGGCGCGCTGCGCTACCTCGAGCGCCGTATAATTGTTCGTCAGGGCAACTTGTAGCTGCTCATGTCGCTTCAGCTCCGCGGTATAGGCGTTCAGGGCATCGTCCACCTCGTGCCAGGCGCGCAAGACGGTTTGCTGGTATGCGATTCCAGCCAGACGATGACGGGCCTCGCTCAACGCCAAGTTGCTCTTGAGCCTGCCGCCCTCAAAGATCGGTAAATACAACGTCGGCCCCACCGAGAAACGGCGAGCCCCCCAACTACCCAGGTCCGAAAACTCAAAAGCCTGGACACCGGTGCTTCCGGTCAAGCTGATGCGTGGGTAGAAGTCGGCTTTTGCCGCGCCGATATCGGCAACTGCCGCACGCAATCGCGCTTCCGCCTGCAGGATGTCGGGGCGTTGGCGAGCCAGTTCAGAGGGGACGCCGACCGGCAGGCGTTGGGGCATCGGGGGGATGCTGCCGCTATTGAGGTGCGTATCCAGTTCGCGAGGCGGCTTGCCTAGGAGTAACGCAAGTGCATTCATAAGTGCGTCGCGCTGCTGCTGCAGCTGTGTCTGACGAGCCCCAATACTGGCAAGGTCGGCTTGGGCCGCGGCCGCATCGTATCGGTTTGCTACGCCGTTGCGCTGCCGGCTCTCTGTCAAACGCACCAAATTATCGGCGATCTGGCGGTTCTCTTCGACGATTACTTGTTGTGCCTGAATGCCGCGCAGCAACAGATAGGTGCGCGCCACGTCGCCTGCGACCGACACTTTGACCGCATCCATACCGAAGACACTGGCTTGAAGCTGTGCTTCGGCGGACTCACTAAGACGACGCAGATGTCCCCATAGATCCAGCTCCCAGCTTGCTTGTAGTCCCAATGACCAGGTATCAGAGGGCGTTGTTGGGGCGCCTAGCGAAACCATTGGCGAGTATTTGCTAAGCGCCGAGCGTGTATAGCTGGCATCAGCTGACAGTTGTGGTATGCGCGCAGCATTTGCCAGGCTCAATTGCGCACGACTTTCTTCAATTCGTGCGGTAGCCGCCTGGATATCCAAGTTGGATGCAGCTGCTTCAGTCTGCAATGCCGTCAACGTCGAATCGCCGAACAGCTGCCACCATTCGGACGGGGCCGATTCAGCGACTAGTGCGGGTTCCTTCGCCACCACGGTAGCACGTGCACGCATTGCCGCATTCGGTGGCGCGAACGATGGCTCCTGGACGTCGGGAGCCGTTACACAACCGGCAAGCACCAACACCAATGCAGGTGCTCCACGAGCGAAAGAAATACCCCTGCACCGAAAAACACAATTCATAGATAACCTTTAGCAATGCGGCGTAATGACGGTGCGATTCCTTCTCAGACCTCGTCCAATTTTTCACTAAACCGATCGGTACAATATTCTTGCTTTCAGATTTCGTCAAACACTAAGCGGCCAGCGTTTACGTGGATAATTAATGGTGGATGCATTGTATCGATTAAGACCGATCGGTATATTTATGCATGATTTTTCATTGCAGGAGCAACCTATGCCCCCCAACACCGCTATCGCCGGGCGAAACGACAAGGAATTAGCTGTATTGAAGGCCGCCACGTCGATTTTTTTGCAGCACGGGTTCAGCGCCGCCACTACAGATATGATTCAGCGCGAGGCAGATGTCTCGAAGGCCACGATGTACGCCTGCTTTCCCAACAAAGAAGTACTATTTGCAGCGGCGATCGAATATGAATGCGCAGCGCTGACCGCTACGTTCAGAGCCATGCCTGTCTCTCCCGGTGACGTAGCGAAAACGCTCACTGACCTCGGTATGTCATGCCTCGACATTGTCCTTTCGCCAACTGCATTGGCGTTGCATCGGGTGGTGACGGCGGAAGCGATAAGGTTCCCAGAGCTAGCACGGAGGTTCTACCTTGCTGGTCCCCAAGTTGTGATTTCGATGATTACTGAGCAGTTGAGCGAGGCCGCTCAGGCTGGAGAAATCAATGTCCAGTCGGTAGGACTCGAAGCCGCCGCAACACTGTACCTCAGCATGGTTCGCGCCCAAGCACAGCTGGAGTGCCTGACGCATCCCGAAACTCCACCATCCGCCGCCCAAAAGGACTATTGGGTGCGGATCGCGGTAACAACTTTTCTCGCCGCTTTTGGCGTAGCTCCGCAGCCCCAATGACCGGTAACTGCCGGCCGCATTGCCAAACCCACTCACTTGGCTGTCGTCATGCGTCCCCGGCCCGAAAGACGTAGTCCCGCGCGAAAGTTCTTGCCCAACAATGTGAGCTGAACCAAACCTGCAATCAGCTCTACCGCCTGCACAACATAGAACCAGGTATCAAATGAACCTGCCGCTGCCTTGCCATTTAGAAAAATGGCCGCTGGGATCATGATCAGGACTCCGTTGGTCCCGATGATCCGCATGCGATTTTTTTTGTCTTCAATCAGCCGTCCTTTGCGATTGTTGCCCAACATGAAACCAGTGCTCCCAGTTATGGCCATCAATGCCGCGAGGCTGGCCAATCCATACGTTGCGATGACGTGTTTGACTACCGCGACAGAGGCCTTATCCAGAAACAGTTCCGAAACGAGCGTGGATGTCCAGAAGCTTGCAATTAGCAGCATCGCCAACGTAGCTGCGGTGGCATGGAGGACTGTTTTTTTCATGATTTCAGCTACCGAAAGAGTGAAATTGATGCAAAGAGCTCTGCGAAGACCACAACGTGGGCGAGTGAAGTCGGCCGATGTAATGTTTGCTCTGCAGCCTCCGATGAATACCGAGCTTTGGCTTGCGCCATTCCTAGGCCACGCAGATGCCAGGTATCGCAACCTTCTGGAATAAATGCGGGGAAGCAACCGCAGACGACGGATAGGTCGAGAGTTTTGCCCTGAACTCGGGATGCATGAAGGCCTTCCGGAAATGATCGTTCGACTCCCAAACGGCGTAATTGAAATAGGTCGGGCTTTTGCCAATTGCACGATGGAGTTGGGTGGAGATGAAACCTGGCTGCTGCTTCATGAAGGTGGCATCGTCTTGCCAGGCCTGCAGGAAGATCGACTCATCGGCCTCTTCCAGTGTGAAGATGTTCACCAGGATGATTGGAGAGGCTTCAAGCGTGATTTGACGCTCGATCGGAAAGGCGGGATCCAAGGGGCGAATGTGTGCCATGACGGGCTCCAGGTATGATGGGTACTTCGCAACCACATTGCGATATTGACATGATGATGTCAATATCCATCCAGATATCTATTTAGGAAATTGATGACGTTATGCACAAACCTGAATCAACCCCAGCTGGAGCCGTACTGACCGACTTTATTCTCAGTATGTTCCGGGCTAGCAACCTGACGTTGGCGTGGGGGGACAGAATTGTCGCTCCCGTGGGATTGACCAGCGCCCGGTGGCAAATTTTGGGCGCGATTGTGGCGGCAGAACGTCCTCAGCCAGTTGCCTGGCTCGCTCGCGACTTAGAAGCGAACCGGCAGAACGTCCAGCGCATTGTCAACGATCTGGCAAAGGAAGGACTCGTCTCATTCCAGCCCAATCCGCATCACCGACGCGCGCAACTGGTTACGTTGACAGACAAGGGGGTTACAGCATTCGACGACGCTATCCGTTTGTATACCCCATTGGTCAACGAGCTATCGAACGGACTTCAGATTGAAGATATTCAAACGGCTCTGCGCGTGATAACCGAACTGCGGAACAGGCTCGAAGGGCATGGAACTACTGAGGCCTAACCCTCTGTAAAGTGTTGGGCGATGCAGGCATCGCCTTCGGCCAGTTGCTGACGGCGATGCGTGAAGAAGATCAGGAGATCGGCGATACAGCAGGCGGCGCGACCTGGATAGCTGGGGGTTACCTGGCGTGGTCGATGGGGCGCCGGTAGACAGTCTGGGCCGTTACTAGTGCGCGCTTTATGGCGGAGGACAAGTGGCGTGTTTTTCTCCTTCCGGGGAACACCTGAAAAGCTACCCACTGCCATGCCCGCACCCGACGATGGTGACCTTCGGCGGCAACGACCTCAAGACGTTGTTTGTCACCACTGCGCGCCAGCACCTGCAACCTGCGGAGTTGTCGTGCTATCCCAGCGCTGGGAGTGTGTTGTCGATGTCGGTCGATGTCGGTCGATATGGCAGGCCTTGCGCAACACGTTTTTGCTGATCTCCCTTCGTAGCCGAAAGAGGACGCCGTCTCTTGAGCGCCATAACCAAAGCGCCTGCTGTACTAATGCTCACTCCCATGCAGCCTGCTTTGCAGCAACGTATATAAAGCGCTTACCGGGTTGGGAGTTCGACAGCCCGGGCGTTGTTGCCGATGAGTACAGTCAGGAATTCTACCTGACTTAAACTGTTACTCTGCAGTGCCTGCACCGCCCTTTAGGCCCATGATTAACAGCATGAGAAATGAGTTCTGATGCGGCATCTGAATCATTACTTCGAGAATATCGCGCTCCCCCCCCTTTAGGTGTGCCTGCTACGCGCGGGGAGTGCAGTGCCCGGCAACGGCATGATTATTCGCCCGCATATGCAATATGAAATCATGTGGTTTAGGAGCGCCTCAGGCACCTACACCATCAATAATCAGTCCTTCGAGATTGCCGACAATACGCTGGTGTATATCGCGCCGCTGGTGTTGCACGATATGCAGTTACTGGCCAGCCCGGGTCATCAGCGGTTCCTCTTTCGATATGACGAAGCCTTGCTCAACGATTTGGGTATTTTGGTGGGGGAAGCTCGAAGCCCGCGTAGCGCTGTGCTGGCCCTAGTCGGCGAGGATGCTGAGCGGCTGCAGATCCTATTTACCTGGTTCACACAATTGCGCATGCAGCACAATCGGTTGGCGGATGAGGTCATGCGCCTGTTGGTACAAAGTGTTTATGAAAATCTTTCCAGGCCGATGATCATCTGGATGTCACCGAGCACGATAACGCGTTAGGCAGGGTTATCAGCCTTGTTCGCCATTTCGAGAAAAGCAAGGTCTACTCCTTGTCGCTGTTGCAGGCGGCCATGCGCTACAAGCTGTCAAAGTCGCATTTCTCGAGGGTGTTCAAGGACGTCATGAACATGAAGTACACGGATTATCTGCTCAATCGTAAGATCACTCATGCCTTGTACCTCCTGACGCGAACCGACCTGAATATCACTAAAATTGCCTATGCCTGCGATTTCACCGACAGTGCCTATTTTTGTTATAGATTTCGCCACGCTGTCGGGGTGCCACCGCGAACCTATCGGCAGCATGGTAAAACCACCCAGCAACTCTCAAACCAACACGGTACAAACTGAACTCCGCTGCCGCGAGTCCGGTACGTTTGCGTCTGGACGTTTGGTCGCAAAGTGTACCCCCACGCTACAAACTTGAGCGGTATCGAGGGGGCAGGCTTGCCGTTGTCATTGGAATGGCGCGACTCATCGCTGCGGGCGATCGCTTTAACATGCCCATAAGCAGAGTGAATGACTTCTATTCACCATAAAAATTTGCCGCACTCTGTCAGTTGGTTTAAAAAATAACCAATTACCTAGAAACTAAAAGTGCCACTTATTCGATTTCCCAAACGAATTATTAATCCGTTCAAAGACGTTGTTTGTTTTTTTTGGGAGGGTGTTTGGCGAAGCCAGTAATGGCTGATGATGTTTTTAACAATAATGCAGACCAATAATAACAACGAGGAATCTTCTGAAATGGATGCTGATGTTATCGTCATAGGTGCGGGGCCGTCGGGGCTAACAGTAGCGAGTGAAATTGCCAAATCTGGAGCACGCGTCATTGTCTTAGAGCGGCGTACTGGTGTCGTAGAATCTCGCGCGGGTAGTTTGTTGCCGCGCGTTCTAGAGTTGTTTGATGCGCGCGGTATTGCTGATCGATTCATCAAAAAAGCGAGAATGGTCAAACGCTGGCCTTTCAATGGCACGCACATTTGGGCAGGGCTTGAACCTGTAGATTGGAGTCACATTGACTCGCGTTATGGCTTTACCCTTGTGATGCCTCAAAACCTCACTGAGGAGGTGCTACTTGGTTGGAGTCGGGAGGAGGGCGTCGATATCCGCTTCGGTCAGGAAGTGGAGGCTTTGGGCGAAACAGATGAGGGTGTATTTGTTCAAGTCCAACGTCCCGGAGGCGAGACTGTGCGACTGACCGCTCGTTACATTGTAGGTGCGGATGGTGCACGTAGCATTGTTAGAAAGACACTTTCTCTTCCATTCGAGGGGTCAGCTCCTACCTTTACAGGAATTGTTGCCGACGCGGTACTTGATTATAACTTCAGCGGTGGCTGGAGAATGCTGGATAACGAAAATGGCTGGGCAATGTGCTACCCGTTCGGTGAGGGCATAACGCGCTTTGTTATCGTCCATGCAGAACGTCGCGCTGCCACCAAAGATGAGCCGCTCACGATTGAGGAGTTCAGACGTTGCGTGAAGGATATTCTGGGCAATGATTTACAAGTAGAGAAGTTGGCATGGGGGTCTAGATTCACGGATCAGATGCGGATCACTCCGAGTTTTCGTAAAGGTCGCGCGTTTCTGGTCGGCGAGTCCGCCCGGATACACTACCCCGCCAGCGGGATTGGCATGAATTTCTGCATTCAGGATTCGTTCAATCTTGGCTGGAAACTGGGCTATGTACTTCAGGGGCAAGCGCCGGAAGCATTGCTTGATACCTACGACACGGAACGACGGCCTGTAGCGCTTGAGTTGCTGAAAACTGTGCGTAGTCAGTGCGCGATGCAATTCAATTTCACTGCGGATGGAATCACTCAGAAGCGTGACTTCAAGGAACATATTCTCCCGATACCCGAGGTTAACCGAAAGATTGGGCTCGAGCTCAATGGGCTGGGTAAGCGATATTCTGCCCCGGCCGGATCACACGTGCTGACGGGTGATCGGGTTCCGGATGCTGATCTGATCATGATTGATGGATCCGTATCGCGGATTGGTGCGCTGTTGCGTCGCCAACGTTTCGTTCTTCTCGACATGAGTGGTGTCTCTGCATTTTCGGAGTTGGTTGTTGGTAACGCTCCGGTCGACATCGTTGAAGCACGGGGAGTAATGCTTCCTTCCCAAATGCGTAGAGTACAAGCGATGTTGATTCGTCCCGATGGTTATGTCGCTTGGGTCGAAGAAGCAACGCCGACTGCGTCCTCTGGCAAGGCTGCCTTGTCGCATTGGCTGACACTTCCGGAAGGGCTCTGACATGGCTGTACAGCGTATGCTTATTCGTGGTGGTTGGGTCGTTAGTATCGACCCCGCAGTGAAAGATCATCCTTGTGGTGATGTGCTGATCGAAGACGGTCGCATAGTCGCTGTTGGATCCAATATTCCCGTCGATAATGCCGAGATAACGCAAATTTCCGATCAAGGGTGCGTTTGCATAGGCCATGAAGGCTGGAAAATAGCGGGGTGATCGCCTCAACAACTTCCGTCTAGGTTTTGTAAATCGACTGCAACTAACCACTATTCGTCTTACCCAGCATAACTGCCAGTTGCGTGCCGATGATGGTGTAATGCACGTTGCCTGAAGCTTCAGATTCTGTCTCGACTCCATCCTGCAGTGCTGACGGTCCATACTGCTGTCGGTCAGCAGCAGCTAGTTCATTAAGAGCTGCCGAATGCGCTAGGCGTGGCTTTTCGCACTCGCGAACGGCGGCATCACGTTCCGCTTTCATTGCCAGGTACGCGCCAAGACTCACGCACTCGGCGCGCTAAATGATCTTGGGAAATAGGAATACTGGTTTTTCCTGTGGGTAGTGGCGACCAAGCCACGCACGTAGATCCGAGTGGCGAATGGACCAATACACACGTTCGCGTTGATTATTAACTGTTATGGGACGACTAAGAAACGTCACAGCAACTTCGCCGCAGATAACGGCATCGTAGAGACGTTCCACGTCCATGTGGAGAAACGGCCATTGGGGAAACTGCGTAAGAAGACGGCCTGAGTTACTAAGTTCGACCTGCAAAATCTCAGCTTCGTGCTCGGCAAGGTTGCACCAAAGGATCGCAGCATCAATTGGATGGTAGGAACTTCTGATCGATATCATGGGGTAACGTACTTAATTAACTGATGTTTGGCATCTATTCCTTGACTTTTTATAGCGTTAACCACGATTGCTCCGAAAATAAGGGCGGCGAGAGCATTCATGGTCATGTACCCTTCAATTACGCCTTTCAGAAATGGATCTGTAGCGTAAGGGTGGACAGGTATTCCTGGTGGACCTGCAGTCCATATAAGCGCCCCGATCCCCAAAGCTGCTAGTGTTAGAGTTTTTACCGGTGCTACCCATCGGCCAGCAGTGTCCCGTAGCCAGTTTGGGTATAAGGAGAAAGTAATGCTACTACGAAGTAAATAGCGTTGTAAAAGAGTAAGCTCGCCGAAGAGTCATCGACCCAAGGATGAAGCCCAATTTCAAATGATACCGTAGCTGTCCTTGGCACTGCAAAGAATGGATCGATTGTCAGGAAGCATATAATTGCAAAAGCCCTAGCAGCTGGTTTCCCAAGCGCAGCAGAGGGCTTATCCATTGAACCATCGAATCTGGCTAGGGTTGTAATAGTTATGACTGGAAGGCCAGCCGCGGTAAAAATAGCCAGAAGCAGCTATCCAGACATTCTCGCCTGCTAACATGCCTATTATTGGCGGAAAAATTATGTTGCCCGCGCCAACGAACAATGCAATGGTCATGAAGCCTAAGGCGAATATGTCTCGGTACGATAGTTTTATTTTTTTTCCTACAGTGAAACTAGAATAAAATCAACGATTCAGGAATTTTCGGAAGCGACTTAAACCTTCTTCCAGTTTTGTCTGCTCGCATGCGTAGCACCATCTCAAATACTTGTCTGCCTCAGCTCCAAAAGCTATCCCGGGCGCTAGTCCTAATCCAGATTCGCTGACTAGCTGTTTGCAGTAGTTTAGGCTGTCACCGTTGCCTGGAAAAGGGAAAAACAAATACATAGCGCCAGGCGGGCTTGCTATGGGGGTGTCCAATATTGACGTGAGCTCAGTGGCGAGATAGTCGCGCGACTCCTTCAGTTGAAGCCTAAATTTAGCTAATTCTTCCTCCCCATGCTTGAGTGCTTCAATTCCTGCTAGTTGAATAAAGGCTGGGGTGCAAGAAGTATTATACTCAATGAGTTTTTCGAGATTTTTGACAATCTCCTTAGGTGCCGTGATCCACCCTAAGCGCCATCCTGTCATCAGCCAGCTCTTTGAAAATGAGTTAATACAAATCACCTGTTCGTTTCGGTCTGCGATGTCCAAAAAAGAAGGTGAAGCTAAACCTTCTGTGCCAAAGTAGAGTCGCTCATAAACCTCGTCAGATAAAATCCAAATGTTATTCAAACGGCAATGCTCTAGCAGCGAGATCTGCTCATCTCGCGACATTGTCCAGCCAGTCGGATTATTTGGTGAATTTATCAAAACAGCCTTAACGCCAGGCGTCAAGGTTGATAATAGGGTGTCTAAATCCAGCTTCCATTTTCCCTCGTTGAAACCCAGGGACACAGTTTCAACTTGGCATCCCAGAATCTTGGGGATCTCTACGATGTTTGGCCAGAGTGGTACAAGCGCGACCACCCGATCTCCTTTTTCTAGGACAGATTGAGCTGCTAACATGATTGCGCTGACACCAGCACTGGTCACAGCTATGTTCTCTATGCCTGAAGGTCCATGTAGTCTGGTTACATAATTACTGAGTTCGTAGCGTAGGCTGGGAAGTCCAAGATTTTGGGTGTAAAAAGTTTCACCACTTGCGATAGCTGAGATTGCTCTGTCAGTAATGTTAATTGGCGTTGTGCAGTTTGACTCCCCGAACCAAAATGCCACGATGTCTTTATTGTCCATGCCGGCGTTGGCTACTTCGCGAATATAGGATGGTCGAAGATTTTGTACTGACAGAGGCGACATAGAAATGTCGGGATTGTTTGCAAGTGGCTTATAGCTCATGGTGACTCCGGTTTTTGTGATTGTAAGGTGTGGTAAGCTTGGGCTAGGTTATTTAGAGCGCCGGCCTGACTGATAAAGTACCAGCAGGGCGATAAACACAATGACCAGTCTTAGAATGTCACCGAATACAGAATCCATAACTGACAACACCTGCTGATTAGAGTTTTTTTTGCGCGCGCAAAGTCTATTTAAAATAGCGCTTCCGGCAAACGAAAGTCTTGCAATAAAGCTCGATTTTTTCTTGTGATCCAAAATGAATATTCTGGTTGTTTTGGTCTGCTGAGGCATTCATTTTGTTTACATTTTTTTGTCATCGTTATTTGCCTCAGTCAACTCGTTAAAAATTGGACTTTTTTAAATTCTCACAAACCTCGCCATTGCAGCGAAGCACAATCCAAATACGCAATTAATATGTATCAGAATATTTTTTCTTTTAATGGGGTTGATTGCTTTAGATGCGATGAGCGCGTAAGCAATCATTACCAAGGTGTTAATGATGGTCATGGTTATTCCCATGATTAAATATTGTTCAATGATAGAGTGGGTAGGGTCGACAAATTGAGGAATCAGCGCCAGGATAAAAATTATGGCTTTAGGATTGCTGATGTTCATGAAGAAACCATTGAGAAAAACTCCTAGGTTAGATGGCATTATATTAGGCGTGTCAGTGTCAATATGAAGGGCTGGTGCGGCTGTGAATTGACGCCACGATAGGAAGAGGAGAGATGCTGCGCCGCCCCATTTGACTATCGCAATGCAGTTTCTGAAGATGCTAGGATTGCGCCGAGGCCGCAAATTACCGCGATGAGTTGCACGCCCAAAGCGCTCTCCAAACCTGCTAAATTCAGAAGGCTTCGAGTAAACCCAATGTTCATTCTTGCCGATACTGAGGAAATTACTCCTACTCCAGGAGTCAAGCTTGTGAGCAGGCAAGTCAGTATAAAAGCAATGCCGGTTTCGATGTTCATTTTTATCACCTTGGAGACTGTAGCTCAAAGTTGCAGGGCTCGTGATTAAAAAATAAAAAAGTGCTCCAGAGCTAATCGCAAATAGGACGGCTAGATACAATGGTAAATATGTGCGCGCGGCAGCCCCTGCTCCAAAGCTGATCAACAACGATGTAGCCAAGTAAAGAGATATCTGGATTCGATTAAAGCGCTTGGTGCGTAACATAAGGGAGCCAACGGTTGATTACGATAGATTTAAGGTAGCGCGTTATGATTTCGTAGTTGTGCTAAAATCACGATGAGATTTTGGGTTAATCAGAATGTTCATGTTGTCAGTGTGAGGTTTTTAGAATGAGTATTTCAAAACTTAAGCTTGATCGTTTGGACCAGGAGATCCTTAATGCCCTGCAGCGTAATGCTCGGCTGTCGAGCGCGGAGCTCGCCGAAATAGTCAATCTGAGTGCCTCACCATGCTGGAGGCGCGTGAAACGGCTTGAGGAAACTAGCGTTATTCGAGGGTATCACGCTGACATTGATTATGAAAAATTAGGATATGCTATTACTGCATATGTGCAAGTGTCACTCATGCAGAAAGATTTAATCAGTATGACTAATTTTGAACAGTCAGTAATCACTTTTGAAGAGGTTGTAGCTTGCCATTGCATATCTGGCAGTTACGACTACCAACTGACAATTATGGCGCCTGATTTGGCTCACTTCAATGAATTTATGCGGCAGTACGTGAATTCATTTAAAGGGTTAAAAGATGTGTGCACATCTTTTGTAATGCGCCAAATCAAGGCACCTGTAAAATTGAGGATTAAGTGAGTTGAATGATGCGGCCGCGGGCCGCACAATATTTATCCACCTAGGTAGGCATCCCGTACTCTATTATCGCTTAGCAGGGATGCGCCTGATCCATTCATCACAACTTTACCGTTCTCTAGCACATACGCTCGGTCAGCGATCTTCAGCGCCTGGTTGGCGTTCTGTTCGACCAGGAACACCGTCACACCGTCCTTGCGCAGTTGTTCGATGATGTCGAAGATCTGCTGGATGATGATCGGCGCCAGACCTAGCGAAGGCTCGTCGAGCAGCAGCAGCTTGGGCTTGCTCATCAGCGCTCGGCCGATGGCGAGCATTTGCTGCTCGCCGCCGGACATGGTGCCGCCGCGCTGGTTGAAGCGTTCTTTCAGGCGTGGGAAAAGTCCGAGAACCTTGTCCATCTGTTCCTGATAGTCGCCCTTGTTGGTGAAGAAACCGCCCATGGCGAGGTTTTCTTCGACCGTCAGACGGGCAAACACCCGACGACCTTCCGGCACCACGGCAATGCTCTTGTGCATGATCTGCGCCGAAGTCTGGCCGACGAGCTCTTCGCCCATGTAGCGAATGCTGCCGCTGTGCGCTTGCGGCGAACCGCAAAGCGTCATCAGCAAGGTCGATTTGCCCGCGCCGTTGGCACCGATCAGGGTGACGATTTCACCCTGGCGGATTTCCACGTTGACGCTGTGCAGGGCCTGGATCTTGCCGTAGAAGGTGGAAACGTTTTCGAATTGCAGCATTTACGCTTCCCCCAGGTAGGCTTTGATCACTTCAGGATTGTCGCGGATCTGATCCGGCGTACCGTCGGCCAGAGGCGTGCCCTGGTTGATCACGACGATGTGGTCGGAAATGCTCATGACCAGCTTCATGTCGTGTTCGATCAGCAGCACGGTGACGTTGTGCTCTTCACGCAACATGCTGATCAGCGCCTTCAGGTCTTCGGTTTCCTTCGGGTTCAGGCCGGCGGCCGGTTCGTCGAGCATGAGGATCCGCGGACGGGTCATCATGCAGCGAGCGATTTCCAGGCGACGTTGCTGACCGTAGGCCAGGGTGCCGGCCGGACGGTTGGCGAACGCCGTGAGGTTGACCTTGTCCAGCCAGAACTCGGCAAACTCCATGGCCTCGCGCTCGCTCTTGCGGAACGACGGGGTCTTGAACAGGCCGGACAGGAAGTTGGTGTTCAGGTGACGGTGCTGAGCGATCAAGAGGTTCTCGACTGCGGTCATGTCCTTGAACAACCGCACGTTCTGGAAGGTGCGCACCACGCCCTTGAGGGCGATCTTGTGGCCTGGCAGGCCTTCGATAGGTTCGCCGTCCAGCAGGATGCTGCCACCGCTTGGTTTATAGAAACCGGTCAGGCAGTTGAACACCGTGGTCTTGCCGGCGCCGTTCGGGCCGATCAGTGCAACCACCTGTTTTTCCTTCACGGTCAGGGCCACGCCGTTGACCGCCAGCAAACCGCCGAAGCGCATGCTCAGATTTTCGACTTTAAGGATCTCGCGGCTCATTTGCGCAGCTCCATGTGAGGACGTTGCATGGGCAGCAGGCCTTGAGGACGCCAGATCATCATCAGCACCATCAGGGCGCCGAACATCAACATGCGGTATTCACTGAACTCGCGCATCATTTCCGGGAGCAGGATCATCACCACGGCGGCCAGAATGACCCCCAGTTGCGAGCCCATGCCACCCAACACAACGATGGCGAGAATGATCGCCGACTCGATGAAGGTGAAGGACTCCGGCGTGACCAGGCCTTGACGCGCAGCGAAGAAGCTACCGGCGAAACCGGCGAAGCTGGCACCCAGGGTGAAGGCCGAAAGCTTGATCACCGTAGGGTTGAGCCCCAGCGCACGGCAGGCGATTTCGTCTTCACGCAACGCTTCCCAGGCACGGCCAATCGGCATGCGCAGCAGGCGGTTGATGACGAATAGCGCCGCGAGGGCCAGCAACAGCGCAACCAGGTAGAGGAAAATCACCTTGTTGATCGGGTTGTATTCCAGGCCGAAGTACTCGTGAAACGTCTGCATGCCTTCCGCGGCTTTACGCTCGAAAGTCAGGCCGAAGAACGTCGGCTTCTCGATGTTGCTGATGCCGTTCGGGCCACCGGTGATATCGGTCAGGTTACGCAGGAACAGCCGGATGATTTCACCAAAGCCCAAGGTCACGATGGCCAGGTAGTCGCCGCGCAGACGCAGCACCGGGAAACCGAGCAGGAAGCCGAAGGTGGCTGCCATCAGTCCAGCGATCGGCAGGCAGATCCAGAAACTCAACCCGAAGTAATGCGACAGCAGCGCATAACTGTAGGCGCCGACGGCATAGAAGCCGACATAACCCAGGTCGAGCAGGCCGGCCAGGCCGACCACGATGTTCAGGCCGAGGCCGAGCATCACGTAGATCAGCACCAGGGTAGCGATGTCCACCGCGCCGCGAGAACCGAAGAACGGCCACACCAGGGCACCGGCGATCAACGCGATGATGATCCAGCGCTGCGTGTTCGGCAGGGTCAGGAAGTTACTGGCCTTGGCCGGAATCAACGGCGTGTTTGGCGACTTGCGCCAGGCCGAGCTGATCTGCTGGTCGAACAGCACGCGCAGGAACATCAGCACCGAGCACACGGCAATGGTGATCAGCGTTGCAGTGCTGGTGCCATGGACTTCGAGGTTGATGCCGACGATGGTCAGTTTCAGACCGAGTACCGGGTAGGCCACGGCCCACACCAGCAAGGCGCTGAACAACGCCTGTTTAAGATTCCTAGTCATACTTTCTCAACCTCCGGACGACCCAGCAGGCCGCTTGGCCGGAACAACAACACCAGGACCAATAGGCCGAACGCGACGACGTCCTTGTACTGGTCGCCGAAGATATCGGCACCGAAGGCTTCCGCTACGCCTAGCACCAGCCCGCCGAGCATGGCGCCGGGAATGCTGCCGATACCGCCCAGGACTGCTGCGGTGAAGGCCTTGAGGCCGACGAGGAAACCGGCGTTCGGGTTGATCACGCCGTATTGCATGCTCAGCAGTACGGCGGCGATGGCCGCCAGTGCCGCACCGATGACGAAGGTCAGGGCGATGATGTTGTTGGTGTTGATACCCAGCAGGTTGGCCATCTTGATGTCTTCGGCACAGGCGCGGCAGGCGCGACCTAGGCGAGAGCGGGAGATGAACAGCGTCAGGCCGAGCATGGCGACCAGGGTCACCACGAACACCACGATTTGCATGTAGGAAATCAGCACTTCATGTGCACCACCTGGCCCGAAGGCAATGTTGCCCGGAGTCAGGTTGGGGATGGATTTGTCCTTGGAGTCTTGCGCCAGCAGAACCGTGTTCTGCAGGAAAATCGACATGCCGATGGCGGAAATCAGCGGGATCAGACGGTTGCTGCCGCGCAAGGGGCGATAGGCGATCCGTTCGATGCTGTAGCCATAGGCACTGGTGACAACGATGGTTGCGATAAAAGCGGCGGTCATCAACAGCGGAACACTGTCGAGTCCCAGCATGGCCAACCCGGCGATGGCGATGAACGCCACGTAGGAGCCGATCATGTACACCTCGCCGTGGGCGAAGTTGATCATGCCGATGATGCCGTACACCATCGTGTAGCCGATGGCGATCAAGGCATAGGTGCTGCCGATGGTGGCTCCATTCACCAATTGCTGCGCAAGGTGATATAGGTCAATCATTACTGCTCTCCAGAAGCTTGGGGCCAAAAGAGACGGTCCGTATTTTATTTGCCTTGGATTTAGTAGGAATTGATAGAGGGAGGAGAAACGCATCACATTTTTTGTTTTTATTCATGTTTATTCTCGAACCAAATTAGTAATACGGCTGCAGCAGCCGCACTTGCGTGAAAACTGTCTCGCTGTTAGCGCAGGCCGCAGTGAATCTACGAAGACTTTTCGGGGCTGATTTGCTGTTCAATGTGTTCTAGATGATGCGTCTCGCTATGAGGGCGGAGTACGAGCAAGTAGTGCGCGATCGCAGCCACTGCTGCGACAATAGCTGTAAGCACGAGCGCGCTTTGGAAGTTTCCACTACTTTGTGCCAAGTAGCCTGTCACAATAGGTGCTGCCGATCCCGCTAAATACCCTCCGAAGTTTTGCGCTCCTCCTAATGAAGCAGTTTGATTGGAGGGCACGATACTTGTCACTAGGGCCCATGAGGATGCGCATGCTATCTGAATGAAAAATTGTGCAATGCTAATATAGGTAGTCGCAAGTATAACTGTTGTTGCATAAGCTGCCGGGAGAGTGAACGAAGCGGAGAGTAGTAAGCCCAGTGCGACCATGCTTTTACGAGTTTGAATGATGCCTGCGCCGCGCTTGATCCAGTATTCGCAGATAAAGCCTGAGCTTATCGAGCCTACGATGGCAAACAAAAACGGTACCGCAGTGAACCACCCCGTCTGTGCTAGCGAAATATTAAATGATGTTTTCAAGAAGGCAGGGAGCCAACTTAGATACATCCACATTACATAGATTACACCCATGAATCCGAAAATAATTCCCCAGGTCGATCTGTTCTTAAAAAGATTGAGCCAGTCTTGGGCGGTAGGCGTTTCCCTCGCAGCTCTCACACTGCCCTCGTCTAGATACTCCTTTTCTACCTCTGAGAGATTAAACTGGTGTCGACTTTTGTATGCTACTAGCCAAACAAATCCTAGTATAATTCCTGCTACGCCCATAATGATAAACATCCAGCGCCATCCAAATGCGAGCATCAATCCAGTCAAGACTGGCGGGGCGAGCGCTGTACCCATGGAAGCGGAAGAGTTAAAAATACCAATGGCGCGACCTCGTTCCCGCATGTTGTACCATTCAGAAATGCATTTTGCAGCGGCTGGGAATTGTGGGGCCTCACCTATACCCAGAATGACTCGGGTAAATAGCAATGCCTTGAAACTATGGGTCAGCCCGCCGGCTAACTGAGCGAATGACCAGACAATCAGACCCAGGCCTAGCAGCAGGCGAGAGCCAGCCCTATCGAGAAAAGCGCCAACAGGAAGTTGTAAGAATGCGTATGTTAGAGAGAAGGCTGATAATAAATAGCCCATTTCAATTTTGCTCAGGCCGAACTCGTCACTAATCGCGGTGTTGGCGATGGCCAATGTGGCTCGGTCCATATAGTTAATGATGCCGATAATGACTAGTAAAAATAGTAAGCTTCGTTGAAGTTTTTTTATCCTGGTGTTATTTTTATTTTTCATTGTTGATCTCAATTTAAAAGCCCTAAGATTTTGACATTGTTTGATTGATAAAACACTTAGGGCTTTAGTTATTGTGGTGTTAGTTTTCTACCTTCCAGCCCTCAGGCACTCGTGGTTTTTCGATGTTTGATAGATTGCAAATGACGTCGGTGATGCCAGTGAAATCGTAATGACCAAATTTAGCTGCCCGTGCCTGGCTGAAGAACTCATAGACACTCGCTGCGAGAGGCATGGGTACCGAGTTTGCGTGGGCCGAGGCTAGCACAAGGCTCAAATCTTTATGTGCAAGGTCGATAGTGAATCCTGGCGTCAGATCATTTACCAAGACTTTATTTGGAAAGTTTAGGCGAAGCTGGCCGTTTGTTGCGGAAGTGCCATAAAGCACACTCAAGGTTGTGGTAATATCCAGCCCAAATTTTTGAGACAAAGCCAAGGCTTCACCGTTCATTTGGCAAAGCGAAATTGCCATGAAGTTATTGACGAGCTTGGTTTTGCCGCCAGCGCCAACAGGGCCGCAGTGGTAAATTGTGGTTCCCATCGCTCTGAGCAATGGTTCAACCCTTGGGAAATCGGTATCGCTGGCACCAACCATGAATAGAGATTCCCCGCGATCAGCGTGAATAGCGAGGCGGCCCACCGGAGCATCGACCACTGTCTGGCCATGAGAAAGTGCAATCTCGTGAAGACGTAGAGTGCTAGCTGGATCGATTGTGCTCATGTCAAGAAGCACCGTGCCCGCTTTAGCATTGGCGAAAATACCATTAGCACCCAGGGCAACGAACTCTACCTCTTTGGAGCTAGGCAGCATAGTCACTACGATATCGCACTCAGTAGCGATATCTTTCACCGAGGGGCTGACGAGAGCACCTGCTTCTTTCAGGTCATTAGTTGCGGATACGTTCAGGTCAAAGACGATCAGGTCGAAACCTTTTCGGCAGAGATTAAGGGCCATGGATTTGCCCATGCGGCCGAGGCCAATAAAGCCGATCTTGCTCATTGTTTTTGTTCTCACTTGGATGAATTAATTGTGACTTACGTAGGCGGTTTTCATTCTGGTGTAAAAGTCAACAGCGCGCTCCCCTTGCTCGCTCGGACCGTAGCTTGAGGACTTACTGCCGTTCAGGGGCACATGATAATCGATACCTGCTGTCGGGAGATTGACAGTCACCAGCCCGCTTTTGCTATTCAATCGGAAGTCAGTTGCATACTTGTGGCTTTGAGTGCAGATACCAGCGCTCAGGCCGAAATCGACGTCATTAGCTACTTGCAGTGCTTCTTCGTAGTCTTTAACTCGAATGATCGAAGCAAATGGGCCGAAGACTTCTTCCTGATTGATCCTCATGTTCCCATGGGTTTTAGTGAAAAGTGTTGGTTGCATATAGAAGCCATTTTTGGCTGCAGCAATGGCATTCCCACCTTCTACTAGTTCGGCGCCTTCTTTCTTACCGATGTCTACATAATGGAGTATAGTGTCGAGTTGCCGCTGGCTGATGACTGGCCCGATGTCGGTAGAAGAGTCCATCGCGCTTCCAATCTTCATTACGCGAATACGTGCTCGCAGTGCTTCGACGAACGCGTCGTGAATCCTATCAGTTACAATCAGCCGGCTTGACGCTGTGCACCGTTGACCGGCTGAGAAAAATGACCCATTAAGAGCGCATTCAACAGCAGTCATAAGATCGGCGTCGTCAAGAATAACGAGCGGGTTTTTACCGCCTAACTCCAACTGCACCCGTATCATTCTCTCCGCAGCCGCTACAGCAAGACTTCGTCCAGTCGGAACAGACCCAGTGAAGCTTAGTGCATCGATGCCGTTCATAAGTCCAGGGCCGATTTTACTGCCTGGACCATTTACCAGATTGGCTACTCCCGCAGGTAGACCACAGCGTTGCATAATTTTGAACAGTTCTGTGGCGATAGCCGGAGTCTGGTCAGAGGGTTTTAAAATAACAGCATTTCCAAATGCCAAGGCCGGAGCGATTTTCCAGGCCGGAATAGCAATTGGGAAATTCCAGGGAGTAATCAATCCTACAACACCCACCGGCTCTCGACTTGTGAGAACTTCAATTTTTGGGCGAGTAGAAGGAATATTCTGACCACTCATCCGCAAAGCTTCGCCCGCAAAGAAGTGGAATACTTGACCTGCGCGTGTAACCTCGCCCACACCCTCGGCGCGTGTTTTACCCGCTTCCCGAGAAACCAGTTCGCCAATGCTTTCTTTGTTCGCCAGAATCTCGTTGCTGACACGTTGAAGAAAATCGCTACGGGCTTGGATTGTAGTGGCTGCCCATCCTGGCTGAGCAGCTCGCGCAGCTGAGATCGCGCGTTGCACATCATCGGGCGTAGCCACAGAAAAGCGGCCGACCAGATCAGAGCCATCAGATGGGCTCCGGCTTTCAAAGGTGGTACTACCACCTACCCACTCACCACCAATCAAGTTATGCGCAGTTTCCACTCGGGAACCCTCATTCGATTTATTTATTGCCGCTTGCCGTGATGCGGCATCTGATTGCTTCATGCGTTCCCATCATAAAAATGCATGGGGGCTGCGGTCGAATAACAATTCTTGATGGTGGCATGCGTTCCCGTTATAGTCGGTTCAGCGATGAAAAGCGTAGGGTTAATAGGCTTTACGATGAGTCGGCCGAATAAAGGTGGTGGGATGGACATAAGACAAATAAGAGCATTTCTCGCAATTGCCGATTCAGGCAGCGTGACGAAAGCTGCTGAAGCCCTTCATCTCGTACAGCCTGCGGTATCGCGGCAACTTAAGTTGCTGGAAGAAGAACTAGGTGTTCCATTGTTCGAGCGAAATCGAAGTGGAATGTGTCTTACACCGGAAGGGGAGATTCTGAAAGTAAGAGCTGCGCGCGCATTACGTGAGCTCGATTCTGCTCGCGTTGAGATCAAACCCTCGGGTGCGATCACCGGGCATGTCAATGTCGGTTTGCTGCCGAGTAGCTGTGAGGTAATAGCTACGCCGTTGACGGTCAAGTTAAAGAAATTGCACCCTGGTATACACTTATCTCTTTCAGTTGGTTTTACAGATCATTTGATGCAATGGGTTGATAGCGGGGAGCTTGATGCCGCTCTTCTATATAATGTTCGACCAAACCCGGCACTGCACTCTGTCCCTCTCTTGCAAGAGCCTTTATGGCTTTGTGGTGCTCCAAGTATCTGTCCTCCAATTGAGTTTAAAGATGGCCTCCAAGCATTGGGCGACTTTCCTATAATTTTACCTAGTAGACAGCACGGGCTCAGATCGCTAGTTGAAAGAGTTTGCTCGATTTCTCGTATTCCGTTAAAGGTGGCCGCTGATACGAACTCGCTCTCTGTGCATAAAGACTTGCTTGTAAATGGGGTTGGCATCAGCATTCTTCCAAAGGTCGCCATAGGGCCTGAATTGTCTAATGGGCGTTTATGGGCAATGCCCATAACGCATCCAGAGTTCATCAGGCGCATAGAGTTGGCGCTACCGAGTGTAAAACGCCCCACGCCAGCAGTAGCTGCGGTAACAGGTGTGCTGCAGAAAGTCATGGCCGAAGCTGTCGAAGCAAATATTTGGTTCGATGCAATATGGATAGGCAAGTGAGATTTATGGTGATTGTGTGTGAGCGACGAGTTTATCCGTGGTCCAGGTTAGTCACCTCATTTGCCGTTTAGGTGTATGCAAGGCTGTTCCGCCACGTGCTATGGTATTGCTTGAATACAGCTCATTGAATTGCCGCAAACGTTTCATCAAGAATCAGCCACCCAGTTAATGCGCCTGCGGCAGGCCACGCACTTAACAAGACGCACAAGACGCTCGGGGGAAGATGTCTTACGTTACACATGTTAAGTAAGTGAGGGCACGATACTTTAAAAATTACGGCGAGCAGTCCTATGAGTAGCCTTTCATGTTCGAAAAGAATACCGCCCGGATGACTGGGTCCGAATGGCACTCCGAGCAGAATCGAAAAAAACACCGCAAGCGACAGACTTTTACCGTATAAGACCACCTTTGTACCAAGCTACACATATGATCCCCAAGCTAGGGCTGCGGCTAGTGCATATATTACCCCGCGGGGTTAAATTTATTTCCATCTACTCCCCGTGAGAGCAAGGTCAAGCCAAGTACTTCATTTCTAATTCATGGCAAGACGATCTTGCGCCGGGAATGAAAAGGCGTCGCACTTAATTAGTCGAAAATTTCGATGGAGGCGACAACCCCAGCAGGAATATAGTAACTGCCTAAAAAATAGCCTTATGGGGCCAATTATTAATTCTTAGGCAATAAGGCTGGGCAAGTTCGCTTGCCGCCGCCATATTGCCCGTGGCCGTATCACGCAGTTTAGACTTACTACAAATAATTCATATCGTAGTGCCGTAACTCCATCTGGCCCTATTGCCGGAACTAATGCTTTGCTTAAGGTGCCTCCGCCTGTACCCAATTAAAACTGTAAAAGCTGCTCCGATGGGACTGTAGTCAGCATGATCTTTCAACTCCACGGTAACCTCCTGCATAGTCCAATGTCACAGGTTAGTCTGTGTATAATGGTCCATGTGGCGGCGGAATCAGTTTTGAATTTTACGACCTTGCCGGCGTTTACAATGTGTTGTGCAGCGAATGCTCACTGAGCCTGATCGAAAAAAAGATTCGGTAGTGTTAAATAACGCAGTGCTTAATCGCAGGACCCAGGCTTCGATCCAACCTTCATCAGCCTGATGTGCAGTGCATCTTAGGGAGTGTGCTGTGTCAACCAGGTTAAGAATTGTTTGAATTGTACCGTCGACCTCTTGAGTGTCAGCGCAATGACATTGTGCGATGATCGCTTGGCGCAAAGGTAAATAAAGCTGGCCTAACGCATCACTTAACCAGATGCGTTGCTTCGAAGTAAGATGGCGTGATTCGTGGCGCAAACAAATTTCTTCAGCCGGATGTGAACGTTGTCGAGAAATCAGAAAACGCAAATACTCTTCTAGGCCTTTTGGGAGTGTTTGACTTGCCCATGCTTCCCGGCGCTTGGAAACTATATTGAGTAGTACATCGAGTAGTAGGTCTTGTTTGCTTGGCACGTGGTGGTAGAGACTGCCAGGCTTTACTCCAACCCTAATCGCCAGTTGCCGCATTGTCATGCCTGCATATCCAGCCTCCGCAATCATTTCTAAGGCTGCGTTGAGTAGGCTTAAATTGATAGTCTTATCCATAGGCGGGCAACCGGGAGAGTGCTCTGAGCGTTCTGCAGAAAATCCGCTTGCAGCTGAATCCTCTCAACCATGCCTTTTTTTTAATCATCTTTTACACCGTTTAGGGTGCTTTGGCGCTCATTCAAGCTGTCCGTCAAAACAGTGAGAAGCGGGAGCGCCAGAGCATGAAGTAAAAATTACTGTTAATTTACTCGATCGTGGGTTGGCAACCAGCCTCAAACTGAAATTGTTAGGTTGGTTAGAATCCGAGCGCTGCGCGGAATCGATTTTTGATGTAATTCCCATCTCGAGGTGGGAGTACACGCGCGGGTTTTCGGTTTTTATCTTGATGGTAGCGAGCGTCACACCCGTTCTATCCGCAAAGCGTTCACGCAACTCGAGAACGCCATCGATATCGCGAATCTCATTTGTCCAAATGAAGCCGCAGGTTTGGGCGACCTGATCGAGTTTGATGCCAAACCCAGCGTGACTCACTTGCATACCAGTTTCACCAAAATGACCGTTATCAAGCACAGCGATTGTCAGATTTTCTGGTTTTTGCAAAGCAACAGTTGCAAGCGCGCCGAATCCCATCAGTAGTTCGCCGTCGCATGTGACTACAAGCACAGCCTTATCAGGCTGAGCGTTAGCGAGACCTAGGCCTACCGTAATTGCGCTTCCCATGGCGGCCCATAGGTAATAATTGTTGTCATGATCATCCGCGGCCATCACATCGTAGGAGGCCGATCCTAAACCGGTAACGACTAGGATGTCATTTCGGCTTGCAAGTAGTGTGCGCACAACCTCGCGCCTACAAAGAGTATGATTGGCGTTTACTTGACCCATTTCTTTTCTCCGATCAGGCGCTGGCCCAGCAAAAGAGCCGCAGCGGATCACCATTAAATGCCATCGTTGCAGCACCGTGGAGCAATGGGGTTACGTCTTCTGGCTTATCATCTGGGCAAGTCATAACCTTCATAAGTTGAGGGAGGCTTCGGTCGCCTGACCCATTGCTTTCTGCCAGGCATTAAACTAGGCCCAAGCGCCGCGCATGGTGACGAACATCAACAGAGGAAAACCGGCGCAATTTTGCAGAGCGAGGGTGTTAATGCAGCTACCGGCGCCGCTGGATTGCATCAGTAAAGCTCCACGCTCGCCACCGAGCCAGGCGGCGGCCAAATAGCCAATACCTTCCTCTTCAGTGGTCAAGACGACTGCTTTGATATCAGGATCGTCGTAGGACATCCGGATAGCTGCCGAATGGCCGGCATCCAGTACGAATACAACGTGCTTCACGTCGTGAGCTTTCAGGATGCGTAAAACGTCCTCCTGCCAATTTTGCTCAGCTTCTATCGATGACATCAATGTGCCTTCTGTGTTGCTTTTGTTTCGCTCATCATGGAGGTAAGCCGTGCCGAGCACGACTACCTTTTTTTTCTTTTAGATATGCCCAAATAGCATAGTTTGATTCGAGAGCGGCTGATGCAGCTGTCGGTTTGTGCTGCCTGAATGTGCTAGGTATCGCAGTTCGCAATAGCTGGCTCATTGAGTGATAGACTCAAAGCGTCAACGGTCTCGAGCAGTGATTACTATGGATGTGGTACAGCTGAAAACCCTGATACATGTTGCTGAACTGGGTAGCTTGAGCAAAGCGGCCGAGCGTTTGCACATCGCTCAGCCAGCTCTCAGCCGCCAAATACGGCTGCTTGAAAAGGAGCTTGGGGTATATTTGTTTGACCGGCATGGCCGCGGGATGGTCATAACTGAAGCGGGAAACAGCGTTCTAGAGCATGCAAGCCGGATCATGGATGAGTTGGACGCCATTCGTAGCACTGTCGAATGTGGGGCCTCTAACTTAAAAGGTACTGTAGCTATTGGGGCTCCTCCTACCATCGCTCAAGTTGTAACAGTACCATTGGCTCGGCGGCTTAGAGAGGAACAGCCTAATCTCTCGATACGCTTTTCATCGGCGTACAGCGGTTATCTACTAGATTGGTTACAGAAAGGAGAAATAGATTTAGCAGTTTCGTATGATCTGCAGCCTCGCCACACTTTAAAAACTTTGCCAGTCATGATGGAAAGTCTGGTGCTGGTTGGGCAGCCAGCAGCGAACTTGAAAATGGAAATTCCTGTTAAGTTCTCTAGCCTCGTCGCCGAACGTTTAGTTCTTCCAAGCAATAAACACAGTCTCCGAAATATCGTAAATAATTGTGGCGCTGAGTTGGGAATTCAAATCGATGCAGATATTGAAGCTGATGCGTTCGGCGCTCTGATTGATCTAGTGCGTAATGGCTTCGGTTTAACTATATTGCCCCTCGCCTCAATTTATGACCTCCTACAACAGGGCATTCTCTGTGCGGCTCCGCTGGTCGATCCCGTTCCAATGCGAAAGTTGGTCCTCGTCCTCCCGGCAGATCGGCATGTCTCTCCAGCTACACGGTACATGGGTGATTGTTTTGTTGAATTAGCTGCAAAGCTGGTAGAGAGAGGCGTATGGGGTGGCCACATGCTCTGAGGTGAACATGGCCGCTTAAATATTATTGATTTTTGAGAAGCTACCCTATCTGGCTCGGATCATGACGGTTGGGGAGTTCCCAATCGACGGTGTGTTGATGCGCATTTTGTGGGCGACATCACCGAACACAGTAGGCTCATTGAAGTTTCCAGGCCCTTCAGCCTTTCTGCCGCCCAACAACAAGGTAGCACCTTCTTCCAGGGTATCCCGGACCTGACGATCCAGTGCATCGCGCAGATCAAAGCGGGCCATGGGTCCGATGTAAGTGTCTGTGGCCAGTGGATCGCCAATGACCAACTTGCAGGTGGACTCGACAAACTTGCGGGTAAACTCCTCGACAACGCCTTGCT
>Ga0160442_100157_pt1 | contig 65278 bp, 59 predicted proteins | sample HID1971M_E1MG_FD_108252 | JGI IMG/M metagenome (GOLD analysis project Ga0160442, IMG submission 108252) | Enriched millipede-associated microbial communities from UW Madison campus, WI, USA - HID1971M_E1 MG | ecosystem: Host-associated > Arthropoda: Insects > Digestive system > Unclassified ... | reverse complement strand
TGCGGCGGACGGCCGCCTTCACCGCACAGATGGTCGCCGACTTCTGCCGCGCCGTGCGCCGGAACCACCAGCGCGGGTACACGACACTGGTGCGGCAGGTGACCGACGAGATCGACCTGCACCTGAGCCACCAGGTCTCGACCCAGGAGCTCGCCGAGCGGCTCGGGGTCTCCCCGTCCACGCTCGCGCGACGCTTCAAGGCCGAGACCGGTGCGACCGTTGCCGCCTACGTCGCCCGGCAGCGGTCCGAGCGTGCGGCGCGGCTGCTCGCCACCACCTCCCAGCCCGTGCACGACGTCGCCCTGGTCGTCGGCTATGAGGACGCGAACTACTTCGTCAAGGTGTTCCGCGCCGCGTACGGGATGACGCCCACGACGTACCGCGCCGCTCACGCGGAGTGAGCCGGCGTACGGCTGCCGCCACCGAGCTCACGGGACGAGCATCGCGACGTCCCGGCGCTCGGCGCCATGGCGGGCGTACCCGAAGCTGGCGGGCCTCCCGTCAGCGGCCGGCTCGAAGCGGAGCCGCGTGGGCTCGGAGCCGGCGAGGGGTGTCCACGTGACGCGCAGGTGCATCTCCCCCGGCACGGGACCGGACAGCTCGACGTCGGCCTCGTACACCGTGTCGGCGGTGAAGGAGCTGGTCACGCGCTCGACGCCGTTCCACACGGAGGCGCCGTCGTCGCTGTAGCCGACGTAGCGCACCTGCCCGGTCGCACCCGTACCCCGGGCCAGGTCCGGCGGGATGTGTTCGATCTCGAGGTAGCCGCCGTGCCGCCCGGCGACCCGGGCGGCGGTCACCGGCTCCGGCGGGTCCCACAGCGCACGTTCCGCGGCCTCGCCGCGCAGCGCGTACGGGACCTCGTCGGGGACCGCGGCCGGCGGCACCGGCACCCCGGGGACGACGTCGAGCAGCCGGGCCCGCCGGACCCGGATGTCCCGCACGGGCTGGGAGAGCTCGGAGCCGCGGGGAGTCTCGAGCCAGGCGCAGCGGCCGCCGTCCGGGGTGCCAGGACATCGGTGAGACGTAGACCCATTCCTCGGCCGGGTCGTGCAGGGCGACGCCCTGGTAGGTGGGATCGGCCTGCGAGCGGGCCAGGTCGACGAGCACGGGCCCGGAGTTGCCCGGCCGATGGTCGCGCACCCCGGTGACGCTGTAGGAGTAGGCGCTCCAGGCGATGGCAGACAGCGCGTTCCCCGACCGTGGGCGTGGCAGCAGCCCGAGCACGCCCAGGTCGGTGGTTCGCGAGGCGCGCGTGGTCATCACGAGCCCGAGCCGCTCGTCCGGCGAGAAGATGGTGGTCTCGTCGTAGCCCGGACCGCGAGTGACGGCGCTGAGCCCGTCGGAGTCCAGAGCCTGCACCACGGAGTCCGGGAGGAAGCCGTCCACTCCCCCGACCGCCGAGATCGCGCGGCCGCCGCGCACGAACTGCTTGACCTCACCGCCGCGGGAGGGCTGCGGGAGCACGCAGCCGGGATGCTCGGGGTCCGGACGGAACGGTTCGACCGTGCTGATGAGCTGAGGGTTGACGACCTCGTAGGCGTCGGCGGTGCGACGGAGCCTGCCGAGCCCGGCGGCGGCGCCCATGTCGGCACGCAGGATGGTCCAGGCGACGTGCTCGCCGTCCGGGGCGACGATGATCTCCGACCAATGGTGCGTGGTGCCGGGGTCTTCCTCCTGCCGCCACGGGTAGCGCACGTCGACGAGGCGGGCCTCGGTCGCGGTGTCGAGATCGGGGGCGCACTCGAGCACGTAGTCGCCGAGCAGCACCCGGCGGTTGTCGGGGAACACCATGGCCCGGATGCCGTTGGCGCGAGGATGCTGCGCGACGGGCCCGGAGAACACGTGGTGGTACCCGCTGCCGCCGTCCTCGATCGTCGCCACGTGGAAGATCTGCCGGTCAGCGGGGTCGTCGGCGCGACGGTACAGCAGGAGCATCCTGCCCGACGGCGTGTAGGTGGCGTAGGTGTCGAGAGCATCCTGCGGCAGCGGGACGGTATCGACGTCGATGCGGCCGAACTCCTCGCTCGTCAGCCGGATGCCCTCGCCACGCTGGGTCATGGTGTCCATCGGATGGCTCCTCGGTCCTGGTGTCGTTCAGCCTGCGGTGGTCGCGGGCTCGGCCTCCTGCAGGGCCGCCTTCCGGTCTGCCACCCGCTTCTGTACCTCGATCATCTCGGTGCGGGTGAGCTTGTAGCCGCGCATGGCCGCCAGCGTGCAGACCCAGCCGAGGATCGGCAGGCCGAAGAACAGGAGCAGCGTCATCAGCAGGATCGGGGTGGTCGACGTGTCGGTGGGCTGGGGCATCACCGACGTGAACCCGATCAGCGCCACCGCCCCCAGGGCGAGCGTGGCACCGAGCGACGAGATGATCTGGTCGATGACGTTGTACGTCGCGGTGACGGTGGCGGGAAGGTACTTGCCGGAACGGTCCAGCTCGTAGTCGATGATGTCGGCCCGCATCGCGCCCGAGGCGACCGTCACCACCATCGACGCACCGTTCAGCAACAGGTACACCGCGAAGAAGACGATCGCGAGCGGCAGGCTGCCGAGGACGGAGCCCATGTCCACCACCAGGCAGAACATGGTGAGCAGCACCGCGAGGACCAGACAGATCCAGGTCCAGGTGACGGTCGCGGCCTTCGAGCCGTACTTGCCGTTGTAGCGGGCCCCGAAGATGGCGAACAGGATGCCGGGGAGGATCGCGACCAGGCTGAGGATCGAGCCGAGCTGCATGTTGCCCAGCAGGATGCCCCACATGAGCGTGGCGATCACGGCCTGCGACCTCACCACCTGGGCGAGCTTGTCGGACGCGCCGCTGATCAGATAGCGCTGGAAGGGGCCGTTGCGGACGAGCAGGTCCCACATGTCGCGCACGGAGACCTCGGCCTTGGTGAGCGTGGCCGACAGGTGCGCGAAGCTCTCCGGCCTGTCGATCCTGGACACGCCGAGGCACGCAAGGATCTGGAACACGAAAGAGCAGGCCACGTAGGTGATCGCGGTCTCGCTGAGCATCTCCACGGTGAACCGGTTGCCGTGCCGGGGAAGGAACACCACGGTGGAGATGATCGAGAAGATCGCGGGCACGAAGTACGCATAGACAGTGGCCCACACCTGCACCGTCGGCCGTTGGCGGGGGTCGTTGGTGAGCACGGGGCCCGACATCTGCCCTGCGATGTCGTTCATCGAGGAACCCACGATGTACACGACGTACACCGCGACGAAGAACCCCGCACCGAGCCCGGTGTCGGAGCCCCACACGAACAGCATGAGGATCGCGAGCGATCGGATCAGCCAACCACCGAGCATGAAGAACCGCAGCTTGCCGAACGGGAATCTCACCTTGTCGATGATCAGCGCGAGCACGGGGTCGATCACACCGTCGAACACGCGCGTCACGGTGAGGATCACGCCCGCCACGGCGACCGCGATGCCGTAGCCGGCGTTCTGCAGGTAGCTCATGAGGCCGACCAGCGTGTAGAAGATCATCGCCGAGCCGTTGTTCATCTGGGAGAAGGCGATCTCCCACGTGCGGGCACGGCGGTACGTCACGCCGTCGGCCTCGCTCGCCGTCTGCTTCGGGCTACGCGCCATCGCGTCCACGCTCCTCGAGGTCATTCTCCCGGTCGAGCAGGCGACGGGTCGTTCCGTCGACGCCGGCGAGATGACGGCAAGGTTAGGGTCGGGGCAGGAGCCCGAGATAGAAGCAGGTCGGCAGAAGCAGTATCGATCCGGCACTTCTCCCGGGGAGGATCGAGCGGCCGGCGACAGGCGCCGGCCGCTCGGTCCGGGTCAGCCGCCGTTGGACTGTCGCACACCCTCGGCGAGCGCATCGAACCGGTACACGTACCCGCCGTCGGGACCACTGACGGTGACGTACGCATCCGTGGTGCCCGGCCGGATGGCGAGGTTGGTCGCGGACTCGAGTTCCCCGTCCTTCGCCGGCACGACGACGACGCCCTTGTGCCGCCCGTCGGGCCCGAACACCAGAACCCTCGGCTCGCCGTGCACGCCCTGATAGACGTTCCCGTCGGCGTCGACCGCGTTCGAGTCGGTCTGGCTGGTGCCGCCGTCGACGTACATCGCGGTGTGCCCGGCGGTCACGGCGGTCCGTTCGGCGTTCAGCATGAGGCGGTCGATCCGGTTCGCGTCGACATGGCTCACCCAGAGGGCCTGGCCGCTCAGGTCGAAGGAGATCCCGTTGGGGTTGGGCTGGTGCTCGGCCAGCACGGACCCCTCGCCGGTCTCGGCGTCGATGCGCAGCACGCGGCCTGACGGCTCGGCGTCGGGGTAGGCCGTGTATGCGGAGTCCGTGACGAACATGTTCCCGGCTTCGTCGAACGCGAGGTCGTCGGGCCGCATCGCCCGCCCGTCCACCGACCCCTCGAAGACCACCCGGGGGTCGCCGCCGTCGGGGGTGACGCTGACGATCCGTCCCCCGACGTAGTCGGTGAGGTACAGGCGGCCGTCGACCGGGCTGAGCTGCGCCGAGGTGTACGCGCCCGAGTCGTCCGTGTAGATCGTCTCCGTGGCCCTCGAGTCGAGATCGACCGCCACGACCTTCGGACCACCGGGCGGTGCCGTGACGTCCACGAGGTACAGGCGGCCGTCCTCGCCGAAGACGGGGCCCTCGAGCAGGGTCGGCGCCGGCTCTTCGCGCGGCCCGGCGACCTGGAGCACCTGGCGGGCACGCTGCACCTTGGGCTGGTCGAGTCCTGCCGCCGGCGAGTGCTCGGCCGGCGCGGCGGAGGCCGACGCGCACCCCGCCAGAGCCAGCACCGGCACGACGGCGGCCCAGGCGCCGGCGCCGCGGCGCTTCGTCGTCGTGCGCGTCATGCCCGCACCCCCGCCGCCGTGGCCTCGCCCGGGCCCTGCCCGGCGGCCTCGCCGACACCGACGAGGACGTCGCCCATGTCGCCCTCGCGCCACGCGGCGAGCAGGCGGTGGAAGGCGACCGGGCCGGGGCTGTACGACGTCGGCGCCGCTCGCCGCGTGCCCTCGCCGTTGTAGTAGCCCGGCGTGCACTCGGCCAGGAACCGGGAGTTGTCGGTGGCGACCTCCACGATCGTGTCGCACCAGGCCGCCTCGGCCTCCGCGGTCGGCTCGACGTACCGGGCGTCCGCCTTGCGGGCGGCGGCGAGCACGGCGGCGATGTGCTCGGCCTGCTCGGAGAGGATGTGCACGAAGTTCACCGAGTTGGCGTTCTGCATCGCCCCGAGGTGGAACAGGTTCGGGAAACCGTGCGAGAAGAAGCCGTGCAGGGTGCGCGGGCCGCGCGCCCAGGCCTCGAGGAGCGTGGTGCCGTCGCGCCCGTGCACCGGCATCGTTCCCGAGACCACCCCAGAGACCCCGCCCTCGAACCCCGTGGCGAAGACGACGCAGTCGACCTCGTACTCGGTCTCGCCCACGACGACGCCGGTCTCGGTCATGCGCGTGATGCCGCCGTGGTCGGCGGTGTCGACCAGGGTGACGTTCTCGCGGTTGAACGCCTGCAGGTACTGGTCGGAGAACCCCGGCCGCTTGCACATGTACCGGTACCAGGGCTTGAGCGCCTCGGCCGTCGCGGGGTCCTCGACGACCTCGTCCACGCGGGCACGGATCTGGTTCATCTTCGCGAAGTCGGCCAGCTCGTCGAGCCGCTCGCGCTCGGCCGGGTCGAGAGAGGTGTCCACCGCGCCGGTGATCATGTGGCGCTGGAGCCGCGCGGTCGACGTCCAGCCGTCCTGCGTGAGGTCCTCGTCCACCTCCTCGCCCGAGAGGATCGCGAGGAAGTTCTCCATCCGCTCCCGCTGCCAGCCGGGCTTGAGCGAGGCCGCCCACGCGGGGTCGGTGGGCCGGTTGTCGCGCACGTCGACCGACGACGGCGTGCGCTGCATGACGTACAGGTGCTCGGCGTCCCGGGCCACGTGCGGGATCACCTGCAACCCGGTCGCGCCCGTGCCGACGACGGCGACCCGCTTGTCCGCCAGCCCGGTCATCCCGCCGTCGGCAGTCCCACCCGTGTAGCCGTAGTCCCACCGGCTGGTGTGGAACGTGTGCCCCCGGAAGTCCTCGATCCCGGGGATACCCGGCAGCTTCGGCTGGGTCAGCGTGCCCGAGGACACGACGACGTAGCGGGCGCGCATGACGTCGCCCCGGTCGGTCGACACGACCCACTCCGCGGCAGCCTCGTCCCAGGTCAGGTCCGTGACCCGCGTGTGGAACACCGCGTCGCGGTAGAGGCCGTACTGCTCGGCGATCCGCACGGCGTGCTGCCGGATCTCCTCCCCCGGGGCGTACCGCATCGTCGGGACGTAGCCCGTCTCCTCCAGCAGCGGCATGTACACGTACGACTCGATGTCGCAGTGGATCCCCGGGTAGCGGTTCCAGTACCAGGTGCCGCCGACGTCGCCGGCCTCGTCCATCATCCGGATCGATCCGAACCCCGCCTCGCGCAGCCGCGCGCCGGTGAGCAGGCCGCCGAAGCCGCCGCCCACGACCAGCACCTCGACCCGGTCGGTCAGCGGCTCGCGCTCGGTGCGCGGCGTGTACGGGTCCTTCGCGTAGTACCCGAACTCCCCCGCGGCGCGGACGTACTGCGCCAGACCGTCCGGCCGGATCCGACGATCACGTTCGGTGCGGTACTTCTCGCGCAGGGCATCGGGATCGATCCCGAGCTCGGCAGCGAGCTCGGTCGTACTCACGGTTCCGGTCACGGAGCATGCCTTTCGTCGGACGGGTGGGATCGCCCGGGCGCACGGGCGCCGCAGGCAACACTAACCGTACACGGATGTACGTTTTCACCCTCCCGGGAGACGGGCTCCACGTCCGACCGGTGGCTACCCTCCATGGCATGGCGACACCTCAGCGACGCGACGCCGCACGCAACCGCGAGCGCCTCATCGACGCCGCCCGGCGCACCTTCACGGACCTCGGGCCGCACGCCCCGCTCGAGGAGGTCGCCCGGACCGCCGGCGTGAGCCGCACGACGCTGCACCGGCACTTCCAGGACCGGCAGGACCTGGTGGCCACCGTGCTGGAGGAGAACGTCGCGGACATCGCGGCTCGCGCCGCAGCTCTCACCGACGCCGACGACGGCCTCGAGCAGCTGTTCCACTACCTGCTCGACGCCCAGATGCGGGCCCCGTGGCTCACCTACGTCCTCGCGACCGACAGCACCCCGGCAAGGACCCGCGAGCTCGCCGACCGCACGGCCGCGGCGCTCCGACCGCTGGTGGCCCGCGCCCGGTCTCGGGAGATCCTCCGCCCGGGCCTCGACACGCAGGACCTGCTCCTCGCCCTGCCGATGGCCATGGCCGCACAGGCCGCCATCGAGCACCCCGCCGGCTTCCTCGGTGCGGACCACGTCCGGTCGATTCTGCATCACGGGCTCTTCACGACCGATCCGCCACAAAGGGGGCTGCTGCACGGATAGGTGACGTTGATGATGTAGGGGTCCGCGTCTCCGCAGGTCAGGACGAGGGCGATACTGGAATCTGACGCCGCGACTGTGGGCCAATCATCACCGCAGGTCAGAGCGCTGCGGATTGGCCCACAGCACTCACGACGAAGGCCCCCTGCTCAGCGTTTCCGCTGGTCCGGGGGCCTTCTGCGTCGGGTGGGCGATACTGGGTTCGAACAAGCAGCTTCCGCCGCTCTGACCAGCATCGACGATGCTTCTGAACCTGCCGTGGGCCACCAGTGGGCCAACGATCCGCAACTCGCGAGAGTCGGACTCACAGCTGGGGCGCACGCCACGCAACGCGCCGTCCGCCAGCAGCCACCCTAGCGATCGTGGTGGACCGCCCGCCACGACGCCGCCGTGCAGCCAGACCCTATGTCCACCCTGCTCGAACGCTCACGCTGCAGCGAGGAGCCGGACTGGGAATCGAAGAGATCCAGGCCTTCAGCGTGTGTCGCCGGTTGATGCGGTGCGGGGCTCCTCCACCGGTGAAGCAGCTGATCGGAAGCGGAGAGCCATGATGAGCATCACCGCCGTCGTCACGAGGTAGAACCCGTGAAGGAACCAGACCGGACCGAACGGCAGGCTGGCTACGTAGAACGTGTAGATGACGTTGCCGAGGTTGGCGAGGGCGAGGGACGGCCGGCTGTAGGAGGCGAGGTCGCGCGACCGAATGGCCTTGACGACCATCGGGAGGTTCGCCGAGGCGAACAGCACGGTCGACAGAACACCTGCGAGGGCTGTCAGATTCATCGGGACTCCAGCGGGCGAAGGGACGGCTCACCGCTGTCCGGTCGCCCGGTGGTCCGGACCGTGCAGCCATTCCTCGAAGGTGGTCGATGCCGCGACATGGTCGCGCCCGCCGCGTAGCGAGCCGGATGCCAGCCCACGACCGTAGACGCCGGGGAACCGGACGCCGATGACCCGGCGTCGGATTCCGTCATATGCGAGCTGACGGCGAGCGAGTTCCGTCAGGATCTCGTCGCGTGGACCGACGAGGTCCGTGGCGCGGCCCTGCGGCGGGCCTTCGGCGAGGTCGACGAGGCGGACAGCGACGTCGCGGGCGGCGACCGGGCGCGTCAGAACGCGGGGCATGACGGCGAGCGGGCCCCTCGTCCCCGCGAGGAGCTGCCCGGCAAACTCATGGAACTGCCCGGCGCGCGCGATCGTCCAGGGGACCGGTCCGGCAGCGACCATCCGTTCCTGCGCGAGCTTGCCCGCATAGTACGAGGCGTCGATGTCGTCGATGCCGACGATGGACAGGGCCACGTGATGCCCCACGCCGGCGTCGGTCTCAGCCTCGAGCAGGTGTCGAGTCACCGTCCGGAAGTAGCGCCGAGCCCTCGATGCAGAGAGCGTCGTCCGGTTGGTCACGTCGACCACGGCGTCCACTCCGTCGAGAGCGCCCGAGATCCCGCGTCCCGTGAGGAGGTCCACCCCTGTCGCGCGACTGAGGGGGACCACCAGGTGGCCGCGCGTCCGTGCTGTGCTCGCCACGTGCACGCCGACGGTCCCGGTTGCTCCGGCTACTGCGATCTTCATCGTTCCTCCGTCACTCTGTTGCCCCGAGAGCCGCGTGTTCTGACGCCGCGCGGGATGCGAGTCCTCCACATGCTTCTCACGCGTGTGTGGGCGATCTGATCGAGGACGCACCAGGGTCGACAGCGCAGCTGTCCTCGATGTGACAGCGCGAGCCGCCTCGACCGCCGCCCTCGGCACACGTGACGAGCGCGACCGAACGGCGGTCCGACTCCACTGCGACCCTCCGACCCGTGGCGTGAGCTGCGGTGACGACGACGCCCGTCACGTCGACGCGCCCGAGCAGGTCGGAACATGCCTGATCGCGTCACGTCGAGCCTCGGCGCCCGGTCGGACATGGCAAGGCACGGCGAGGGCCAGCAGCAGGCGGCGGCCCCGCCGGCGACAGGGACGCGACGGCAACGCTCGACAGCCGCGACAACAGGGATGACAGCCGTGCTCGTCGACGCAGCGCCCCATCCACGCAGTGATGCACACAAGGGAAAGTGAGGTAGGAGACGTGATCAGTGCGGCCGGTGGCAACCCGCTACGACTGGATGCCAATCTCATCGACTTCGGGCTCGTAGCCGTCTATTTCTTCTTCGTCCTCGGCATCGGGTGGTTGGCCCGACGCCAGGTCTCGTCCAGCCTGGATTTCTTTCTCTCAGGCCGCTCCCTCCCCGCCTGGGTCACGGGACTCGCGTTCATCTCCGCGAACCTCGGCGCGGTGGAGATCATGGGGATGTCCGCCAACGGCGCGCAGATCGGCATGGCCACCATGCACTACTACTGGATCGGCGCCGTGCCGGCGATGCTGTTCCTCGGCGTCGTGATGATGCCGTTCTACTACGGGTCGAAGGTCAGGTCCGTCCCTGAGTTCATGCGACGGCGGTTCGGGACCGGCGCGCACCTGGTGAACGCGATCAGCTTCGCCGTGGCGCAGCTGCTGATCGCCGGCGTGAACCTGTTCCTTCTCGCCACGATCGTCAACGCGCTCCTGGGCTGGCCGCTGTGGGTCTCGCTCGTCGCCGCGGCCGCGGTCGTGCTCACCTACACGGCGCTCGGCGGGCTGTCGGCCGCCATCTACAACGAGGTCCTGCAGTTCTTCGTGATCGTCGCGGCGCTGCTGCCGCTGACGATCGTCGGCCTCGACCGCGTGGGCGGCGTCGGCGGGCTCGTCGACAACGTCGAGCAGTCGTTCGGACCGGAGATGCTCTCCTCCTGGCCAGGTGAGTCTCTGACCGGCTTCGACTCGCCCGTATGGTCGGTGATCGGCATCGTCTTCGGTCTCGGCTTCGTGCTGTCCTTCGGCTACTGGACGACGAACTTCGTCGAGGTCCAGCGCGCCATGGCGTCGGACTCGATCACCTCGGCCCGCACCGCACCGATCATCGGCTCCTTCCCGAAGATGCTCATCCCTCTCGTGGTGGTCGTCCCGGGGATCATCGCCAGCGTCCTGGTGCCGGAGATCACGGCGCTCAAGGAGGGCCAGGGCGACGGGACCGTGCAGTACAACGACGCGATTTTGCTCATGATCCGCGACCTGCTCCCCAACGGGATGCTGGGTGTCGCGCTCGCCGGGCTCCTGGCGTCCTTCATGGCCGGCATGGCGGCCAACATCTCCGCGTTCAATACGGTCTTCAGCTACGACATCTGGCAGCAGTACGTCAAGAAGGACAAGCCCGACGGCTACTACACACGCGTCGGACGCCTGGCGACGATCGGCGCCACAGTCGTCGCACTGTTCACGGCACTGCTGGCGTCGGGATACACGAACCTGATGGACTACCTGCAGACCCTGTTCGGCTTCTTCAACGCGCCGTTGTTCGCCACGTTCATCCTCGGCATGTTCTGGAAGCGGATGACGGCCACCGCGGGATGGGTCGGACTCAGCGCCGGCACCCTCGGGGCGGTCCTGGTCGCCGTCCTGAGCGAGGACGCCCTCGGACCCCTGAGCGTCGGGGCGATTCCGCTCTCAGGACAGGGAGCGAGCTTCGTCGCCGCCACGACGGCGTTCGTCGTCGACCTCCTGCTGAGCGTGCTCGTCACCCTCGGGACCGCACCCGGGCCCGAGCGAGAGCTGCGCGGGCTCGTGTACTCCCTCACACCGAGGTCCGACCTCGTCGACGTCGCCGCCGCTCGCCTGCCGTGGTGGCGTCGGCCCGTACCCCTCGCGGGCGTCTCGCTCGCTCTTGTCATCGGCCTGAACCTCGCCTTCCTCTGATCGGAGACCACCATGTCCGACTCGCCTCTCGCCACGCCGCACCCCAGCGACCCGGTCGGCCCCCGTCACGCCCCGGTCGCGGACGCTCAGGGCACCCACCGGCGCGCAGCCCGGGCGCTCGACATCCGCACCGTCATCGGAGCCGTCCTCGGCATCTACGGCGTGGTCCTGCTCGTGATGGGGCTCGTCGGTGCCGGGGAGACCACCGGGCGCCATGCCGACTCCGCCGTCAACCTGTGGACCGGCATCGCGCTGACCGTGGCAGCGTCTGCCTTCCTCCTGTGGGTCCGGTTCCGGCCGCTGCTCGTCTCCTCCCGAGGAGGGGCGCACCGGTTCGACTAACCGGCCGCGGCCATCGACGGTCGCCCGTGACGCCGACCGTTCGGCGTCACGGGCGACCGGTCGGCGTCAGAACGCCTGCCCCGTCGGTCGGATCAGGATCTCGTTGATCGACACGTGAGGCGGACGGGTCACAGCGAAGAGCACCGCCTCCGCGACGTCCTGCGGGTCGAGGATCCGCATCTCTCCGGCGATCCTCGCGGCGAGGTCGCGCATGGACGCGTCGCTGAGGTGGCTGGCCAGCTCGGTGTCCACCATGCCGGGCTCGACCACCACGACGCGAACGCCCTGCGGCGCGACCTCCTGGCGCAGTGCCTCCGAGAAGGCGTTGACGCCGTGCTTGGTGGCCGCGTACACGCCGCCCCCGGCCGACGCCGTGCGCCCCGACGTCGACGAGGTCTGCACCAGCGTTCCCCGGCTCGCGACCAGGTGCGGGAGGGCGGCGTGCGACACGTGCAGGGTGCCCAGCAGGTTCGTGCGCGTCATGCGCTCCCAGTCCCCCGGGTCGGCGGTCTGCACCGGACCGTTGAGCATCACGCCCGCGTTGTTGACCACGACGTCGAGCCCGCCGAGCAGCTCGGCGGCGGCGGCCACCCCGGCTCGAGCCGACGCCTCGTCGGCGACGTCGAGCGCCAGCGGCGTGATCGTCCCCGGCAGGCCGTCGGACCGGGCAGCAACCTCCTCGAGGCGATCCATGCGGCGCCCCGCGGCCACGACGCGAGCTCCCGCGCCTGCGAACGCGCTCGTGATGGCGGCACCGATGCCCGACGACGCGCCGACGACCAGGACTCTGCGATTCCTCATGTCCATCTCTCGCTCCTCAGATCTATAAGTTGACCGTGCGGTCATGTTCGACGGTAACACCAATCTGACCGATGGGTCATGTTTCTGCTAGCGTGCACGGCGAGGAGGTGGTCGTCGTGCGGGCGGACGCAGTGCGGAACCGCGAGGCCGTGGTCGTCGCCGCGGCGAGCGTGCTGGCAGGCTCGGGACTGAATGCCTCGGTGGCGGAGATCGCCGACCGCGCCGGGGTTGCCAAGGGCACGGTCTTCCGGCACTTCGCGTCCAAGGACGACCTCGTGGCGGCCGTGGTCGCCGGTCTGATCGACGACCTGGCCGCGCAGGCCGAAGCGATGCTCGCCGGGCCGGACGCCCTGCAGGCCCTGCACGACTTCCTGGCTGCCGGGATCGAGCTGCAGGCACGCGACCAGGCCTTCTGCGAGCTGGCATCGACGGCCGAGCTCGTCGTCCCCGGACTGGCGGAGCGGCGAGAGCGCCTCGAGGAGGTCGCCGAACTCCTCGCCCTCCGGGCACGAGAGTCCGGTGCGGTCCGCGCACAGATCTCCGGTCGCGACGTGATCGGGCTGATGACGGCCGCCTACCAGGGCGCCTGCGCGACCGGCGACCCGCAGCGCTGGCCCTACTTCCTCTCGCTCCTCGTCAGCGGACTGCGTCACGCCGACACCTGAGCCGACCTGATCGCACGCGCCCGGGTCACGGACTCCGCAGGACCGCACGCCGCCAACGCCCGATGAACGACGCGCACCGTCTCCTGAAGGTGAGCCGGCGCAGCTCGCTCGACGTCGGCGCACCGATCACCCGCCGGAGCGGACGATCGGCCCACAGCTCGAACCCGATGTCGACCAGCAGTCGCTCTTCCCGTTTGCTCAACATCTGAACCTCCGTGCCGGGCGCGTCGAGCTCCGGCGATGGTCGCAGGATCGACGCGCATGGGCCCGCGCGTCGGGCATCACACGACACGACCGTGCTCCCGTCCGATCCGTGACGGTGGACCTGCGACCGGCCCCCCGGACGGAGAGCCGGCGTCAGGGCGACGAGTCCTGCGCGCTCCGTGGGCCCCGGCCTGTGCCGCTGTCACGCACGGCCCCGCACCTCGGTCGAACGGTCACGAGGACATCGGGCGGTTCGCCCGGCCCGTCCGCCGACCGACGGAGGAGAGCACCATGCCCGACAACCCGCTCGTCGTGCTGCTGCACGGGGCGTTCGCCGAGTCTGCGAGCTGGTCGGGCGTGATCGCCCGGCTCCGCGCGCACGGCGTCGACACGCTCGCCCTCGCCAACCCCCTGCGCAGCCTCGTGACGGACGCGCAGTACCTGCGCGACGCCGTCGGCGACTCCGGACGTCCGCTCGTGCTCGTCGGGCACTCCTACGGCGGCATGGTGGTCACGGAGGCGGCAGCCGAGGGCCTGGGCGACGTCGCGGCCCTCGTCTACGTCGCCGCGTTCGCCCCGGACACCGGCGAGAGCGCGGTCGACCTCGCCGGCCGGTTCCCCGGCAGCACGCTCACCGACGCGCTCGAGAGCACCTCGCTCGTCGACGACGTCGACGACCTCTGGATCCGACCGGATGCCTATCACACGCAGTTCGCCGCGGACGTGCCGGAGGAGGCCGCCTACGTCGCGGCCCGGACGCAGCGCCCGGTCACGGACGTCGCACTGAACCAGGCGCTGCTCGCCGGCGTGCCGGCCTGGAAGGCGGTCCCGTCGTGGTTCGTCTTCGGCTCGGAGGACCGCAACATCCCGCTCGCAGCGCACCGGTGGATGGCCGAGCGTTCCGCCGCGCGCGGGGTGGACGAGGTGGCGGGTGCGTCGCACGCCGTCGCGGTCTCCTCACCGGACCGGGTCGCCCGCACCGTGCTCGAGGCCCTCGCCGCGACGCGCACCGCCCGGTCCTGACGGCTCCGCGGTCGAGAGGAGGCGACGATGATCACCACCACCGCGTTCGGACCGGTCTCGACGGTCGACGCCGGACCGCTCACCGTCGGGTACGTGGAGGCGGGCGACCCCGCCGGGCCGCCCGTCGTGCTCCTGCACGGCTACCCGTACGACGTGCACAGCTACGTGGGCGTCGTCCCCGTCCTGGCCTCCGAAGGGCTGCGCGTCATCGTGCCCTACCTGCGCGGGCACGGCCCGACGAGGTTCCGGGACCCTGGCACGATGCGCTCGGGCCAGCAGGGCGCGCTGGGCTCCGACCTGGTCGCGCTCCTCGACTCGCTCGGCATCGGCTCCGCCGTGCTCGCCGGGTACGACTGGGGCGGCCGCGCCGCGTGCGTCGTCGCAGCCCTCTGGCCGGAGCGCGTCCGCGGTCTCGTCTCCGTGAACGGCTACCTGGTGCAGGACGTCGCCGCCGCACAGGTGCCGATCCGGCCCGACCTGGAAGCCGGCTTCTGGTACTTCTGGTACTACACGACCGAGCGTGGCAAGCGCGGGCTCACCCAGAACCGCAGCGAGATCGCCCGAGTCCTGTGGGCCCGCAACTCGCCCGAGCGTTCCTTCGCCGACGCCGAGATCGCGCGGGCCGCCGAGGCCTTCGACAACCCCGACTACGTCGACGTCGTCATCCACTCCTACCGCCACCGGCTCGGCCTCGCGCCGGGCGACCCGGCGTACGAGGACGTCGAGCGACGTCTCGCGGCGCTGCCCCGGATCGACGTCCCGGCCATCACCCTCGACGGGCTCGCCGACGGCAACTTCCCCGCGACCGACGGGTCGGCCACGGCTCGGTTCTTCGCTGGACCGCGCGAGCACCGTCAGGTCCCTCACGCGGGCCACGATCTGCCCGCGGAGGCGCCCGAGGCGTTCGCACGTGCCGTCCTCGACCTGGTCCGGGACGGCGCCGAGCAATGAGGAGGGCGGGGCCGGGGGACTTCGGGCGTAAACACCGAGGCACTCCCCCTGCGCCTGGCGACGACACGCAGTTCGGCACGATCACCCCACGACGACCGGCCCGGACGGTCCGAGACGAAAAGGAGAACCACCATGGGAAAGCCCCGTTCAGATGCATGGAAGACCGCACAGACGATGCTGCTCGACGCCGTCCCACCCCTCATCCCCGAGGGCGCGCACGCGATGACGCTGGTCATCGAGTACCCGCCCGGGGACGGGGGCGCGCCGCCGCACCGCCACCCCGGGCCCGCCTTCGGCGTCGTGCTCGAGGGCGAGATGCTGATGGAGCTGGAGGGCGAGCCCGAGCGGGTCGTCCGAGCAGGCGAGGCCTTCTGGGAGCCGGGCGGCGACCTGATCCACTACCAGGACGGCAACAACCGTGACGACGTCCCGCTGCGCTTCACGGTCACCTGCCTGTGCCCCCCGGGCGAACCGATGTTCGCGTTGGTCGACGAGTCCGAGCTGGCCCGTCGCCAGGGCCGCGACGCAGCGCGGGAGGGACGGTGAGCACTCTCGTCAGCGGCCTGCTGACCTCCGTCGTCGACACGCTTCGGCGTCAGCCGACCGCGGTGCGGGTCCGCGCCGCGCTCGCCGGCGCGATCGTCGTCGACAGCATCCAGGCCGTCCTGGTCTGGGAGCCGGGCCAGGTCGTCCCCGCCTACGCCGTGCCCGAGGCGGACATTCGCGCCCGCCTGTCCCCCGCACCCATCCGGCACGGCGAGGTGCAGGCGGCCCACACCGCCGACGGCGAAGCGGTCCTCGTGATCGGCGAGGGCCGCAACGGGTCCGGGCTACGGCTCGCCGACCCGGACCTGGCCGGCTACGTCCTCCTCGACTTCACCTCGTTCGACGCCTGGTACGAGGAGGACGAGCCGATCTCGGCCCACCCGCACGACCCGTTCCACAGGATCGACGTGCGCGCCAGTTCGCGACACGTCCGACTCGAGCTGGACGGCCATCTCCTCGCGGAGTCGTCGCACGTGATGATGCTCTTCGAGACGCTGCTGCCCACGCGCTACTACGTGCCGCGCGAGGACGTCGTCGTCCCGCTCGAGCCGAGCGACACACACACGGCGTGCGCCTACAAGGGCCGGGCGGCGTACTTCTCCGCCCGGGTCGGCGACCGGCTCGTCCGCGACATTGCCTGGACGCTCCCCGAGCCCCTGGCGGAGGGAGTGCGCGTCGGCGGACTCGTCGCCTTCTTCAACGAGCGCGTCGACGTCGTGCTCGACGGGCGGCGGCTCGACGTGCCGGTCAGTCCGTGGCATCCACGCCAGGAGGAGCTGCGAGGGGTGCACTGACGCTCGTGCCGTCGACCGTCGCCGACCAGGATCGGTGGCGGCTCCCCGAGCTGGACCGACGGGAGCCGCCACCTGTGCCTCGGCGCGCAACGAACGACGGCACCCGTGCATGCCGATACCGTCATGCCCCCCGCTCCGTGAGCCGTCCCCCGATGTCCTTGCGCGAGCTGATGCCCAGCTTCGAGAAGACCTTGCGCAGGTGCCACTCGACCGTGTGGGCGCTGAGGAACAGCTGGGCGCCGATCTCGGGGTTCGTCAGCCCGTCCGCGGCAAGCTGCGCGATACGTGCCTCCTGTTGCGTCAGGTCTGACCCCGCCTTCTGTCCCGACGGCTTCGGCATCTGCACTCCCACCGCGGCGAGCTCGTGCCGGGCGCGCTCCGCGAAGGCCGCGGCGCCGGACGCGCTCAGCATCCGGTGCGCGACGTCGAGCTTCCGCCGCGCCTCGGAACGCCGCCCCGAGCGACGGAGCCACTCCCCGTACACCAGGTGCGCCCTGGCGACGAACATCCGTGTGCCGCTGCGCTCGAACCTGTCGATCGCCTCTCGATAGCGCCGGTCGGCGTCCCGCTCCTCGCCGACCATGGCAGAGACGAGGGCCGCGACCCCGAGAGCCCAGTCGGTACCGCTCGCCGCCGCCATCTCGACGATGTGCCTCGCCTCGGCAGTGGCGTCGCCCGGCCGGCCGAGATGTACCGCCGCCCAGACGAGCTCGACCATCGCGTTGGACGACAAGCCCATCTCCGTCGGGTAGGACGCGCCTCTGCGCGCCGCGTCGTACGCCTCCTCGTAGCGACCCAGCCCGTTGTACAGCACGGCAGCCGCCCAGCCGGTCGCCGTGGAGACCTTTCCCTCGCCGCGCAGCAGAAAGTCGTCCGTGACGGTCTGGATGGTCCGCAGCGCCTGCGACTCGCGCCCCTTCCACGGGTCCACGACCAGGGCGGCGTAGTGGGCGAGGACGGTGCTGCCGGTGACGTCGCCCAGGTTCGCCGCCTCCGCCACCAGCGCGTCGGCCACGGCGAGCTCCCCGGCGAACACGCGGTTCGACAGGCGCAGCAGCAACGCTGACGGGAGCACGGCCAGGGCCCCCGTCTCGCGGGCCAGGGCGACCAGGGAACCGGAGAGCGACGACCAGGTGTCGAAGTCCCACGCGCTGTGGGCCACCCTGCACACGAGCGGCAGCCAGCCGAGCGCCTCGTCCGGCGACAGGGTGGCCGTCCGGTAGTCCGCGAGCGCTCGCTGGATCTGTGGAAGGCCCGCGGCGTACCCGTCGACGATCACCCGAGACAGCCCGACGAGGAGCAGATCGGATCGCGTCGGCGCGCCCGACGTCGACATGCTCAGCACCGATGAGGCGACCTGCTCGATCGACCCACCGGTCAGCTTGCCGGCGGTCAGTGCCGCGTACATGGCGTCGCGGTAGGTCTCCTTGGCAAGGTTCGGGTCGAAGGTCTCGAGCCGTCCCGCGGCGGAGAGCAGCAGCGGGAGCCCCTTGCCGGCGCTGCGGGAGAAGAACTGCAGGCGCCCGCGCACCAGATCGGTCCGGGCATCGTCGTCGTCGCTCAGCGGGCTGAGGCCGGCGATGTCGAGCAGTTCCAGGGCCTCGTCGTACGCGCCGGCCTGGCTCTTCGCCTCCGCGGCCGCGAGCGCCCGCTTCCCCCGGAGCGCGGGATCCGGGGTGAGCCGGGACGCCCGGTCCAGGAACGCCGCGGCGGCCGCGACACCACCCCGCTGCATCGAGCGGGACGCCGCTTGCTCCATCTGCGTCGCGACGCTCTCGGCCGGCTGGGTCGTGGCGCTGGCCAGGTGCCAGAGCCGGCGGTCGGGGTCCTGCGCCGGGTCGATGGCGTCCGCCAGCGCCTGGTGCGCGCGTCGACGCTCCTCGGTCGTCGCCCCGCGGTAGGCCGCCGAGCGGACCAGCGGGTGGCGGAACCGCACCATGCCGCGTCGGGTGACCAGGCCGGCGCGTTCCGCTTCCAGTGCCGCGTCGTCGACCTCGATGCCCATGCTCTTGCCCGCGCGTTGCAGCAGCGCGACGTCGCCCACGGGTTCGGCCGCCGCGACGAGCAGCAGGAGGCGCGTGGCGGGCGCGAGCTTCTCGATCCTGCGCAGGAATCCCTTCTCGATGCGGCTGGCGAGCGGCTGTCCCGGGCGCACGTCCGGATCGGCGACGCTCGGCGACGTCCGCTCGCGCGGTAGTTCGAGGATGGCGAGCGGGTTGCCCCGGGCCTCGGCGAGGATCTGCTCGCGGATCCGGTGGTCGAGCGGGCCGGGTGCGACCACGTGCAGGAGTGCGCGGGCGTCGTGATCAGCAAGTCCCGTGACCTGCAGCGTCGGCAGCCGGTCGAAAGAAGCCCTTCGCGCCGGTGCACGCTCGCCGAACAGCAGGACCACCCGCTCGGCCACGAGGCGACGCGCGACGAAGGCGAGCGTCTGTGCCGAGATCTGGTCCAGCCACTGGGCGTCGTCGACGAGACAGGCCACCGGCTCGTCCTCCGCCGCGTCCCCGAGCAGACTGAGGACGGCGAGCCCGACGAGGAACCGATCGGGAGGGCTACCGGCGCTCATCCCGAAGGCGGTCTCGAGCGCGGACCGCTGGGGCGCAGGAAGCTGGTCGAAGCGGTCGGTCAACGGGGCGCAGAGCTGGTGCAGCCCTCCGAAGGCCAGCTCCGTCTCCGACTCCACGCCGGTGACGCTGATGATCCTGAACCCCTGCGCGCTGCGTCTCGCGTGCTCGAGGAGGGCGGACTTGCCGATGCCCGCTTCGCCACGCAGGACCAGGGAGGCGCCCTGGCCGCCCCTGGCCGCCGTGAGGAGCCCGTCCAGCACCGCGCATTCACGGCGTCGTCCGAGGAGCGTCCCCGCCGGCTCCCCCGCTCGCTGCATGGTCACTGAGGTTAGCCTGCCTCGCCCGACGCCGAGTGCGCCGAGTGCGCCGAGCCAGCGGTCCACGCCACGCAGCGCCCGGGGCGTCGACGACGATGGTCCCGCCTGCGGCAGGCTCATGCGGCCAGTGCGGCAGCCGCTTCACGGCGCGCGCCGGCAGGCATCCTCGATGGTGCCGACGCGAGGCTCATCACCGGGCGCACGTGGTGGACGAGAAAGCGTTCCAGGCTCTCGAACTCACCCGTACGGCTCGCCAGGAGGAACGCTGCCACGAGATGGCGGTGGGACCGGGGCTCCACCACGGAGCGCTCCGCGCCCCTCTCGACGCGCCACCGGGCCCGGCTGACCAGTTGCCGGGCGTTGACGGCGCTGGTCCGCAGCAGACGCGAGACGTCGGCGTAGGAGTAGTCGAACATGTTCCGCAGGAGGTACGCGGCGAGCTCCGCGCGGGTGAGTCGCGCCATGATCGCGGCGAGGGCCTGCGCGACGGCGGCCGACTGGTCGACCTGGCCGGACGGGTCCTGCGAGGCGTCGCCCGGATCGGGCGCCACGGTCTCGCTCGGGGCCTCGTGGCGGTGGTGGGCAGACTGGATGACGTTGATGGCCAGTCGGGTGGCCGTCGTCGTGAGGAACGCCTCGGGGTTCTTGATCGCCCCCCTGTCGGTGCGCTGCCACCGCAGCCAAGCTTCCTGGACGACGTCCTCGGCGCTCGAGGCGTCTCCGCCGGTGATCCGGTAGGCGATGCGGAACAGGCGCGGGCGCTGAGAGACGAAGAACGAGATCGCCTGCTGCAGCTCGGTGTCGGGTGCCGGCAGGCGCCCTCCTGGCTCGTCCACAGTGAAGGACGTGGACGTGGTGCCGGTGCTCGGTGCGTACATGTCGGACTCCTTGGGCGAATGACCGTCGCCCGTCAGGGCGATGGATCCACCTTTCGTCCGCGGCACCGATCGTCGCGCCACGCGGGTCCGTGGTGGGGTGCGTGGGCAAGTCCGTGGTGGGGGCACGGTGTGCCACCACGGATCAGGGGCGGTCGCGCGCCGGCGCAGGTCGTCGCCGCGCCGTGGCGCTCATGCCCGGTGCCGGCGGACGGTTCAGACGGAGGTCTGAGCTCCGCGGGCCCGGCCGTCCGCGTCGAGGCCGGCAAGCGCGGTGGGCAGGTCCCGACGCGAGGAGATCCCGAGCTTCACGTACACCTTCCGCAGGTGCCATTCGACGGTGTGCGGGCTGAGGAAGAGCTCCGCAGCGATCTTCGGGTTCGTCATGCCGTCCGCGGCGAGGCCGGCGATCTGCGCCTCCTGGGCGGTGAGGTGGATCGCAGGTTCGGCAGCGCGCGCCCGCACGTGGTCACCCGTGGCGAGCAGCTCACGGCGTGCCCGCTCGGCGAAGGCGCTCGCCGGCATCGCCTCGAACATGCGGTGCGCGGCCCGCAGCTGTTCCCTGGCGTCCGAGCGCCGGCCTTCGCGGCGCAGCCACTCGCCGTACAGGAGGTGGGTCCGCCCGACCTCGACGACGACCCGGTCTCGCCTCAGGTGCTCGAGGGCGCTCCGGTACAGGCTCTCGGGGTCGTCCCCTCGGCCGACGAGCGCGGCGCACCGCGCCCGGACCCCGTGGGCCCACCCGGTGTCGGTCGGCTGCACGAGCGTGTCGAGGCGGGCGAAGGAGTCCTCGGCCCGGTCGAGCTCGCCGCACCGCACGGCGGCCTCGATATGTTCGACCAGCGACAGGCCAGTGAAGTTGAACCCGTCATGGTCAAGACCCGTCTGCGAGGCGGCGAGAGCCTCCTCGTACCGGGCGAGGCCGTTGTACAGGACGCCCTGGACGTAGCCCGTCACGCCGAGGAGGGAGACCTCGCCTCGTTCGGTAGCTCGATGCCGGGCCTCGTCGATGAGCGCGGTGGCGGGGCCTTCGACACCGCGCCACGCCGCACGGACGAGGGCGGCATAGGCGTGGGGGGCGTTGCCGGTCGCGATGGCGATCGCGTCGGCTTCGTCAATCAGGCTCGCGGCCCGCGTGAGGTCGCCGTGGTGGATGTCCACGCCGCTCGCATAGATCAGCGCCGGCGGCAGGACGCCGAGGGCTCCGACGTGTCGCGCCAGGCGGACCGCCCGTGCCGAGAGGACGTCCCAGGCGTTCAGGTCCCAGGCGTGGTGGATGAAGGCCTCCAGCGCGACGGGCACCAGCAGCAGCCACCTCATGGTGGCGTCGCGGCCGTCGAGCTCCTCGTGGGCGAACGGCTCGAGGGCGGTCCTCAGCGCCGGCACGCCCGTGGCCGGGCCGTCCGAGAGCAGCAGGGCCACCGCGTCGAGGAGCACGTCGGACGGGGCGGACCCTGGCGCGGCCGCGCCGAGCGAGCGCGCCGCCGACGCGGCGGCGACGGCGCCCGACGGTCCGTGCAGCCGGCCCGAGAACACGGTCGCGCTGATCGCCTCGAGGTAGGTCTCGCGCGCCAGCGGGGAGTGCTCCGTCGCGAACGTCGCGGCGGCGTCCAGAAGGAGCGGGGCCGCCTCGTCACTCCTGCTTCGCGCGAACAGGACCCGCGCGCGCAGGCGAATAAGTCGCGCGCGCTCGAGCGAGCTGAGCGGGCAGAGGTCAGCGACGGACGCCATCTCCGTGGCACGGTCGGGCGCCGCGGCGGAGAAGTGCGCCTCTGCGGCGGCGAGGGCCCGACGGCCCCGCAGCCGCGGATCCGGCGTCAGGGCGGCCGCTCTCTCGAGGAGCACCGCTTCGGCGGCCATGCCACCGCGTTGCCGGGCCCGGTCGGCCGCCCGCTCCAGGGCCTCGGCGACGCCCTCGTCGGGTCCGTCGCACGACTGCGCGGCGTGCCACGCCCGCCGGTCGGGCTCCAACCTCGGGTCGGTGGCGGCCGCGAGCGCCCGGTGCACGCTGCGGCGCTCCTGTGGCGTCGCCGCCCGATAGACGGCGGAGCGCGCCAAGGGGTGGCGGAACCGGATCGTTTCTCCGAACTCGATCAGGCCGGCGGCCTTGGCCGGCGCGGCGTCCGGGGTGAGTCCCAGATGACCGGCCGCCCGCAGCAGCAGCCGACTGTCGCCCACGGGCTCGGCGGCGGCGAGCAGCAGCAGCGTCCGCGTCGACGCCGGGAGCGAGTCCAGCCGGCGTGCGAAGTCCTCCTCCACGCGGTTCGAGACCGACGAGGTGTCGGCCGCGTCCAGGCCGTAGACCAGCTCCGCTCCGCTGCGGCCCCGGGAGAGCTCGAGCAGGGCGAGCGGGTTGCCGTGCGTCTCGGCGACGAGCCTCTCGCGGACGGGGGCGTCCAGGCTTGCGCCGACCGCGATGTCGAGCAGCTCGCCAGCCGATACCGGGTCGAGCCCCTCGACCCGGATCTCTGCGAGCCCGGTCAGAGCGGTCTCCCCCTCGGGCTCGCGCACGGCGAAGACCATCGCGACCCGCTCCGCCAGGAGCCGGCGGGCCACGAACTCGAGCGTCTGACGCGAGACCTGGTCCAACCACTGCGCGTCGTCGATCACGACCAGCACCGGGCGGGACTCAGACGCCCGGGTGAGCAACGTCAGCACGGCCAGCCCGACCAGGAAGCGGTCGGGCGGATCACCGGCAGCGATGCCGAAGGCGACCTGCAGGGCGTCGCGCTGCGGCCCCGGCAGGGCGGCGATCTCCCGAAGGAAGGGAGCGCACAGCTGGTGCAGGCTGGCGTAGGCGAGCTCCATGTCGGCCTCGACGCCCTGCGCCCGGGCCACCGTGATCCCCGACGCCTGGGCCGTCATGTCGTCGAGCAGCGCCGTCTTTCCCACCCCGGCCGCGCCCCGCAGGACGCGCACCGCCGAGTCACCGCGACGAAGACGGACGAGCAGATCGGCCAGGGCTGCACGCTCAGGGTGCCGTCCGACCAGCTTCGGCAGCGACGTAGTGCTCATCGGACTCCCGGGCTCGCGACGAGCGTCACGTCCGTGTCGCCCTCGGGGCAGATTACCCGGGTTGTCACAGGTGGCGCCGCCCCGCGGTCGTCCAGGACGACCGCACGTCTGTCTCAGGAGGAATCGTGTCTCCACGCATCCATCAGCTCGCCACCTCGGTCCTCGTGATCGGGACCGGAGGTTCAGGACTTCGCGCCGCGATCGAGCTCGCAGAGTCGGGTGTCGCCGTGCTCGCGGTGGGCAAGCGGCCGGCGTCCGACGCCCACACCTCGCTCGCAGCGGGTGGCATCAACGCCGCTCTGGCGACGACCGACCCCGCGGACACCTGGGAGCAGCACGCCGCGGACACCCTTCAGGAGAGCTATCTGCTGGCCGACCCGCGAACCGTTCAGGTCGTGGCTCAGAACGCGCCGCGGGGCATCGACGAGCTGGAGCGGTACGGCATGCGGTTCGACCGCCAGGAGGACGGACGCATCGCGCAGCGCTACTTCGGCGCGCACACCTACCGGCGTACCGCGTTCGTGGGCGACTACACCGGGCTGGAGGTGCAGCGGACGCTGGTGCAGCGTGCGTCCCAGCTGGACATCCCTGTGCTGTCGACCGTCTACATCACCCAGCTGCTGGTGAACGACGGAGTGGTCTTCGGCGCCTACGGGTTCGACCTCACCGATGGGTCGCGGTACCTGATCCACGCCGACGCCGTGATCCTCGCCGCGGGCGGGCACACCCGCATCTGGCGCCGCACGTCGTCACGCCGCGACGAGAACACAGGCGACTCGTTCCGTCTCGCCTCCGACGCGGGAGCCCGGCTTCGCGACGCCGAGCTCGTGCAGTTCCATCCATCAGGCCTGATCGAACCGGAGAACGCTGCAGGCACCCTCGTCAGCGAGGCCGCGCGCGGTGAGGGCGGAGTCCTGCTCAACAATCTCGGCGAACGCTTCATGGCCCGGTACGACCCCGAGCGCATGGAGCTGTCCACGCGGGACCGGGTCGCGCTCGCCTCCTACACGGAGATCAAGGCGGGGCGCGGAAGCCGGTCCGGCGGCGTCTGGCTGGACCTCTCCCACCTGCCGCGCGCGACGATCCTCACCCGCCTGCCGCGCGTCTACCAGACGCTCCTCGAGCTGCAGATGCTGGATGTCACCCGCGACCCCATCGAGGTCGCCCCCACGGCGCACTACTCGATGGGTGGTGTCTGGGTCCGCCCCGAGGATCACAGCACCGACGTCGACGGGCTCTTCGCCATCGGGGAGGCCTCGAGCGGCTTGCACGGCGCGAACCGGCTCGGCGGGAACTCGCTGATCGAGCTCCTCGTCTACGGTCGGATCACCGGGCGTGCGGCCGCCGAGTACTCGGCCGGTCTCGCCACGCAGCGGCGGTCGCTCGGGGCGATCCGGGACGCCGACTCGTCGATCGACGTCCTGCTCGGCGCCGACGGCGACCAGAACGTCCGGGCGATGCAGCGCAGCGTCCGGGACCTGATGACCGAGCACGCGGGAGTCGTCCGCGACGAGGTGGGCCTGCGTGCAGGCCTCGACGCCCTGGACGAGGTCGACGACCGGATGTCCCGCGCCGGCGTCCACATCGACATCGCGGGATACCAGGATCTCGCGCACGCGTTCGACCTCCGGTCGGCCGTCCTCGCCGCCCGCGCCACGCTGGAGTGCGCGCTGGAGCGCCGGGAGTCACGGGGTTGCCACAACCGGTCCGACTATCCCGACCTCGACCCGGAGCTGCAGGTCAACCTGGTGTGGTCGCCTGCCACCGGTGTCCGACGGGAGGCCGTCGCGCCGATCCCGACCGACATCGCCGAACGCATGCACGACGTCTCGGCCGACGGGAAGCTGGTCGAGTAGCGGTCTCCCCGCCGGCGCGGCCTCGACGGTCCCGCGGTCCAGCGGCTGTCACGACCGGGCTCGACGGCCGGTCGATCAGTGCGACGACATCCGCCGTCCCGCGAGGGCCCTCCCCCGCGGTTCCGCGCCGAACAGGAGACCTCCCATGACCGTCACCACTCGCTCCGCGCTCCGCCGAGCGCGGCGGAGGACGCGCCGCCGCGCCGGTCTGGCGATGCTGGTCAGTCTGCTCACCCTCGGGTCCGCGGCCGCGCTCCCCGGAGCGGCCGACGCCCGCACCAGCGGGCGCCACGACCCGAAGCCCACGATCGTCCTGGTTCACGGTGCCTGGGCCGATGCGTCGAGCTGGACGGGAGTCGTCCGCCAGCTGCAGGCCGACGGGTACCGCGTCGTCGCGCCGGCGAACCCGCTGCGAGCCCTCGAGGCGGACTCCGACCAGCTCGAGACGCTCCTCGCCACCATCGACGGCCCGATCGTCCTGGTGGGCCACTCCTACGGCGCGGCGGTCATCACGAACGCCGCCACGGGCGACCCGGCGGTCCAGGCCCTGGTCTTCGTGAACGGTTCGGTTCCCGCCGAAGGTGAGACGGTCGCCGAGCTCGCGGGTCCCGACTCGGCCCTCTCGGCGCCCGACCCGACGACGGTCTTCGACTTCGTCCCCGCCGCGCTCCCGCCCACGTCCCTGACCGACGTGTACCTGAAGCCCACGACGGTCCTGCGGTCCTTCGCCACCGGCGTGAGCCGCGACCGCGCACTCGCCCTGTGGGCGACACAGCGGCCGATCACGTTCGGAGCGCTGAACGAGCCCTCCGGAAAGCCGGCGTGGGAGTCGATCCCGAGCTGGTACCTGATCGGCACCCACGACCGCGTGATCCCGTCGAGCGCCCAGGAGGCCATGGCCGACAAGGCGGGATCGACCGTGGTCCGGTACAACGCCGGCCACCTCGGCCTCGTCACCCACCCCACCCAGGTCGCCCGGACCATCGCCGCGGCAGCCCGGGCAACCCGCTGACCGCCGCTACTCCCGAAAGGACCAGACCCATGAGCAACCACTACCTCGAGCCCGAGGCGCAGGCGATCGCCGACGCGACCGCGCAGCCGCCGTACTTCTACGAGATGACGCCGGACGAGGCGAGAAAGGTCCTCGACGACCTCCAGGCCCTCCCGACGTCCAAGCCTGACGTCGAGGAGGAGTGGATCGTCGTCCCGGCGCGCGTCGGCGAGGTGCACGTGCGCGTCGTCAAGCCGGCCGGAGCCGCCGACACGCTGCCGGCGATCCTCTACATGCACGGCGGCGGCTGGGTCCTCGGCAACGCCGGGACGCACGACCGCCTCGTGCGCGACCTCGCCACCGGCGCGAACGCCGCCGTCGTCTTCGTCGAGTACGACCGATCGCCCGAGGCCCGCTACCCCGTCGCGATCGAGCAGGGCTACGCGACCGCGCAGTGGATCACCACCCACGGGGCCGAGCTGGGCATCGACCCGGCGCGCATCGCCGTCGCCGGCGACTCCGTGGGCGGCAACATGGCGGCGGCGCTGGCGATCATCGCCAAGCAGCGGGGGGACGTCACGTTCCTGCACCAGTCGCTCTACTACCCCGTGACCGACGCCGCCCAGGACACCGCCAGCTACGTCGAGTTCGCCGAGGGTCCGTTCCTGCTCGCCAAGTCGATGGCCTGGTTCTGGGACGCCTACCTGCCGGACGTGTCCCAGCGCGCCGAGATCACCGCCTCGCCCCTGCGGGCCACCCTGGCGGACCTCGAGGGCCTGCCGGAGGCGTTCGTGATCGTCGACGAGAACGACGTGCTGCGTGACGAGGGCGAGGCCTACGCACGCAAGCTCATCGAAGCCGGAGTCCGGACCACGACCGTCCGGTACAACGCGACCATCCACGACTTCATGATGCTCAACCCGCTGCGGCCGTCCGCCGCGTCGAGCGGCGCGATCGCGCAGGCCGTCGACATCCTCCGGTCCGTCCTCCACGCCCGCTGACCAACCACCACATCACGACAGGAGATCCCCATGAACGACCAGAAGCCGACCGTCGTGCTCGTCCACGGCGCGTTCGCCGAGTCCGCGAGCTGGGACGGCGTCATCGACCGCCTGAACGAGTTCGACATCGAGACGATCGCGGTCGCCAACCCGCTGCGCAGCGTCACCAGTGATGCCGCCTACGTGCGCGACGTGATCGCCGGGCTCGGCACGCCAGTGCTGCTCGTCGGCCACTCGTACGGCGGCATCGTGATCACCGAGGCGGCGGCGGACAACCCGGCGGTCGTCGGGCTCGTCTACGTCGCCGGGTTCGCACCCGACCACGGCGAGAGCGCGTCCGGGCTCTCGACCCACAGCCCGGGCAGCACCCTCGGAGAGGCGCTCACGGCGTACCCGCTGTCCTCGGGAGGCAACGAGCTCGCGATCCGGCTCGACGCCTTCCACGAGCAGTTCGCGGCAGACGTGCCCCCGTCCGTGGCACGGAGCATGGGTCGCACCCAGCGTCCCGTGACCGAGCTGGCTCTCAGCGAAGGCCTGCCCACCAGCTCGCCCGCCTGGCAGACGCTGCCGTCGTGGTTCGTCTTCGGGGAGCTGGACCGCAACATTCCCGCGGCGGAGCTGCACCTCGAGGCCCAGCGCGCCGGGGCGCGTGGCGTCAACGAGGTCGTGGGTGCGTCGCACGCCGTCGCCGTCTCGCGCCCCTACGAGGTCACGAGCACGATTCTCGAGGCGCTCAGGGAGCTCAGGACGACGGGCGCCGCGGCCGACGCGGCGTGATCGGTCGCTCCACCAGCCGACAGTGCGTGGAGCAAGAGGCGGGTGGCCGGCGAGAGCCGGCCACCCGCCTCTGTCGCGTCGACGGACGCGACGGGCCACCCCCGGCACTCTGCGCCCAGGGCGTCGGGCTCCACGCGGCGCCGTGCGAGACGACGTCCACGGCAACGCGGTCGTCCCCCCGGCGCCCAGGGCGAGCCTTCGGCATCGACGACCTGCGAGGGAAGGGCGGCAGTACGACCCGTGGGTGACGGTGCCGCAGCGCCGCCCACGCCCCGAGCAGCAGGATTCGCCGCCCACCACGTCGTGGGCACGGGTCGTCGCCGTGGTCCGGCCGTGCGGCCCGGACGGCAGGAGAGCTCGAGCGTTTCACGACCGCCGAAGTAGGAAGCTCCACCGCACGACTGACACGCGCCGCAACGCCGTCCTCGAGACCGGCGCCGGACGCAGCACACGGCAGCAACGACAACCGGTCGCGTGCCTGCGGAGTCCCTCATGACGCCGGCGAGGCACGCCGTCGCGGCACGACGCCCTCCAGGCGCGCTCACCTGGTCGCGAGGAAGACCAGCACGATGCACACGTGCGCCAACAGCAGAACGCCTCCGACCAGTGGTCGAAGGCGTTCTTCCGGTGCCCGGGCGGGCACGCCCGGGCACCGGACGGCTCGTCGTCGCGAGGAGGGGAAGTCTCAGGACGACGAGCGTTCGGTCAGCGGCCGGAGCGGGCGAGCCACTCCTCGTAGCTCGTCGTGCCCAGGACCGCGTCGGGGCCGGGGACGAGGCTGTCGTCCTCGAGCTCGGTCCCGAAGTAGGTGGCGTGGGGGTCGGCCACGATCTCCCGCTCGTCGCCCGTGCGGGCGAGGGCGGCAGCGATGAAGTCCGACATGCGAACCTTCCGGGGCCCGCCCGTCTCGACGACACCGTTCACGGGCTCGCCGGCCGCGGCCCGACCGACCGCCGTGGCCACGTCGTCGGAAGCCATCGGCTGGTAGTAGGCCGTGGACAGGTGCGCCTTCCCGTCGATCATCGAGGAGTCGGCGATGGCGGTGGAGAACTCGAAGAACTGGGTCGCGTGGACGATCGTGTACGGGATCCCCGACTCGACGATCAGCTTCTCCTGGGCGACCTTGGCGCGCAGGTAGCCGCTGTCCGGCAGCCGGTCGTCCCCGACGATCGACAGGGCGACGTAGTGCTTGACCCCCGCCTCCTTCGCCGCGGCGATCAGGTGGGTGGTCGACGTCACGAAGAAGTTCAGGACGTCGTCGTCGGCGAACGACGGCGAGTTGGACACGTCGATCAGGACGTCCTGGCCGGCCAGGGCCTCCGCCACCCCCTCGTTGGTGATCGTGTTGAGCCCGGTCTGCGGCGCAGCAGGGGTCGCGTCGTGCCCGTGGGCGTTGAGCTTCTCGACGACCTTGGAACCGATCAGTCCGGTCCCACCGATGACGACAACCTTCATGGGAAACACCTCTCTGGAATCTGATGATGAGGAGCTGCGCAGAACGTCTCGCACCCCTCTGCACCACCGACCGAGCAGCAGCGCCTGGCGTGACGGCGGACGGTGACGAGCGGGTCCAGTCGCTCTCTGCTTCCGGCCTGGCCCCGGAGGGCCCCGGTGAAACCCAGTGAGTCCCGTGCTTACCTGCGACTCGACCGTCCGCCTGTCGCCCCGTTCGACCGTGGAGAGCGTTCGGCTGTGACATGGGGAGCGGGAGTCGATCCTCGAGCGCTAGCACAGGTCGAGGGGCCCACCGCGCGCACGAGAAAGGCCCCCTGCTCAGCGTTTCCGCCGATCAGGGGGCCATACTCACGGGTGGGCGATACTGGGTTCGAACCAGTGACCTCTTCGGTGTGAACGAAGCGCGCTACCACTGCGCCAATCGCCCGGTGCGTGGACGATATTAGCCACAGATCGGGCGGCGGACCAAACCGGCGCCGCGGGCACTCAGGGGTCGAGGCGCTCGCGGCAGTTCCGCTCGAAGAGCTCGCGCGCCGCGCGGGTCACGTCCCCCACCTCGACGTCGGCGCCGTCCAGCCACACGACCGGCTGGACGTTGCGCCCGGACGAGGTGAGCGCGAGCTGCGCCCTCCCCTCGGTCACCTCGTCGAGGACGGTGAACGGCAGCTCGCCGTCCTTCGCCTCGCGCACGGGCAGGCCCTCCTCCGCGGCCCACTCCAGGGTCAGGGCTCGGGTGATCCCGGCGAGGCACCCCGACTCCAGCGCCGGGGTGATCAGCTCGCCGTCGCGCTCGACGAAGACGTTCGAGCCCGTGCCCTCGCAGAGGTCGCCGACGGTGTTGGGCAGGATCGACTCGTCGCCGCCCTTGCCCACGGCGTCCGCGAGCGCCACCACGTTCTCGGCGTACGACGTCGTCTTGAGCCCGGCGACGGCGGATCGCTCGTTGCGCGGCCACGGCGATCGCGCGGACCGCGAGGTCGCCGCCATGGCGGACTGCTGCGCCGCCACCACGACGGTCTGCGGCGCGTCGACCCGGCCGGACCCGAGCGGGCCGACACCGGCCGTGACGGTGATGCGGAGCCGGCCGTCGAACGCGCCGTCCAGGCGCACGGCCTCGGCCAGCGCGGCCGCGACGCCGTCGCGCACCTTCTGCTCGTCGGGGGCTGCGAGGCCGAGCCCGGTGGCCGAGCGCGCGAGGCGTCGCAGGTGCCGCGTCAGCGCGAACGCCCGCCCGTCGAGGACCGTGCACGTCTCGAAGACGCCGTCGCCGACCGTGATGCCGTGGTCGACGGCGCTCAGCGCGGCCTCTCCCTGCCCGACGAGGCGGCCCTCCGCCCAGATCACCAGACTCATGGGGGTCAGTCTGCACCCGTGAGGCGGCCGCGTCAGCGCCGCAGGACCAGGTGCGTCACCTCGGGTGTGACGCGCGCGGACACGATGCGCAGCTCGTGCGCCCCCACGCCCTCGAACACGCGCACCCCCTCGACGTCGAGCACCACGGGCGCGACGTGCAGCCGCAGCTCGTCGATGAGGTCCGCCGCGAGGAACTGGTTGACGGTCGTCGCCCCGCCGGCGACGGACACGTTCCGGTCGCCGGCCGCCTCGCGCGCCCGGGCGAGAGCCTCCTGCGGCCCACCGGTCACGAAGTGGAACGTCGTGCCGCCCTGCATCTCGATCGAGTCGCGCGCGTGGTGCGTGAGGACGAAGACGGGCGCGTGGTACGGCGGGTCCTCGCCCCACCAGCCGCGCCACGAGAGGTCCCACTCCCCGCGTCCTGGGGTGAACATGTTCCGGCCCATGACGAACGCGCCTGCCGCGGTGATCGCGTCGAGCTCCGCCCGGTGGTCGTCCGGGTTGTCGAACATCCACGCGTGCATGATCCGTTCGCCGTCGCCGACGCCGTCGCCGAACGGCTGGTCGAGGGACTGGTTCACGCCCGCCGAGATGCCGTCGAGGGAGATGCCGAGGTCGCACGTCACCTGTGTCATGCACGGGAGACGTCCCGGCGCCCCCGGACTCATCGGTCCGACGACGCGAGCCCCACCAGCCGGTCCGCCTTGAGCTCCGTCTCGTCCCACTCCCGCTCGGGGTCGCTCCCCCAGGTGATCCCCGCGCCGGTGCCGAACCGCAGGACGCCGCCACCGGGCGCGTCCTCCCACCAGAAGGTACGGATCCCGACGGCGAGCTCGGCCCGCCCCGCATCGCCGTCGACCCACCCGACCGCACCGCAGTAGGGACCGCGGGCGGTCGGCTCGAGCTCGGCGATCAGGCGCAGCGCGGACGACTTGGGCGCCCCCGACACCGACCCCGGCGGGAAGGTGGCCTCGAGCGCGCGCGCCCAGCGCCCCAGGGTGTCGCCGGCGAGCAGCTCGCCGCGCACGCGCGACACGAGGTGGACCAGGCCGGGGTGTTCCTCGACGGCGAGCAGGTCGGTCACCTCGACCGTGCCGGGGCGGCAGACGCGCTGCAGGTCGTTGCGCACGAGATCGGTGATCATCACGTTCTCGGCGCGATCCTTCGACGTGAGGCCGGACGGCGTGCGCGCCGTGCCCTTGATCGGGCCCGAGGCGAGCGACGCCGTCCCGCCGGGTGCGGCGTCGAGCGACAGGTAGAGCTCCGGGGAGGCGCTCACGACCCACACGGGGTCGAGCCCGCTCGCGGCGGGCACGTGCACCGCGGCCCCGTACGGCGCGGGGTTCCCCGCGGCCAGCCGCGCGGCGAGCGCGGCGGCGTCGGGCTCGACGACGCCGCCCGCGGTGCCCGACGCGGGCAGCGGGGCCGAGAGCACCCGGCACACGTTGACCTGGTAGACGTCGCCGCGCCGCACCCGCTCCCGGACCGTCGTCACGGCACGGACGTAGGCGTCACGGTCGAGCGAGCTCGCCCACGCTTCTGGCGCGGGCCCGCGCCAGCGGCCCTCGTCGCTCGCTGCCGCCGGAGCGGGACCCACGTCGGCGAACCGCCACGCGCGGGCTCGGCCGCCCGACCGGGTGGCGCCGTCGCGCCCCAGACCGGCCTCGAAGTCGACGACGACGAACCACAGCCCCGAGTCGAGCCGTTCCGGCTGCTCGGAGAGGTCGACGCACTCGACGGCGCGCGACGCGCGGCGGCCGGCGAACGTGGCCCAGGAGGTCGGCTCGTGCACACGAGCACGGTAGTGGGTCCCGCGTGGACGCCCTGGCGGGGGCGATTGGACGGACCGCCAGGGGTCCACTAATGTTTGGGGCGCGCCAGAACGGCGGGCACCGCAAGGTGTCCAAGTTCCTGGTCGCGCGGATGTGGCTCAGTTGGTAGAGCATCACCTTGCCAAGGTGAGGGTCGCGGGTTCGAGTCCCGTCATCCGCTCGGAGGCCCACTCTCTGATCGACTCACGTTGAGCGTCGGGAGAGCACGTCTCAAGGTGGGTTGGCCGAGAGGCGAGGCAGCGGCCTGCAAAGCCGTATACACGGGTTCGAATCCCGTACCCACCTCGCAGCACGGGCGATTGGCGCAGCGGTAGCGCGCTTCCCTGACACGGAAGAGGTCACTGGTTCGATCCCAGTATCGCCCACCAGCATCACGAAGCCCCGACCGGGTTCCCGGTCGGGGCTTCGTCGTTCCCGGACTGTGCCCGGACCGTGCCCGGCGCCTCCCCGATACGCCGTCCACCGCCGGAAGACGGCAGCGTCGCAGGTCACACGGTCGCGATTGGACCAGCGCGCCGAAGGTCGAGTAATGTTCCTCAGGCGCCGGGAGGCCAGGGCAGCAGCCCTGAACGACCCGGTCGCGCGGATGTGGCTCAGTTGGTAGAGCATCACCTTGCCAAGGTGAGGGTCGCGGGTTCGAGTCCCGTCATCCGCTCCGAGCTCTGCATTTCCCTCGCGGGGAGCGCAGCAGCCGCACGGGCGATTGGCGCAGCGGTAGCGCGCTTCCCTGACACGGAAGAGGTCACTGGTTCGATCCCAGTATCGCCCACCAGAACGAGGCCGTCCCGGTTCCCCGGGGCGGCCTTTCGCGTCCCCTCGCTCCGGGCCTCTCCGGTCACCGGGTGTCGCCGTCGTCACACCCGCGGCGTAGCGTCGAGAGCATGTGCCGCAACATCACGACCCTGCGGGGGCTCGAGCCGCCCGCCACCGACGAGGAGATCCGGGCCGCGGCGGAGCAGTTCGTCCGCAAGGTGACGGGCGTCCAGCGCTCGGCGAGCGCCGCCACCCGCGAGCCGTGCGAGCAGGCCACCGCGGAGATCGCGGAGATCGTCACCCGCCTGCTCGGCGAGCTCCCCGAGCGACGCCAGCCCCCGAAGACCGTGCCCCCGCTGCGCCGCGAGGAGGTGCAGGCGCGCATCGCCGCGCGCCAGGCCGCCCGCGAGGAGCACGAGCGGATGCACGAGCTCGGGATCGCGCACACCCACTAGGTAGGCTCGTCCGCGTGGATCAGCCCCTCCCCGCCCCCGTCGACGAGCCGGCGACCGCACCTGACCCCGTCTCCGCGACGATGCACCGCGCCAAGGCGCACGCCCGGGCGTCGCACGTCACGGTGGGGCAGGTGCGCCACGGTCACGGCGGCGCCGTGGAGATCGACTGCTCCTGCGGGATGGTCCTCACCAACGGGCCGGACTGGTCCCTCGACGAGCACATCAGGCTGCACCGCGCCGAGGCGCGCTACGTCGCGCTGAGCCGCGTCGCGCCCGCCGGGATGCCGCGGCTCGTCCCCGTCGGCACGGACCGCCTCCCCCGCTGAAGCCCGGTCAGAGCTCGTCAGGGTCGTCCCAGGAGACTCCGCTCGAGGCGCCTTCGATGGGGCCGAGCTCCGCCGCGGAGAGCGACGCCGGCGCCTTCGCCGCGTCTCCCCCGGACCTGGCGTCCCGGTCACGATCGTCCAGCGGGCGCCGCCGGGGTGCCAGCCTGGCCTGCGAGGCGATCGACTCGTCCAACCTGTCCACCGGCACCGTGGGTCGGGTGCCTGTGCCATCCGTGCTCATGGCCAAGGTCTAGCAGCCGGCGGGTCGGTACGCCCGCGCTTGGCACACTATTTAGCAGGAGACGCCGTGGCGCCGCCGGCTCCTGCACGTGCCCCGTGCGGCGGCCGAGCGGTCGCTGCACGGCACCGTCGCCCGCGGCATCCGACACCTGGACGCGGGGCCGCGAAGGTTGCCTCCGGTGGCTAGAGTGTCCGCCGTGACCGCTGCCGATGCAGGCCTCGCCGACAGGGCGGCACCCGGGACCCCGCCGCCGCTCCCCGGGACGCGGGACCGTTGGCCGGGCCCCCGCCCCCTGCTGTGGGCGCCGCGGGCCCACACCGTCGAGGTCGTCCTGCCGGCGTCCGGCTCACGTCTCCCCCTCCGCCTCGTCGGCGCCCACGAGCCCGGCTACTGGCGCGCGGACGCCGAGCTCACGCCGGGCACCGACTACCTGTTCTCCGTCGACGGCGGTGAGCCCGTCCCGGACCCCTGCAGCACCTGGCTGCCGGGCGGTGTGCACGGGGCGTCGCGCGTGCTCGACCAGGAGTTCGGCTGGACGGACGGCGCCTGGCGGGGCGTCGACCTCGACAGCGGCGCGCTGCTCCGCGTCGACCTGCCCACGTTCACCGCCGCCGGCACGCTCGACGCGGCCGCCGACCTCCTGGAGGACGTCGCCGCCACGGGCGTCGTCGGGGTCGAGCTCTCCCCCGTCGCCGCGTACGACCCCGACCGGGGCCCCGCCGCCGGTGTCCGCCTGTTCGCCGTGCACGAGCCGTTCGGCGGCCCCGGTGCGCTCCATCGGTTCGTGGACCGCGCGCACGGGTGCGGGCTCGCCGTCGTCCTGGACGCACCCCACCGGTGGGCCGTCGCCGACGACCTCGGGCTGCACGCCTTCGGGCCCTACGCCGCCGGCTCGCGGATCGGTCCCCGCACGGGCGCGCGGCCGGGCCCGCCGGGCTCCGACAGCCCGCGGATCAACCTCGACGGCAGCGGCAGCCGCGGCCCCCGGGACTTCCTCGTGGCCGACGCCGAGCGCTGGCTGCGCGACTTCCACGTGGACGGCCTGCTGCTCGACGTCGAGGCGCTCGTGGACCGCTCGGCGGTGCCGTTCCTCGGGGAGCTCGCGGAAGACGTGCACCACCTGGGCGAGCGGCTCGGCCGCCGGCTCCATCTCCTCGTCGACGGGCCGGGGCGCAGCGACCGGCTCACCACCGTCGTGCACCACATCCTCGCCGCGCCGGGCGACGCCGACCCCGTCCAGGACCTCCGTCGGCTCGCTCACGAGGTGTTCCCCCCGACGACGGCCCCGTGGCGCCCGCCGAGCCTGCGGCGCGCGCACCGCGCCACGCAGCGGGCCTCCGCCGTGCTCGTGCGCGACCTCACGCGGCTGCCCGCCGCGAACCGCTCCGTCCCGTGGACGCCCGACGCGGGCAAGGCCTACCGCGAGGCCACGGGCGTGACCGACGACGACCGGGCCTGCCTGCTGACGTTCGCGATCCTCGCCGGGACGCCGCCGGTGCTCGACACCGAGCACGTGCCCGTGCCCGCGCGCGACGACCGGGCACGGCGCCTCGTCGACTGGACCAGGAGGCTGGTGTCGCTGCGTCCCACCGCGTCGGCGGACCGCGACCTGCCCGTGGAGGTGCGGACGGCAGGAACGGCGCTCCTCGGCCGCCGCGGTCGTACCGCCATCGCCCTCGTCACCGGCACGGAGCCGGCGGACGTCGACGTCTCGTCGCTCCCGGCCGACACGGAGGTCGTGGCCGCCTGGGACCCCGAGGGGACGACCCTCGCGGACGGCGTCCTGCGGATCCCCCCGCGGTCCCCCGCCGTGCTGCACGCCGGCCCGGTCGGGCCGTAGCGGCCACGGCTCGCCACGGACGGGCCGTCACGGACCAGGTCACACCGTCAGGCGCCGGCCCTCCTCGGCCAGGGCGCCCAGGCGCGACAGCGCCCGGAAGTACTTCTTGCGGTAGCCCCCGCGCAGCATCTCGTCCGAGAAGAGGTGCTGCGCGCCGTCACCGGCGAGGAGCACCGGCACGTCGCGGTCGTAGAGGCGGTCCACGAGGACCACGAGCCGCAGAGCCACCTCCTGCCGCTGCACGGGGCGCACGCCGGTGAGCGCCACCAGCTCCACGCCGTCGAGCAGGGCGCCGTACCGGCTCGGGTGGACGGTCGCGAGGTGGGCGAGCAGCCCGTCGAACTCGTCGAGGACCGCGCCGGGGCGGTCGGCCGCCGCGCGCGCGACGACGTCGGCCGCGAGGGGCGCCGCCTCGGTCACGACGGCGCGGTGCCGGTAGTCCTCGCCGTCGACGCGCAGCACCTCGAAGCGGGAGGAGAGCGCCTGGATCTCGCGCAGGAAGTCCTCGGCCGCGAACCGACCCTCGCCGAGCGCCTCGGGCAGGGTGTTCGACGTCGCGGCGAGCGCGACGTCGCGGTCCGCGAGCTCGCGGAGCAGGCGCGACATCAGCACCGTGTCGCCGGGGTCATCCAGCTCGAACTCGTCGATGCAGACCAGGCGGCGCGTGGCGAGCGCCTCGACGGTCGGGAGGAAGCCCAGCGCCCCCACGAGGTTCGTGTACTCGACGAACGTGCCGTACGCGACCGACCCCTCGCCCAGCCCCGCGGTGACCTCGTGCGCCAGCGACGTCAGCAGGTGCGTCTTGCCGACGCCGAAGCCGCCGTCCATGTACACGGCGGGCGCCGCCGGACGACGCCCGAAGAGCGCCTTCAGCCCGGACGGCCGTGGCGTCGCGACCTCGCGCGCGACCTCCTGCAGCCGGGCGGGCACCGTCGTCTGGCTCGGGTGCGCGGGGTCGGCACGGTAGGTGGAGAAGCGGGCCTGGGCGAAGTGGCGCGGCGGCACGAGGTCGGCGAGCAGCCGGCCCGGGGAGACGGTCGGACGCACCGCCGACAGGGACGGCACGGCGCCGTCCTGCGCGGAGGGCGTCGTGCCCGCGTCGGTGCCCGTGTCCTGGTCCCGGTCCTCGTCCTGCGTGAGCGTCACGACCGTCAAGGCTACGCCGCGTCAGTACGCTGACCGCTGTGAGATCTGCCACGACGCCGCTCGACCTGCTCGTCCCGGGACCGGAGCACCTGGCCCCCGACACCGCCGAGCGCCGGCTCCGCGCGCTGTACGACGAGGGCACCGGGTCCGGCGGGTGGCTGCGGGCCAACTTCGTCAGCACGGTCGACGGCGGCGCATGGGGCCCGGACCACCTGTCCGGCTCGATCAACGACGACGCGGACTGGCGCGCGTTCCGCGTCCTGCGCGCCGCGGCCGACGTCGTGCTCGTCGGGGCGGGCACGGCCCGGCACGAGGGCTACACGGCGCTCGACCGGCCCCGGGGCCTCCCCGCCGTCAGCGATCGCCCCCTGGAGCTCGCGCTCGTCAGCCGCTCCGGCCGGGTGCCGCAGCAGCTCGCCGACGGCGACCGTCCGCCGCTGGTCCTCACCGGAGAGGCCGGGGCGCGGACGGCGAGCCGGATGCTCCCCGCCGACCGGGTGCTCACGGTGACGTCGGCGCACGACACCGACGAGGTGGACCTGCGTGCCGCCCTCGCCGCCCTCGCCGACCGAGGGTTGCGCCGCGTGCTGTGCGAGGGCGGCCCGACGCTGCTGGCCGCCCTGCTCGCGGACGACCTGGTCGACGAGCTCTGCGTCACGACCAGCCCGTGCCTCGTCGGGCCGGGACCGTCCCGCATCGTCGCCGCCTCCCCCGCCGGGGCCCCCGGCGAGGAACCGCGGCCGGCGGGCATCCCGTCGTCGCCTGCCACGCCGGCCCGCCTCGCGCACCTGCTGCACGCGCCGGACACGGGCACGCTGCTGGCGCGGTGGCTCCTGCGCTGAGGCTCCTGCGCGGGGCCCGGCCCCGGGAGGACGGCCGCGAGGCGCGCGTCACGTCCCGCACGGACCCGCTGGCCTCGCATCCACGGCCCCGGGTGGCTACGGTGCTGGCATGCCGACGACCGTCGTCCTCACCGAGGACGCCCTCACCGACGCCGACGTGGCGCACATCCTGTCCCTGCACGACGAGCGGGCCGAGCGCTACCGCGTGCTCGTCCCCTCGGACACCGACCGCAACGTGGTCGCCGCGATCATCGACCACCTGTGGGTGGGCGAGCTGCGCGAGGCCGGCCAGGACATCGTGGGCAAGGAGCCCACCCCCGAGCAGGCGAAGGAGACCGCGGCCGTGCGCCTCGAGCGGTCCCTCGCCGCGCTGCGCGCCGCCGGGGCCACGGCCGAGGGCACGGTCGCCGAGGAGGACCCGCTGCCCGCGCTGAGCGCCGCCGTCGCCGCCCAGGGCGGCCCGGACGGCGTGCAGGACGTCATCGTCGTCACGTACCCGCACGTGGTCGCCGACACGTTCCGCAACGACTGGGCCTCGCGAGCGCGAGAGCACCTGCAGGTCCCCGTGCTGCACCTCTACGCCGGCACCAGCGAGATCGGCGACTGAGCCCGGTCCCCGCGCACCCCTGACACGCACGAGGGCCCCGTCCGGTGGACGGGGCCCTCGTGCGTGTCAGGGGTGCGGGCGGCGTGCGGACGCGACGTCAGCGCACGCGGTGCCCCGCCCCGGTGATCGTCGCGCGCACCAGCTCGTCCATGGAGTCGAGGAAGGGCTCCTCGTCCAGCAGGTCGTGGTCGACCGCGGCGACGGACAGCTCCGTGCAGCCGAGCACGACGACCGAGGCGCCGCGCCCGACGAGCCGTGCGGCCACGCCGCGCAGGGCGTCGGGATCGGCCGGCCGACCCGCCTTGACCTGGTCGTAGATGACCGTGCTGACGACGTCCTGGTCAGCGGCGTCGGGGACGACGACGTCGACCCCGTGGGCGGCGAACGCGTCGTCGTACACCTTCGACGCGACCGTGCCCGCCGTGGCCAGCAGGCCGACGCGCTGCAGGCCGGGCACCCGCTCGCGCGCCGCCGCGACCGTCACGTCGATGATCGACACGAACGGCACCGTGACCGCGTCGAGCACCTGCTGGGTGAAGTAGTGCGCGGTGTTGCACGGCATGACGAGGAACTGCACGCCGAAGTCCTGCAGCCGCCGGGCGTCCCGCGCGAGCACCGGCCCCGGATCGGCGGGCGACCGGCCGAGCACGAAGTCCGTGCGGTCCGGGATCGTCGCGTGGTTGAGCACGACGAGGTCCACGTGGTCCTGGTCGCGCTCGGCGTCCGTGCGCTGCACCACCCGCTGCAGGAAGTAGGCGGTGGCCAGCGGGCCCACGCCCCCGATGACGCCGACGGGGCGGTCCTCGACCGTCCCGCCGGCGCCCTCGACGCCGAGCCCGACCTCCGGGGTCACGCGCCCTCCCGGGCGCCCCGCGGAGCGGCCGGCCCGGTCCAGGCCAGGGCCCGCGACTGCGCCACCGGGTAGTGCCGGGCGTACTTGCGGAACTGGTTGAGCTGCGCCACCAGCAGGTAGGCGACCCGGCGCGGGTCCCACTCCTTGCGGTACCACAGCGGGTTGGACGCGCGGCGCGTCAGCTGCAGGCTCCGCGTCCGGGACCGGGTCGCGGGGTCCGCGACGTAGCGGCGCAGCAGGGCGCCGGGCAGCACCGTGTACAGGTGCTCGGTGGTGACCTCGCCGTCGCCGGAGAGCGGGACGTCGGGCCCGAGCACCGCGCGCGGGTCGGGGTCGAGCCCGCGCAGGTGCTCGTGCACGTAGAACTTCACCGGGTTCGCGCCCGTCGACGTGACGTAGTAGTTCGAGCGACCGAGGCGCGGGTTCAGCTCGAAGAACACGTACCGCCCGTCGCGCGGGTCGTACTTGAGGTCGAAGTTCGCGACGCCGGTCCAGCCGACGTGCTCGAGCAGGCGGCGCGCCTGCTCGACGACCTCGGGCTGGGTGCCCGTGACGATCGCGGCCGGGTTGCCGAGCGCGCCGGGCGCGTGCTCCTCGAGCAGCACGTGCCCGAAGGAGGAGAACCGCACCTTGCCCTGCGCGTCGCTGTAGCAGGTGAGGATCCGCATGCCGGAGTCGTCGCCCGGGATGTAGTCCTGCACGACGAACGAGCCGACGTACCCGGCGTCCTTCACCCGCCCGAGCAGGTCGAGCAGCTCCGCCCGCGTGCCCACGAGGAAGACCTTCTTCTTCCCCGCGAACTCGACGTCGTGGTAGGCCGCCGTGCTGGCCGCCTTCGCGATCACGGGGAACGTGAGGCCGCTGGTGTCCGGCTCGGCGCCCGACGCGACGTCGTGCACGACCGTCGTCGGGTGCGCGAGGCCGAGCTCGGCGCACAGGGCCCCGAACTCCTCCTTGTCGGTGAGCCGCAGCAGCAGCTCCTCACCCACGTAGGGCACCAGGTAGCGGTCCTCGAGGCGGTCGCGGTGCTGCACCAGCATCCGCACGAGCCAGTCGGCGGAGCCCACGACCACCAGGTCGGCGTCGGTGTGCTCGTCGGCGATCCGACGCAGGCGCGCCACGATCGCCTCGGGGTCGTCGATCTGCGGTTCCGCCACGTGCGTGAGGATGCGCGAGTGCCGCACCAGGCCCGTGGAGGCCCCGGACACGACCACGGAGCGCACGCCGTACGCCTCGTGGAACGCCCGGGCCAGGCTGTATGCGCCGATGTCGCCGCCCAGGACCACGGGCTGCAGCCGCCGCTGCGGGGTCTGCGTCACGATGCCTCCTTCGTCGCGGCGCCGCCGGTCGACGTGCCGGCCGGCGCCCCCGCCGCGGTGTTCGCCGCGTAGTTCCGGCGCAGGGCCTCCAGCGGGTAGAACTGCCGGTACTTGCGCACGTGGTTGAGCATCGCCGTGAGCACGTACAGCCGGCGACGGGGCGACGCGTCCGACTTGTAGCGCAGCGGGTGCACCGTGCGCCCCGAGCGCTGCAGCCGCACGACGCGGGCGTGCAGCTCCGGGTCCAGCACGTACGAGCGCAGCAGACGCTTCGGCACGACGGCGTACAGCACCTCACGGTCCGCCGTCACCGGCTCGCGGCGCACACCGTGCACGACGTCGTCCACCAGGGCCTCGGTCGGGTTCTGCCCGCCCGCGGTGAGGTAGTAGTTGTTCCGCCCGATGCGCGGGTTCTGCTCGAAGAACTTGAACACGCCGTCGCGCGGGTCGAGCTTGACGTCGAAGTTCGCGAACCCGCGCCAGCCCGTGTGCTCCAGGATCCGCTGCGCGGCGTCGAGGATCTCGTCGATCGGCTCGACGATCATCGCCGACGGGTTGCCCCGCGCGGCCGGCGTGCGCTCCTCCAGGAGCACCTGCGCCGAGGAGCGCAGCGTGACCCGCCCGCTCGAGTCGGCGTAGGCCGTGACCGACCGCATGCGCGTGTCGTCGCCGGGGATGTTCTCCTGCACCAGGAAGCGGCCGCGGAACCCGGCCTCGCGCAGCGAGATCATCAGCCGGTCCAGCTCGGCCGGCGTCGCGATCTCGTAGATCTTCTTCTTCCCCGCGAACTGCACGTCGTGGTAGTCGGCGCTGCTCGCGGGCTTGGCGATGACCGGGAAGTCGAATCCGACGGGCAACGGCTCCCAGCCGGGCTCGGCCGCGTGCGCGAAGTCCTGGATCACCGTGGCCGGCGTCGGGATCCCGAGCTCCGCGCACACCTCCTGGAACTCCGCCTTGTCGGAGATCCGGTCGATGAGCGCGGCGTCCGCGAACGGCACGACGTAGCCGGCGGCCTCGAGCTCCGCGCGGTGGTGCACGAGGACGCGCACCACCCAGTCCATGTTGGTGAGGAGCACGAGCGCGCGGCCGGAGGCCGCCAGCCTGCCCGCGACGTCCCGGAGCGCCGCGACGATCTGCTCGGGCGCGGTGCCGGACAGCTCGGTGTCGACGATCTGCGAGTGCGCGATCGGGCCCGGCTCGGCGAAGGCGACGACCGTGGTGCGCACGCCGTAGCGCTCGTGGAACGAGCGGGCGAGGGCGTACACACCGATGTCCGAGCCGACGATGACGGGCTGGAACCCGGGGCCGGCCTCGGTGCTGGTGGTGCTCACGGGTGCCCTCATGCCTCCTGCTCGGAGCGGTCGGCCGACCACTCGGTGTGGAAGGTGCCCTCGCGGTCGGTACGGCGGTAGGTGTGCGCGCCGAAGAAGTCGCGCTGCGCCTGGATGAGCGCGGCGGGCAGCCGCTCGGCCCGGACGCCGTCGTAGTACGCGAGGGACGAGGAGAACGCCGGCGTGGGCACCCCGTTGAGGGCGGCCTGCGCGACGACGCGGCGCCACGCCCCGAGGCCGTTCGCCACCGCGTCCGTGAAGTACTCGTCGGCCAGCAGCAGCGGGAGCTGCGCGTCGCGCTCGTAGGCCTCGGTGATGCGGTTGAGGAAGCGGGCGCGGATGATGCAGCCGCCGCGCCAGATGCGGGCCATCGCGCCGCGGTCCACGTCCCAGCCGTACTCGGCGGAGGCGGCGGCGATCTGGTCGAAGCCCTGCGAGTACGCGACCACCTTCGACGCGTACAGCGCGAGGCGCACGTCCTCGATGAACGCGTCGCGGTCGGTGACGTCCCACGTGCCGGCGTCGGCGGGCAGCGCGGCGCGGCCGGCCTCGCGCTGCGGCACGGAGCCGGACAGCGCGCGGGCGAACGTCGCCTCGGCGATGCCCGTGATCGGCACGCCCAGGTCCAGGCCGTTCTGCACCGTCCAGCGGCCGGTGCCCTTCTGCTCGGCCTGGTCGAGCACGATGTCGACGAACGCGCTCCCGGTCGCCGCGTCGACGTGCTGGAGCACGTCGGCGGTGATCTCGATGAGGAACGACTCGAGGTCGCCCGTGTTCCAGTCCTCGAAGATCTGCCCGATCTCGGCCGCGGACGCGCCCAGACCCTGCTTGAGCAGGTCGTAGGCCTCCGCGATGAGCTGCATGTCGGCGTACTCGATGCCGTTGTGCACCATCTTGACGAAGTGGCCGGCGCCGTCGGGGCCGACGTAGGTGCAGCACGGCGTGCCGTCGACCTTCGCCGAGATGTCCTCGAGGATCGGGCCGAGGCTCGCGTAGGACTCGCGGGTGCCGCCCGGCATGATCGACGGGCCGTTGAGCGCGCCCTCCTCGCCGCCCGAGACGCCGGTGCCCACGAAGTGCAGGCCCTTCGCGCTGAGGTCCTTCTCCCGGCGGATCGTGTCGGGGAAGTGCGCGTTGCCGGCGTCGACGACGATGTCGCCCTCCTCCAGCAGCGGCACCAGCTCGTCGATGACGGCGTCCGTCGCGGCGCCCGCCTTCACCATGATGACGACCTTGCGGGGCCGCTCCAGGGAGGCAACGAAGTCGGCCATCGACTCGGACGGGACGAAGTCGCCCTCGTGCCCGGCGTCGGCGATCAGCGACTGGGTCTTGGCGTACGACCGGTTGTGCACCGCCACCGTGTAGCCGTGCCGCGCGAAGTTGCGGGCGAGGTTGCGGCCCATCACCGCAAGGCCGGTCACGCCGATCTGGGCACGAGCTGTCATCGTTTCCCTGCTTCCGTCGGTTCTCGGTTCGGGTCGGGCGGCCGGGTGGCGGCGACTGGCGCACGCGCTCCCCCGCCCGGGAGCCGGGACCAGCGTAGTCGGCGCGGCGGCCGAGGTGTACGGACCATCACGATCCGGACACGACCGGCCCTCCGGTGCGTCGTTTCGCCCGACCGGACGTGCCGCGCCGTACGGTGGCTGGCGTGACCGGCGATCGCACGGGTGACTCGAAGCGGGATCCGCAGCAGGACCCCAGGCAGGTGCCCGCCCCGTTCGCGGCCGCACTGGCGTCCCTGCGCGAGCGGCGGCTGCGCGGCGAGGTGCGTCTGGCGGAGATCCCGGGCCCCACGCGCGTGGCCCCGTACTCGGTGGCCCTCGAGGGCGAGGTCGCCGAGCCCGGGGGCGAGGACGTCGCCACGGGCCGGTTCGTCGTCCTGCACGACCCCGAGGGGCAGGAGACGTGGCAGGGCACGTTCCGGGTGGTCACGCTGGTGCGCGCCTCCCTCGAGCCCGAGCTCGCCGCCGACCCCCTGCTGGCCGACGTCGCGTGGACCTGGGTGACGGAGTCGCTCGGCGCCGCCGGCGTGGACGCCCTGGCGATCGGCGGCACCGTGACGCGCGTCCTCTCCCAGAGCTACGGCGCGCTCGATGCCACCCCCGACGCCGTGGACCTCGAGATCCGCGCGTCCTGGACGCCCACCGACACGGACCTCGGCGTCCACCTCGCCGTGTGGGGCGACCTCATGGCGACGGCCGGCGGTCTGCCCCCGCTGCCCGACGGCGTCGCCTCGCTCGCCGCGCGCTCGGGCGGTCGCGGGCACCCGCGCCCGGGGTCACGACCGCATACCGTGGGCCCATGAGCTCAGCAGTCCCCCCGACCGCCACCGACGTCGTCCCGCTCACCGAGCCCGCGGACGGCGTCGGCCGCGTCGTCGACTCCCCGGCCGCCCTCGACCGCGTGGTCGAGCGGTTCGCGGCCGGCACCGGCCCCGTGGCCGCGGACGCGGAGCGCGCCTCGGGCTACCGCTACGGCCAGGCCACCTACCTGGTCCAGCTGCGGCGCGAGGGCGCCGGCACGGCGCTGATCGACCCGGTCGCGCTGCCCGACCTGTCGGCGATCGGTGACGCCGTGGGCGATGCCGAGTGGGTGCTGCACGCGGCGTCCCAGGACCTGCCGGGGCTCGCCGAGCACGGGCTGCGCCCGGCGCGGGTCTTCGACACGGAGCTCGCCGCGCGCCTGCTGGGCCTGGAGCGCGTGGGCCTCGCCGCCGTGGTCGCGGAGCTGCTCGGCCTGGGCCTCGCGAAGGAGCACTCCGCCGTCGACTGGTCCACGCGGCCGCTGCCCGAGGACTGGCTGCGCTATGCCGCCCTCGACGTCGAGGTGCTGGTGGACCTGCGCGACCGCCTGGCGGAGCGGCTGGACGCGGACGGCAAGGCCGAGTGGGCGGCCCAGGAGTTCGAGGCAGAGCGCACCGCGCCGCCCCCGGCCCCGCGCGTCGACCCGTGGCGGCGCACGTCGGGCACGCACACGCTGCGCGACCGCCGCCAGCTGGCCGTGGTCCGCAGCCTCTGGCTGGCGCGCGACGCGAGCGCCCGCGCCCGCGACGTCTCCCCCGGCCGGGTGCTCCCGGACCGCGCCATCGTCGCGGCCGCCCGCGCGCTGCCGCGCACCGTGCCGCAGCTCACCGCCCTGCCGGAGTTCGCGGGGAAGGCCACGCGACGCCGCGCGCCGGCGTGGCAGCGCGCGATCGACGAGGCCCTCGCCCTGCCCGACGACCGACTGCCGAGCCAGCGCGGCCCACGCACCGACGGACCGCCGCAGCCGCGCACCTGGGCCGACCGAGACCCCGTCGCAGCGCGCCGGCTCACGTCGGCCCGCGAGCTCCTCGCCACCATGTCCGGCGACCTGCACGTGCCGGTCGAGAACCTCCTGCAGCCGGACGCCCTGCGCCGGCTGTGCTGGACACCGCCGGACCCGGCGCGGGCGTCCGAGATCGCGGAGTTCCTGCGCGGGCGCGCGGCCCGGCCGTGGCAGATCGAGCTGGTCGCCGCGCCGCTCGAGGACGCCTTCGCCGCCGTCTCCTGACCCGCGACCTGTCAGGGCCACGAGCACCAGAACCTTCGCGTGGCCCTGACAGCTCGTGTGAGACGGGGTCTCAGAGTGGTCTATCCTGGTTCCCGGTACTCGCGGTAGCGTGTACCTCGGCGCCGGCCCCACCGGGTCGTCGCCCGAGAGCGGCGTCGCTCGTCGGACGCCGAAGTCCCGACCCTCGTCAGCGGATGGAGCTTCCATGACCACACGGAACCCGGCCCGCCGCGCGCTGCGCGACGTCGTCTTCGTCGAGGGCGTGCGCACGCCGTTCGGCAAGGCCCGGCCCGACGGCCTCTTCGCCGAGACCCGCGCGGACGACCTCGTCGTCAAGGCGGTCCGCGAGCTGCTGCGCCGCCACCCCGAGCTGCCGGGCGAGCGCGTGGACGAGGTGGCGATCGCCGCCACCACCCAGCAGGGCGACCAGGGCCTGACCCTCGGCCGCACCGTGGGGATGCTCGCCGGCCTCCCCCAGACCGTCCCCGGCTTCGCGATCGACCGCATGTGCGCGGGCGCGATGACCGCGGTCACGACCACCGCCGCCGGCATCGCGACCGGCAGCGCCGACGTCGTGATCGCGGGCGGCGTGGAGCACATGGGCCGCCACCCGATGGGCTTCGACGCCGACCCCAACCCCCGCTTCCTGTCGGAGCGGCTCGTGGACCCCGAGGCGCTCAACATGGGCGTCACGGCAGAGAACCTGCACGACAAGTTCCCGCACCTCACCAAGGAGCGCGCGGACGCCTACGCCGTCAACAGCCAGGCCAAGTACGCCAAGGCGCTGGCCAACGGCGACGTCGGGCCGGAGCTCGTCCCCGTCGCCGTCCGCTCCGCCGAGCAGGGCTGGGGCCTCGCCACCGCCGACGAGCTGCCGCGACCCGGCACCACCGTCGAGGGCATCGCGCACCTCAAGACGCCGTTCCGCCCGGGCGGCCGCGTCACCGCGGGCAACGCGTCCCCGCTGACCGACGGCGCCACCGCCGCGCTGCTCGCCTCGGGCGACACCGCCGCCGAGCTGGGTCTGCCGGTCGCGATGCGCCTGGTCTCCTCCGCGTTCGCGGGCGTCGACCCGTCGATCATGGGCTACGGCCCGGTCCCGGCTACCGACAAGGCGCTCGCCCAGGCCGGCCTGACGATCGACGACATCGGCCTGTTCGAGATCAACGAGGCCTTCGCCGTGCAGGTGCTGAGCTTCCTCGACCACTACGGCATCGCCGACGACGACGAGCGGGTCAACCCGTACGGCGGCGCCATCGCCATGGGCCACCCGCTGGCCGGCTCCGGCGTGCGCCTCATGACGCAGCTCGCGCGCCAGTTCGCGAAGCACCCCGAGGTCCGGTACGGCATCACCACCATGTGCGTGGGGCTCGGCCAGGGCGGCACGGTGATCTGGGAGAACCCGCACCACGCCGACTACTCGGGCCACACCGCCGAGCCGACCAGCACCGCGACGGACGAGGAGAACTGACCTGATGACCGAGAACACCCCCGACGTCCGCGCCGAGCGCGTCACGCACTCCCTCGTCCGCGACGTCGATCTCCCCGGTGGCGCGGGCACCCTCGCGCTCGTCACCCTCGACAACGGCCTCGACCACACCAAGCCCAACACCCTGGGCCCGGAGGGCATGGCCGAGCTCACCGCCGCGCTGACCGCGCTGCAGGAGCGCGCGGCCCGCGGCGAGCTCGCCGCCGTCGCCGTCACCGGAAAGCCGTACTTCCTCGCCGCCGGCGCCGACCTGCTGCAGGTCTCGACGGTCACCTCGCACGACCAGGCGCTCGAGCTCGGCCGCTCCGGCCACGCCGCCTACGAGCTGCTGCACACCATGGGCGTGCCGACGTTCGCGTTCGTCAACGGGCTGGCGCTCGGCGGCGGCCTCGAGGTCGCGCTCAACTGCGACTACCGCACCGTGTCGTCCGACGCCCCCGCGCTCGGCCTGCCCGAGACCGGCCTCGGCCTCGTCCCGGGCTGGGGCGGCGCCTACCTCGTGCCGCGCCTCGTGGGCATCGAGAAGGCCGTCGACGTCATCCTCACCCGACCCGCCACGCAGAAGCCGTTCAAGGCGGCCGAGGCGGCCACGATCGGCCTGGTGGACCAGCTCTTCGAGGCGGCCGACTTCCTCGAGCAGTCGATCCTGTGGGCGTCGCGCGTGCTGCGCGGCGAGGTCGAGGTGCCCCGCCGCGAGCTCGACCCGCAGCCGGTGTGGGACGCCGTCGTCGCGGCCACGCGCCAGCGGCTCGACGCCGTCGTCGCGGGCTCGCGCCCCGCGCCGTACCGCGCCCTCGACCTGCTCGCGGCCGCACGCACGGCGACGCGCGAGGAGGCGTTCGCCGCCGAGGACCGGGCACTGGCCGACCTCATCATGTCCGACGAGATGCGCGCGAGCGTCTACGCCTTCCAGCTCGTCTCGGGCGGCAAGAAGCCCGTCGGCGCCCCGGACAAGAGCCTGGCCCGCCCGGTCACCCGGGTCGGCATCGTCGGCGCCGGCCTCATGGCCGCGCAGATCGCCCTGCTCGTCGCGCAGCGCCTGGGCGTGCCCGTCGTCATGCGCGACCTCGACCAGGAGCGCGTCGACAAGGGCCTCGGCTTCGTCCGGTCCACCGTCGAGAAGCTCGTCGGGCGCGGGCGGATGACGCCCGAGGTCGCCGCGCGCATCGTCGCGAGCGTCACCGGCACCACCGAGATCGGCGAGTTCGCCACCTGCGACGTGGTGATCGAGGCTGTCACCGAGGTCATGGGCCTGAAGAAGAAGGTCTTCGCCGAGCTCGAGGGCATCGTCCCCGAGGACACGATCCTCGCGACGAACACCTCGGCGCTGTCGGTCACCGAGATGGCGGCCGACCTCCGGCACCCCGAGCGCGTGGTGGGCATCCACTTCTTCAACCCGGTGGCCCAGATGCCGCTGGTCGAGGTCGTCAAGGCCGAGAAGACCTCCGACGAGGCGCTCGCCACGGCCTTCGCGATCACGAAGAAGCTGCGCAAGACGGCGGTGCTCGTCGCCGACCGGCCGGGCTTCGTCGTCAACCGGCTGCTCGTGCTCGTCATGGGCAAGGTCGTCGAGGCCATCGAGAACGGCACCTCCGTCGAGGTCGCCGACACGGCGCTCGCACCGCTCGGCCTCCCGATGCCGACCTTCGAGCTCTTCGACCTCGTCGGCCCCGCCGTCGGCCTGCACGTGCTCACCTCGCTGCGCGAGGACCTGGGCGACCGCTTCCCGACCTCCCCCGGCCTGGAGAAGCTCGTGGCCGACGGCACGCGCGTCGTGCTCGACCGTCCGGCGCCCGGACTGCCCAAGCCGGTCGACCCGGCGATCCAGGCCGTCTTCGGCGAGGCCCTCCCGGCCGGCGCGCAGGGACGGCACGGCACCCCCGTGCTCGACGCCGCCGGCGTGCTCGACTCGGTCCTCACGGCGCTCACGGTCGAGATCGGCCACATGCTCTCCGAGAACGTGGTCGCCGGGCCCCCGCAGATCGACCTGTGCATGATCCTCGGCGCGGGGTGGGGCTTCCACACGGGCGGCGTCACGCCGTACCTCGACCGGGCCGGGTACTCGGCGAAGGTCCTGGGCCGTCGGATCCTGCCCGACGGCGTCGCGAACGTCCCCGAGGTCGTCGCCTGACGCGGGCCGACATCACCTGACACCTCCTCCTCGGGGCGGGTCAGCCGGTCACCCGGCGCCCCGCTCGACGGCCGGTCCCCGCTGGGGGCCGGCCGTCGGCGCGTCCGGCGCCATGGGTCGAACACCCCATCGCCGGTGCTGACCTGGGCATATATCATCCGTTCCGACCCCCGCCGGCACGGAAGGACCTGCATGAGCGACCGGATGTTCGGCGCCGACATCGACCAGCTGCGCACGCTGGCCACCCTGTTCGACGACCGGTCGCAGCACCTGCGCTCCGCGGTCGACCTGGTCGGCGGCACCGTCGACCAGGTGCCCTGGTTCGGCCCCAGCTCGGAACAGTTCCGCGACGAGTGGGAGGGGTCGCACGCGCCGGCCTTGCGCGACGCCGCCGCCTCCCTGCTCCGCGGCGCCGACCGGCTGCGCACCAACGCCGACGACCAGGAGGCCACGAGCGCCGACCTCGGCGGCGGCGGCTACCCCGCACCCGGGCTGCCCTGGCCAGGCGGCAACCCGTTCGGTGGCGCCGAGGCGTCCGGCACCGGCACCGCGTCCGGCGACGGCGGCTGGGGCGACCTGCTCAACGGCCTCGTCGGCGAGGCGGGCTGGTGGGGCAGCGCCGGCGCCGTCGCCGAGTTCGCGCTCGAGACCGGCTACCGCACCGCCTCCGGACTCTGGAGCCTCGCCGACGACATCCCCGGCGGCTTCGGCGCGGCCGGCAAGGCTCTGGGCTGGCTCAGCGTCGCGACCGGCGGCTGGACCATCGGCCAGGGCGTCGCCGAGGGCGACTGGTGGAAGGTGGGCGACGGAGCGATCACGGCGGGCCTCGGTGTCGGCTCGCTGCTGGCCGGCGCCGCGCTCGTCTCCAACCCCGTGGGCTGGGCGATCCTCGGCGCGGGCGCGGCCTGGGCGCTGGCCGACGTCTTCATCGACGGCAACATCACCGAGACGGTCTGGAACGGCGCCGTGGACGTCGGCGAGTGGGCGTGGGACGCCGGCGGCGACCTCGTCGACGGTGCAGGCGACCTCGCGGGCGACGTCTGGGACGCCGGCGGGGACCTGCTCGAGGGTGCCGGGGACCTGGCCGACGACCTCTGGCCGTTCTGACGGTTCCCGCGGCCCCGACGGCCTGCACCACCCGACCCACCACCTGACGACCCGCCGGCCCGGCAGGCGCGATGTGGCACGATGCCCGCGCGAGCCGCGCCGCACGAGGAGGACGAACGATGACCGACCCGACGACCCCCGCACCGCGCCGGGACGACCTGGCGATCGAGCTCACGGGCTTCGAGATCCTGAGCCTGCTCTCCCTCACGACCGACGCGCCCGGCGTCGACGGCACGCGGGCGGCACTGCGCCTGCCGGCCGTGCCCGCGGACTCGCCGATGCTGACCGCCGGGGTCAGCTCCCTGGTGGTCCGTAAGCTGGCCGCGGAGCAGGACGGCAGGCTCCTGCCGCAGGGGAACGTGCTCGCACTGGCCGCGGTGCTGTCGCGCGCCACGCAGTGGGTGCAGGCGTCCGCCGTGGCCGGCGGCACCACGCACGCCGCCGTGCTCGTCAAGGGTCCGGACGGTGCGGCGCTCCTCGAGCCCCGCCCCTACGGCATCTGGCTCGCGCTGCCGCTCGCGGCGGACCGCCCGCTCGCCGACCTCGCCGCCGACTACGTCCGCGCCGGGTTCGGCGACGTCACGGAGCGCCCCTTCACCGGCACCGTCCGGTCCACCGACGCGGCGGGCGCCGAGCGCGCGGCCGCGGTGCGCGTCGATTCCGAGGACGGCTGGGAGTTCTCCAGCGGCGCGCCCGGCGCGATGCCCGAGCCCCGGTCGGTGGCCCCCGACGCGTCGTTCCGTCTCCTCGCGGCGGGCCTCGCCGCGTGACGCGCCCGCAGCCCACCCCCGCGTCGCGCCGCGTCGACCCGGACACCCCCGAGGGCGCCCGGCGCGTCGCCCTGGGCTGGTTCCTCATGGCCCTGGTCGGCCCGATCACGATCGCCGTCTGTGCGGGCGGCTGGACGGTCGCGCAGAGGTTCCACTACGAGGACAACCTCCGCGGCTGGGAGTACGGCGACCCGTTCCCGTGGGTGCCGGTCGTGCTGGGCGCCGTCTGGACCGTCGTCGCCCTCGTCGTGGCGGTCGGCAAGGCGACGCGCGCCGCCAGGCTCCGCCGCGACCACGGCTGAACCCGCTGGTACGCATGGCCCGGGGCGGTGTGTGACACTTCCCCGGTGAAGCGCACGATAGGGGTCGAGGAGGAATTCCTCCTCGTCGACGACGAGGGCCGACCGGTCGCGCGGGCCACCGAGGCCCTCGACGCCTCGGAGAAGCACCCGGACGGGCCCGCGCACCCCTCCACCACGACCGGCGGGGGCGCGCTCGAGGCCGAGTTCATGGAGGAGCAGCTCGAGACGGCGACGCACCCGCGCCGCGAGCTGTCCGACCTCGCCACCGAGATTCGGGCGGGGCGCGAGCGGGCGCAGGCCGCGGCCGACCGGGTGGGTGCCCAGGTCGCCGCGCTGGCCACCTCGCCGTGGCCGTTCGAGGGCACGACGGTGGCCCGCCTGCGCTACCTGGAGGCGCGGGCCAAGTTCGGCCTCACCGCCCGCGAGCAGCTCACCAGCGGCTGCCACGTGCACGTCGCGGTGGCCGACGACGCCGAGGGCGTGGCCGTGCTCGACCGGATCGGGCCCTGGCTGTCCGTGCTGCTGGCCCTCAGCGCCAACTCGCCGTTCTGGCAGGGCGAGGACTCGGGGTTCGCGAGCTACCGCTCGCAGGTCTGGGCACGCTGGCCCACGTCGGGCCCGGCGCGGTCGTTCGGCTCCCCGGAGGCCTACCACGAGGCGGTCGACGCCCTCGTCGCGACCGGCACGATCCTCGACCAGGACATGGTCTACTTCGACGCCCGGCTCTCGTCGCGCTACCCGACGGTCGAGGTCCGCATCGCCGACGTCTGCCTCGACGCGGACACCGCGACCCTCCTGGGCGCGCTCGCCCGCGGCCTGGTCGAGACGGCCGCGCGCGAGGCGGCGGACGGCCTTCCCGCGCCGGTGCTCCGTACCGAGCTGCTGCGCACGGCCGCCTGGCGGGCGGGGCGCTCCGGGCTCTCGGACGAGCTCCTGTCGCCGCTCACGTGGCGGCCCGCGGGCGCGCACGACGTCGTCGGGCAGCTCGTGGCGCACGTCCGCGACGCGCTCGTCGACGCCGGCGACCTGGACGCCGTCACCGACCTGCTCGGACGCCTCTGGGCGTCCGGGGACGGCGCGACGCGCCAGCGCGCCTGGCACGCCGCCGGCGACGGCGACCTGCGCCTCGTCGTCGAACGCGCCGTGGCCGTGACGCACGCCTGAGTCACCGGGCCGGGGCCGCAGGACGGTCCGTCAGTCGTCCCAGCCCATGCGCAGCACCTCGAAGGGTGTCGCGTGGGCGACCCCGAGGCGCGGCCCGGTGGCCGACGTCATCCGGGCGAGGAACTCGGCCGGGTCGAAGTGCTCCCACCCGAGACCGTCGAGGTAGGCGGCGTGGGCCCGCAGCGACGCGACGCCGGCGTCGAACGTGTCGGTGACGTCCACCGCGTGCTTCGCGGCGGGCGACCCGGCCACCCACACCTGCCGCACCCCGCCCCACGGCTCGAGGCCCTCGGCCTCGAGCTGGTCGGCGAAGACCCAGCGGTTCCCGGCGTCGCGCACCGCGTCGACGACGGCGCGCCCGGTCGCGACGTGGTCGGCCTGGTTGAGCATCCCGCCGGGGAAGGTCTCGCGATAGTTGCCCGTGACGACGACCTCGGGGCGGTGCCGGCGCAACGCTCCCGCGATCGCCCGGCGCAGCGGCAGGCCGTACTCGATCACCCCGTCGGCGAATCCGAGGAACTCCACCTCCTCGACGCCGACGGCGCGCGCGGACGCGACCTGCTCGGCCTCCCGCACGCGGCGCGCCTCGTCGGGGTGCATGCCGTCGATCCCGGCCTCGCCGCTCGTGACCATGGCGTAGGCGACCCGCTTGCCCTGGCCGGTCCAGCGCGCGACCGCCGCCGCGGCGCCGAACTCCATGTCGTCGGGGTGCGCGACGACCGCGAGCGCCGTGGTCCAGCCCTCGTCGAGGGGTCGCAGCGGCGAGTCGTCCGGTGTCGTCGTCATACGGTCACGCTAGCGACGCGAACCGACGCTCGCCGACCTCAGCGCTCGCCGACCTCAGCGCTCGCCGACCTCAGCGCTCGCCGACGTCAGTAGGTGGTCAGCCCGTGGGCGCGGAAGACGTCGCGCACCGCCTCCGTCGCCTCGGGCGTCGGCGGCTCGGTGTCGTCGAGCTCGTAGGCGCGCCCGAGCCCCGCCCACTTGTCGCGGGCCATCTGGTGGAACGGCAGCACCTCGACGCGCTCCACGGTGCCGGGGCGGACCGCCTCGATGCCCGCGGCGTGCCGCGCGACCGCGGCGACGTTCTCCGGGTCGTCGGTCAGCCCGGGCACCAGCACGAAGCGCACCCAGACCTTGACGCCGCGCTCCGCGAGGCGGCGCCCGAACCGCAGCGTGGGCGCCAGGGAGCGCCCGGTGACGCGGCGATACGTCTCCTCGTCGCCCGCCTTGATGTCGAGCAGCACGAGGTCCGTGTCGCCGAGCATCGCGTCGGTCGCGTTGGCTCCGAGGAAACCCGAGGTGTCGAGGGTCGTGTGCACCCCGAGCGCCTTCGCGCCGCGCAGGATCCGCGCGGTGAACGCCGGCTGCATGAGCACCTCGCCGCCCGAGAGCGTGAGACCGCCACCGGTCGCGGTGAAGACGCCGCGGTACCGGGCCACGCGCGCCAGCAGGTCGTCGGCGAGGACGGGTTCGCCGTCCTTCATCGCGAGGGTGTCGGGGTTGTGGCAGTACAGGCAGCGCAGCGGGCAGCCGCTGAGGAACACGGTGAGCCGCGTCCCCGGGCCGTCGACGGCCGTCACCAGCTCCCAGGAGTGCACCGAGCCGAGCTCGCCCGAGCGCATGAGCGCCAAGCGGTCGGACCGCTCCACCTCCTGGGTGTCGACCGTCTCGATCCCCCGCAGGCCGGCGCCGGCCCGGCGCCGGGAGGGGGCGTCCAGCAACGCCGGGCCGGCAGTCATGGTCAGAGCCCTCCGTGGAAGGTCCGCGACAGCACGTCCAGCTGCTGCTCGCGGGTCAGCCGCACGAAGTTCACCGCGTAGCCGGAGACGCGGATCGTGAGCTGCGGGTACTGCTCCGGGTGCTCCATCGCGTCCTCGAGCGTCTCTCGCACGAGGACGTTGACGTTCATGTGGTACCCGTCGCCGCCCACCGAGGCGTCCAGCAGGCCGGCGAGGTTCGCCACCTGCTCGGAGCGGGTGCGGCCGAGGCCGGACGGCACGACGGTGTTGGTCAGGGAGATCCCGTCCTGCGCCTGGTCGTAGGGCAGCTTCGCGACGGACAGGGCCGAGGCGAGCATGCCGTGCGTGTCGCGGCCGTTCATCGGGTTGGCGCCCGGCGAGAACGGCTCGCCCGCACGGCGGCCGTCCGGGGTGTTCCCCGTCGCCTTGCCGTAGACCACGTTGGACGTGATCGTCAGCACCGACTGCGTGGGCACCGCGTCGCGGTACGTGCGGTGGCTCCGGATCTTGGCCATGAACGACTCGACCAGCTCGACGGCGATGGCGTCGACGCGGTCGTCGTCGTTGCCGTAGGCGGGCCAGTCGCCGTCGGTCTCGTAGTCGACGACGATGCCGCGCTCGTCCGTCACCGGGGTGACGGTGGCGTACCGGATGGCCGACAGGGAGTCCGCCGCGACCGACAGGCCGGCGATGCCGCAGGCCATCGTGCGCAGCACGTCCCGGTCGTGCAGGGCCATCTCGAGTCGCTCGTACGCGTACTTGTCGTGCGACCAGTGGATGCAGTTCAGGGCCTCGACGTAGGTCTCGGCGAGCCAGTCCATCGTGCGGTCGAAGCGGGCGCGCACGTCGTCGTAGTCGAGCGGCAGGCCCGCTGCGACGGCGGGGAACGCCGGCGAGACCTGCCTGCCGGTGACCTCGTCCTTGCCGCCGTTGATCGCGTACAGCAGCGCCTTGGCGAGGTTCACGCGAGCGCCGAAGAACTGCATCTGCTTGCCGACGGCCATCGGCGAGACGCAGCACGCGATGGCGGCGTCGTCGCCCCAGGCGGGGCGGATCTGCTCGTCCGACTCGTACTGCACGGCGGACGTGTCGATCGAGACCTGGGCGCAGAAGTCCTTGAACCCCTGCGGCAGGCGCGGGCTCCAGAAGACGGTCATGTTCGGCTCCGGCGCCGGGCCCAGGTTGTACAGGGTCTGCAGGAAACGGAACGAGTTCTTCGTGACGAGCGGGCGGCCGTCGGAGCCCATGCCGCCGATGGTCTCGGTGACCCAGGTCGGGTCGCCGGAGAACAGGGCGTCGTACTCGGGGGTGCGCAGGAAGCGCACGATGCGCAGCTTGATGACGAAGTCGTCGACGATCTCCTGCGCCTCGGTCTCGGTGAGACGGCCGGCGGCCAGGTCACGTTCGATGTAGACGTCGAGGAAGGTCGACGTGCGCCCCAGCGACATCGCGGCGCCGTTCTGCTCCTTCACCGCGGCGAGGTAGCCGAAGTAGAGCCACTGCACGGCCTCGCGGGCCGACGTCGCGGGGCCTGAGATGTCGTACCCGTAGGACGCGGCCATCTCCTTGAGCTCGGCCAGTGCCCGGATCTGCTCCGCGTGCTCCTCGCGCTCGCGCACCACGGACTCGCTGAACGGCTGGACGTCGAGGCCGAGCTTGTCGACCTTCTTCGCCGCGACCAGCTGGTCGACGCCGTACAGGGCCACGCGGCGGTAGTCGCCGATGATGCGGCCGCGGCCGTAGGCGTCGGGCAGGCCGGTGATGACGTGCGAGCTGCGGGCGGCGCGGACGTTCGGCGGGTAGACGTCGAAGACGCCCTGGTTGTGCGTCTTGCGGTACTCGGAGAAGACCTTCCTGAGGTTCTCGTCCACCGGGTAGCCGTACGTCTTCAGCGCACCCTCGACCATGCGCCAGCCGCCGTTCGGCATGATCGCACGCCTGAGCGGCGCGTCGGTCTGCAGTCCGACGATCAGCTCGGCGTCGCGGTCGATGTAGCCCGGCCCGTGCGCGGTGATGCCCGCCGGCGTGTGCGGGTCGACGTCGTAGACACCCTTCTCGCGCTCGGCCGGGAACATCGCCGAGAGCTTCTCCCACACCGCGGTGGTCCGCGCCGTCGGCCCCGCGAGGAACGCGTCGTCGCCCGTGTACGGGGTGTAGTTGCGCTGGATGAAGTCGCGCACGTCGATGCCGTCGCACCAGGGTCCCGGGGTGAAGCCCGTCCAGGCGGTGGTCGTGGTGGGTGCCGCGTCGGTGGTCATGGAGCCCCCTCCTTCTGAGGTCTGACCACAGCCTATTCGTGAATACCTTCACAAGCGACGCCGAACGGCTGTGACGTCGCAGACACCCTTCGAGCATGGGATCCGTATCGCCAAACAGCCGGATGGCGATACAGATCCCGTGCTCGAAGGTTTCAGTCCAGGACGGCGCCGGGCGGCGAGGCGGCCAGCGCGATCGCCTCGCGCGTCGTCGGGGCCACGACGTCGGGGCGGTCCGGCCCGTCCCACGACCGGCCGTGCGACACCCACACCGTGCGTGTCCCGGCGGCGCGGCCGACCGCCACGTCGGCGTGCGCCGCGTCGCCGACCATCCACACGTCCCGCCGGTCGACGTCGGCCGCCCCGAGCCGCTCCAGCGCGATCTCGACGATGCGGGGGTCGGGCTTGGCCACGCCCTCCTCCCCTGAGACGACGACGGCGTCCACGTGCCCCTCGAGCCCGCAGCGCGCGAGCTTGGCCCGCTGCTGGGCCGACGTCCCGTTGGTCACCACGGCGACCCGGTGCCCCGCGCCACGCAGCACGTCGAGGGAGAAGAGCACGCCGTCGTAGGCCCGCACCCGCTCGACGATGCCGGCGCGGAACCGCTCGATCGCGGCGGGCACGTCGTCGTCCCACCCGAGCCGGTCGATCAGCACGCGCGCCAGCGCCTCCTTGGAGCCGTGCCCGCCCTCGTCAGCATCGAGGATCGCCGCGAGGTCGGCCGCATCCTTGCCCGCGCGGTCCACCTCGCCCGACGCCCAGGCCTCGAACGCCTCCGCGCGGCCCACCAGGGTGTTGTCCAGGTCGAAGAGCCAGATCATGGCCGGAGGCTAGCCGCCGGGCACCCCGGGGCGCCCGGGCGTCTCGGACCCGTCAGTCGCGGGCGAGCGCCGCCAGGGCGTCGCGCACGGCGTCCTCGGCGCGCATCCGCTGCCGGCCGAGGATCTGGTCACGGGTCGCGTGGTCGAGGAACGCCACCGGCAGGCCGACGTGCACGAACGGCGTGCGCACGCCCTGCTCCCCCGCCCGCTGTGCGGTCATCGCGCCGACGCCGCCGTCGACGACGCCGTCCTCGATCGTCAGCACGAGGTCGTGCTCGCCGGCGAGCTTCACGAGCGCCTCGGGCACCGGAAGCACCCACGTCGGTGCGACGACGTCGACCGCCAGGCCGTGCGCGGCCAGGGACTCACCCGCCGCGAGCGCCGTGCCCACCATCGACCCGACGCCCACGACGAGCACCTTGCGCCCGTCGCCCGCGCCGGCGGCCCCGGGCACGTGGCGCGCGACGACGTCCACGCCGTCGAGCTCCTCGAGCGCCGGGATGGCGTCGGCGAGCGCGCCCTTGGGGTAGCGCACCACCGTCGGCGCGTCGTCGACGTCGACCGCCGCGCGCAGTGCCGCGCGCAGGGTGGGCTCGTCGCGGGGAGCCGCCAGCCGCAGCCCGGGGACGATCCGCAGCATCGCCATGTCCCACATGCCGTTGTGGCTGGCGCCGTCGTCGCCGGTGATGCCGGCCCGGTCGAGCACGAACGTCACGCCCGCCCGGTGCAGTGCGGCGTCCATGAGCACCTGGTCGAAGGCGCGGTTGAGGAACGTGGCGTAGACCGCGACCACCGGGTGCAGCCCGGCGAAGGCCATGCCGGCCGCCGAGGTCGCGGCGTGCTGCTCGGCGATCCCGACGTCGAAGGTGCGGTCCGGGAACTCCTCCGCGAACGGCGCCAGACCCACGGGGTGCAGCATCGCCGCGGTGATCGCGACGACGTCCGGCCGGTCGCGGCCGATCTTCACGATCTCGTCGGCGAAGACCTTGGTCCAGCCGAACCGCGACGGCGCGACGGGCAGGCCGGTCTCGGGGTGGATCTGCCCGACGGCGTGGAAGCGGTCGGCGACGTCCTGCTCGGCCGGCGTGTAGCCCCGGCCCTTCTCCGTGATGGCGTGCACGATCACGGGGCCGCCGTACGCCCTGGCGCGGCGCAGCGCGTGCTCCATCGCCGCGACGTCGTGCCCGTCGACCGGGCCGACGTACTTCAGGCCGAGGTCCTCGAACATGCCCTGCGGCGCGACGACGTCCTTGAGGCCCTTCTTCAGCCCGTGCAGCCAGTCGTACGCGAAGCGCCCGGGCGCGCCCGTGCGGTGCAGGGTGCGCTTGCCCCATGACAGGAAGGCCTCGTAGCCGCGGGTGGTGCGCAGCGTGTCGAGGTGGTTCGCCACCCCGCCGATGGTCGGCGAGTACGAGCGCCCGTTGTCGTTGACGACGATGACGAGACGACGGTCCTGCGAGGCCGCGATGTTGTTCAGCGCCTCCCAGGCCATGCCGCCGGTGAGCGCGCCGTCGCCGATGACGGCGGCGACGTGCCGCTCGGGGTGGCCCTGCACGGCGTTCGCCTTGGCGACGCCGTCGGCCCACGAGAGCGCCGTGGACGCGTGCGAGTTCTCGACGACGTCGTGCTCGGACTCGGCTCGCGACGGGTAGCCGGACATGCCGCCCGCCTTGCGCAGCGCGGAGAAGTCCTGGCGCCCCGTGAGGAGCTTGTGCACGTACGCCTGGTGCCCCGTGTCGAACACGAGGGTGTCCCGCGGGGACGCGAACACCCGGTGCAGCGCGATCGTCAGCTCGACGACGCCCAGGTTCGGCCCCAGGTGCCCTCCGGTGCGCGACACCTGGTCGACCAGGAAGGCCCGGATCTCCGCCGCGAGCTGCGTCGTCTGCTCCGGCGAGAGCCGGCGGACGTCCTCGGGCGAGCCGATGCTGCTCAGCAGGCTCATGCGTTCCTCCCCGTTCATAGCCACACCACTCTAGGCGGTCCCGTCCGGTGGTCCGGGACGTCCCACGGATCGCGCTCCGCCACGCGCGGGCGCGGTAGAGGGTAGTTTCGACCTGCCGACGGGAACACGTGACCGCCGGCGAGCGTTCGGCAGAGGGACGACCCAGGATGCTCGCCCTCTCCCGACACATCTCTCAGGGGACACCTGTGCGCTTTCTCGACGGGCAGCAGCCCACCACCGACCTCACCTACGGCGACGTCTTCATGGTCCCGTCCCGCTCGGACGTGACCAGCCGCTTCGACGTCGACCTCGCCACCGACGACGGCACGGGCACCACCATCCCGGTCGTCGTCGCGAACATGACGGCCGTCGCGGGCCGCCGCATGTCCGAGACCGTCGCCCGCCGTGGCGGCATCGCGATCATCCCGCAGGACATCCCGGTGGACGTCGTCGCCGACGTCGTGGCCGACGTGAAGTCCAAGGACCCGGTCATCGAGACGCCCGTCGTCGTGGCGCCCACGGACACCGTCTCGACGGTGCTGACCCTGCTGGGCAAGCGCGCGCACGGCGCGGCGGTCGTCGTGGCCGACGGCAAGCCCGTCGGCGTCGTCACCGAGGGCGACTGCGCCGCCGTCGACCGGTTCGCGCAGGTGCACCAGGTGATGTCGGACGACGTCGTCGCCCTGGACGCCGCGGCGATCGACGCGGAGGGCCTCGAGGCCACGTTCGAGCGCATGCACGCCGCCAAGATCCACCTGGCGCCCGTGGTGCGCGACGGCGTCCTCGCGGGCGCTCTCACGCGCAAGGGCGCGGTGCGGTCGTCCGTGTACCGGCCCGCGCTCGACGCCGCCGGACGCCTGCGGATCGGCGCGGCCGTCGGCATCAACGGCGACGTCGCGGCCAAGACCCGCGAGCTGCTCGACGCGGGCGTGGACGTGCTCGTCGTCGACACCGCGCACGGTCACCAGTCGAAGATGCTGCAGGCCCTCGAGGCCGTCCGCTCCGTCGACCCGCAGGTGCCGGTCGTGGCGGGCAACGTCGTGACCGCGGCCGGCGTGCGCGACCTCGTCGCCGCGGGCGCCGACATCCTCAAGGTCGGCGTCGGGCCGGGCGCGATGTGCACCACGCGCATGCAGACCGCCGTGGGCCGCCCGCAGTTCTCCGCCGTGCTCGAGTGCGCGGCCGCCGCGCGCGAGCTCGGCAAGCACGTCTGGGCCGACGGCGGTGTGCGCCACCCGCGCGACGTGGCGCTGGCGCTGGCCGCGGGGGCCTCGCAGGTGATGGTCGGCTCCTGGTTCGCCGGCACGTACGAGTCGCCCGGCGACCTGCACGACGACGGCACCGGCCGCCTGTACAAGGACTCGTTCGGCATGGCGTCCGCGCGCGCCGTCGCCGCCCGCACGGCCGGGGCGGGCACCGCCTTCGCCCGCGCGCGCAAGGCGCTGTACGAGGAGGGCATCTCCACCGGGAAGATGTACCTCGACCCGCTGCGCCCCGGCGTCGAGGACCTGCTCGACGAGATCACGTCCGGCCTGCGCTCCAGCTGCACGTACGCCGGAGCCCGCACGCTCGGGGAGTTCCACGACCGTGCGCTGGTGGGCGTCCAGTCCGCCGCCGGCTACGCCGAGGGCATGCCGGTCGCCACGAGCTGGTGACCCGGCCATGAGCACGGGGACGACCGCGGGGTCTCTCGGCGCGGACGGGCACGCCGCCCGCGCACAGCTCGTGGAGCTCGCGGCGGACCGCCGGTTCCTGTCCGACTGGGGGCTGGCGCGCGGCGACCTCGACGCCGCGTCCGCGCGCCCCGCGGCCGTCCTCGTGCTCTTCGGCGTGCTGGACGACCTCGCGGCGGACCACGACGCCCAGGCCCTCGCCGTCGCGCAGGACCTGGACGTGCTGCTCCTGGAGCGCGCGGCGACGCTGCGCTCCCACGCGGGGCAGGTCGCCTTCCCCGGCGGCCGGGCCGAGGACGGCGAGACCCCGGTCGACGCCGCCCTCCGCGAGGCCGTCGAGGAGACGGGGCTCGACGCGGGAGGCGTCGAGGTGCTCGGCACGCTGACGGAGCTGCCGATGCCCGTGAGCAACCACCTCGTGACGCCCGTGCTCGGGTGGTGGGCGCGGCCCACCCCCGTCCGCGTGGTGGACGTCGCGGAGTCGTCGCACGTGTTCCGCGCGCCGGTGGCCGACCTGCTGGACCCCGACCACCGCGTCACGACCGTGCTGCGGCGCGCCGGGCGCACCTGGCGCGGTCCCGGTTTCGAGGTGCACGACGTCGACGGCACGCCGCACCTGGTGTGGGGCTTCACGGCCGGCATCCTCGACGCGGCGTTCGACCGCCTGGGGTGGACGGAGCCGTGGGACCACGGCCGCGAGCGCGAGCTGTGAGCCACCGACGCCCGCGCCGTCGTCGACCCCGTCGCCTGGGATGATGCCCGGGTGCCTGCCGCCGAGATCGACGTCGACGTCCCCCTGACCCGCGCGCTGCTCGCGGAGCAGCACCCCGACCTGGCCGGACGCCCCCTGGAGATCGTGGCGAACGGCTGGGACAACGTCATGGTGCGGCTCGGCGACGACCTGGCGGTGCGCCTGCCGCGGCGTGCCCTCGCGGCGCCTCTCCTCGAGCACGAGCAACGAGCGCTGCCCGCCCTGGCCGCGCGGCTCCGCGCCGTGGTGCCCGACGTCGTCGTGCCGGCGCCGGTGCGCGTCGGCCGCCCCAGCCCGGCGCTGGGCTACCCGTGGTCGTGGAACGTCGTGCCGTGGGCGGACGGCGTGAGCGCCGAGGCCACCCCGGCGCCCGCCCGCACCGCGTGGGCGCGGACGTTCGGCCGCCTCCTCGCCGCGGTGCACGTGCCAGCGCCCGACGACGCGCCGGCGAACCCTGTGCGCGGCGTGCCGCTGCGCGAGCGCGCGGAGGCGCGCGACCCGTCGGCCCTCGACGCGCGCCTCGCGACCGCCCCCGCCGGGGTGCGCGCGGCGGCGCGCCGCCTCTGGGACCGCGCTCTGGACGCCCCCGCCCACGACGGACCGCCGGTGTGGCTGCACGGCGACCCGCACCCGGCGAACCTGGTGGTGGCCCCCGGCGGTGACGGGCGGCCGGACCGGCTGGCCGCCGTCGTCGACTGGGGCGACGTGACCTCCGGCGACCCGGCCTCCGACCTCGGCGCGCTCTGGCTGTGCTTCGACGATGCCGGACGCGCCGCCTGCCGGGCCGAGATCCAGGCGCGCGCGAACGGGGGCCTCGGCTGGGACGACGGGACCTGGGCGCGCGCGGCGGGCTGGTCGTTGCTGTACGCGACGAACATGCTCGCGCACCCCGAGCTGCACCCCCGCATGGTCCCCATCGGCCGCCACGCCCTCCCGGCGCTCCTCGCCGAGGTGGACTGAGGAGAGCCGAGGCGTCGGTCGCGCGTCGGCGAGCAGCGCCGCGCGTCGCCGGGTCGTGGCGTGTCCGCTGGGGGCGTGAACGTGTCCGGCCGGCGGGGGCGCGCCCCGCGGGTGCTGCCGGAGGATCGGGTCGTCCCGTTCTCGCGGCTGCCGCCGCCGGCTCCAGGAGGCCCCTATGTTCATCGCGATCCTCGACTTCAGGACTGCTGCCACCGACCGTCCCGCCGCCCTCGCCCAGTTCGACGCGGAGGGCGACCGGGTGCGCGCCATGCCAGGCAACGTCGCCTTCCGGGTCTACGCCGCGCGCGAGGACGACACCGCGATCGCCGTGGTCCACGAGTGGGACGACGAGACCGCGTTCGCCGGCTACCTGAGGTCCGACTCCTTCGCGCGGTCGAGCGCGACGATCCGGCCGATGATGACCGGCGCGCCCCAGAGCAGACGGTTCCGTGCCGACCTGCTGGAGATCGTGGCCTGACCGGTGCCGCGACAGGCCCCTAGGATCGGCCTGTGCGAGACGGTCGATGACCCGCGGGGCGTACAGCTTCGTCCGCACGTTCGCGCCGCAGCCCGCTCGCGACCTGTGCCCGGACCGCCACTACCTGCTCTGCGCCTCCGCCGGGACCCTGCGGCTGGAGGCGCAGGGCCAGGCGTGGTTGTTGCCGCCGGCGCGGGCCGCGCTGATCGAGGCGGGCCGGCCGATCCGGGTGAGCATCCCGCGGCCGGCCACGACCGCGTCGGTCCTCTTCGACACCGGGTTCGCCCCGACCCCGCCGGCACCCTTGACCGTCTTCGACCTCGACCCGCTGGCGCGCGAGCTGCTGGCAGGGTGCCGCACGTGGGGCGAGTCCGACGAGCCGCTCACGGCGTACGCGGAGGCACTCTTCGCCGCGCTCGCCGCCGTGACCTGGCGGCTCGCCCGGCAGCCGAGCCCGGTCGTCGTGCCCGCCGGCCGGTCACCGGAGCTGCGCCGGGCCCTCGCGCTGACCGAGCAGCGGCTCGGCGACGGGGTCCTGTTCGAGGACGTGGCCGCCGAGGTGGGCCTCGCGCCACGCTCCCTGGCGCGGCGCTTCGAGGAGGAGGCCGGTATGACCTGGCGGGCGGTGCTGCGCCGGATGCGGGTGGTGGCCGCGATCGAGGAGCTCGCCGCGGGGGACGCGCCGGTCACCGACATCGCGTTCGCGGTCGGGTACGCCTCGCTGTCCGCCTTCAACGCCGCGTTCAAGGAGCTGACCGGCCGGACGCCGACGGAGTACCGGGCCAGCTTTCGGCCGTGAGCTCACGGTCACCGCACCGCGCGGATCTCGGTGGCCCGAGCGGGTCAGCAGGTCGGAGCACAGCCAACGATGAAGGGAGCAGACCCATGGCCACAGTGGTACGAGAGATCGTCGTCGACGCGTCGCCGGAATCGGTGTGGGCGATCGTGGGCGACTTCGAGAACGGCCCGATGCGCATGTCCGGGGGCGCGCTGACCGGGAGCCGGATGGTGCGACCGGACGTCCGGGAGCTGACCTTCGCCGACGGCACGACCGCGCGGGAGCGGCTCGTGGGGCGCGACGAGGCGGCCCGACGTCTGGCCTACGCCTGGATCGGCGACGAGGTGCGTCACGACAACACGTCGATGCAGGTGTTCGCCCTCGACGACGGCCGGTCCCGGCTCGTCTGGACCCATGACACCCTGCCGGACGAGCTGACCGACTGGCTGGCCGCCACGATGGACCGGACGGCACCCCTGCTACGACGCCACCTTGCGGCCGGGTAGCGGCCGGGTAGCTGACCGGCCGCCACCGCGGCCGCGCGAGCAGGCAGACTGGTCCCATGGCCGGCGACACCCCGCGAACCACCTGGACCGACGCCGACCCGCGCGCGTTCGTCGCCGAGGTCGCACGCCCGCTCCGGCGACGGGACGCGGAGACCCTGCTCGCGCTCATGGAGCGCGTCACCCGGCAGCCCCCGCGGATGTTCGGCGCCTCGATCGTCGGGTTCGGGGAGTACCGGTACACCTACGCCAGCAGGCGCACGGGCCACGCCGCCGCGGCGGGCTTCTCCCCGCGCGCGGCGGCGTGCGTCGTGTACCTCTCGGACGGCGTGGAGGCGCACGCCGGCGCGCTTGCCCGCCTCGGCCCGCACGTGACCGGCGTGGGTTGCCTGTACCTCAAGGACCTCGCGCAGGTGGACCTGGGCGTCCTCGAGGAGATCGTCGCCGCGTCGTACGCCACCCTGACGACCGGGACCTACGGCCTGCGGGCGCGCGAAGGTGGGCAGTCCTAGGGCCCCACGGACAGGGCACCCGGTGGACGGCGCGCGCTCAACCGTCCAGGCCGTCGGCGGGCAGTGCGGCAGGGTCGGCGCCTGCGGCGGCGAGCAGACCGCGCG